>Ga0068856_100006974_pt1 | contig 11039 bp, 9 predicted proteins | sample KBSCornC62_FD_66595 | JGI IMG/M metagenome (GOLD analysis project Ga0068856, IMG submission 66595) | Corn rhizosphere microbial communities from Kellogg Biological Station, Michigan, USA - KBS Corn C6-2 | ecosystem: Host-associated > Plants > Roots > Rhizosphere > Soil ... | reverse complement strand
GCTCAGACGCCTCGGCGATGTATCGCTGTTCGTCGCCGGATTCTTCGCGCGAAGCTTTGCGCGAAGAATCCGGCGACGAACAGCGATACATCGCCGAGGCGTCTGAGCGCTTGATCGCGTCGCTCGGCGGTGGGAGCTTCCATGGCCTCCGCCAGCATGTGCGCTAGCGGCTTCAAACGAACCCCTTCGGCTGTGCGCTCATACAATTCTTCGGAGCGTGAGAACACAGTGAGAACGTTTACGACGTAATGCTCCGTGTGATCGTCAACCGCGACGTGTTGTTGCCGCATCGCACGCTGCACCGAGTCGCGAAAGAACTCGCGCAGATTCATCACCGCTATGGAACTCGATCTGTCTACATCCTCCATCGTCTCGTACCTCGCTCATGCTCTCTAGATCAAGGACGAAAATTCGAGGCTTCAACCTACATGTCGACCATCCTGCCGCGTTCTAAAACCAAAGAAGCGCGGCAAGTCACACAATAAGAACGATTCAGCGCCTGCCGTAAGGTCCAAGGCGCCGCGAGAGGTGCTGTTTTTTGAATGCTGGCAGCCGCAGTGGGCTGCTGCTAATAATGAAACAGTTTGCATTCCGTGGTCTGCCGTCGGCAGCCAGAAAAGAAAGTATCGGCAACGATCATCATTTGCGTCGCGTTATAAAGAACGACCCGACAGGACCCTATTCTGTCTGCCGACTGCGGACTGGAGACTGCAGACTTTTTTTGGCCTCGCCAAAAAAACAAACCCCGCAGTACTTGCGTACTGCGGGGCCTGTATCGACTGGGTCGTCGAATCGCTTACCAGCGACCGCCGCCGCCACCGCCACCCGGACGGGGGCCACGGCCACCGCCGCCGCCGCCAGTGCGCTCTTGCGCTTCATTGACACGGAGAGGGCGACCGCCCATGTCCTTGCCGTTGAGCGCCTGAATCGCACGGGCCGCATCGGCACGCGGCATTTCTACGAAACCGAAACCGCGTGGGCGGCCGGTTTCACGGTCGTTGATCAGTGCAACTGAATCAACCGTGCCATGCTGTTCGAACAGCTGGCGAACCTGACCTTCATCTGCCGAGAAGGGAAGGTTTCCCACATAGATCTTAGTCATACGAACATCTCTCTGAAAAAGCCTCGAGCGTGACTTCACGCGGAAATCCAACTACGAGGCCTGGTTACAATCGGGCTCCGCCCCCGGTTGCGTCAGCGTCCGATGCACGGGCAGTCGACGCGTCCCGGTACAGGTCCCAGGCCTAACGTTCGCGGTCTCGTCGGATTTTTCAGAAGTTGGTCGATGGGGAGGGTCTTCGCGACCCTGGCTGACCAAGCCAGAGAAAAACGGGCAAAGGCACAACGAACGGCGGCGAGCCTACGCCAATCCTCAGGCCAAATCAATTCAGGACGTTACGCGTCCGACACGCCCCTACGGCCAAGTTTATGCACCCAGCCTATCCGCCATTTCACTCAATGTTTTCACTGTTATTTGCGGGGGTTCCAGGTCTTCGGGCCAGAGCATGTTGTGTCGATTGAGCCAGATTGCATGCAAGCCGGCACGGCGGGCTCCTTCCACGTCGGCGCTCGGATCGTCACCCACATGCAGCACTTGGGCCGCATCGAGTTCGGCGCGTGCGAGCGCCGCGTTGAAGACCTCGGGTTCGGGCTTGAGTGCGCCCACATCCCGGGCCGCAACGGCGAACTCAAAGAACGAAGCGATGCCGATCGCCCCTAGATCCGCATTACCGTTACTGACTGTGAACAGACGATAGTGACGCGACAAACGCTCGAGCGCGGGAATCACGTCTTCGTACAGCTCCACTTCATTGCGTGCACGGAAGAACACTTCGAAGGCATCGTCGGCGAGCGCCGGCGGACGCTCCGTTTCACGCATGAACTGGCGCAGTGCCTCTTTGCGGATAAACGTGAAGTCGTGCCGCATATGGGCATTCGCTGCAAGCACGGCTTCGATCCTCGGACGCCACGACTCGTGTGTATCGAGGGCCGGCGCGCCCGGACACCTTTCCTGCAGAAACCGGTGCAGCTTTTCATTCGCCCGCACAATGACCGGCTCGACATCCCAAAGCGTGTTATCGAGATCCAACGAAATAGCGGCGATGTCGGGCATTGCAGTCGCGTGACCCCAGCTACGACGAGGACGGAGGCGCGTCGCTCCCAGGCACCGGCGTTGATGGTGGCGATGGCGGCTGCGGCGGAGCATCGCGCGTGAGCGTGTAATTCAATCGCGAGGAGATTTCCTGTTTGCTGCCGCTCAACATACGCAGATGCCCATCATCCACACGCAGGAAATAACGTGTGTGTTCCGTTTCTTCCGGATTGAGCGCATACACGGTCGCCGTGGGATTGGCTTCATAGCCCGAAACAACTGCGGCCTTGCCTTCGGAATCGACGGTCTTATCGCCATCGGGCGTTCCAACATAGATTTCGTGCAACCGATAGGCGGTCGCATTCCGTTTGCCGAGTAATGTCAATTGCACGCGAATTCCCGTGCAGTCCGCGCAGGGCAACAACCCCGAGTAGGTGTCGAGTACCGGCAAATTCTTCGGCACCGGCGCGAGCACGCCCCCCGAAGCGCTTGTGGATGCAGCGGGCTCACCGGCCACAGCCGCGCTAGGTGCAGGCACAGGTTGATGACGCGTATCGCAACCCGATGCGCAGAGCGCCCATGCACTCAACAGTGCGCATGTCCATGGTGACCAACGCTTCATTACATCTCCCTCTTTAGATTCATTCCTACACTTGAATGGCGCTCAAGCCGCGTTCGATATCGCGCTTCAAATCGGCAACGTCTTCCAGACCCACGGATACTCTGAGCAATCCTTCGACAATGCCGGCGCGCTCGCGTTCAGCCGGTGTGATACGTGCATGCGTGGTCGTGGCTGGATGCGTGATCGTGGATTTCGTATCGCCCAAGTTTGCAGTAATCGACATGAGCTTGATGGCGTCGATGAACTGCCAAGCCCCTTTGCGCTCACCTTGCACTTCGAAGGCGATGATGCCACCGAATGCGGATTGCTGGCGCTTTGCGATTGCATGCTGCGCATGAGATGGCAGGCCCGCGTAATGCACGCGCTTCACTTTCGGTTGTTGCTCGAGCCACGTGGCGATTTCCAACGCTGCAGCAGAATGCGCGCGCATGCGCAGATCGAGCGTTTCGAGGCCCTTGAGAAACACCCACGCATTGAACGGGCTCATGCTGGGCCCGGCGGTGCGGATGAAGCCGAATGCATCGGCACCGACGAGCTGTTTGCTGCCGACCAGCGCGCCGCCGACGCAACGCCCCTGACCATCGAGATATTTGGTTACGGAATGCACGACGACATCGGCGCCGAGTGCAAGAGGCTTCTGCAGCGCCGGCGTGCAAAAACAGTTGTCGACTGCCAGCAGAATGCCGCGAGCATGCGCGATATCGGCGATGGCGCGAATGTCTGCGATCACCGCCATCGGGTTCGACGGCGTCTCCAAGAAAAACAATTTCGTGTTCGCCTTGGCCGCCCGCTCCCAGGCTTGCAAATCGTCGGGGCGCACGTAGGTGATCTCGACGCCGAATTTCGCCATGTAGCGGTTGAACAGCGTGATGATCGAGCCGAACACACTATCCGAACAGACGATGTGGTCGCCGGCCTTCAGAGATGCCATGCACAAAGTGAGAATGGCAGCCATCCCTGACGATGTTCCTACACAGGCTTCACCGCCTTCGAGTGCGGCCAAGCGCTTCTCGAAAATGTGCACAGTGGGATTGGTGAACCGCGAATAGATATTGCCGACCGCGCCTTCAGTAAACCGCGATGCCGCTTCAGCCGCAGAGCTGAATACGAAACTGGAGGTCGTGAAGATCGGCTCGCCATGCTCGCCTTCCGGGGTGCGATTGTGGCCGGCACGGATGGCCAATGTGGCAGGGCGATAGTCGTATTCGTCGCTAGACATGGTTGGGTGTTTAGGCTGGCAGTGACATCGAATAGTGCAGGGTCAGCGGCTTCGGCGTCGCTGTCAAGGGATACGCATTAACAGTCTTGCGCTTCAATGCGTATGGCGCGAACGTATCCGCCACTCACCGGAGGTATCGGCATGAAATGGGCTTCCACTGTGGCAACCGAGCCCGCGCTGGACGATGCGGTGGGGCGCGCGGCGATGAAAATTTTCAAAGAGCTGGATCAAGAGCCCGACCTGCTCTTCGTCTTCGTGAAGACCGGCGAGCCGTTGGATCTCGCACGCATCCCCGCATTACTGCGCGCAGAATTCGAAACCTCTCTGATCTTCGGTTGTGTAGGTGACGGCGCCATCGGCTCGGGCAAAGAGATCGAAGCGGGCAGCGCACTGGCATTGGTGGGCGCCGTACTTCCGGGCGTGGAGCTGCGCGCGGTACATCTCACAGACAAACAAATTCCGCCGGCATACGGCGCGCGCAGTTTGTGGGAAACAACTCTGCACGTTAGTGCGAGCGATGCACCCAGTTTCGTCCTGCTGGGCGATCCGTTCACATGTCCCGGACAACAATTGCTCAAAGGATTGGATCGGGCGTTTCCAACATCGACCAAGGTCGGCGGTATTGCGAGCGGCGTTTCGCAAGCGGGCACGACGACGCTTTTCTTGAATGAAAATGCTTACAACGAAGGCGTGATCGTTCTCGCGCTCAGCGGCAACATCGAACTCGATGCCATCGTCGCACAAGGTTGCCGTCCCATCGGCGATCCCATGTTCGTCACGGCCGTGCACGAAAACTTGATACGCGAACTCGACGGCAAGCCGCCCCGCGACGTGCTGAGCGAGCTCTACGGGAAAATTCCAAGCGAAGATCAAGACCTCTTCAGCTCTTCTTTGTTTCTAGGCGTTGCGATGGATACCCGGCGCAGCGAATTCGGTCCGGGAGATTTTCTCGTTCGCAATATTCTGGGCATGGACCCGCAAAGCGGCGCGCTCTGGATCAATACTCAGATTCCGCCCAATACCGTCGTGCAAATGCATTTGCGCGACGCGGTGACGTCGGCACAGGATTTGGAGCGCATGCTGACCGGCTACCGCAATCTGCATCACAGTAAACCTCACGGCACGCTGCTTTTTTCATGCCTCGGCCGCGGCGCACAGCTTTACGGCCAGCCCGATCACGACAGCGACACGTTCCGCCGCCTCGTCGCCGACGTTCCCATCGGTGGATTTTTCTGCAACGGCGAAATCGGCCCCGTGCAAGGTGAAACGTTTTTGCATGCCTACACGAGCGCGTTCGCGCTGTTTCGACCGAAGACGACGTGATAAAACGCGCCAACCAATAATCGACGGAGCTCCCCATGCCCCACACGCATCACGCGTGGTTGTTGTGTGTGTCTCTATGTTGCTATGGCACATCGACCGTTGCCGATGTGCAGAACTTCACCGCCGAGGATCTCGTCGATGTAAAGCGCATCAGCGAGCCCGTCATGGCGCCCGACGGACGCAGCGTCGCGTTTACGGTGCGCGAAACGGATCGGGCAGCGAATCGCGGACGCACGGACATTTGGCTGCTCGATCTCGTGACTCGCGGTGCGATGCCGCGCCGGCTGACTTCTCATGCTGAGAACGATTCGAGTCCCGTCTGGTCGCCGGACTCGCGCACGCTTTATTTCCTGTCCGAGCGCTCCGGTTCGAGTCAAGTGTGGCAGCTCCCGCTCGCGGGCGGCGAGGTGCAGCAGGTGACTAGATATCCCATCGATGTGAACAACTTCATCCTCTCGCCGGACGGCTCGAAACTTGCGTTGAGCATGGATGTCTTTCCCGACTGCGCCGATCTCGCATGCACTGCCGATCGGCTCAAGGCGCAGACCGATTCCAAAGCCAAGGGCCGCGTCTATGATCGTCTCTTCATTCGCCATTGGGGCACTTGGGACAGCGGGACGCAATCGCATCTTTATATCGCGCCGTTGATCGACGGCTTGGCAAGCGACCCGCCCATCGCCGTGAGCGGTGCGCTCGATGCAGATGTTCCTTCCAAGCCCTTCGGCGACAGCAGCGAATACACGTTCACGCGGGACAGTAAAAAAATCGTCTTCAACGCGCGCATCAAAGGAAAGAGCGAGGCATGGTCGACGAATTTCGATCTCTACGAAACCTCGACCGACGGCACCGGCACGCCCAACAATCTCACTGCAGACAACCTCGCTTGGGACGCTCAGCCCATCTTTTCGCCCGACGGCCGTTGGATGGCGTGGCGCGCGATGGCGCGTCCTGGATTCGAATCGGACCGATTCGTCATCATGCTGCGCAATACCAAAACCGGCGAGCGGCGTGCACTGACCCAAGATTGGGATCGCTCCGTGGACAAAATCACGTTCGCGCCCGACGGCAAGTCGATCTACGCAGTCGCCGATCACTACGGCCAACATCCGCTCTGGTCCGTCGATCTCAAGTCGGGTAAACCGACCATGCTCACCGGTCCCGGTCATGTCGAGGACTTCAGCATCGCCAAGGATCAGATCGTGCTCGCGGTGAGTTCACTGAAGTCGCCTGTGCAACTCTATCGCCTCGCGCGCGCGGGCGAAGCGCAACCGCTTGCAGACATGAACGCAGAAATGCTCGCAGCGCGTCGCTTCGGCATTCCCGAACAGTTCACGTTCGCCGGCGCGAATGACGAGACTGTCTACGGCTATGTGATGAAACCCTCCGGATACGTACAAGGAAAAAAATATCCGGTCGCATTCATCATTCACGGCGGTCCCCAAAGTTCCTTCAGCAATGCTTGGAGCTATCGATGGAACCCGCAGACCTATGCTGGGGCCGGATATGCAAGCATCTTCATCGATTTTCACGGCTCGACGGGTTACGGCCAAGCATTCACGGATTCCATCTCAGGCGATTGGGGCGGTAAGCCCGTCGAAGACTTGCAGAAAGGGTTGGCCGCGGCGCTCGAAAAATTTCCGTGGCTCGACGCGGATCGCGTCTGTGCGCTCGGCGCTTCCTATGGCGGTTATATGATCGATTGGATCGCCGGCAACTGGTCGGAGCCGTTCAAATGTCTGGTGTCTCACGACGGTATCTTCGACAACCGCTCAATGGCTTATACGACGGAAGAACTCTGGTTCGATGAATGGGAACACGGCGGCCCGCAATATGAAGTTCCCGAGCACTTCGAGCAATTCAATCCGGTGAATCACGTCAAAGACTGGCGCGTGCCGATGCTGCTCATTCATGGACAGCTCGATTACCGCGTGCCTTATACGCAAGGCATTGCAGCTTTCACAGCACTACAGCGGCGCGGCATTCAGAGCCGCTTGCTGATCTTCTCCGATGAAAATCATTGGGTGCTCAAGCCTGCGAACAGTTTGCAGTGGCATCACGAGGTGGAGCGGTGGTTGGAGGAGTGGTTGGGGCAACGTTAGGTCGCTGTCGTTAGGGTGGTGGCAACATTCTGTGAGTCTGTGAGCCGATGTCGGGGAGGGCTTTCCAGGGCCGGCGTGAATACATCCCTGTAGCCTGCGGCAAAAACATCCATGTTTTTGACGCCCCTGGAAAGCCCTCCCCGACACCGGCTCTACCAACATTTGATGATGCGGCGCTCGATGCTCGATAGACTCGATATCGTTTCCAATGGATTGCCACAAAAGCTTTCAAGCGCCACTGGAGGGACTTGCGTTGGGAGAGGTTTTCCCGACTCGCAAAAACATGGATGTTTTTGCGAGAGCCTCCATGGACGGATTCACGGCGGTCGGGAAAACCTCTCCCAACGTAAGTCCCTCAGCGAAGGGTCACTACAGAAACTATCGAAGGGTGCTGCCTGAACTTAGCGCCACCACCATCCTCACGCCTCATGCATCCGCCACGCCGCCTGATAGTTACTGCCGAGTCGAATGAGCTGCTCCAACAGCCCCGCATAGTCCAAGCCGGCAACACGCGCCGACTCGGCGAAATCTTCGTCATGACTCAAGTTCGGATTGGCATTCGCTTCGAGCACAAACACAGCGCCATCGGCGCGCATGCGAAAATCCATGCGCGCATAACCGCTCAATGAAAGTGCGCGGTAAATGCGCTTCGATAATCTGTCGAAGTACGACTCCATCCCTTCGGGCAAGCTCTGCGCGGCGGCGGTACGAATACCGTGTTTCTCTTGATAACGGCGATCCCATTTCACTTTGCGGGTCGCGATGCCGGCCATCACTTCAGGCAACGTGCCGAAGTCGAGCTCCCACACCGGAAACGTGCGTAAGCGCTCGTTGCCCATCACGCCCACGTAGAATTCGCGACCTTCGACATATTCTTCGACCAGTGCATCGGAATGAGTTTGTTCGTGAATGAACGAGATGCGTTCGCGCAGTTTTGCCGCATCGTGAACCACCGATGCTTGCGAAATACCCAGCGACGCGTCTTCGGTCACGGACTTCACGAACAGCGGATATTTGAGGCGCGCGGGAATTCTGTAGCGCTTGCCTTTGCGGAATACGGCAAAGCGTGGTGTTTGAATGCGGTGGTAAGCGAGGATTTGTTTCGACAACACCTTGTCGCGCGAGATGAGCAGGCCGCGCGGATTGCAGCCCGTGTACGGCTGCCGCATCAGTTCGAGAAATGCGACCACGTGCTGGTCGTAGCTCACGATGCCCTGGAACTCTTCCAACAAATTGAAGGCGATGTCCGGTTTCCATTCCGTAATCGCCGCGCGCAGATCCGTGAGATTGTCGCCCAGGCCGAGCGCGCGAACTTCATGCCCTGCCTTCTTTAGATACTCGACCACGTCATACTCGGTGCGAAACTCGTCGATCTCGCGTTCCGAATATCCTTGCAGGCTCTCGGGCGGCACGAGCGTCTCGTGCACGAGCACGAGGATACGTAGCGGCTTCATAGTGTGTATTTTTCTCTGTCGCGACGTAGCACATCGATCATGATTCTTTCCATCAGGCCGAGCGCGCGACGCGTCGCCTCGCGCTTGGAGCCGATCACGACCAAGTCGAGATCGCGGCAGCGTTGCACCACTGTGCGCACGACGTGATAGATCACGTACGGATGCAACCGCGTGCGGCGTGTCAGCCAGCGAATCATTTGCGGCCTGGCCCGGCGCAGGAGCGTGGCCGCAGCGAGTCGTCTATGCTCATTGGTGCGAACCCCGAACACCAACTTGAGGCGCCTATCGTACGTAGCTTTGGCATCGAATTGATAGCGGTCGAGCTTTTCGCGATAGTGTTTGAGCAACGTACGGCGATTGTCGCTCAGCGGCTCGATGACCTCGCGCGAGCGCACCAACGGCCGCCGGCCGGCCAAGTCTTTCATGAGCGCATCGACGTATTCGAGCTTTTTGAGCGCCGGCCAATCTTCGTAGTCCGAGCGCCAACGCGAACGCGGCTGCAACCATACCGCGAATGTTTCGGCGAAGTCTTCAGTGGGATGGCTTTGCGCGTACCAATGTCCCAAGTGCAGCACGAAGCGCTTGCTGGCCGGCCGCGGCTTATAGATGCGCGGATACGGCCGCGACGCGCGTCCGAAGGTTTGCCGCCAATCCTTGCGGCGGCGCAAACGGAACGCATTGTCGATCGCGTGCCCCGCTTCATGACGCAAAATGCGCATCAGCCAATTAGCATTGCCGCCCTCCACTTCGTTCATCTGGCGGCGCTCGAGCTGCATGAGGCGCGGATGGGCAATGTAAAAAGGCAGCGCGATGCCCGGAATGCCATCCGGGGAAAACCACTCCTCCGACAGCCACACATGCGGTTTGAATTTGAGTCCGCGGCGCTCGAGCTCCTGTTGCAATTGCTCCAGATAGGGATGCATGAACGAGTCCCGCAGCGTCAACCGCAAGTCGCAGAACCGCCGTTCCAACAACTCATCATCGGAGAGCCGCACCCAAGCAGGCTCGCGGGGCTTGCGCCGGCGAGTAGTTGTGCGGGGACGTTTGGGCATTGGGCTTGGCTGGTCAGCGGGTTCGCTAGCTGGCTGGTTTGCTGGACAAGAGCATGTCGGGAGTAGCGCCGCGGCGCAAGCCGCTCACTCCTTCAGCAACGCCTCGGCTACCGTCATGAGCTTATGTTCGCCGATAGCCACCCCACGCCATTCGGGCGGTATTCCTGCGAGACCGTAATAGGCGCCCGCGAGAGCGCCGAACACTGCGCCGGCATGGGCCGGCACCGGCGACTCGCTCACTGCTTCCAGAAGCCCAACGTCGAACTCCTCAGTCTGTTCGAAGATACGGAGGGTTGCGCTCATGAGCCCCAGGGCATCTCCCTCTTTCGGCATGTGTGTTAGACGCCGCCACCCTCCTAGCAAGAATTTCTGTGTTTCTCTTTTCAGGAATCGCGATCGCAACGCATGCGCAGCGGGTGTTTTATCCAATTCGAGAATGTCGCTCTTATCTCGTCCCTGCAAAGCGTCGAGCAACAGAACGCCGAATACACGCACTGCATCCAAGACGGGAGGCGATTGCAACGTCGCACGCGATACTTCGGCCGCTTGATCGATTACCTGCGTGGGCTCGCTTGCAAAATACATCGCCACCGGCAGCGTGCGCGCCAGCGTATGCGGATCGCGCTTTTTCGGATCGTGCGAGCTGCTGAGCGGCTTGCGGCTCGATTGCCAAGTCGCGAGCGTGCGTTCCAATTCTGCGGGTACGTTGAGCGCGACGCCGGTGCTCGAAGGTTCGCCCGTGCGCTGCCAGTGGAGATAGCGGATCAAATGATCTTCGAGATCCACTGTACCGCACGCCAACAAGCTCTCCGCGACGCAAAGTGTCATCGCTGTATTCGCCGTCCACGCGCCTCGTGGCAGCTCGGGCGAATTCTCTTGGAACGCATCGGCGTTCGGCACGTGCTCGCGCGCTCCTTTTGAGCGCGCCGAGCCGAGTACGTCGCCGAGTGCGAGCCCGAGCATCGCGCCTTGATAACGATCGAGGATGGAAAGTGCGCTAGGCTCAGGCCGACTCGTTTCGAGCTCGCACCACTTCTGCACGAATGCAATCTGTTCTAGCGTTTCGGGAACGCATGGCCAACGCAGCGCGCGCCCGCACTCGCGCCACAACACGTTCAAGCGCTGCAGAGCGTCTTCACCGGAGTATCCGCGGCGAATCAAATAACAGCCCATCATCA
>Ga0068856_100006973_pt1 | contig 11040 bp, 8 predicted proteins | sample KBSCornC62_FD_66595 | JGI IMG/M metagenome (GOLD analysis project Ga0068856, IMG submission 66595) | Corn rhizosphere microbial communities from Kellogg Biological Station, Michigan, USA - KBS Corn C6-2 | ecosystem: Host-associated > Plants > Roots > Rhizosphere > Soil ... | reverse complement strand
ATATTTTCGCCACGTTCAACGTTCCGAACGGCGTGTCCGGCGTCCCGATGTATTTGCCCGATCCCGGCGCCGACGGCTACTTCAATCCCGCCGCTTTCTCGGCGCCCACCGCTGTCGTGAATGTAAAGGGCACGCCCATTACGCAGTTCGGCACTCTTGCGCGCCGCGCCGGGCGTGGTCCCGGCACAAAAAACCTCGACTTCTCCATATTCCGCAACTTCACTTTCGCGGAGCGCTACATCTTCCAATTCCGCGCGGAGTCTTTCAATCTCACCAACACGCCCGCGTTTTTCTTACCTTCGGCGAACAGCCCGTCGCTCACGATCGGCAACTCGTCTTTTGGAAAGCTGAACTCCTCGGCCTCCACCGGACGGCAATTGCAATTTGGATTGAAACTCTATTTCTGAGCCTCGAGGGCGGCGGTCTGCCCGGTTTGCCCATCAAAACGCTACGCTACAGGCATATGAGGTCTCGCGTTCATTCCCTCTCTTTCTACCTCTCGCTGCTGATAATTGCCTTCCTGGTCGGCGCTGGCTGTCGAAGCTCCACCTCTCCTTCAACTCAAATCGGTCCCGGTCCAGCTCCAGCTCCAGTTCCCCCCCAGACACCCACAAACGTACTGACCTATCACAATGACCTCGCCCGAACCGGCCAGAATCTGACAGAAACGATTCTCACTCACGCTAACGTGAACTCCTCCTCGTTCGGAAAACTCTTTTCTGTTCCGGTCGACGGCAAAGTAGACGCGCAGCCTTTATATGTCTCGCAATTGAATTTTCCCATGCAGGGCGTCCGTTCCGTGATCTTCACGGCTACCGAGCACGATTCCGTCTATGCCATCGACGCGAGTAACGGCGCCGTGCTGTGGCATGCCACATTGCTGAACGCCGGAGAAGTTCCCTCCGACGATCGGGGTTGCGGGCAGGTCACGCCCGAAATCGGAATCACTGCGACGCCCGTGATCGATCTCGCCGCCGGCGCGCACGGGACGATTTACGTCTTAGGCATGAGCAAAGATGCTTCCGCCAACTATCATCACCGCCTGCACGCACTGGACATTACCACAGGTTTAGAACAATTCGGCGGTCCCATCGAAATTACCGCGAGCTATCCAGGTATTGGCGATAACAGCAGCAACGGACAGGTCTTCTTCGATCCTAAGCAGTACAAAACGCGTCCGAGCCTGCTATTGCTCAATGGCGTGGTCTATACCGGTTGGGGCTCGCATTGCGACTTCCGTCCCTACACTGGCTGGCTGATCGGTTATGATCGCTTGACTCTCAAGCAGGTGAGTGTGTTCAACTTCGCGCCCAACGGCAGCGGAGCCGCGCTCTGGAATGCTGGCGGCGGGCTCGCTGCCGATGCCTCTACCGGCCGGATCTTTGTAGCTGTCGCCAACGGCTCGTTCGACACCACTCTCGACGCTCGCGGTTTTCCCAATCGCGGCGATTTTGGAAACGCCTTTGTCAGGCTCGGCACTCTCAACAACCAAGTAATCCCGGAAGATTACTGGACGATGAGCAGTACCGTGACGGAATCCGCTCAGGATCAGGATCTCGGCTCCGGCGGCGTGCTCCTGCTTCCGGATTTGAAGAACTCCGCCGGCGAAACCGTTCAGCTCGGCACAGCGGCGGGCAAAGACGGCAGGCTCTACGTGTTCAACCGTACGAACATGGGAAAATTCAATCCGCAGAACAACGGCACACTCTATCAGGAGCTAGACGGAGCATTGGGCGGGACCGTGTTTACCTCTCCGGCATGGTTCAACGGAACGGTATATTACGGCGCCGTAGGAGATCGGATTCGTGCGTTCACAGTCAACAACGCGGTCTTGCCGTCTCAACCCACATCTACAACTGCAAACTTCTTCGAATATCCGGGCACGACGCCCTCGATCTCCGCCAACGGGACCAGCGACGCGATTCTGTGGGCGGTCGAAAACGCTAATCCAGCGGTCCTTCACGCCTACGATGCCACGAATCTCGTGATGGAACTGTATAACAGCAGGCAGGTGAACTCCGGCCGCGATCTGTTCGGTTCCGGGAACAAATACATTGCCCCAACCATCGCCGATGGCCGAGTGATCGTCGGCGGCATGAACAGCGTCGCGGTCTTTGGATTGTTGCAATAAGCGAAGCAGGAAGGCACGAATTCAAAACCTATGGTCAAATCGGCTTGACTCGGTATACTTTGTTATATAAAGTAGTTGCTATCAGCAATGGCACTCTTCACGCCCCGTTCTCGCCGCCCGTGGCTTCCGATTGAGATGACCCAACCACCATTCCTCGACCCCGGACTCCCGGCCGGAAGCATCGAGCCACGCTATGCCCTTCTTATCAATCCCTTTTATGCAAAGGACCCAAACGCCAGCTTCGGCAAACACGTCCTGACACCGACGCTCGCCTTGACCAGTTTCGCGGCGACAACACCCGAACACTGGAAGGTCCAGTATTGGGACGAAAATTTGCTGGACGGGCGGCCGCCCTTCACACCTATACCCGAACTGGTCGGTATCACCGTTCACCTGACGTTTGCGAAACGGGCCTTCGATTTGGCGCAGTGGTACCGCAGCCGCGGCAGCAAGATTGTGCTGGGCGGCCTGCACGTGTTGTCCTGTCCCGAAGAGTGCGTGCCTTTTGCCGATGCGCTCGCCATCGGCGACGGCGTGCAACTCTGGCCTCGCATTCTCGCCGATGCGGAGGCGGGAGGTCTGCAGCCGAATTATGCGGCCGCGTATGATACGGACTACCGCCGGGACCCCGCTCCGAAGCGCTCGATCCTTCCTCGCAAGAGCTTTCTCACTTCCACCAGTTTGATCGCGACACGCGGTTGTCACAATCGCTGCGGCTTTTGTTATCTGGCAACCGATGGTTTGCGCATGCCGTATCGCATGCGGGATCCCCGCCAGATCGCCGCGGAGTTTCTGGCCGATGGCCAGCCCTACGGCGTTTTCATCGATAACAATCTCGGATCGAACCGCGCGTATTTGCGGGAATTGTGTCAGGCCCTTCGGCCGCTGAACAAAATCTGGAGCGCGGCCGTTTCCATCGATGTCACTGACGATCCATCTTTGATCCGCGCCATGGCTCTAGGCGGATGCACGGGCGTATTCATAGGATTCGAGTCGCTCACCGATGAAAATCTCGCCGCTGCAAAAAAGAAAACGCCCAAGGCGGCGGACTACGCTCGCCGCGTCCGTATGCTGCACGAGAACGGTATCCAGGTGAATGGTTCCTTTGTGCTGGGATTCGATCATGACCGCAAAGATGTGTTCGCCCGCACCGCCGACTGGATTGAAGAGAACCGTCTCGAGTGCGCGACGTTTCATATTCTGACCCCTTACCCCGCGACGCCTCTCTTCCGGCAAATGGAAGTCGAAAAGCGCTTGCTACATCGCGACTGGTCTTTGTACGACACCGCGCATGCCGTCTTCCAGCCGAAACATATGTCGCCCGAGGAATTGGAAGAGGGCTACGCCTGGATCTACCGGCGCCTCTTCTCGCACACTTCAATTTGGCGCCGTCGTCCCGCCGATTGGCGCGCTGTTCCGCCCTATCTCGCCATGTCGTACTTGTACAAACGTTCCAACCGCTTCTGGCGTCTGTTGATCAAGCACCACCTGGTACACGCCGCCTGGCGTCCGCTCGTAGAGCTAACCCGTCTCCGTCATATCCGATTCCGGAACGAACTGGAAGCCGGCGAAACCGCAAGCCAGCCTGGCGCGAACATCATCACAGCTGGCGTCTAATCGCGCAAGATGCAGAAACCGAGCGAGGAAGCATAAGCGACCCCAGAATGGAAATCGGCAGTAGGTGCTTAGTCAACGACATTGGGCACTTGCGCCTGCGCTTCCAGAGTAGTGAGTCTTCTTTCAGCAGGCTTTAACGAATCTCTCGCACCCAGATATTCCGAAAACTGATCGGCTCACTCTTGTCCCCATGTGCCTGCAGCTTGATCGGCGCGGTGTCGTACTTCTTATAGAACGGCTTGCCGATGTAGAGCGTCTGGCCCTTCAATTCGAAATGATTCTGCACCAGCACTCCGTTGAACAAGACCGTCACATAGGCCGGCGTTTTTACCGATCCGTCATCGTTGAATGTGGGCGCGGTCCACACCACATCGTAGGTTTGCCATTCACCGGGCTTGCGATTCGGATTTGCCAACGGAATGCCTTGCTTGTAAATGCTCCCGGCCTGCCCATTGACATAGGTCTTGTTGTTATACGAATCGAGAACCTGCAGCTCGTATCCGTCGTCGCCCGGCCCGGTCGAAGCGAGAAACACGCCGCTGTTGCCGCGCGCCTGGCTGCTGCCCGTGATGTTCTCCGGAATCTTCCACTCGATATGAAGCTGGTAGTTCTTGAACGTGCGCTTGGTCTCGATGTTTCCGACGCCCTTCGTTTTGTTCACCATCATCATGCCGTTGGCCACGGTCCATTTCGCCGGTGACTTGTCTTGCGCCGACACCCATTCGTCCAGGTTCTTCCCATCGAACAGTACAATCGCGTCCGAAGGAGCAGCGCCATTAGTCGCCCCCGGTGTCACCACCTTCGGCACGGGCTCCCAGACTTCCGTGTCTTCCGGCCGCCCCTTGGGCGACTGTTGCGCAAAAACGGGAGCGCTCACGGCCACCAGCGCCGCAAACGTCAGAACATTCGAAAATGAAAAACGCGTCATCTTAGATGAGCATACACACAACGGCTTCAACCATCGGATCACCGCTAGCTGAAAGCTCATCCTCCCCACGGCAGCGCCGTTTGCGACTCGATCGTCGCCGCATCCAGCTCAATACCAAATCCGGGCTCTTCCGATAGAGTGATATGCGCGCGTACCGGCGCCAGCGCTTTCTTCTCGAAGTGATAATACGAGCGCATCTTGTTAATCAGATACTCGCCGAGCGGAAATGTCATCGGCGATTGACTGGCAATCACATGCATAGCGGCATGAAGACTATGGCCATGCGGGATTACGGGAACATCGTGCAGTGACGCCACTGTGCCGATCTTGAGTAGCTCGGTGATGCCACCGCACCATTCCGGGTCGGCCTGTACCACTTGCACCGCACCCGCCTCTAAGTAGCGCTCCACTTCCCAGCGCCCATAAAAATGTTCGCCGGAGGCGACCGGAAATTTGATGCTGCGCCGCAACGTGACGAAGCTTTCGATCTTTTCCGGATGCATCGCTTCTTCGATCCAGCGCGGGCGATACTGTTCCACTTGATGCGCCCATTCGAGCGCGTACGTTAAGTCCCAGCCGCTGAAGGCATCGAACATCAGCTCGGTATCGTCCCCAAGAGTCTCGCGCAGAGTTTTAACCAGCTCCACATTGCGCCGCATACCCTCGGGCCCTGAGCCTGGTCCATAGCCCATGAACCACTTCTGATTCCGATAGCCTTCCGCTTTGATACTCAGGCAGCGTTTTCGGACGGCCTCGGGCTCGAGTGAAAATCCGAGACAGCTTGCATATACCTCCACGGAAGTGCGCGCCGGTCCGCCCAAAAGCCGATACACCGGCACGCCGAAGTGGCGTCCACGCAGATCCCAGAGCGTATTGTCAACCGCGCTGATCGCCATCAGGTATATGCCCGCGCGGGAGTGACGATTCGAGCGGTACATCTCGTCCCAAAGCTTCTCTCCGGCGAGCGGATCCTTGCCCATCAGAAACGGCTTGATTTCCTCAGCCACCACGATCGCCACTTCGCGATCGATCGGCCCATAAAGACCGAACAAACTGTCGCCGGCGTGGATGACCAGATAAATAGCCTTGATGAGTTGCTTCCTGGTTCCTCGTGGATTGTCTTTGTAGATGGCGGGCCGCTGCTCGTCGTAAATATCGAGCGGGTTCACCTGCCGCTGCCCGTTTACGCCGGCTTCGGCCTCGTGTTCGCCGCGCAGTTCGATCAGCTCGATCGCCGTAATTTTGAAATTTCCTGCCGGCGCTGCATACGCGGCCGCCGCGCTTGCCAGCAGACTTCCGAATTCCCGGCGCGTCATGCGCTCGCCATCCGCGCCGCCATGCGCATCGCCTGCTTCATGCTATGCGCATCCGCCTTGTTCTTACCGGCGATGTCGAACGCCGTGCCATGATCGACCGAAGTCCGGATAATCGGTATGCCGAGTGAAATATTCACCGTTCCCGCAAAATCGAGAAGCTTCATGGCGATGTGGCCCTGGTCATGATACATCGCCACCACCAGATCGTAAGCGCCGCGCGAAGCCTGCAGGAAAATCGTGTCGCCCGCATGCGGGCCGCTGCAATCGATGCCTTTTTGCCGCGCCTGCTCGATCGCCGGAACAATGAACTTCTGGTCCTCATCGCCAAAAATTCCGTGCTCGCCCGCGTGCGGATTCAGCCCACATACCGCCACGCGCGGCCACGCGAAACCGAGCAGTTTCATCGCCGCGTTTCCTAACTCAATCGTCCGTAGGATGCGCGCCGTATCGAGATCGCAGGCGCGCCGTAGCGGAACATGTGTAGAGACATGAACCGTCGATAAAATTTCGCTGGCCAGCAGCATACGCGAATCGCTGGCGCCGCACAGTTCCGCGATATATTCGGTGTGGCCGGAGAACTGCCGTCCGGACAGCGTCACCGCCTCTTTATTTAAAGGAGCCGTCACCATCGCATGCGCCTGCCGCGCCAGGCACATCTCGGTAGCCACGCGCACATAGTCGACCGCCGCTTGGCCATACCGCGCGTCGAGTTTGCCGAATGCAAAATCGTCTAGTGAGGCCAGGCTTTCCACGTCGCGTACCGTGGCGTTCGAAATTTTACCGGCCTTGTCCAGAATGCGCGCGTCGCCCACCACCACCCAATTCGCCAGTGGCGCAATCTCAGGATCGGTCAAGGCCTTCAGCACAATTTCCGGCCCTATACCCGAGGGATCGCCCATCGTGATAGCAACCACCGGCCTCATACGAAAAACTCCGCCACTTCCACCAGCGTGTTCTCGCCGCCGAACGCTCCCGATTTCGTCGCAACGCTCATGCCGTCCAGCAAGCCGCCTTTCAATACTCCCCAAGGCACTCCCGCAACAATCTCGTCTTCGAGTTCGATCTGTTCTACTTCAAGCGCGTGGCATACCGTCGAAGCGGAATCTCCGCCCGAGAGCAGCAACGCTCCGGCCAAATTGCCCACTCCTCGCAGCCCTAGCCGCAATGATTCATAAACTCCGTGTTCCTGCCGGATCCGCAGCAGCGTGTGTGTGCCGCGCCGCAGGCTGTGCGCTACGCCTTCCGGTTCGGAAACGCAGATTGCGTGCCGTTCCTGCAAGCTCAATAGCTGAAGAGCCGTCACGGGATGATTCGAACCGATGCAGAACAGCATCGGCAGCGCCCGCGGCTCTCGCGGCGATTGCCTTCTTGCAGCGCCGAATAGTGCTTCCGCGAGCGCGCTCGCCAGGCCCGCCGAGCCTGCCCACAACACTCGCCGGCCGCTGCGCAACCCTTCCTCCACGATCAGCGCCAGATCGCTATTGGCCGTGGCATCTGTGGAAACATAGTGTGCGCCGTTTCGCAGCGCGTCCGCAATGCATTCGGGCTTGACGTGTTCGCTGCCCATGACGGCAGCCACATCCACCGGTTTCCATCTGGCATCTCCGTCGACGTGTAAATGCCCATCCCACACAATACGGCCCAAACCGGGGAAAGCGGGCGTGGCCAACACCACATCGCAGTTGAATGCTTTTAGCGCAGCCTCGATTTCAATCCGCGGATTGCCTCGCAACAACGAATCAATCTTCTTGAAAATCAATTGCGGCTGAGCAGCGGATACGCGCGCGCCCAGCTCACGAATTTTCGTCTCCGCTTCATTTTCGGTGCAATCGCGGGTCTCCGTAGTAAATGCCTGCACTCGCGCATCTTCTGCCCCGTCTGGGCTGAAGTGAACCAGCGAGCGCACGCCCCGCGTTTTGAACTGAACGGCGGCATCGCAGGCGCCTGTAAGGTCGTCGGCAATCAGCGCGATGTCCATAACTTCTAAAGGTACACTCAGCTCTGCCGATCTCTTGGTGACGGTGCGACTTTCGGACATTCAACTCTCAGCCAGAGCTGAAGGCTGACCGCTAAAGGCTAAAAGCTGATCGCTGCGCGATGCGCAATCTAGCCCATCCACTGCGGGTTCTTCGCCGTACCATCGAAGATATTCGAAGTCTTGAACTTCTCGAGCCGTCCGGTCATCGCCACTTCTCTCGTCTTCCCACGCAGCGCCGCCATTTGCGCCCCCGTGAGGGGCTTGAACGTCCGCGCCGCTTCGAGCGCTTGTTCCAGCCGCTCCATCGTCTCGCAGCCATTGATCACTACTGTCGTAGGAAGACTGAGCGCATAGTGCAGGCATTCGATGGCGCTGGCGACACCGCTACGCGGAATTTCGCCCTCCGCCAGCGGCTTCATGCCGAGTACCGCGATCTTTTGTTGCACCAGCTTCGGTACCACGTTCTTCTCGAAGCTGCGGAAATGTGCGTCCAGCAGATTCAGCGGCATCTGCGCCGAATCAAAATGGAAATGGTTCTGCGACGCGAGTTCCAGCATCCGTAAATGCACGCTCGGATCCTTGTGTCCGGTAAATCCGATAAAGCGGATCTTGCCGGCCTTTTTCGCCTCCGTCAGCGCTTCATGCGGACCATTAGCCGCAAAAAAGCGGTCTGGGTCTTCAAGCCGGATATTTTCGTGGAACTGCATCAGGTCAATGTGATCTGTCTGCAGCCGCTTGAGCGATTCGTCGATCTGCTGCGCCGTCGCGGCCTTTGTGCGTCCGTCGAATTTGGTCATTAAAAAGACCTTCTGGCGGTAGCCGTCGCGCAGCGCCTTACCCATGACGATTTCGCTCTTGCCGTTGTGATAGTCCCAGCAATTATCCATGAACGTAATGCCACGATCGATGGCCGTGCGCACAAGACGAATGCCCTCTTTTTCTTCCGGGTTGCCGATGTGCGATCCGCCCAGCCCTATCGCCGATATTTTGATACCGGTCGACCCGAATTCGCGATAAATCATGTCGCTGCTGCCCGGCGCTGCCATCGCCAGAGGTGCGCTCGCGAGTGCTCCGATTGCTTCGCGTCTATTCATCGCCGTTCACCTCGCTTTATTATTACGCTTTAGAGGATGTTATTCGCGCTCGTATTAATCGCGGCGACGTTCACCAAAGATATAGCTCCCCTAGTCTTTACACATTGCTCCCCGTGCCATCACGAGAACGGAAACGCACCTTTTCCACTGATTACGTTTGAGGAGGTCTCCCGCCACGCTGCACAAATCGTAGATGTTACGCGCCGCCGATATATGCCGCCTTGGCCGCCTGAACGCGGATATGGAGATTTTGTTGGCGATCGCAGCCTGAGCAACGCGCAGATCGCTCTGTTCGCCGAGTGGTTGGCCAAAGGCAAGCCTCGCGGCGACCCGGCCAACCTACCGCCTCGGCCGCATTTCACCGGCAAATGGCAAATGGGAACACCTGATCTGATTTTGCGTATGGCCAAAGCTTTTACGCTGCCTGCCGGCGGAAGCGACATCTTCCGCAATTTCATCCTCCCGAGCGGGCTGCACGAAACCAAATATGTTCGCGCTATCGAGCTGCGTCCCGGCAACCCGCGCGTCGTCCATCATGCGAATGTCGTTATCGACCGCACACACGCGCTGCGCCGCCGCAACGGCACGGATGGCCAACCTGGATTTCCGGGCATGGATATTATCACGGAAGCCGCTCCCGGCGTGTTCGATCCCGATTCTCACTTCCTTTTTTGGAAGCCCGGCACCGTTCTTCGTCCTGAGCCGGACGATATGGCATGGCGCCTCGATCCCGCATCGGACCTGATCCTTAACCTTCACCTGCAGCCAACCGGAAAACAAGAACCCGTCCAGGCGGAATTGGGCCTTTATTTCACCACTCTGTCGCCTACTCGCTTTCCTATGCTGATCCAGCTCGAGCACGATGGCGCGATCGATATTCCTCCCGGCAATCGGCAATTCGAGATCTCCGACAGCCTGACGCTGCCTGTGGATGTCGATGTGCTCGCCATCTATCCGCATACGCACTATCTCGGCCATCTGATCGAAGCCTGGGCCGTTTTACCGGATGGCGCGCGCCGCTGGCTCGTTCGGATCCCGGATTGGGATATCAATTGGCAGGCGGTTTACGATTACCGGCGCCCGGTATTTCTTCCGAAAGGGAGCAAGATCGCGATGCGAATCACCTACGACAATTCGTCGGGCAATCCACGCAATCCGAATCATCCGCCGAAATTTGTGAAAGCGGGCAATCGCAGCGAGGACGAAATGGGCCACGTGTGGCTCCAGGTGCTTCCGAGGAAGAGTGACGGGCGTCTGGCGCTCCAGGAAGCGCTTATGCGAAGGCGGCTGGAAAAATATCCGGGTGATTTTTTCGCCCAATACAATCTCGGCGCGCTGCTGCAATCCACTCATCAGCTAACGGGCGCAATCTCGGCTTATCGTGGGGCTTTGCGGACTGATCCGGCAAATGCGACTGCGCACAACAGTCTCGGTGCTGCGCTTCTCATGCAGGGAAACTTCCCGGAAGCGATTGCCGAATTCCGAGCATCGCTGCGCTTCGATCCGAAATACCAGAACGCACGCTACAATCTTGCGGAAGCCGAAGCGGCGCTCGGCACAATTGAATTCAGGCAGCGGCAGTACACTGCTGCGCTGGCGCATTTCCGCGAGGCCGCGCGATGGAATCCCGAAAATGCCGACATACAGGCCAACCTCGGCGCGCTGCTGGCAACGGCAGGCGATTTGCCGGGCGCCGCACAAGCGCTGGAAACTGCGCTCCGCCTTGATCCCAAACAAGAGGCCGCGCGCGCAAATCTCGACCGCGTGCGTGCCCAAATGGCTGCGCATCACTGATGCTTCAGCCTTTCGAGCACCGCCCGGCCTTCGTCCCGCTTGCCTTCGGCCATAAGCGTCTGACCAAGTAGGTATCTGGCCGAGTGATTGTTCGGGTCGATTTCTAGCGCCCGCTTAAGAATTCCTTCGGCATCGGCTAACCTGCCCATTTTGGAATAACATTTGCCTAGCAAGATATAAGG
>Ga0068856_100006972_pt1 | contig 11041 bp, 10 predicted proteins | sample KBSCornC62_FD_66595 | JGI IMG/M metagenome (GOLD analysis project Ga0068856, IMG submission 66595) | Corn rhizosphere microbial communities from Kellogg Biological Station, Michigan, USA - KBS Corn C6-2 | ecosystem: Host-associated > Plants > Roots > Rhizosphere > Soil ... | reverse complement strand
AATTCTGGGCCATGCACGCCGAGCTCTTCCGCCTTGCCGGCAAGCACGATCTCGAGCAGCTCGAAGCCGCCGCCCAGGCCGTCGGCCTCGACGCGGCCGAGTGTCGCCAAGCGCTGACCGAGCACAAATACGCCGCGCGCGTGCGTGAGCTCGCGGTCGCCTCGGTGCGCAGCGGCATCATCGGCACGCCCACGCTCTTCATCAACGGCGTGCATTACGAAGATCGCCTCGACGCCGATTTGCTCGGCAGCGCCATCCGCGCCGCGCTCGGCGCTGCCTGAGCGCAGCCACGAAAGATCGTGGTCACTTCGACGGCCGACGCTCGCGTTCGATCTTTGGTTTTTGATGGTCACGCGGCCGTCATAGGCCGGCGCAGCCTTCGGCGTCGCGGACGGCTTTCCTGATCGAGAGATCGCCGTGTCAGCCCCCGGCTTGAAGACGCGGTCCGCGCATTTCGTCGGCAGCATCACCCGCCAACTCGAAAGCGGGTGATCACCCGGCAATTCGTCGACGACGTTCGGACAGCCACGCGCGGACTTGTCGGCACATTGGCTCGCCTGAGCAGCCCAGATTCAGTTCGCGGCGTGACGGCTCGTTCGCGGCGCGCCGCCGGTCGACCGATTTCGGCAGCGGCCGTGAACGAGCCATTTTCGAGCGCCCGGGCGTTCTTGCGCGCTGGTCACTTGCATCATGATAGTTACTGCCTTAGAGAGCGCTGATGCATAGGAAGAGCTTCGCGGACGTGGAGTGCCCGATTGCCCGTTCGGTCGAGCAGATCGGCGACGGTTGGACGCTGATGATTTTGCGGAACGCGCTGCTCGGCGCCAAACGCTTTCAGGATTTCGAAGCCCAGCTCGGCGCGCCCCCGACCACGTTGGCGCGTCGCCTTCAGACCCTGACCGAACAAGGCTTCTTCGAGCGTCGCGTGTACGAAGCGCATCCGCGCCGTGAAGAGTACGAGCTCACCGACAAGGGCGTGGATTTCTTGCCCGTGTTGCTCGCGCTCGCCGGCTGGGGCGCGCGCTGGCTCTCGCCCGGCGGCGCATCGCTCGAATGCATCGACGCGAGGTCGGGCCGTCCGCTCGATCCGATTCTAGTCGACGCGAAGAGCGGCCGGCGGCTCACCGCGGGCAAAGTCGGGTTGCGGCCCGGTCCGGGCGCATCGCCCGCCCTGCGGCGCGCGATGGCCGCGCGCCCGGTGGTGTTCGGCGTGAGCGCGCGAGGAGCGTCGTGAGGCGCGTGGTCGTCACGGGCCTCGGCATGGTGTCGCCGCTCGGTCTCGGCGTGAAGCAGAGCTTCTCCGCGCTGCTCGCGGGGCGCTCTGGCGTGACGCGCATCGAGCGCTTCGACGTCAGTGATTTGCCCAGCAAAATCGCGGGCCAAGTGCCACGCGGTAACGAACCTGGACAATACGACCCACTGCGCTTCGCCAGCGCCAAGGAGCTGCGCCGTTATGACGAGTTCATCTTGTTCGCGCTCGCCGCCGCCGAAGAAGCCGTCAATGACGCGGGCTGGAAGCCGGAAAGCGAAGCCGAGCGCGAGCGCACCGGCGTGCTGATCGGCTCGGGCATCGGTGGCTTGCCGAGCATCGCCGAAAACGCGGTGAAGCTCGAGCACGAGGGGCCTCGCCGCATCTCGCCCTATTTCATTCCCGGCAGCTTGATCAACGAGGCGTCCGGCGTGGTCTCGATCCGCTACGGGTTCAAGGGGCCGAACCACGCCGTCGTCACCGCTTGCGCCACCGGCGCCCACGCCCTCGGCGACGCCGCACGCTTGATCGCGCTCGGCGACGCGGACGTGATGCTCGCGGGCGGCTCGGAGGCGGCCACTTGCCGGCTCACACTGGCCGGCTTTGCGATCATGCGCGCCATGTCGACGAACTTCAACGATCGCCCGGAACAAGCCTCACGCCCCTGGGATCGAGCGCGCGACGGCTTCGTGATCGGTGAAGGCGCGGGCGCAGTGGTGCTCGAGGAGCTCGAGCACGCTCGAGCACGCGGGGCGCAGATCTACGCGGAGCTCGTCGGCTACGGCTTGTCGGGCGACGCGCATCACTTGAGCGCTCCGGACCCGCAGGGTGACGGCGCGCGCCGCGCCATGGCCGCCGCGCTCAAGCGCGCCCAGCTCGACCCAGAGCAAATCGACTACATCAACGCGCATGCCACCTCGACCCCGGTTGGTGACCCGGTGGAGATCGCGGCCGTGAAATCGCTGTTCGGCGCGCACGCGCCGAACGTCGCCATGTCGTCTACCAAGTCGGCCACTGGCCATCTGCTCGGCGCGGCTGGAGCCGTCGAAGGCATTTTCACCCTACTCGCGCTGCGCGAGGGCGTGCTGCCACCGACGCTGAACTTGGACGAGCCCGATCCGGAATGTGATTTGGATCTCGTGCCCCGCGAAGCACGCCAAAAGCGCGTGCGCTACGCGCTCTCGAACTCATTCGGCTTCGGCGGCACGAACGCGGCGCTGATCTTCGGCCCCCCGCCGTAAGCGCCGGATTTTGGTTGGCGCTCGGCGAGCGCGCAGCTAGAGCCAAAGCCCGATGTGGACTCTTTATGATTTTCTACCATCGGGCAACGGGTACAAGGTTCGGCTCACGCTACGCGAGCTCGCTCTGCCCTTCGTTTATCGGCAGCTCGACATCCTGCGCGGCGACACGCAGCTTCCCTGGTTTTTGGCCAAGAACCCGCTCGGGCAAATCCCAGTGCTCGAGCTCGAGGATGGCACGTGCCTTTGCGAAAGCAGCGCCATCCTCTGGCACATCGCGGAAGGGACACACCTCTTGCCGAGCGATCGCCTGGCGCGCACGCGCGTGCTGCAATGGCTGTGCTTCGAACAGCAAAATGTCGACAACGTGATCGCGCGCGCCCGCTTTCGACGGCTCTATCCGGACGCGGTTCCGACGCGGCCGGAGGAATTCGAGCCGTGGCTGAAGCAGGGCGCGCGAGCGCTGCGCGTGCTCGAGCAGCACCTGCGAACGCGCACGTTCCTGGTCGAGGAGCGCCTCTCCATCGCCGACATCGGGCTCTTTGCCTACGTCCATTGCGCGCCCGAGGGCGGCTTCGATCTCCAGCGATTTCCCGCGGTTTGCGCGTGGCTCGCCCGCATCGCGGCGCGACCCGGGCATTTCGGCATCGCGGACGTGCCGAGCTGAGCCCGCGCGCGGCGTGCTACGCTGCTTGGCACGATGCGGGTCGCCCTGATTTCGGACATTCACGGCAATCAGGTCGCGCTCGACGCGGTGCTGAAGGACATTGCGCGGGTGGGCGTGGAGCGCACCGTCTGTTTGGGCGACACGGCCACGCTCGGGCCCTCGCCCGTCGCCGTGCTCGAAACCCTGCGCGAGCATGCGATTGACTGCATCGAGGGCAATCATGACGCCTTCTTGCTCGAGCCCGCCCTGCTCGAGACCTACACCCAAGCGCCGCCGATCGTCGCCGCAGTCGATTGGTGCCGTGCCGAGCTTCCGGATTGGGCCTTGGCCTTCCTGCGCGGCTGCTTGCCCGGGCTCGATATCGAGCTTGGCGGCGGCGCGCTCCTCCAGCTCTTTCACGGCACGCCCCGCTCGCACATGGAAGATTTGCTGGCGACCACGCCCGCGGCCGAGCTCGAGGCGATGCTCGATAGTCCGCGCGGGACCGTGCTCGCGGGCGGTCACACCCACATCCAAATGCTGCGCCAACACCGCGGCACGCTGCTCGTCAATTCGGGGAGCGTGGGCCTGCCTTTTCGCGAGTTCGTCAACCACGGCCCGCCCACGATTCTGCCGCACGCCGAGTACGCCACGGTCGAGGCTCACGCGGGTGGCGTGCAAGTCACGTTGCGGCGCGTGCGCCTCGACAAAGACGCGCTGCGCGCGGCGGCCGCGGCCAGCCCCAATCCGATCGCGCCGATGCTCGTGCAGGCGTATTCTTAGCCTGAGCAGACGGCGGAAACCCGAGCACGCTCGGCCGCGGATGCGCGCTGCGGCATCAAGTTCCGGTGCGAATCACGCCCGCGTGCACGCGCAGCTCGGACGCGGTCGCGAGCGAGTCGGGCCGCGTGTCCCCGCACTCGACGCGCGCGCTGTCGGCGATGGGTTCGACTTCGTCCGGCGCAAAGTCGCGCTCGAAATCGGACGGATCGAGCCCGAGCAGCGCGCAGAGCTCGCGTCCGAATCTGGGCAGAGCCGGAGGACGCGGGAGAATCGGATACTTGAGCCAGTGTTTTTCGTCGTGCATGGGAGCGCCGCCGAATAGCCATGCTGGCCGTGCCCGCGTTGCCGCGTGATGTCCGGCGCTTTGCCGTCGCGGCATCACGCGAGCGGCGGAAACATCCCACATTGTCGCTTCAGCGCGCCGCGCGTTGCGCGCAGGGACGTCGCAAAATCGAGCCCCTGCGCTCAGCGCAGCGCGCGCAAAATCAGCGGCCGCCGCGCTCGAAGTTGCGCCAGGTGGTGCGCGCCTTTGCGAGCACCTCGGCCGTGCCATAGGCCGAGCCGCGGATGTGGGTCAGGAGCGCATCGAGCGTGGTGACGTCGCGAGGGAACTGCTCGTCCTTGAGGACGTCGCGGGCGAGATCGCCGACCGGCGAGCGCAGGCCCTTGTGCTTCGCCAACCAATCGTAAAACGGAGTGAAAGCTGCCATCGGCGACTCCTTTAACACCGCTCATTCCACGCCGCGCTACGGCCGCTGACCCGGCCGTCAGCGGTTGGCACAGCCTGGCACAGCGACGGCCGCCGAACCGCGACAAAGCTGGGGTAAACACGCATGCCAATTTGGCACGACGATTGCTCTAACGGGGCGCAACGCACCTCGTTCAGGAGATCCCCGCCATGTCCCGTCGTCGCTCTTCCGTCGTCTCATTGCTTTCCCTTGGTCTGTTCGGCTTCGCGGCGCTGAGCGCGCGCCCGGCCGCCGCAGAGAGCAGCTGCGCGAGCGACAGTGACTGCGTGAAAGGCTGGCTGTGCCAGGTCACCTCGAGCTCCGGTTGCGGCTATGCCTGCGCGCCTGGGCAAGACTGCCCACCCCCGCCCGATTGTCCGACTCAGGAGTTCAAATCTTGCGTGCCCGGGCCGTGCACGACCGACAGCGACTGCGCGACGGGCATGGTCTGTTACACGACCCAGGTCGGGTGCGACGCGGTACCCACGTGTCCCCCCGGTGCCGATTGCGTCGAGCCGCCGCCGTGCCGGCCGAGCACGCAAAGTCAGTGCATTCCGCGCTACGACGCGCCGTGCACGGTGGACGCCGATTGCGGCGCGGGCTTCACGTGCATGGCAGACGTGACGGGCTGTGGTTGCTCGAGCGCGGGCTCGGCGCCGAGCAGCGGCGGCTCCGGCGGCGCTCCGACGCCCATCGATCCGCCTCCGACCTGTGACTGTGCGCCGGCGACGACCTCGAGCTGCCACGCGGTGCCGCAGACGTGCACGACGACGGCCGACTGCGCCAACGGTTGGACCTGTGAAACGGTTGATCAAGGCGGCGGCTGCGCGATCGCCGTGCCGGAGCCGAGTTCGGGCGGCACGGGCGGGAACACGCCGGTTCCAGCGCAGGATGCGGGCGTCGATCCGTGCCCGCCGCCGCCTCCGCCGATCAAGGAGTGCCTGCCGCCATACTACTCACTCGGCGGTGGCACGCTCGGTGTCGGTGTTTCGGCGAATGACGGCGTGGGCGGCGGCACGACCAGCGGCACCACGAGCGGCACGGCCGGAACCACGAGCGCACCGAAAGCTCCGACCGAGAACGCCGACAATGCGCAAGGCCAAACTTCGACGGCCGCGGGCTGCTCGGTCGCTCATGGTTCGAGCGGTGCCGCGGGCGGATTCGCGCTGCTCGGCCTCGGGATGTTCGGCTGGCTGCGCCGCCGTCGTTCTGCGCTTGCGGCGCGCTGAGCCACGCCGGCAAGAGTCTTAGCCTTCGCCGCGGGCGCGTGCTGCTCCCGCGGCGTTTTCATGTTCGCGGAGCGAGCGCATCTCGGGAAGCGCAACGCGACGCCGAAGGCTGGGTCGCGCTCGGACGGCCCGCGTGACCATCCCAACAAAAAATCAGAACACGTAGCGAGCGCCCGCGCTACCCATGCCGACGACCGGCGTCCACGGGCTCACCTTCGGATGCTCGGTGCTCTTGTTGGGCGTGGGCGTGGTCAGGAGCAGGCCGAGCCAGGTGCCGATGCCGGCGCCACCGAGCACGAAGCCGGCCGCCGAGATCGTGCGCAGCGCGACGAAGGCGGAGCTATTTTCCGGGACGTTCGGGCCCTCGCTGCAGTGACCGGCGGGGCAATTCTGCGAGCCGGCCGCGGCGCGGTTGAGCGCGGCGATGCCGGTGACGGTGCCCACGCCCAAGCCGGTTGCGCCGACGCCGAGCGCGACCACGCCGAGCGTGCGGCGCGTGGACGACGAGCCCGCTTCCGGGAACGGCTCTTTCGAGGCGCGCGCGGCTTCTGAACGCCAGCTGAGCGCGAGCGTCTTCGATTCGCCCTCGCCGACTTCGAAGGCGAGCCGCGTCTTTTCACCGTCGGCGTCGCTGGCGACGACCTCGTGCGGGCCGGGATTGACGCGCAGGTGCGTGCCGGGCACGGCAAGCGCGCCGTCGACGACGAGACGCAAATTGTGCGAGCGGAGCTCGGCTTCGCCCAGAGAAAATTCGACGACGGGGATGCGCGGGCGCAACTGCGAGAGCTCGTCGCGCGCGGCTTCGATGATCCGACGCTGCCCGACGCTTTCGCCGCTCGTTTCCGCGGTCTCGAGCACCGCGGCGTAATCGGCGGCCGCTTCCAGCAATTGCCCGAGCGCGGCGTGCGAGCGCGCGAAGTACAAACCGAGCCGAGGGCTGTGCGCGAGCACCGAGGCGCGCGTGAGCAGCGTGAGCGCGCGCGCATAATCCTGCCGCTCGTAGGCGGCGATCGCGCTGTTGGTCAACCCGTCCGCGGCCGCACGCGCCTCGCTGCTCGACGCCGTTTCAGCGTGTGCACACACGGTCCAGGAAGAGAGCACCAAGGCCAGCGCGGTACAGCGAATCACTTCCTTCTATAAACTTGAATTATTAAATTGTGTGAAGTGCTTTCGAACGAGAAACCAAATTCTGCTCGGACCGCGGACTACGCACACACACATGCGTGCGAGGTCGATCGCGTAAACACTCACGCCAAAATTCTTTTGAGCCGAGCGATGGCTTTCGGAAATTCCGTCTCCTCGGGCAACTTCGCGGAGTACCGCACGCTGCGGCTGAGCACTGTCACGGTTGTCACACCACGCGAGCTCAGACGCGTGCCGCCGTTCTCTTTGAACCAAACCTGAGCTTCTTCGTAAGTCACCGTTTTTCTCCGTTCCGCCTGCAACATAGCCCGGTACGGCGCACCGCGCTGGCGATTCGCCGCGAGCTCGCAAGTTTCTGCGACTTACTCCACCCGAGACCAGCGGACTCAGCCCATCTTGGACGAACATGAAGGGAGCTCTCCGACACTTGTGCCTCTGGCTGAGAGCGAGATCGGTCGGCCACGCGCGCATCGCGAGCCAGATCGATTTTTTATCGCGTGCCGTTGCGCGGGTTGCGGGTGCGCGCGTTACGGCTGAGCGCGTTACGGCTGAGCGCGTTACGGCTGAGCGCTTTGCGGCTGAGCGCTTTGCGGCTGAGCGCTTTGCGACTGCGTGCCGCGCGGTTTCCCGCTGCACGCTTTGCAACTGAGCGCACCAATTGCCCGGTGGCGCCGTCGCAGACGCAAGCAAATGGATTCGTTGTTCGAGCTGCACGCGGCGCGGGCGCGTCGTGGTTTGCGTGAGCATTGCTCGCGCCGAGAGGCTAACCACGGACTCCGTCGGGCGCTCAGTTCACCCGTCGCTCCCGTTGTGCCACCGATCCTCGCGCGAGCACGTTTACGGCAAGACCTTGGTTGCCCGAGCTCGGTCGCGCAGCGCACGCCCAATCTCTGACGCGGCGCACCCGGCCGATGACGGGCGCCTCGCGATCGCCCGCCGCGATGAAGGTGCCGCCGCCTGGGTTCCCCGCTCGTCACCGGGCTTCGCGCTCGCGCGCTTTGAGCGGTCGAAAAACGTCAGTTTACGGCGCGGAAAGGCCGTGCTCCCATCGTAGGTCATGCTCGATCTCGGATGGAAACGGGGTGCGCTGGGGGCGCTCGCGGTACTGGGTGCGGTCCTCAACTTGCGCTGCGGAAACACCAGCAACGACTTGTTTCACGGCGCCGACGGCGGCTTCTCGGCGGGCGGGACGAGCGAGAGTAGCGCGGGAGCGAGCGGCACCAGCGTGGGCGGTTCTCTGCCCGCGGGCGGCGCCGATGCCAGCGGTGGGACGGGGTTCGGCGGCAGCGCGGGTTCGAATGACGCAGGAGCGAGCGGCAGCGGCGGCGCGAGCGGCAACGCCGGTGCGAGTGGCAACTCTGGCGCGAGTGGCAACTCGGGTGCGAGCGGCAGCGGCGGCACGAGTGGCAACGCGGGCGCGGGAGGCGGTGCAGGCCTGAGCGGCAATGGTGGTGCGGCCGGCAATGCAGGCGCGAGCGGCGGCGGCGGCGCAGCAGGCAATGTGGGCGCGGGGGGCAATGCAGGCGGCAGCGGCGGCGCAGCAGGCAGCGGAGGCGCGGCCGGCAATGCGGGCGTAGGAGGCAGCGGCGGCATAGCCGGCAATGCAGGCGCAGGAGGCAGCGGAGGCGCGAGCGGCAACGGCGGCACAGCTGGCAACGGCGGCACAGCTGGCAACGCAGGCGCAGCCGGGGGCGGTGGCGCGAGCGGCAGCAGCGGCGCGGGTGGCAATGCGGGAGCAAGCGGCAGCGCCGGCGCAGGCGGCTGCGGCAGCAACTCACCCACGTTTACGCCGCGCGCGCCGATCGTCGAGTTCGTCGTCGATCGCTCGTCGACGATGTTCGAGAACAACTATTGGGCGCCGGTCCGAAGCAGCGTGCTGCAGGTCGTCAGCGCCATGCAAGATCAGATCAAATTCGGCTTCTCCGCCTACACGGGAGTGATGGGCTCGACCTGTCCGCTCGACCTGGTGAGCGCCGGCGCGCCGGCATTGAATGCCTACGCCACCATCAACGCGAGCTACGGTGCGCTCGGTAGCGCGGGCATCAAGTCGGAATCGCCCACCGCGGACGCCCTCGCCGCCGCGCGCATCACCCTCGACGGCAGCGCCGGAAGCGGCCAAAAATACGTATTTCTGATCACCGACGGCGGCCAGGATTTCTGCAATGACGGCAACGCGAGCTGCGCCAGCGACGCCGTCGTGTACGAGCTCCAAGCACTGCAGGCGGCGGGCATCACGAGTGAGGTCTTCGGCCTCAAGAACAGCGCATTTCTGACGACCGACGACTTGCAAGACTTCAGCAACGCCGGCGCGGGCGTGGCCGTTGGCGGCACCGCTGCGTCGATCTACTTTGCGTGCCACGACGCGAGCAGCGCGTGGACGAGCCTCTGGTCTTCACTCGGCCGCGCGCCGAATCAGGCGCTCGGTTCGTATCAACCGAACGGCGCGTCGACGCCGCTGCTGCAGCTCGACACGACCAACCCGGACAGCATGGACAAGACCTTGCTGAGCGCAGCCGCGGCGACCAAGAGCTGCACCTTCGACGTGAGCGGCGGCGGGATCGACGTGACGAAAGCCGCGCAAGGCTCGGTCTCGATCGACGGGGTGGGCGTGCCGCTCAACGTGAACAACGGCTGGCACCTGACGAGCTCGAACGTGCTCGTCTTGTCCGGCTCCGCGTGCAGCAAGTGGCAGTCGCCGAGCAGCCTGCAGATTGCTTTTGCGTTCCCGTGCCAGACGCTCCTGTAGCGACAACACGAGCAAAACTTTCGAGCGCTCCTCTCATTTCTAGCGCACACATACGCACATTTTGCGCGCCACCGCGGGCCGTCCCCACCGGAGACGGTCGCCTTGCATAGGCCCAAAGGTCAAAGGGGCTTACTCGGCTGGAACCGGTTCTGTTTTTTTTAGGTGATCCAGAATAATCCCCTTGAGTGACTGGCGTTTGCGGTGAGCGTGCTACTTTTGGACTCGCTCACAAGCCGGTCCAGGTGGTGGCCATCGATGCGAGCACGGTCGACCTTCAGGAGTCTCTTAGATGCAGTAACACGTTCGCCTAATTCGCGCTACCCGGCTTTTGGAGCGTCGGATGTTTCTCAAGGCTTTGGCGCTGGGCCTCACGGTCCCGGTCGCGGCGCGCCTGGCGCGGACCGCCTCTGCCGCCACGGTCGCGCCACCCAAGCGCTTCTTCCTGATGTACATGCCGCACGGGGTCGCCCCGGAGCATTACAACCCGCAGGTCTCCGCCAGCGACCGCACGAGCTTCGCGCTCGATAAGACGAACGTCAGCATTCTAGGCCCGCTCCAAAAGTACAACTCTTACGTAAATGTCTATCAGGGCTTCAAATATCTAGGCGGGCAGACCCATAGCAGCATCCTGAGCTGCCTGACCGGCCTCTCCGTGACTGACTCGACCACCCCGCGCACCTCGCTCGAGCACGTGATCGCACACGGCCTGGGCGTGAAGCCGCTCGTGCTCGGCGCCTGTTCCCACCTTCCGTACGGGCTAGACGACAACAGCAGGCTGTTTTGGGACGGCACGGCCGTCGACCCGCAGAAGAACCCGGCCGCGGCCGCGGACGCGCTGTTCGGCGCCAGCACCGCCGCGCCGACGCCCATGGTCGATACCGATACGCAGCTACGCAAGGATCTGCTTGCCCTCACCGCGGGTGAAATTCAGTCGCTGCAAAGCACCCTCGGCAACCTGACGACGGAAAAGACGAAGCTACAGCGGCACCTCGAGGCCATCCAAGGCTTGCAGAGCGGCAGTGGCATGAGCGGCGTGTCGAGCTGCAAGGGCGCACCGTCGTTGCCCACGGTCGAAAAAGTGCGCGCGGCGAGCGCCGGACAAGTCATCGACTCGAGCGGCGGCAATGATTGGTTCTATCAAGCCGCAAACTTCCCGCTGATCTTCCAAGCTCAGCTGGAGCTCATCGCGCAGGCCCTGGTCTGCAACGCGGCGCAAGTCACCGCGCTGATGCCGATGTTCGCCACGTGTGATTTCGACTTCAGCTTCTCGCAGCAGACG
>Ga0068856_100006970_pt1 | contig 11043 bp, 8 predicted proteins | sample KBSCornC62_FD_66595 | JGI IMG/M metagenome (GOLD analysis project Ga0068856, IMG submission 66595) | Corn rhizosphere microbial communities from Kellogg Biological Station, Michigan, USA - KBS Corn C6-2 | ecosystem: Host-associated > Plants > Roots > Rhizosphere > Soil ... | reverse complement strand
CACCGCCCTGCAGAACGCGCTGCTGCTGACGAACTTCAACCAGGAGGCGACCGGCATCGTCATCGGCGCGCTGCTGCTGGTCAGCGTGTTCGCCCCGAACCTGGCGGCGCTGCGCGGCGGCCGGCTGCCGCGGTGGGTCCGCGGGCGGGCGCGCCGTGGCGGTCCCGGCGGCCCGGCGGCATCAGCCGTGGACGGAGCCTCCTGATGAGCGGCAACGGTTCCGGGGGCGCGGGCGCCGCAGCCCCGCCCCAGACGGCGCCGCGGCGGGCTCAGCGGCCGCTGCCGCGCGGGCCGGCGCCGCCAACCCGGGCCTGGCCCCGGGCCAGTCATGGCCCGCCGGGCCTGGCCGCGCCCACCGCCTGACCCGGGCCCGCGGCCCGGCCGCCCGCTTCCCAGATCCCCGCACCGCACCGCACCGCCCGATCGCCCGCTCAGCCCATGGTGTGGCCCGCCCCTTGCCCGACAAGGATTGAAAGGATTCACCTGATGAGGCACTCAAAGAAGAGAATCTTCTACGTCCCTGCTGTCCTCCTGGCCGCATCCGTCACCCTGGCGGCCTGCGGCTCGTCCGGGGGCGGCTCGGCGTCGTCCGGCTCCTCGGCGTCGTCGGGCTCCGGCGGGTCAAGCTCGTCCGGCGGGCTGAAGACGGGCCTCAAGGCCTTCGTCATCCCCAAGCTGCTCGGCGCGCAGTACTTCACGGTCGCGGATACCGCCAAGTTCGGCGGGGCGATCGCCGCGCTGCAGGAACTGGGCGAGACCGGCGCCGAGACCAGCGGCACGGCCGCCACCCCGGCGTCGGAGATCCCGGCCATCCAGGCCGCGATCACCAAGGGGGCCAACATCCTGATCGTGTCGGCCACCGACCCGACCGCGCTGTGCCCGACCCTGCAGTCGGCCATGTCCAAGGGCATCACCGTGGTGACCTATGACTCCGACGCGCCGACCTGCCGGAACCTGTTCGTCAACCAGGCCGACACCACCGCCATCGGGGTCAAGCAGGTCGACCTGATCGCCAAGGAGATTCGTGGCAGCGGCGACATCGGCATCGTCTCCGCCGCGGCCTCGGCCACGAACCAGAACGCCTGGATCGCCGCCATGAAGGAAGAGCTGAAGAAGTTCCCGAAGGTCCACCTGGTGGCCACGGTCTACGGGAACGACGACCCGACCACCGCGACGCAGGTCACCCAGGGCCTGCTGCAGCGCTACCCGAACCTGAAGGGCATCATCGCGCCGACGTCGGTGGGCATCGTGTCGGCCTCTGAGGTCGTCTCCTCGTCCAAGTACAAGGGCAAGGTGCTCGTGACCGGTCTGGGCACGCCGGAATCCATGAAGAAGTACGTGGCTAACGGCGTCGCCCCGGCCTTCTTCCTGTGGAATCCCGCGGACCTCGGCTACCTGGCGGGCTACGCCGCGGTGAACTACGCGTCCAAGAAGATCACCAGCGCGGAGGGCCAGTCGTTCACGGCCGGCAAGCTGGGCAAGTACACGGTGGGCGCGGACAGCACGATCCTGCTCGGCCCGCCGCTCGAGTTCAACGCCTCCAACATTGACAAGTACCACTTCTGACCGGTGAGCGGTGGGGCCCGGCCGCGCGCGGCCAGGCCCCACCGCGAGCCCGCGCACAGGCGAGAGGACCGAGATGGAGCGAGTGTGCTTCCTGGCCCGGGTACGGCCCGGCCGGCTCGACGAGTACCGGGCCCGGCACGAGGCCGTCTGGCCGGAGATGCGGGACGCGCTGCGGGCGGCGGGCTGGGGCAACTACTCGCTGTTCCTGACCGGCGAGGGGCTCCTCGTCGGCTACCTGGAGACCGACGACTTCGCCGCGGCGCAGAAGCGGATGGCGGGCACCGCCGTCAACGAGCGCTGGCAGGCGGAGATGGCCCCCTACTTTGAGAATGTCGAGGGCGCACGGCCGGACGAGGGCTTCCGGCGGATCGACGAGATCTTCCACCTGGACTGACCGAGGCGGGCGCGCACCCTGCCCCGTGCCGCCCCGTGCTGAGAAGTACCGGTCCCGAGCCGGATGAGAGCTGCAGACGAGAGATGACGAGAGATGCCTGACCTGAGCGCCGTGAAGAAAGCCCTGGAAGCGCAGCGGATCGAGCTGCCGTCCTGGGCGTTCGGGAACACCGGGACCCGCTTCAAGGTGTTCGCCAAGCCCGGGACGCCCCGGACCCCGCAGGAGAAGATCGACGACGCCGCGCAGGTGCACCGGTTCACCGGCGTCGCGCCGAGCGTCGCCGTGCACATCCCGTGGGACAAGGTGGACGACTACGCCGGGCTGGCCGCGTACGCGCGGGACCAGGGGGTGGCGGTCGGCACCGTCAACGCCAACGTGTTCCAGGACGACGACTACATGCTGGGGTCGGTCTGCAACCCGGACCCGCGGGTGCGGCGCAAGGCCCTGGACCACCTGCTGGAGTGCGTCGACATCATGGACGCCACCGGCTCGCAGGACCTCAAGCTGTGGTTCGCGGACGGGACGAACTACCCCGGGCAGGACTCCATCACGGCGCGGCAGCAGCGGCTGGCCGAGGCGCTGGACGCGGTCTACCAGCGGCTGTCCGGCGGTCAGCGGCTGATCCTGGAGTACAAGCTGTTCGAGCCGTCGTTCTACACGACCGACGTGCCGGACTGGGGCACCGCGTACATCCACTGCGTCCGGCTTGGTGACCGGGCCAAGGTCTGCGTGGACACCGGGCACCACGCGCCGGGCACGAACATCGAGTTCATTGTTTCCGTGCTGCTGCGGGCCGGGAAGCTGGGTGCGTTCGACTTCAACTCGCGCTTCTACGCGGACGACGACCTGATGGTGGGCGCGGCCGACCCGTTCCAGCTGTTCCGCATCCTGCACGAGGTGGCCGCCGGGGGCGGGTTCGACCCGGCGGCGGGCGTCTCGTTCATGCTGGACCAGTGCCACAACATCGAGCCGATGATCCCGGCGCAGATCCGCTCGGTGATGAACGTGCAGGAGGCAACGGCCAAGGTGCTGCTGGTCGACACCGCGGCGCTGGCTGCGGCCCAGCAGACGGGGGACGTGCTCGGGGCCAACGCGGTGCTGATGGACGCGTTCAGCACCGACGTCCGCCCGCTGCTCGCCGGGCTGCGGGCCGATCAGGGGCTGGACCCGGATCCGGTCGCGGCCTACCACCGGTCCGGGTACGCCGAGCACATCGTCGCCACCCGGATCGGCGGCACTCCGGCCAGCTGGGGCACCTAGAGACGTACGCCCCCCGCATCCGCCCGCACCGCACCCACCCGCGCCGCACAGCCGCAGAAGGGAACGCCACGTTATGTCCGGGCAGCCAGACGTCGTCACCGGCCTGCTGGCCCGCAGCAACCGGCTCGGGTCCGACCCGCGCAACACGAACTACGCGGGCGGCAACACCTCCGCCAAGGGACTGGCCGCCGACCCGGTGACCGGCGACCACGTGGAGCTGCTGTGGGTCAAGGGCTCCGGCGGTGACCTGGGAACGCTGACCGCGCCCGGGCTGGCCGTGCTCCGGCTGGACCGGCTCCGGGCGCTGACCGGCGTGTACCCCGGCGCTGGCCGGGAGGACGAGATGGTGGCCGCGTTCGACTACTGCCTGCACGGCAAGGGCGGCGCCGCGCCGTCCATCGACACCGCCATGCACGGCCTGGTGGACGCGGCGCACGTGGACCACCTGCACCCGGACTCCGGGATCGCGCTGGCCACCGCCGCCGACGGCGAGGCGCTGACCCGGGACTGCTTCGGCGACCGGGTGCTCTGGGTGCCGTGGCGCCGGCCCGGCTTCCAGCTGGGCCTGGACATCGCCGCGGTGGCCAGGGACAACCGCCACGCCATCGGGGTCATCCTGGGCGGGCACGGGATCACCGCCTGGGGCGCGACCAGCGACGAGTGCGAGGCCCGGTCGCTGGAGATCATCGCCACCGCGCAGCGCTACCTGGAGAAGCACGGCTCGGCCGAGCCGTTCGGCCCGGTGCTGCCCGGCTACGAGCCGCTGCCCGAGGCGCAGCGGCACGCCCGGGCCGCGCTGCTGGCCCCGGTGCTCCGCGGGCTGGCCAGCACCGATTCGGCCAGCACGGGTCTGGCCAGCACGGGTCTGGCCAGCACAAGTCTGGCCAGCACGGGTCACCTTCAGGCCGGCCACTTCTCCGACGCGCCGGCCGTGCTGGACTTCCTGGCCCGGGCCAGGCACCCGGCGCTGGCCGCGCAGGGCACCTCCTGCCCCGATCACTTCCTGCGGACCAAGGTGCGGCCGCTGGTCCTCGACCTGCCGCCGTCCGCGCCGCTGGACCAGGCGGTCAGCCGGCTGCGCGAGCTGCACACCGCCTACCGGGAGGAGTACCGGGACTATTACGAGCGGCACGCCGGGCCGGACACGCCGCCGATGCGCGGGGCCGACCCGGCGATCGTCCTGGTGCCCGGCGTGGGCATGTTCAGCTTCGGGCCGGACAAGCAGACCGCACGGGTTGCCGCGGAGTTCTACCTCAACGCGGTGAACGTGATGCGCGGCGCAGAATCCGTATCCCGTTATTCCCCCATCCCGGAGAGCGAGAAGTTCCGCATCGAGTACTGGGCCCTGGAGGAAGCCAAGCTGGCGCGGCGCCCCAGGCCGCGGCCACTGGCCGGGCGGGTGGCGCTGGTCACCGGGGGCGGGTCGGGAATCGGCCGGGCGATCGCCGGGCGGCTGGCCGCCGAGGGCGCGTGCGTGGTGGTCGCCGACCGTGACGCCGCGGCCGCCGGGAAGGTAGCCGGGTCGATCGGGGCGGGCCAGCTGCAGGCCGCCGACGCCGCCGTGGCGGTGACCGCCGACGTGACCAGCGAGGCGGAGGTCGCCGCGGCGTTCGCGGCGGCCGCGCTGGCCTTCGGCGGCGTGGACCTGGTCGTCAGCAACGCCGGGCTGTCGGTCTCCAGGGCGCTGCTGGACACCACCCTGGCCGACTGGGACCTGCAGCACGACGTGATGGCCCGCGGCTCGTTCCTGGTCGCCCGCGAGGCCGCCCGGCTCATGCAGGCCCAGGGGCAGGGCGGCGACATCATCTACATCTGCAGCAAGAACGCGGTGTTCGCGGGGCCGGACAACGTGGCCTACGGGGCCGCCAAGGCGGACCAGGCGCATCAGGTCCGGCTGCTCGCCGCCGAGCTCGGCGGGCACGGCATCCGGGTGAACGGCATCAACCCGGACGGGGTGGTCCGCGGGTCCGGCATCTTCGCAGGCGGCTGGGGCGCCCAGCGGGCCGCGGTGTACGGGGTGCCCGAGGAGGAGCTCGGCGCCTTCTACGCGCAGCGGACGCTGCTGAAGAAGGAGGTGCTGCCGGAGCACGTGGCCGCCGCGGTCATCGCGCTGACCGCCGGGAACCTTACGCTGACCACCGGCCTGCATATCCCGGTGGACGCCGGGGTGGCGGCGGCGTTCCTCCGCTGAGGAGGCCGCGCCGGCGGAGAGGGGAGGCCTGGTGAGCCAGATCACCACGGTCGCCGCCGCCGACCTCGGCGCGTCCACCGGCCGGGTGATGACCGGCCGGGTCGGGGCGGGCCGGCTCGAGCTGCGCGAGGTGCACCGGTTCCCGAACCGGCCGGTCGCGACGGCGGGCACGCTGCACTGGGACATCCTGCGGCTGTACGCGGACCTACTGGACGGCCTGGCCGCGGCGGCCAGGAACGGCAGGCTGGCCAGCGTCGGCATCGACTCATGGGGAGTGGATTACGGTTTGCTCGGCGCGGGCGGGGCCCTGCTCGGTAATCCGGTGCACTACCGGGACGCCAGGACCAACGGGGTGCTGGACCAGGTCCTTGCCGCGGTCCCGGCCGCGGAGCTGTACGACGTGACCGGCGTTCAGCTGCTGCAGATCAACACGGTCTGCCAGCTGGTAGCCGCGTCCCGGGCCGGGCAGCTGGACGGCGCGGCGACGATGCTGCTCATTCCCGACCTGCTGGCGTACTGGCTGACCGGCGAGGCCGGGGCGGAGCTGACCAACGCGTCGACGACGCAGCTGTACGACCCGCGGGCCGGGTCCTGGGCCTGGGACGTGATCGGGCGGCTGGGCCTGCCGCGGGGGCTGTTCCCGCCGCTGCGCCAGCCCGGCACGGTAATCGGGCCGCTACGGCCGGAATTGGCCGCCGAACCGGGCCTGGCCGGCCTGGCCGGGCGGCTGCCGGTGATCGCGGTGGGGTCGCACGACACGGCGTCCGCGGTGGTGGGAGTGCCCGCCGCGGGCCGGGACTTCGCGTACATCTCGTGCGGCACCTGGTCGCTGGTGGGCGTCGAGCTGGACCGGCCGGTGCTGACCGAGGCCAGCCGGGCGGCCAACTTCGCCAACGAGACCGGCGTCGACGGCACGATCCGCTACCTGCGCAACGTGATGGGCCTGTGGCTGCTGCAGGAATCGCTGCGGACCTGGTCGGCTTCTGGCGCGTCCGCTGATCTAGGCGGGCTGCTGGCCGCCGCGGCGCGCGAGGAGCCGCTGGGCGTCGTGATCGATCCCGACGACCCGGCGTTCCTGCCGCCAGGGGACATGCCCGCGCGGATCGCCGCGGCGGCCCGGCGGTCAGGACAGCAGCCGCCGGACGGTCCCGCGGCCGCGGTCCGGTGCATCCTGGACAGCCTGGCCCTGGCCTACCGGCGGGCCATCGCCCAGGTCCAGGAGCTGTCCGGCGTTTCGGCCGCGGTGGTGCACATGGTGGGCGGCGGAGCCCGCAACGACCTGCTGCTCCAGCTCACCGCCGACGCCTGCGGGCTGCCCGTGGTGGCCGGCCCGGTCGAGGCCGCGGCGCTGGGCAACGTCCTGGTCCAGGCCCGGGCCCTCGGCGCCGGCCCGGCCGACCTGGCCGGGATGCGTGCCCTGCTGCGGGCGACCCAGACGCTGCGCCGCTTCGAGCCGTCAGGAAGCGCGGCGGCATGGGACGCCGCGGCCCGCCGTATCTGGGAATGACTTTGAAGTGCCCGCTGGGGGAACCTATCCAGTGGCCGTTGTTCCGAGAAGAAATGGCAGCGATGACTGAAACAGACCGGGCCGATGAGGCCCAGATACCGGGTGAGTCGGTATACGCGGTGAAGCCGGGCCCGGGGGAGCGGCCGGTGGTCCTCACCTACGACGACGGGCCGGAGCCGGGCGGCACCGATGCGGTGCTGAAGGTCCTCGCCGAGCACCGGGTGACCGCGACGTTCTTCGTCCTGCTGACCCGGACCCGGCGGTATCCGGGGCTGCTGTCCGAGCTGCTCGCCGCGGGGCACGAGATTGGCCTGCACGGCGTCGATCACCAGCGGCTCACCACACTGGACCCGGCGCACGTCGCGCAGCGGACCGCGGACGCGCGGCACGAGCTGGAGGACACGATCGGCCGGGAGGTTCGGTGGTTCCGCCCGCCCTACGGCGGCCAGTCGGCCGGGACCTGGCAGGCCATCTGCGGAACCGGGCTGACCCCGGTGGTATGGACGGCCGACCTGCACGACTGGATGGAAATCACGGACGACGAGCGGCTGTCCGGCGTGCGCGAGCTGACCCAGCCGGGCGCGATCATCCTGGCCCACGACGGGTTCGCCACCGCGGCCGACGGGGCCGCGGACGGCGACCCGCCGCGCATCGACCGGGCCCGGCTCAGCCAGGGGCTGATCGGCATCTGCCAGGCGAAGGAACTCACCCCCGGCAGCCTCGGCCAGGCGCTGGCGGCCGGCCAGCTCGCGACACGGGTCTGGCTGGACTGACCCGCGGCGCCGCGGCATCCCGGACTGTCCCGCAGGACCGCCATGTCTGGACGTACGGCCCTATAGGCGGTCACACTGGCATCAAGGGGTTTCACCGGTGCGTTTGGGGACGGCCGGTGTGATAGGGGTCTGGGGGTTTCCGATGGCGTTTTCGTGCCGGAACTGCGGAAAGCCACAGAACAGGCCGGGCCTGAAGTTCTGCCCGGATTGCGGCCAGCCGATCAGCGGGGCGGTGCTCCCCGGTACGTACCAGGGCGCCGCGGCCAGCGGCCTGCCGGGCCCGCGCCGGGTGGGGCTGTTAGCCGCGCTGATGGTTACGGCTATTGCCGTGGCCGGGGGAGCCGGGGCCTTGACCGGGTCGCTCCGGAGCCCGCCGGCACCGGCCCGGCTCACCACGCAGGCGGCACCCGAGCCCGGGCTGAGCGCGCAGCCGCGGACCAGGCCGGCCAAGGCCGCGGTCACCACACCGCCGCCGCACCCGGCCAGCCCCGCGCCGGCGGCCAGCTCTACGCCGGCGGTCAGCACCAGCCCGTCAGAGACCGATGAGCTGCAGCAGCTCGCCGCCGCGGTGCGGCAGAGCTCGGCCGCCCGGAGCATCACGGTGAACGCCACCGGAGGCGTCGCGAACTGCACGATCGGCACCGGCGCCGGGATCGCGATGATGAATCAGTCGATCCGTACCAGGAGGGCCGCCCTCAGCGAGGTGCGCGGCCTTTCGGGCGTTTCCGTGCCGGGCGGGCCGGCGCTGATCAGCAATCTGGTCCTGGCCATGAACTACTCGATCTCCGCCGACAACCGCTTCATCGCCTGGATGCGGCACGCCGGGTCCACGGGAACCTGCCCGGCCCAGCAGAACGGCGACCCGGCCTGGGACGCCGGCCTGCGGCTCTCGGAACTGGCGATGAACCAGAAGTACCAGTTCGTGGGCGCATGGAACCCGCTGGCGGCCCGGTTCGGCCTGCCGACCTACAGCGCGCTCAACGTCTAGGGAAAGTACCCACGGACATGGCGAAGTTTGCCCGGCGGGCGCCGGCCGGCAGGGCGACCGTCACCGGGAGCAACGCCGGTGATACCACCGCCGGTGATACCACCGGTGGCGGCCCCGCCACCCCCGTGCAGCTTCAGATGGCCGGCGACACCGCCCAGGTCCATGACCTCACCGAACTGCGGCCCCAGGAGATCCCCGTCCTCCGCACGCTGCGCGAGCCCGAGCCGGTCGGCCGGGCGGCGATCGTCGGCCAGGTCGCCGCGCAGCTGCGGGCGCAGACCAGCGTCCAGCTCTACGGGCCGGCCGGCATCGGGAAGAAGGCCATCGCCCGGGCGGTGATCCGCGAGCTCAGCCGCGACGCGGTCCGCGGCGTTGAGCTGCGGCCGCAGCTCAGCCAGGAAACCACCCTGACCACGGTCTGCGAACAGCTGGCCGGCGTGTTCTTCCACGTCAATGTGGCCAGCCCAGCAGAAGAGCAGCTCTGGGCGGCGGCCCGCGGGATCGCCGCGCTGGTGGTTATCTGCGACTGCGAGCTGCCCGCCAGCCAGGTCGCCCGGCTGCTGGCCACCTTCCCTGGCTGTGTCTTCCTGCTGACCTCGCAGCACCTCACGATCGGCCGGGCCGGGGCGGCCCGGCCGATCGAGCCGCTGGACCGGCGGGCGGCGCTGACCCTGGTGATCCAGGAACTTGGCCATGACACGGCGGGCCTGCAGCAGGCGCAGGCCGAGCAGGCCTGCGACCTGGCCGCGGGCCAGGTCCAGCGGCTCCTGCTGTACGCGGCGTTCCTGCGGAGCACCGAATGGTGGCCCGGCCACCGGCCGCTGCCCGAGCTGACCGTCGCCGAGGTGGCCACGGTGCTCGCGGGCGGCCTGTCCGAGCCCGCCCGCCAGGTGCTGGTGGCGCTGGCCACCTTCGGCGCGGGGGTGCCCCCCGACCTCTTCCCGGCGGTGGCCGGGATGGCGCCGCTGCGGCCGGGCGGGGACCTCGCCGTCGCCGCCGAGCTGCTGACCGCCCGGCTGGTCACCGAGCAGGGCAGCGAGATCAGCATTACCGCGGACGCGAACGCCGCCGTGCGGGCCACCTGGCCGCCCGCCAGCGCGCAGATCGCGGCCCAGCGCCTGCTGCCGCTGCTGGTCTCCGGCGACGCGGCGCGGCCGGTCAGCGCGGACCTGCTGGTGGCCGTGGCCCGGCAGCTCGCCGGCCGCAGCGAGGACGCGCAGCTCGCCACCCGGTTCATCCGGGCCGCGGCCCCGGCCGCGATGCGGGCCCGGCAGACCCGGGTCTGGGTCCAGCTGATCGCGCTGGGCCTGCGCGAGGCGAGGGCCGCCGGCAGCCAGCCGGACCTGGATTACTTCCTGCAGGAAGAGCACACCCGGGCGCTGTTCGAGGGCGACCGGGCGGCCGCCGCGGCGGCGATCCTCGAGCTGCAGAGCCTGCCGGGCGCGGCACCGCCGCCGCCCGTCCAGGCCCGCCCGCCGCGGGGCCGGGTACGGCGCTGGCTCAGTGCGCACTCCGCGGCCCAGATCGGCGTGCTGACCGCCATCACTGCCGTTCTGGCCGGCGGCGCCTTCGTGGCCTCGTACAAGGCCGCCACCGTGCACTTTGGCGGCCCGGCCGCCCAGCTCACCGGCAGCCAGCTCGAAGCAGCCCTGCTCCCGCAATCGGACTTTTTCCGCGGGCGCACAGGGCGCACAGGGCGCACCGGGCGCACCGGGCGCATACCGGCCGACAATTTCAGCACCGGCGGTTCCCTGGTTGCCGGTAACCCGGCGGCGGGGCGCATATCGTGCCAGCTCTTCGGCGCCCGGATGGACAATTCCCGCGCCCGCCGGAAGGCCAGCAACCTGGGCCTGACGGCGGCTGTCCGCCGGGTGGACGTGAGGCCCGCGGCCGCCACCGGCTCGGAGAGTCCCGGCACCTACGGCGACTACCAGGAGATCTACCAGCGACCTGAGCCAGCCCGGGCCAGGGACTTCTTCCTGGACATCCAGCCCTGCGCGTCGCGGCCACCCGGAGCCGCGGTTCGCTCCAGCGGGATCACGCACCTTTCCGTGGGCGGCGACCCGGCCTTTACCTATACGCTGACCGAGGTATCCGGCAAGTCACAGCTGGTGACCGTGGAAAGGGTCCTGATCGCTCTCGACGGGCCTGACGTATTCCAGCTCGCCCTTCAGGTGAGCCACCTTCCCCGCAGCGCCTTGCCGTCGCTCGCCGAGCAGGAGCAGCTGATGCTCAAGCTGATCGAGAACGTCCGCACGGCCTAGCAGGCTGGCGCGGCGCCCTCGGCCGGCCTCCGCCGGGATCTTGACGGGGCGTCTCCCGAGCTGATTGGATCCAATCCAGGCTCACCCGGGCCAATTGACC
>Ga0068856_100006968_pt1 | contig 11044 bp, 7 predicted proteins | sample KBSCornC62_FD_66595 | JGI IMG/M metagenome (GOLD analysis project Ga0068856, IMG submission 66595) | Corn rhizosphere microbial communities from Kellogg Biological Station, Michigan, USA - KBS Corn C6-2 | ecosystem: Host-associated > Plants > Roots > Rhizosphere > Soil ... | reverse complement strand
TGTTAAGCATTGAATCCTCCGTCAATGGTAAGGCTGGCGCCGGTAATATAACCCGCTTCAGGGCCGGCCAAATAAGCGACCATCGCGGCAATTTCATCAGTCGTGCCATATCGGGGCAGCGCCATGACCTGCTTCTTAAGCATCTCGGCGAATTCGCTTTTGTCGGGATTCATATCGGTGTCAACCGGGCCGGGTTGGACATTGTTAATGGTGATTCCGCGCGGGCCGAGATCACGTGCCAACCCTTGAACCAAACCTTGAAGCGCAGATTTGCTCATCGCATAAACACCGCCGCCCGGAAACGGCATCCGTTCGGCGTTGCAACTGCCAATGTTTATGACGCGTCCGCCTTCCTTCATGTGCTTGACGGCCGCCTGGATTGCAACAAATACAGCGCGCACGTTGACAGCGATCGTCCGGTCGAAATTAGCCAGTTTGAAATCGTCAATCGGACCGAGAGCCAACACGCCGGCACTATTGACCAAAATATCAATGCCACCCAATTCCTTCACGGTGCGATCCACTGCCGCGACGACGGCGCTGGCGTCGGCGCTGTCAGCCCTTATAGCAATGGCTTTGACTCCGAGTGCCTGCACCGCTTTGGTCACTTGTTCGGCTTTGTCCGGTGAACTGGCGTAGGTGAATGCGACGCGAGCCCCTTCCCTGGCCAGGCGTTTCACGATGGCCGCACCGATGCCACGGCTGCCGCCAGTGACCAGTGCGCGTTTATTTTTGAGTGTGTTGTTCATAAAATTATAGGTCGATGTTCGGTTGAATGGGTTGCGTTGTGGCAACCGGTTTTTCCTTAAACCTGATTGCCGCGAGCACGGTGGACACGACAAAGAAGGCCAGCACCAAGAGCTGCGTGAACTTGAAAGACGGTTCGGTTTGTGTAGGGGCAATGTTTTTCAGGGCGGGAATTTTCTGGAACGACTGGACGATGAGAACGAAGACATTGAGATAGAGCACGATCAGCGCACTAATCACATAGATTTTGCGCCACGGGCCAACAAGTTTGCTGACGTACCGTGAATAGATTGCGATGGCCAGCACCAGGAGGGAAATGACGCCGGCGGCCAGCGCGGGCGAAAATCCGTGGAATGGAAAGAAGAAGCCGGTCACGCTTGTCAACACCGTGGTCGTTAAGAACAACGCTGTCCAGTTGTTGAGGCGTTTGTCCGTGAGCAATCCAATCAGGACAACCAGGCCAGAGAAAATTCCTGCCAGGCTGATCAAGACATGGATCAAAGTGTAAATTTTTAAAATCATACTCGTTTCGACTGGTTGGATTTGGACAGGCGCCCTCAAGAATCAATGCGTGATGAATTCCAGGATATCAGCATTGATTGTGGCGGCTTCAGTTGTAGGCATGCCGTGTGGAAAGCCCTTGTATGTTTTCAACGTGGCATTCTTCAGTAACTTTGCCGACAACGGTGCTGAATCGGCATAAGGTACAATTTGGTCATCATCACCGTGCATCACGAGAACCGGCACCGTGATCTTTTTAAGGTCTTCGGTGAAGTCCGTCTGCGAGAAGGCAACGATACCGTCATAATGCGCCTTGGCTCCGCCCATCATTCCCTGCCGCCACCAATTCCAAATGACGCCAGGCTGCGACTTTACGCCGGAGCGGTTAAAACCGTAGAAAGGTCCAGCCGGCACGTCGTAATAAAATTGTGCGCGGTTCGTCGCGACTTGCGCCTGGAAATTGTCGAACACTTCTTTAGGCAGGCCGCCCGGATTTGACTTGGTCCTCATCATCAGGGGTGGAACCGCCGCGATGATCACCGCTTTTGCGACCCGGCTTGCGCCATGCCGCGCGATGTAACGCACCACTTCGCCGCCGCCGGTCGAATGACCGACATGCACGGCATTCTGGAGATTCAGGGCGGCGGTCAGCGCCGCCAGGTCGTCGGCATAGTGATCCATATCGTGTCCGGTGTCGGTCTGGGTGGAACGGCCATGCCCGCGACGGTCATGGGCAATGACACGAAAGCCGTGATTACGGAAGAACATCATCTGCGCGTCCCAGTCGTCCGCACTTAACGGCCAGCCATGGCTGAAAACAATAGGCTGACCTGCGCCCCAGTCTTTGAAATAAATTCGCGTTCCGTCGTTGGTGGTGATTGTGTTCATAGATCTATTTGGATTTATGACGTGTCGGATTATTCATCGCTTTTGAAATCCATTCGCCTGCCACTAAACAATGCGAGAATTCCCGGGCGAATGGCCAACTGCACGAGAATTTTTCCCGAAGTGGTAGATCCGTGCACGCAGTATTAGTCTGGTTCATTGGAATTTGTTTATGAATTACTCCGGTAACTCAAATTTCTCGACGGTCCCAGCGTCATCACGAACTTGGCTTTCACCAACTGCCTCGAACGGCGCGCATGGACGATTGCCAGCCAGGTCTTCGAGGTCTGGATGGGTGACCACGGCGTAACTTCCCACTTGCCACGGGCTCGACGGAGTGAAGCGCCAGATGGTTTCGCCACTTTCCAAACAGGCCACGCCCTCGAGACGATTTCCATCCGGGCCACGAATCGCAATGAGGCGCTCGGCCGTCGAACTGATTGGCTTGTCCAAATGCAGCACCAAGTCCGACCGGCTTCCTCGCTGCGGCAGCGCGAAGGTCCAGCGATCGGGGTGCGGTGGTTTACCGTCAAACGCCGTGACCTGCCAACTTTTGCGAACAGGCCTCATGAATGCGGGATGATCCACCACCAATGTTACGGTCGTTCCGGCACGAAGCGCTCGCCCCAAGGCCAGATTGGCACCGACACCGGACTTCACCCGGCCTGGGTGAAATAGTATCGTCACGCTATTATCGTCGCGGCTGGGCAGCGGCAAATCGAGAAACGGGTCTTTAATTTCACGTCCGTTTCCATCCATCAATTTGACTTGATCAATTGTGAGCGGCGGCCGAAGTGGTGACGAAAAGCGCAACTCGATCCGCAAAAGATTTTCTGGAACCACAGGTCCTGAAGGATAGACCAGAACAACAGGCCCGACACCCGACGCCGTGGCCGCGGCAATAATGAGCATTGCCACTATTGTTGTTGAGAGCGTCCTCACTGGATGACAGCCCTCTTGGCCAGATCAGGATAACCTTCGTCCGTTCGCAACATTTGGTGGACGCCATGCCATGTGTCATTGGGACCGTATTTGTAATCCGCGAAATCATATTCATTGATAAAATCACTCAATCGCAGAAAGGCTCCCTTACGAATCGAAACCAGTTCCATGGCACCCGACGACTCGTCACGACGCAACGCGCCAAAAAAATCCCGGTTTTGGTTGTCGAGTTGCGCGATGCCCGAAATCGGAATGGGCGTGGATTTGAGTCCCAGCAACGGCTCGCTAGGCCACTTAATCGGTGTTGCTAGTCCGGGGCGGGCAGATGCCTCGGCAATTGAGGAGACCGTCATCAGGTCCGCGGATTTGTGAGAATTAATCAGCAGAACCATAGGTCCTTGTCCGGCATCGAACGTCACCATATCCACTGGCGCACTGCCCCAGCCAAGTTCGGCGATCGTTTTGCCGGTGACGTGCGCGCCGTCTTTTAAATCCTTTAGCGGAATCGTGACCAAAGGTGTGCACGTATATGCAGCGACCAGGGTCGGCTCACCGTTCAACGAGACAATGGCCATTTTGCGAATTGGCGCTCGCGTTTCCATCTGGTTATGAACTGCGTGATACATTTCGATGCTTGTTGCGGTTGACGTACCCGTGAATGGAAAATCATAAACACGCAACGTCGAAGCGAAGGATTCGCCGGACAGGCCGGCCACATACAGTTTGCCCTCGTGAAAAACCATGTCCGTCACGGTGTAGGCAGCTTCTGGCGTGTCACGCCAGAATCGCCCATCCGCCGTCGGACGACTTTTGATTTCAGTGGACACGTGAGCCGTCTTAGCCAAATCAACAACCGTCACTTTTCCGGCCGCATCGACCGATACCAAGGCTGGACGCGGAATCTGGTCGCCACGGTCGACCGAAATAGTGATGTAGGCCAGCTCCGCACCAGGGCGGAATGCCATGTCCTCGAAGCGCATCTTATCGGAATCAGTATGCAATGCCCGCGCAATAGGCTTGGAGATATCAATCAGGTTGAACGGTTTTGCCGCGACACTGGCAGCGGGCGGAAATTGCAGAGCGTGAATCTCGCCAGCACGCCAATCAGCAATGACTACGATGTTGTCGTCAGCAAACGTCATTTGACCGACTGATTGCACTGGTCCAGCGGTCGAGGCGATGGCGATGGCGAGAACACAACCAACCAAAGTGTCGCGCAAAAACCAGTGTGCATTTTTAAGTTGAGTTCGATTTTTCATAGCTTTGTTTCCATTTTAGCATTCACGGTGATTTCGGATCAGATATAGTTAAGGCGGGCCGCCTTTTAACGAACAAGGCTCGCTATTAAACAAGGCGAGATTTAAGAACGAAAAAGCCAACCGTCCGCGAAGATATTTGTGAGGGTCCGGAATCGAATGGAAATCCACCGGAGTTTACTGAGCCGGAGCGATGTAAAGGTGTTACGAACCCCTCGCTAACCACCTAAGCTTTCGTGATTTCGTTGAATATCCAGGTGCGGGCAAACGTCCAATAATTTTTTGTGGTGGAAACAGAAACACCCAGAACCTCCGCGGTTTCCTCATTGGTCATTCCCGCGAAATAACGCAATTTAACCACCTCTGCTTGAACCGGAAATTCTTTTGCAAGATCATCGAGAACCTCGTGCACGGCCAGTAATTGCTTGTCCTGGTCGGGGGCTGATAAATCCTGTTCTTCCAAATCAATTCGTTCGAATTCACCGCCGTGACGCTGGCAGAGCTTGCGCCGGGCACGGTCAATCAAAATTCGACGCATTGCCTCGGCTGCGGCGGAAAAGAAGTGGGCTCGATTTTCAAATGTCGGGTTCTTACCGCCAATCAAGCGCAACCAGGCTTCGTGAACCAGTTCAGTGGGCTGAAGGGTATGCCCGTTCGCCTCCCGGGACATTTTGTAGGTCGCCAGCCGCCGCAATTCACCATAAACGAGGTCGAGGAGCTCTTCGGCTGCCTTGGAGTCGCCTCGTTCTACAGCGCTCAACAATAGAGTAGCATTGCTCATGTGTTCACTTAGCGCTTCTGCTGTTAATGAGAATATTGAGGGCATGTTTCTGTGGTCAAATCAAAATTGGTTTGTCGCTAATTTGTCACATTCTGTGAGTTTGCAGATGCGGGCTGCATGAGCGCTGTTGCCTCTTCCAGCGAAATTCGAGCAAAAAGCCACGCCACCCACGACTCTCCTAGATCCTCATCGGAACGGGCCGGCATGAGATCCGGCGTCAACTCATTTCCTTTGGCCAACATTGCACGCGCCTCATTTGTCTGGTTGAGTTGCCAATGCGCCATCGCCAAGACAGCGCAGGCTTTGGCCCGAGAATTAGCGTCAGAGTAGGGACTTTTGAAAGGGTTCTCGGCCAGTTTAATCGCGTCGACAAAATTTCCCGACCGATAGTACGACAGCGCCTTGCATGCTTGGAAATAGGTTAGTGGGCCAACTTCGTTGCTGCCGGCTGTGACGGCTGTGTCAGCCAGCCGGTCCACCAGTTGCAAATCCACTCCCGAATGCGGCAAGAGCAAGCAGTCATCCGCCATTCGCTGAGCCACATATTCATCCGTGGCATTGCCGAACGTCACTAGAATCTTCTGGCAAAGTTCCTTATAGGCAGGAATGTCGTGAGTCATTGCCAGAAGGCCGGCCAGCGTGTGATAATGGAAATGTTCATTTGGCTGAAGCCGGAGGAGCAAGGCAGCATCGCTCGCGGCCTCCTGCCACCGCCCGCGCCGGCCCAGAAGATTAACCCGCAGAGCCAAGAAGTCAGCACTAGCTGGTTGTTGGGCAAACGTTGGTGTCAGTGCTTCATCAAGAAGTTTTTTCGCCTCATCAAATTTCCTTTGCGCCGTGAGCGCGCGGACGAGTCCCTCCAATTCCTGCAATGGTTGCGGATCCTCGGCTCCAAACTGCTTCCGCCAGCCTGTCATGGCCTCGCGATGGGCCGCCTCCGCTTCCGCCCATTTGTTCTCCTGCTCAAGCGTTAAACCCAGTTTTCCCAAGGTATACAGAACTGCCGGGCTGTCATTTCCCAAAAGTTTGCGTTGGATCGAGAGAGCGGAATTTAACAAGTCATCAGCTTCGGTAACGCTTCCTTTTTGCCGCGTGCGTTCTCCGAGATTTGACAAGGATATGGACACATCAGGATGAGCGTCACCAAGAAGTTTTCGTTGCATCGCAAGCGCCTCTTGCTGCAACGATTCTGACTCAGCGGATTTGCCATTCATACCCGTAACGTAGGAAAGGTCCTGAAGCGCGGCTGCAATCAAGGGGTCTTCGGGACCAAGCAGTTTGCGTCTCATGGCGAGAAGTTCGCGCGCTGTCGTTTCAGCGTCTGTCTTTTTCCCTTCATCACTGAGGACGATGGCTAGATTGTGGAGAGAATCCGCGACCTCCAGGCTCTCCTCGCCAAACAATTTTTGCCGGATTCCAATGGATTCCCGGCTCAACGATTCCGAATTTGTGAGCATGTGCTGATGCCGGTAAATCATAGCCAGACTATTGAGCGACGCGGCCACGTCCTCGTTATCAACCCCAAAAATCTGCCGCCGAATGCGGAGCGCTTCAGCGCTCGCGTTTTCCGCCTCCGCCAACTTTCCTTCCTTGTAAAGCGCCAAACCCAAATCGTTGAGTGACGCAGCGACCTCCGGGCTTTGTGAGCCGAACAGCTTTCGGTTGATGGACAATGCAACGAGGTGCATTTTTTCAGCCCCAGCATAGTTGCCAATTTGCTGATAGAGCCGTCCGACGACGCTACGCAGTTCAGCCTCGACGGCAGGTTGATTGGTCATTCCTTTGCCGACTCGCCCGGCGGTTCTATCCAGTATTTCCCGCATCATCGCAGTATCCCGGCCGCGCGCGACGGAAGGGCCGACGCCCTGCAACATTTCTTCGAGAAACCGTGTGACTTGCCGGCTCTTAACCGCTTCCGTCTCCGCGATGCGACGCGCTTGCCATTCTCTGGCCAGGGACGTCGAGACAACAACCAAACTCAAAACAAGAAAAACTGCGATGATACCGATGCCGCCAAACAGCAATTTGTTGCGCATCACCGTTTTTTGAAATCTGTAAAGCTTGCTCGGAGGGCGGGCCAAAATGGTTTCATTGGCAAGAAAACATTGAACATCAAGCGCCAGACCGTTGGCCGTTGCGTACCGGCGCGTGCGATCTTTTTCCAAAGCTTTCATCACAATCCAGTCCAAATCTCCGCGAACCGCGCGAATCAAAATTGGCGGCTCGGCGTGGCGATGCTGCGCAACGGTCGTCAAATCTGCGTCCGTTAGCCGGCTCAATCGCGTGGAAGGTCGCACAGGTTCTTGTTCACGGATTACCCGGCGGATTTCATCGAGGCCGGACTTCAACAAATCGCCGACGTCAAAAGGGGTCAACCCGGTCAGCAATTCGTAAAGCAACACCCCGAGGCTGTAAATATCAGTGCGTGTATCCACATCAACGCTGGTAAGCGCGGCCTGTTCAGGACTCATGTAGGCGGGAGTGCCAATGAGCAACTCAAACGCTGTGAAAAGCGTTTTGTCCGTCAACCGCTGGTTCGTCGTAGCCTTGGCGATTCCAAAATCAATCACCACTGGCAAAGCCACGCCCTCGAGATTTCTGGTCACCAAAATGTTGGAAGGTTTGATGTCGCGATGGATAACCCCTTTTTGATGTGCGTGTTGAACCGCCTGGCAAACCTGAATGAAGAGTTTTAACCGATCCTCGGTTGTGAGCAAATATTGATCGCAGTATTCCGTGATCTTAATCCCACGAATAAGTTCCATGACGAAATAGGGCCGACCAGACTCCGTCGCACCGGCATCGAACACCTTGGCGATGTTAGGATGATCCATCAACGCCAGCGCCTGTCGCTCGGCTTCAAACCGGGCAATCACGCTTTTGGTGTCCATTCCCGGCTTGATGATTTTCAGGGCGACCCGCCGGCGAACCGGCTCTTCCTGTTCTGCCATGTAAACCACACCGCAACCGCCTTCACCGATTTGTTGCAGTAATTTGTAACGGCCAATTCTCTCGCCCGGTATTTCGGCGATAAATGCTCTCATCCTGGCTTCGCTCGCGGGTTTCTGCGGAGATTGCTCCAGAAAATCACCAACCCGATCATGAGCTTGCAATAACGCTTCAACCCTTCGGCGCAATGCGTCGTCACCGCCGCAAACGCGCTCCAAATATGCGGCGCGTTCGGCGTTCGGCAATTGTGCGGCCTCCGTAAAAATGACCACGTCACGATTGGGGGAATCGTTCATTCAATCAGGCAAATAATTTCCCCCTTCATTTCGAAAATCAAACGGAAACGCATTGGCTTTTTATAATTAACATCCATGGATCGTGCATTTCATGAATCCTCACGACCTGTCAGGTCATTGATACATGCGAGTTTTTTCCGTCAAAAGGACAAGCGAATAAGAAATATTTTTGGTCCTCAATGCTCGTTGTAGAGCCACAAGTGATTGTGGCCTGAACATTTGCACCTTCGCGGTGGAACCAAATGATCACAAATGCAGCAACCCCGGCAGTTCGCGTCCGAAATGAATTCGATACGACTTAGGACGTTGAGCTTTTTGAAAAGTGATGGGACGTGGCTTTTGATGGTGACTTCCGTGCCGGACATGGTGACGCAGACGCCCTCAAAGGCATTTCGCCACAGCATTAACGCAAACAAGCTCAGTTGAAAGAGCAGCGGGATTATCGAGCTTTCAATTCGACGCCACGCTGAACCATCGCCTACGACTGGAGCAAATCCTCATCCATATGCGCATAAGCAGATGGCTGCTGATGCCCGCCAGCAGCACTTCAAAAACATCTTCGGGCGGGCGCCGTAAATGGTCACCTATTCAAACCCGTTCCCGTAATGTCCAAATATCCAAATGCGATTATCCGTAGCATCCTCATTGTACGATTTTGAAAAATGGGCCAACTCGTTTTCGAGCCAAATCCCTCTAATACGAAGAAACTTCTCCGTTCCTAACACCTGCGGTCATCACTTAACCAAATGCCCCCAACCTTGGAATAGTTCAGAGCGCGCACATGGAACCAAACGGAGCCAGCGGCATCGGCCTCACTAACACCCGCGTATTTATTGGGTTGCACATCTGAATGGCATTCAGAAGGTCAGGAGTTCGAGCCTCCTTGGCTCCACCATCTTAAACGGTAGAAAAACCCTTATTCTCTTTGAGAGACAAGGGTTTTCTTGTTTCTGGATTAAATCTTCAAAAGCGAAGGCTAGACGTGGCTGATCTGCATTCGCGGCTTGGAAATAATGCCGACGCCGAAGCAGCCGTCCGTGGATTTCGACAGGGTACGAAATTGCCGTAACTGTGCCGGATCTTACTTGGAATGAGCGTTTTCGCGCGTACCGGCGTTCGAGATTGAACCAGACAATTGAGCGAGGAACACTCAGTCGATTTTACAACAGACTCACGCCAACGCGGTTTGCAAATAAAAAGGGTGCCTCACGCGAGGCACCCTGTCACCAACCCAAATCACTCATTGCGGCGGGTCCAACAGCTCCGCCGCAAGCCCTCAATCATTGCGCCGGGAACGCGAGCCGGAAGAATTCCGATGCTTCCGTGCCGTCAAGCGGGAGGTTGACCGCATTGGTGCTCGTTGAACCCGCCACGGGCGACCAGTTCGTAGAGAGACCGATCGTCAACGGATTAACCTGATGCTGCAACTGCCAGCCAATCTGGTTCGCCGGCCAAGAGAAGCTGAGCCTACCGCCTGAAACCGTTGGCGTAAGGTGGACCGGTACGACTACGGCGGATGCCACCTTGACTGTTCCGTTCACCGCCAACTGGCTAAGATCCCACGTCACGGTTTGATTGGGCGTCTGTGATATCACGCTGCTGAACGAGCCGGAATATGCTCCAGCGCTGAATACCGTGAACGTGTCGCCCGCTTGGAGCGCGCCGCTCAAGTTTTGCAGAACCAATGTGCCGCCGTAAGTGATCGACGTAGCACCGGTTACCAAGTCACTGGTATTAGCCGTCTTGTTCACTTCGATAACCGTTGTGCTCGTGCCGGCGAGACTCAAGGTGCTGCCCAAAGTGAGCGTACCAATCGCGGACGGCCCTGGTGAGAACGTCGCTCCAGCGGAAACAACAACCGGTCCGGCTATGGTGCCGTTGCCGCCCAATGTGCCGGCACTTACCAACGTAGTACCAGTGTAAGTATTGACGCCATTCAGATTCAATGTGCCAATGCCGAGCTTGGTCAAGCCACCACCGCCGCCACCATCAAGCAACGCCTGTCCAATCCCGATACTATTCACACCGCTGTCAATTATTGCGCCGCCAGACTGGACATTCGCCGCCGTCAGGCCTTGCATGAAAGCCGGATTACTTGCGCTGGCCGCCAGGGTGCCGCCGTTGAAGTTAAACGTGGAGGTGCCGGTGGAACCATTGGTGTTCACTGTGCCAACCAATAGCGTGCCGCCGGCAAGTAGGTTCATGATGCCAGTTGAACCGTTGTCCCTCGCGAATCGCAGATCGCTCAAGACCGCCGTGCCCGGACCAAGGTTCCAAGTACCAGTGGAAACACCTTGAGCGCCGAGATACGTATCACTCAAAAGACTGATAATTGTGCCGCCAGTCTGATTGATAGTGCCCGTGGTACCGCCGTCTCCGATTGAAACGTGATTCCCGCTGTTTCCGTTCTTTGTTAGAGTCGCGTTGCCGGATATGTTCAAGATGCCGGGACCGCCCGTATTCGCACCAATCGGGATCCAACCGTTGACAGTCCACGAAGCGTCGCCACTTAGATTAACAGTGCAACCGCCGCCGCTACCAATAAATGTATTGCCACCCAACGAGAGGTTTGTGCCGCTGGACTGGTTCCAAAGTCCGCCGCCGGGGCCGTTGCCGAGCAACCAATCGCCGCCATCGCTGGTGAAATATCCACCAGTCTCGTTGACGGTGCAAAGATTGTTGTTGCC
>Ga0068856_100006964_pt1 | contig 11048 bp, 8 predicted proteins | sample KBSCornC62_FD_66595 | JGI IMG/M metagenome (GOLD analysis project Ga0068856, IMG submission 66595) | Corn rhizosphere microbial communities from Kellogg Biological Station, Michigan, USA - KBS Corn C6-2 | ecosystem: Host-associated > Plants > Roots > Rhizosphere > Soil ... | reverse complement strand
GCTTTCCGCAGGCCTCGGACGGCGACTTCGAATCGGTTCGCGCCGTTGCCACGGAAATCCGCGGGCCGACGATCTGCGGCCTCGCCCGGGCGCAGTTCGGCGACATCGAGGCGGTCGCCCGCGCGACCGAGAAGGCCGGCCGGTCGCGCGTGCACATCTTTCTGGCGACGAGTCCGATCCATCGCCGGCACAAGCTCAACATGAGCCGCGAGCAAGTGCTCGATACCGGCATCAAGGCCGTGCGGCGCGCGCGCGAGTTGTGCGACGAGGTCGAGTTCTCGGCCGAAGACGCGATCCGCACCGAGCCTGAATACCTGATCCAGGCGCTGTCGGCGATGATCGAAGCCGGCGCCACCGTGATCAACGTGCCGGACACCGTCGGCTACACCACGCCGGCGGAAATCGGCGCCTTGTTCGCGCGCCTGAAACGCGAGGTCCGCGGCATCGACGGCGTGACCTTGAGCGCACATTGCCACAACGATCTCGGCCTCGGCGTGGCGAACAGTCTCGCTGCGCTCGCCGCGGGTGCGCGCCAGGTCGAATGCACGATCAGCGGCATCGGCGAGCGCGCCGGCAACGCCGCGCTGGAGGAAATCGTGATGGCGCTGCGCACGCGCGGCGACACGTTCCAGCTCGATACCGCGATCCGCACGCCGCTGCTGTATCCGACCGCGCGCCTGCTGGCCGACGTCGTCGGCGCGACGATCCCGCGCAACAAGGCGGTCGTCGGCGAGAACGCGTTCGCGCACGAATCCGGCATCCATCAGCACGGCATGCTGAAACACCGTGAAACCTACGAAATCATGCGGCCCGAAGACGTCGGTTTCTCGCGCACGCAGCTCGTGCTCGGCAAGCATTCCGGGCGCCACGCGCTGCGCGACCGTTTGTCGAACCTGGGCCACGAGTTCGACGACGCGCAGCTGGACGAAGTGTTCACGCGTTTCAAGGCGCTCGCCGACAAGAAGAAAGAGGTGTTCGACAGCGACCTGGACGCGCTCGCACTCGGCCTCGATCCGGAGGCGGTCGGGCCGTGGAAACTGCAGCACCTGCATGCGACCACGCACCTCGGCAACGGCGCCTCGGCGTCGGTCAAGCTCAAGCACAGCGACGGCCGGTTGTGTGCCGAAGCGGCACTCGGCGACGGCCCGGTGCATGCGGTGCTGCGCGCGATCACGCGCGCCGCCGGCATGGCGCTCGACATCGACGATTTCCAGATCCGCTCCTTGAGCAACGGCGCCGACGCGCAAGGCCGCGCCGCGCTCACCGTGCACCACCACGGGCGCGAACTGTGCGGCCGCGGCGTATCGACCGACATCGTCGAAGCCGCCGCGCAAGCCGCGCTCGAAGTGGTGAACCGCATCGAGCGACTGAACCTCGGCCAGACGACGCTGCCGATCGCCGCGAACCAAGCGTGAGAACCCCGCAATGAAAAACGCCCCGCTCCTCTGGCACAACGGCACGCTCAAACCCTGGGCCGACGCGACCTGCCACGTCAGCGCGCACGCGCTGCACTACGGCTCGTCCGTGTTCGAAGGCGAACGCGTCTACGCGACGCCGCAGGGCCCCGCGTATTTCCGCCTCGCCGATCACACGCGGCGCCTGTTCGAATCGGCGCGCATCTACGAAATCGACATCGGCTACGACGAAGACCAGATCAACGCCGCCTGCCTGGAGCTGATCCGCGCGAACCGGCTCGCCTCCGCCTACGTGCGCCCGATCGTGTTTCGCGGTGCGGGCGGCCTGGGCGTGCTGGCGAAAGCCGATGCGCCGGTCGACGTCGCGATCCTGGCGCTCGACTGGGGCGCGTACCTCGGCGACGCGCGGGAGCACGGCGCCGACGTGTGCGTGTCGTCGTGGCATCGCCCGGCGCCGAACACGTTTCCGAGCTGGGCAAAGGCGGGCGGCAACTACCTGAGCAGCCAGCTGATCGGCCTGGAAGCGCGGCGCGGCGGCTACGCCGAAGGCATCGCGCTCGGCACCAACGGCCTGCTGAGCGAAGGCGCGGGCGAAAACCTGTTCCTGGTGCGGCGCGGGAAATTGTATACGCCGCCGACCAGCGCCGGCGTGCTTGCGGGCATCACGCGCGACAGCGTGATCGCGCTCGCGGGCGATCTCGGCGTGAGCGTCGAAGAACGCGACCTGCCGCGCGAGGCGCTGTACACGAGCGACGAAATCTTCATGACCGGTACCGCGGCCGAGATCACGCCGGTGCGCTCGGTCGACCGCAAGCCGGTCGGCGATGGCAAGCCCGGCCCCGTCACGCGCGCGCTGCAGCAGGCGTTTTTCGGCTTGTTCGACGGCAGCACGGCGGATTCGCGCGGCTGGTTGACGCCGGTGCATACAACCATCACGGAACGGGAAGCCGCATGAGCAAGACCCTGCTCGACAAGATCTGGGACGCGCACCTCGTGCGCGAGGAATCGACCGCCACGCCGGCGATCCTGTACGTTGACCTGCACCTGGTGCACGAAGTCACCTCGCCGCAGGCCTTCGCCGAGCTGCGCACGCGCGGCTTGCGCGTGCGGCGGCCCGAGCGCGTGCTGGCGACGTTCGATCATTCCACGCCGACTCTGCCCGCAGACGCGAGCGGCAAGCGGCCGTACGTGACGCTCGAAGCCGAATCGCAGGTGGCGCAGCTCGAAGCGAACGCGCGCGAGTTTGGCGTCGAACTGTGCGGCTGGGACAGCGGCCGGCGCGGGATCGTGCACGTGATCGGTCCCGAGCTCGGCGCGACGCAGCCTGGCATGACGATCGTGTGCGGCGACAGCCACACCTCGACGCACGGCGCGTTCGGCGCGCTCGCGTTCGGCATCGGCACGACCGAAGTCGGCCACGTGCTGGCGACGCAGTGTCTGCTGCAGCGCAAGCCAAAAGCATTCGCGATCAACGTCGAAGGCCGCCTGCCGCGCGGCGTGACCGCAAAAGACCTGGTGCTGCACATCATCGGCACGATCGGGGTCAACGGCGGCACCGGCTACGTGCTCGAGTACCGCGGCAGCGCGATCGAGGCGCTGTCGATGGAGGAGCGCATGACGGTGTGCAACATGTCGATCGAAGCCGGCGCACGTGCCGGACTGATCGCCCCCGACGCGACCACGTTCGAGTACCTGCGCGGCCGCCCGCGCGCGCCGCAGGGCGCGGCGTTCGACGCCGCGGTCGCGCGCTGGAGCACACTGCGTTCCGATCCAGACGCCACGTTCGAGCGCGAAATCACGCTCGACGCCGGCAGCATCCGTCCGAGCGTCACGTACGGCACGCATCCGGGCATGGTCACGACGCTCGACGCGCCGCTGCCGGCCGCGGCGAACGCGCAGGAAAAGCGTGCGCTCGCCTACATGAAGTTCGAAGCCGGCAAGGCGCTCGCGGGCACGCCGGTCGACATCGTGTTCCTCGGCAGTTGCACCAATTCGCGCCTGAGCGACTTGCGCGCCGCCGCCGACGTGCTGCGCGGCCGCCACGTCGCGTCGCGTGTGCGCATGCTGGTCGTGCCGGGTTCGGAGCAGATCAAGCGCGAAGCGGAACGCGAAGGCCTCGACGCCGTGTTCCGTGCCGCCGGCGCCGAATGGCGCGAAGCCGGTTGCTCGATGTGCCTCGGCATGAACGGCGACATCGGCCAGCCGGGGCAACTGGTGGTGAGCACCAGCAACCGCAATTTCGAGGGCCGCCAGGGGCCGGGCGTGCGCACGGTGCTGGCGAGTCCGCTGGTCGCCGCGGCGTCGGCGATCGCCGGCGAGATCGCCGATCCGCGTCGCGTGTGCGCGGAGGAAGCCGCATGAAATCCCTGACCCACATCCACTCGCGCACCGTCGTCCTGCCGCACGAGAACATCGACACCGACCGCATCATCCCGGCGCGTTTCCTGACCACGACGCAGCGCGCGGGCCTGGGCAAGGTGTTGTTCAACGACTGGCGCTACCGCAGCGACGGCAGGGCGGATCCGGATTTCGCGCTCAACCAGCCGGCGGCGAAGGGCTGCGAGATTCTCGTCGCCGGCCGCAATTTCGGTTGCGGCTCTTCGCGCGAGCACGCGCCATGGGCGCTGACCGACTTCGGCTTCCGCGCCGTGCTCTCCAGCGAGATCGCCGACATCTTTCGCGCGAATTCGCTCAAGAACGGCTTGCTCGCCGTTGTGCTGAGCGAAGGCGAGCACCGCTACCTGCTCGAACACCCGGGCATCGAATTGTCGATCGACGTGGCGCAAGGCTGGATCGAACTGCCCGACGGCGGCCGTTTTTCGTTCGAGCTCGAACCGTTCGCGCGGCACTGCTTGCTGAGCGGGGTCGACCAGCTCGGATTTTTGTTGCAACACGCGGCGGAGATCGAGGCGTACGAACGTCGCGACGCCGCATGAACGGGAGCCCTTCTCCCACCGGGAGAAGGTGGCGCGTTAGCGCCGGATGAGGGTGCGGGTTCGCCGAACACGCGGTCATCGCCGAACCCTCACCCCCACCCCTCTCCCGGTGGGAGAGGGGCTTTGAAAGACGACGGGCAAAGAGGAGCTCGGAAAAAATGAAAGCACACATCGCAGTTCTCCCCGGTGACGGCATCGGGCCCGAAGTGACGCAAGCCGCCGTGGCGGTGCTGGAGGCGGTCGGTCGCAAGGACGGCGGCTACCACTTTGCGTTTTCCGAGCACGCCATCGGTGGCGCGGCGATCGATCAGCACGGCGACCCGCTGCCGCCGGAAACGCTGGCCGCGTGCAAACGTGCGGATGCGGTGCTGCTCGGTGCCGTCGGCGGACCGAAATGGTCCGATCCGAACGCGAAAGTACGGCCGGAGCAGGGCCTGCTCGCTCTGCGCGCCGCGCTCGGCGTGTTCGCCAACCTGCGCCCGGTGCGCGTCCATCCGCGGCTCGCGGCCCTGTCGCCGTTGAAAACCGAGCGGCTGCAGCACGTCGACATGTTGTTCGTGCGCGAGCTGACGGGCGGTGCGTATTTCGGCGCGAAAACACGCTCCGACGTGGCCGCGACCGACGAATGCCGCTACACCGTGAACGAAATCGAGCGCGCCGCGCGCCGCGCGTTCGGCTTCGCGCGCCTGCGCCGCAAGCATGTCACGCACGTGGACAAGGCGAACGTGCTGGAAACCTCGCGCCTGTGGCGCAGCACGGTCGCACGCGTGGCGCACGAATTCTCCGACGTCACCCTGGAACACCAGTTGGTCGATTCCATGGCGATGCTGCTGCTGACGCGGCCGAGCGCGTACGACGTGATCGTGACCGAAAACCTGTTCGGCGACATCCTCACCGACGAGGCCGCTGCGCTCGCAGGGTCGCTCGGCGTGCTGCCGTCGGCGTCGCTCGGCGAGGGCAAGGCCGGTTTGTACGAGCCGATCCACGGCTCCGCGCCCGACATCGCGGGACAGGGGCTGGCCAATCCGCTGGGCGCGATCCTGTCGGCGGCGCTGCTGTTGCGCCATTCGCTCGACCTGGAACACGCGGCGCAGGACATCGAATTCGCTGTCGACGCGGTGATCGAGCGCGGCGTGCTGACGCGCGACCTCGGCGGCAGCGCCAGTACCGCCGACGTGACGCAGGCCGTGGTCGACGCACTCGGCACCGGCCACTGCCGCGTGGCGGCGTGAGGGCGGGCGCATGACGGCGAACGACAAACGCAAAGGCGCGACCCCGGATGGCGCGCTGCGCAGCGATCTGATCAAGGCCGGCCCGGATCATGCGCCGGCGCGGGCGATGCTGCGCGCGACCGGCCTGGACGACGCGGCCATCGCGCGTCCGCTGGTCGGCGTGGTGCACACGTGGTCGAACGTGTCGCCGTGCAACATCAACCTGCGCGATCTCGCCGCTGCCGCGTGCGACGGCGTGCGCGCCGCCGGCGGCACGCCGTTCGAGTTCAACACGATCGCGGTCACCGACGGTATCGCGATGGGCTCGCCGGGCATGCGCGCCTCACTGGTCAGCCGCGAGGTGATCGCGGATTCGATCGAACTCGCCGTGGAAGGCCATTGCCTGGACGCGGTGCTGGTGCTGTGCGGCTGCGACAAGACCATACCGGCGGCGGCGATGGCGGTCGCACGCATGAACCTGCCGGGCGTGGTGCTGTACGGCGGTTCGATCGCTCACGGAACGCTCGACGGCAAGCCGATCACGATCCAGGACGTGTTCGAAGCGGTCGGCGCGCACGGCGCGGGCAAGCTGTCGGCCGAGCGTCTGGGCGAGGTCGAGCGCCGTGCCTGCCCGGGTGCCGGCGCCTGCGGCGGCCAGTTCACCGCGAATACGATGGCGATGGTGCTGACCGCGCTCGGCCTGTCGCCGTTGGGCGCGAACGACGTGGCCGCGACCGACCCGGAGAAGCGCAACGTCGCGCGCCGCTGCGGCGAACTGGTGATGGACTGCCTGCGCGCGAACCGTCGTCCGCGCGACGTGCTCACGCCGGCCGCGTTCAACAACGCCGCGCGTCTGGCCGCGGCGACGGCCGGCTCGACCAACGCCGTGCTGCACCTGCTCGCGATCGCGCACGACGCGGAACAGCCGCTGGACCTGGAGATCTTCGAGCACATGTCGCGCACCACGCCGGTGATCGCGGACCTCAAGCCGGCCGGGCGCTACACCGCGGTCGAGCTCAGCGCCGCCGGCGGCACCGCCGCCGTGGCGCGCGAATTGTATAAAGGTGGATTGTTGGAAAATGCACCGACCGTCACCGGCCGCAGCCTGTTCGAGGAACTCGACGCCGCGGCGCCGGCGACGCCCGGGCAGACCGTGGTGCGTCCGCTGAGCGCGCCGGTCAAGCCGCAGGGCGGCTATTCGATCCTCTACGGCAACCTCGCGCCCGAGGGCTGCGTGTTGAAGCTGGCGGGCCAGGGCATCGCGGATTTTTCGGGTCCTGCGCGGGTGTTCGACAGCGAAGAAGCCTGTTTCGCCGCGGTCCAGTCCGGCGTGATCGCGGCCGGCGACGTGGTGGTGATCCGGCACGAAGGTCCCGCCGGCGGCCCCGGCATGCGCGAGATGCTGGCGGTGACCGCTGCGCTGGTCGGGCGCGGCCTGGGCGGTTCCGTCGCGCTGATCACGGACGGCCGATTCAGCGGCGCCACGCACGGTTTCATGGTCGGCCACGTCGCGCCGGAGGCGGCGCGCGGCGGTCCGATCGCGCTGCTCGCCGACGGCGACCGCGTCACGATCGACGCGCAGCGGCGTGTGCTCGAAACCGACGCCGACCTGGAATCGCGACGCGCGCAGTGGCAGGCGCCGGCGGCGCGCGTCGCGCGCGGCGTGCTGGCGAAATACGCCAAGACCGTGGGATCGGCGGCGCGCGGCGCGGTGATCGAGGTTTAGGACATCACCTCTGCCGTGGCGGGCGAGGTCGGCGCGCGCAGCGCGTTGGAGAGGGTGCGGTCGGAATGGCGCAGCGACGACGCGCTCGATCTTCCGGCACAACGCGGCGCGATAAATCGCGCCCCTACAAACGGTTTGTCGCAATAGGGAGAGAAGTGAACATGTCTACCGAAACCAAGGCTACAACGAAGCTCCTCGAACACAAGCGCATCGCCGTGCTCGGCTACGGCAGCCAGGGCCGCGCGCACGCGCTCAACCTGCGCGATTCCGGCCTCGACGTCGTGATCGGCCTGCGTCCGGGAGGTCCGACCGCATTGAAGGCGCAGGCGGACGGCTTCCGCGTGCTGCAGCCGGCCGATGCCGTCAAGAGCGCCGACCTGGTCGCCGTGCTCACGCCGGACATGGTGCAGCCGAATTTGTATACCGACGCGATCGCGCCGAACCTGAAACCCGGCGCCGCGCTGCTGTTCGCGCACGGCTTCAACGTGCATTTCGGCACGATCGCGCCGCGCGCGGACATCGACGTGATCCTGGTCGCGCCGAAAGGTCCGGGTGCGCTGGTGCGCAAGGAATACGAGATCGGCCGCGGCGTGCCCTGCCTTTACGCCGTGCATCAGGACGCCAGCGGACAGGCGCGCGAGAAGGCGCTGGCCTACGCCGCGGGCATCGGCGGCGCGCGCGCGATGCTGATCCAGACCGACTTCAAGGAAGAAACCGAAACCGATTTGTTCGGCGAACAGACCGTGCTCTGCGGCGGCGTGAGCGAGCTGGTGCGGCACGGCTTCGACACGCTCGTCGAAGCCGGCTACCAGCCGGAGATCGCCTATTACGAGGTCATGCACGAGCTCAAATTGATCGTGGATCTGTTCTACGAAGGCGGCTTGACCAAGATGCTGACGTTCGTCTCCGAGACCGCGCAGTACGGCGACTACACGCGCGGCCCGCGCGTCGTCGATGCGGGCACCAAGGACAAAATGCGCCAGGTGCTGAAGGAGATTCAGGACGGCACGTTCGCCAAGGAATGGACGGCCGAATACGCGGCCGGCTTGCCGAACTACAAGGCGCTGAAGCAGCAGGACCTCGATCATCCGATCGAAAAGGTCGGCGCCGCGCTGCGCGCACGCATGCCGTGGTTGAACCCGAACGGGGCGGCGACGAAGGAAACGCCGGCGTTGAAGAAGGTGGGGTGAGCGCCGGGCGCATTTGCGCTTTCCCTTCTCCCACCGGGAGAAGGTGGCGCGAAGCGCCGGATGAGGGTCCGGTGTCGTATCGACGTCGCGACGAACCCGAACCCTCACCCCAACCCTTCTCCCGACGGGAGAGGGGCGTAGGAGCGAAGCAAAAGGAACTCGAACCATGAGCGCACAACTGCAACCGATCGCCGACCCCGCACCGCACCCGCTCGCCGGCGCGCGCCTTTCCGGCGCCGACGTCGTCGTGCAGGTGCTCGTCGACGAGGGCGTCGACGTGGTGTTCGGCTATTCCGGCGGCGCGATCCTGCCGGTGTACGACGCGGTGTTCCGCTACAACGCCACGCACCGGCGCAGCGACGGGCGGGAGGCGTTGCCGCTGATCGTGCCGGCGAACGAGCAGGGTGCGGGCTTCATGGCGCAGGGTTACGCACGCGCGTCGGGCAAGGTCGGCGTCGCCATCGTGACCTCGGGTCCCGGCGCGACGAACACGGTGACGCCGGTGCGCGACGCGATGGCGGATTCGATCCCGCTGGTCGTGATCTGCGGCCAGGTGCCGACGGCGGCGATCGGCACGGACGCGTTCCAGGAAGCGCCGATCAGCAACATCATGGCGGCCTGCGCGAAGCACGTCTTTCTGGTCACCGACGGCGCAAAGCTCGAGGCGACGCTGCGCACCGCGTTCGAGATCGCGCGCAGCGGACGCCCCGGACCGGTCGTGGTCGACGTGCCGAAAGACATCCAGAACGCGCCGCAGCGTTTCGACGGCGCATGCACGTTGCCGGTTCCGGGCTACCGCGCGCGGCTCGAAGCGCTCGCATCGGCGCACATCGACCGCGCGAGTTGCGCGAAATTCTTCGAGCTGCTGTGGCACGCCGAGCGTCCGCTGATCTACGCCGGCGGCGGCGTGGTGGCGGCCAACGCGTCGCGCGCACTGCGCGATTTCGCGCACACGTTCGGCATCCCGGTCACGACCACGCTGATGGGCATCGGTGCGTTCGACACGGCCGATCCGCTCGCGCTGCACATGCTTGGCATGCACGGCACGGCGTATGCGAACTACGCAGTCGAGGACTGCGATTTCCTGATCGCAATCGGCGCGCGTTTCGACGATCGCGTCGCCGGCGTGCCGCACAAGTTCGCAGCGCGCGCGCGCTGCATCGCGCACCTGGACGTGGACGCGGCGGAGATCAACAAGGTCAAGCGCGCCGACTGGCATCACCTCGGCAATTTGTCGCCGTCGCTCGACCGTTTGCGGGCGTTCGGCACGCGCCGCGGCTACGAGCCGCAGCGGCGCAACACGTTCGCGGCGTGGCATGCGCACATCGCGGCGCTGAAACAGACGCACGCGATGAACTACGACCGCGACGCCGCCTTGATCCAGCCGCACGCCGTGATCGAGGCGATCAACCGCCGCACCGAAGGCCGTGCGGTGATCAGCACCGGCGTGGGCCAGCATCAGATGTGGGCCGCGCAATACTTCGATTTCCGCGAACCGCGGCAATGGCTGACGTCGGGTTCGATGGGCACCATGGGTTTCGGCCTGCCCGCGGCGATCGGCGCGCAATTCGCGCGGCCGGACGCGCTCGTGCTCGACATCGACGGCGACGCCAGCATCCGCATGAACCTGGGCGAGCTCGAAACCGTGACCACGTACGACCTGCCGATCAAGATCGTGGTCCTCAACAACCAGGGCGACGGCATGGTGCGGCAGTGGCAGAAGCTGTTCTTCTCCGGGCGCTTTTCCGCCAGCGACAAGAGCCTGCACAAGAAAGATTTCGTGCGCGCCGTCGAAGCCGACGGTTTCCGCTGGGCGCGGCGCCTGGAAAACCCCGCCGACGTCGACAGCACGATCGCCGAGTTCCTCGCGTTCGACGGGCCGGCGTTTCTGGAAGTGATGATCGATCCGGACGCCGGCGTGTATCCGATGGTCGGACCGGGCATGAGCTACGCGCAGATGGTGACCGGTTCGCACATCGCGTCGCGAAGCGCGCCGCCTGCGCCGGCGCCGCAGACTTCGGAGATGTTCTGACGATGCGCCGCATCCTCTCGATGTTGCTGCAGAACGAAGTCGGCGCGCTGGCGCGTGTCGCGGGCTTGTTCGCGGCGCGCGGCTACAACATCGATTCGCTCACCGTCGCGCCGACGCATGAGCCGACAGTGTCGCGCCTGACGCTCGTCACCGGCGGCGACGACGTTGTCATCGACCAGATCGTCAAGCAGTCGCGCAAGCTGATCGACGTGATCGAGATCGCGGATCTGACGCGGCGCGAGCACCTGGAATGCGAGATGCTGATCGTCAAGCTCGACGTCACACCGGGCAAGGCGCCGCAGGTCGCCGCGTGCGTGCGCCGCTATGCGCGCGCCGTGCCGATCGACGAGAGCGAGAACACGCGCACGATCCAGTTCACCGGCAGCGGCACCGAGATCGACGCGTTTCTGCGCGAACTGTCGCAGCTGGCCACGGTGCGCGAGCTGGCGCGCAGCGGGACGGCAGCGCTGGAGTGCGGCGAGCGGGTGCTGGCGGAGGCGGTTGCGTAGAGGACTGCGTCATTCCGGCGAAAGCCGGA
>Ga0068856_100006963_pt1 | contig 11051 bp, 7 predicted proteins | sample KBSCornC62_FD_66595 | JGI IMG/M metagenome (GOLD analysis project Ga0068856, IMG submission 66595) | Corn rhizosphere microbial communities from Kellogg Biological Station, Michigan, USA - KBS Corn C6-2 | ecosystem: Host-associated > Plants > Roots > Rhizosphere > Soil ... | reverse complement strand
GCTTCTCCTCGAACGGCAGAATCACCGCCGCGCTCGTGACCGTGCGCGCCAGACGCTCCAAGCGGTCGGATCCCCACGCCCAGACCTGCGGCGTGATGTAATACAGTACCGGCACACCTGCCGCGGTCGCCGCCTCAGCGACCTTCATGTTGAACGTCGGGTAGTCGATGAGTATCACGAGCGCGACACGGCCGCTTCGAATGCGCTGCTGCAGATCGCGGAGCAACAACCAATGTTTGGGCACGTGCTTCAGCACCTCGACGAAGCCCATGACCGCGAGCTTCTCGACATGCTCGATGAGCTGGACGCCCGCCCCGCGCATCTCCTCGCCGCCGATGCCGATCAGGCGATAGGGCGCGCCTCGGCGCGCGAGCTCGTGCGCCACACCCGCGGCGTGGAGGTCGCCGGACACCTCGCCGGCGACGATGAGGATGTCACGCACCGCTGGCCGCCGGCGCCGGTCCGGCCATTCGCGTCAGCGAGCGGTCGATGTCGTGCACGATCGTCAGCGCGACCGCGAGCGCTTCCCGACCGTCCTCGCCCGTGACGGTGACCGGCATCTCGCCGGCGACGGCCTGCACGAACGACTCCAGCTCGAGCCGGAGCGGCTCGCCTTCCGGCGCCTCGAGCGCGATCCGTTCGACGAACGACTCGAGCGCCTGCGCACCCTGCGCCTGCTGCACGAACGCGGCGATGTCCAGATCCTTCTGCAACCGGTAGAACTCGCCCGTGCCCGCGCCGAGATCGAGCGAGAGATAGCCGCTCTGTTGAAAGATGCGCAGCTTGCGCATGCGTTCGCGCGAGACGCGGCTCGCCGTGATGTTCGCGACCGCGCCCGCCTCGAACGCGATGCGTGCGTTCGCGATGTCGACGAACGGCGTGAGCACCGGGACGCCAACCGCCGCAACGGAGCCGATCCGCCCGCCGACGAACGTCCGCACGAGGTCGATGTCGTGAATCATCAGATCGAGCACGACGGCCACATCGGAGCCGCGTGGATTGAATGGCGCGAGCCGGTCGCTCTCGATGAATCGCGGACGGTCCACGTACGGCAGCGCGGCGCGCACGGCGCGGTTGAACCGCTCCACGTGGCCAATCTGCAGCACGGCGCCCGTACGCTTCGCGATCGCGAGCAGGTCGTCGGCCTCCTCGAGCGTGACGGCGATCGGCTTCTCGAGCAGCACGTGCAGGCCGCGCTCGAGCGCGGGCGAGGCAACGCGGTGGTGCGCGGGCGTCGGCACGGCGATGCTGACCGCATCGACGGAATCGAGCAGCGACTCGAGCGAGGCGAACGACGAGACCTCGAGCTCCGCGCTCACCTTGTCGGCGCGCTCGGGATTCGCGTCGTGAAACCCGACGAGCGCCGCGCCGGGCACGTCGCGCAGAATCCGCGTGTGGTGATACCCGAGCGCTCCCGCGCCGACGACGCCAATCCGTACGCTCATTCAGACCACCGAGCCGCGATCGCTGCGGTCGAAGAACGCGAGGAATTCCTGAATTTCGGAGAACGGCTGCAGCTCGGCGAGCGCTCGCTCGCGCGCCTGGGAGAGATTGAGCTCCGACTTGAAGAACAGCTTGTACGCGCGCTTCAACTCGCGGCGCACGTCGTCCGGAAAGCCGTTGCGCTCGAGCCCAACGGAGTTGAGGCCGTACAGTTTGATCGGATTGCCGACCGCCTTCACGTACGGCGGCACGTCCTTGGCCACCCGCGAGCAGCCGCCGATGAAGCAGTAGCGGCCGATGGTCGCGAATTGGTGCACCGCGACCAGCCCGCTCAGGATCGCCTTCTCGTCGATCGTGACGTGCCCGGCGAGCTGCGTTCCGTTCGAGATGATCACGCCGTCGCCGATGTGACAGTCGTGCGCCAGGTGGACGTACGACATGAGGAAACAATTCTTGCCCACGGTCGTGTGAAACGACTGCGACGTGCCGCGGTTGATCGTACTGTACTCGCGGATCGTCGTGCCGTCGCCGATCTCGACCGTCGTCCGTTCGCCCTTGAACTTGAGATCCTGCGGGTCGCCGCCGAGCACGGAGCCGACGCCGATCTTGACGTCGCGGCCGATCGTCACGTAGCGCTCGAGCGTGGCGCGCGCGGCGATCACCGAGCCGTCGCCGACGACGCAGTCCTCGCCGACGATCGCGAACGGGCCGATCTCGACGTCGTCGCCGATCTGCGCGGACGCGTGGACGATGGCCGACGGGTGGATGACGGCGCTCATCGATCGCGCACCATGGCGCCCATCTCGGCCTCGGCGACGACCTCGCCGTCCACCCTCGCGACGCCCGACATCTTGCACATCGTCCCGCGCACCTGGAGCAGCTCGAGCTCGAACCGGAGCTGGTCGCCCGGCTTCACCGGGCGGCGCCACTTCACATTGTTGAGCGAAGTGAAATATACAACTTTTGATTCGGGATTTGGTACGGCTCCCATCAGCAGCATGCCGCCGACCTGGGCCATCGCCTCGATCACCAGCACGCCCGGCATGATCGGATGCCCCGGGAAATGCCCCTGAAAGAACGGCTCGTTGATCGTCACGTTCTTCAGCCCCACGATCCGCTTGCCGTCCTCGATCTCGAGGATCCGGTCCACGAGCAGAAACGGGTAGCGGTGTGGCAAGATCTTCATGATCTCGTCGATATCGAGCACGGTGGTCTCCTTGGCGATGGCTTCGTTCAACGCCCGCACGAACAGCACGGTCCCGCGGTGGCTCGGCTTGACCGCCGTCACGCGCGCGCGCACGCGCGCGCCAGCGAGCGCGAGATCTCCCACACAGTCGAGCGCCTTGTGGCGCACGAACTCGTCGCGCCACCGGAGCGGCGCGTTGATCACGCCCTGGTCGTCCAGCACCACGGCATTCTCCAGCGACGCGCCCTGGATCAACCCCTTCGCGCGGAGCGCCTCCACCTCGTGGACGAAGCCGAACGTCCGCGCGGCGGCGAGGTCGCGCGCGAATCCGTCGCGTGTGATCCGATAGCATCCGTGCTGCCGCCCGATCGCCGGATGCGGAAAGTCGATCGTGACGTTCAGCTCGAGATCGGGCGCCGGACATGCCTCGTAGGTCGATTCGCCGTCAGTGAGGCGCACGGGACGCCGCAGCGTGAGGTATGCCGCATCGCCCGGTTGTTCGACGACCCCGGCCTCGCCGAGTGCGCGGAGGAACGGCGCCGCGCTGCCATCCATGATCGGCGGCTCCGCGGCGTCGAGCGCGATCTCGACGTCATCGATGCCCGCACCGGCCACCGCCGCGAGCACGTGCTCCACGGTGTGCACCGACACCGGGTCGCTCCCCAACTGCGTCCGGCGCTCCGTGAGCACGGCGCGCGCGGCGAGCGCCGGGATCGCCGGGCTCTCGGGCAAGTCGGAGCGACGGAAGACGATCCCCGTGCCGCTCGGCGCGGGGAGAAAGGTCAAACGGCATGCGGCGCCCAGGTGCAACCCGATTCCCTCGAGCGACACCTGGCGGCCGATGGTGCGACGGCTCATTCCTGTTCTGGTTTACTGTCGAGCAGACGCTCGATGCGACGGAGCAGACTGGGGAGCTTGAAGAGCGCGGCCTGGGCCCGCAACGCTTCCTTGTGCGGACGCGCGGGATAGCCGGACCACGTTTCACCGGCTGGAATATCGCCAAAAACGCCCGCTTGTGCAGCGAGCCGCGCCCCGGCGCCGATCGTGTGGTGCCCAGACACGCCCACCTGCCCCAGCAGCATGGCGCCGTCCTCCACCCGCACGGAGCCCGCGATCCCCGCCTGCGCCATGATGAGGCACCGCTTCCCGATCCGGACGTTGTGCGCGATCTGCACGAGATTGTCGATCTTGGTGCCGGCGCCGATCACCGTATCATCGATGCTCCCGCGATCGATCGTGGTGTTGGCGCCGATCTCGACGTCATCCTCGAGGATGCAGCGGCCCACATGAGGAATCTTTAAATGCGACCCGTCCGCCGCCGGCTGCACGTAGCCAAAGCCGTCGGAGCCGATCCGCGCGCCCGAGTGCACGATCACGCGATCGCCCAGCCGCGCGCCGGAGTACAGCGTGGCCGACGGGTACACCTGGCAGCCGGCGCCAATCTCGACGCGATCGCCTACGACGACGTGCGCGCCGATGACCGTGCGCTCGCCAACGACGACGTTCTCGCCCAGGACGGCATACGGGCCGATGGAGATGCTCGACGCGAGCCGTGCTCCGCGCCCCACGATCGCCGTGGGATGCACCCCCGGCTCGGCGCTCGGCGCGCGGTGGAACGCCGGCAGCAGCGCGAGCATCGCCTCCTGCGGCTTGGCGACGATGATCCGCGCCGGCACGTCGCTGGCCGTCTCGGCGAGCTCCGGCGCGACGAGCACGATGCCGGCGCGCGATGCGCGGTACGCAGAGGCGTATTTCGCGGCGCCAAAAAAGCTGACATCCTGCGGCGTGGCGCGGTCGAGCGGCGCGACCCCGGAGACGGCGATCGCGCCATCGCCGATCAACCGGCCGGAGACGGTCTCCGCAATGCGCGCGGCGGTGAGAGCGATCTCGCCCCCACCGCCGCCTTCGTGCTCGCGTGTCGAGCCGTCGATCACCGCGTCGGCGGCTTCTTCGGCGTGGTCACGCCCGCGGGTGTGCCGGGCTTGCCTGGCGTCGTTGCCGCGGCGGGTCTGGTCGCCGACACGGTGCGCAGCCGCGCGACCACGCGGTCGGTAATGTCGAGGTTCTTGTCCGCCGCGACGATGGCCGAGCCACCCGGGTCATTGGCGAAAATGACGGCGTAGCCATCCTCGGCGCGAATGTCGTCCAACACCTTGCGTACGGACTCGGTGATCGGCGCCATCACCTCGTTCGTCCGCTGCTGAAACTGCTGCTGGAATTGAGTATTTTTTGATTGAAGATCGTTTTCCAGCGTGCTGATCGACTTCTGCGCCGCATCCTTCTGCGCCGCCGTCATCGTCGGCTCCTTCTTCTGGTAATTGCTCATCGCCGTGTTGAGCGAGTCCTGCAGCTTCTGCAGCTGCGCGCGGAAGCCCTCGCCCTCGCGGTTGAGCAGCGAGTCCGCCTGAGCGCGGCCGGGGGCCGCCGCCATCAGCGCTTCAGTGTTGACATAGGCGATCTTGAGCCCGCCCGACTGCGCCTGCGCGACACCCGCGGCGAGAACGAGACCAAGCGCGGCGCCCGCCGCTCGAACGATGGAACGCATGAATACTCCGAATTAGAAGATCTGACCGAACTTGAAATGAACCTGCCACTTGGGGTCCTTGTGGCCGAACTGGTCGACCCGATCGAACCCGTAACCGAGATCGACGCCGAGCGGACCGAGAGGAGTGACGAGCGCCGCGCCGAATCCGGCACCACGGAACAACCTGGTGGGATCGAAGTCCTGCGGCCGCTCGTACAGGTTGCCCGCGTCGTAGAAGCCGTCCAGATACAACTGCTGGCTCACGCGAAGGCCCATCTCCACCGTGCTCGTGAAGAACGAGTTGCCGAACGAGCTCCGCTGCGCCTGGAATTGATCGGCGTTCGGGATGTAGCCGCGCGGCGTGATCGAGAACTCCTCATACCCGCGGAGCGGCTCGCCGTACTGCACGCCGCCGAGCGAGAATGCCTGCGAAACGAAGAACGGTCCGGGATCGCCGAACAACGCGCCGGCACGAAGGCTGAGTCCCGCCAGCAGCACCATCGGCTGCGGCCCGGAGCCAAACGTCGCGAGCGGCGTATACCCGCGCATCTCGGTCGTGAGCCGTTGGAACGACGCGCTGCCGCCGAGCGGGCCGCCGTTCATCTGCAAGCTCACATCCTCGTGCACGCCGGCGTACGGGAATGGAATGCCCTGCCTGGTGTCGTGGTCGAGCGTGAACCCGAGCGTCGAGCGGAAGCAGCCGTTGCAGTTGATCGTCGAGACGAGACCGTCACCGCCGTAGCTGACGCGCTCGCCGCCGTAGCTCACGTAGAATCGCGTCCAGCGTGAATCACGAACCGGGAAGCCGAATTGGAGCTGACCGCCGCTCGTCTTGGATTGCCCGATGTCGCGAATGATGAACCGCGATGACTGGTTGTACGCCGTCACCGTTCCCGACACGTTCGACTGCTTGATGCGCGGATCGGTGTAGCTGAGGCTCAGATCGTGGATGTACTGCCCGAACTGCCACTGGAACGAGCCCTTCTTGCACTCGCCGAACAGGTTGGGCTGATCGAAGCCGATGAACCCGCCCACACCCGTGCCCTGGCCCACCGACGCGCCAAAGTTGACGTTGCCGGTGCGCTTTTCCTTCACGTGGAAAATGAGGTCGATGTCGCCCTGATCGTTCGCCGGGTTGGTCGTCGGGGGCGGCATGTCCTGATCGAAGAAGCCCAGGTTCGCAATGTTGCGATAGCTCTGAATGAGCAGATCGCGATTGAACACCTCGCCCGGCAGGATCGTGAGCTGGTCGCGGATGCACGTCTCGTCCGTGACGTCGTTGCCGACGATGTCGACACGGTTCACGATCGCCGGCGTCTGCTCGTCGATCTCCCAGCGCAGATCCACCGTCGGCACCGAATCGGGCCCGACGCGCCGACGATCCACGATCGGGTTGACCGAGGCGCGAATGTAGCCGTCGTTGGCGTATGCGTCAGAAACTTTGCCGGTCGCGTCGTTCCATGCGCTCTCGTTGAAGACGTCGCTGTTGCCCGTGCCGCGCCCGATCAACCCCTTCACCGCTTCAGTGACGCTCGTCTGGTGCTCGCCGAACGGATAGAACTTCGAGATCTGTTCATTGGAGAAATGCTTCGCGCCGTTGACCTCGAAGTCGCCGATGCGATACTGCGGCCCTTCGTTCACCGTGAGACGCACGAGCGCTTTGCCCTTCGTGCGGTCGATGATCAACGTGTCCTTCACGACTTGCATGTCGATGAAGCCGTGCGAGGCGTACAGCTCGGGGATCGTCTTCGACAGATCCTCGTTGTACTTGTCCTGATCGAACTCGCCGTTGCGCCACCAGAAGAACCCCTCGGGCTTCGTCGCGATCGCGTGGACGATCTCCTTCGCCGAGAGCGCCTTGTTGCCCACGATCTCGACGCCCGAGATCGCGAGCCGCCGCCCTTCGTCGACGTGGAACTCGAGCGTCGTCGCTTGCTTGTTGATCGGATCCTTCACCGTGTCGACGGTGATCTTGGCAAGGTAGTAGCCTTCGGCCTGATACAACGAATCGATGCGCGCCACGTCTTTCGCGACCTGCGCGGGATCGATGGGCTTGCCGATCAGGAGGTCGACCCGGTCCTTCACCTGGCTCGGTGACACGCGGTCGGCGCCCGTCACTTTGATGTCGCTCAGGACCGGGCGGACTTGCACGTTGAAAATGAGGACGGATTTGCCGCTGACCAGCTCGCAGCTCGTCCGAATGTTCGACTCGAATTGATTGGTCGCGTACAGATCGCGAATCGCGCGGATCAGCGTCCGTTGGTTGATCGCCGTCTTGGGCGTGATCCCGACGTCGGCCCTCAGGACGTCGTCGGTGAGGCCGCGTTGCGCGGCGTCCGGCGGAAGACCACGGAATGCCACGCTATCGGGCGTGGCGCACGGGCCGATGTTGGCCTCTTGCTGGGCGTGCGCGGTGGTCGCCGCCATCGCGAGCCCAAAGGCTGCGAGCACGAAACGCGTCTGTCGCATAGTCCGGAAATATACACAAAAGGCGGTCGGCGAGGTCCCTACTGGGACCTGCCGACCGCCTTCTTAACGACTGCTTTACGCCTTGGTGCTGCTCGTCAGGACGCGGAACTCGAGGTGCTCGCCGGCCTGGGCGACGTCCACTTCGATCTCGTCGCCGCGGCTGAACTCGCCCATCAGGATCTTCTCGGAGAGCGGATCCTCGATGAACTTCTGGATCGACCGCTTGAGCGGACGCGCGCCGTACTGCTCGTCGTAGCCGTGCTTCACCAGGAAGTCGGTCGCGGCATCGGACAGCTTGAGCGTGAGCTCCTCCTCCGACAGGCGCTTCCGCACGTCCTTGAGCAGCACGTCGACGATGCGCGAGATGTGCTCGCGGTTGAGCGGATGGAACACGATCGTGTCGTCGAGCCGGTTCAGGAACTCGGGATTGAATACGTTCTTGAGCTCGTCCCGCACCTTGTCGGCGCGCCGCTCCCAATTCTGTTTCTCGTCGCCGCTCGTGAAGCCGAGTGACTTGGTCTTCATGAGATCACGCGCGCCAACGTTCGACGTCATGATCACCACCGTGTTCTTGAAGTCGATCACGCGGCCGTAGTTGTCGGTCAGGTGACCTTCATCCAGCACCTGCAGCAGGATGTTGAACACGTCCGGATGCGCCTTCTCGATCTCGTCGAGGAGGATCACGGAGTAGGGTTTCCGGCGCACGGCCTTGGTCAGCGTGCCGGAGTCCTCGTAGCCCACGTAGCCCGGCGGCGCGCCGATCAAGCGCGACACGGAGAACTTCTCCATGTACTCGCTCATGTCGACGCGGATCAGCGCCGATTCGTCCGCGAACAGGAACTTCGCGAGCGCGCGCGCCAGCTCCGTCTTGCCCACGCCCGTCGGGCCGGAGAAGACGAACGAGCCAATCGGCCGGCGCGGATCCTTGAGCCCCGCGCGGCTCCGCCGAATCGCTTTCGAGATCGCGGCGATCGCCTCGTCCTGGCCGATCACAGTTTTGTGAAGCTCGTCCTCCATCCGCAGCAGCCGCGAGGTCTCGGCTTCCTGCAGGCGCGTCACCGGAATGCCCGTCCACCGGCTGACGATGAACGCGATCTCCTCTTCGCCCAGCACCGGACGGTGCGACTGGCGCCGCGCTTCCCACTCGGCCTGCTTCTGCTTGATGTTGGCCTGGATCTCTCGCTCCTTGTCGCGGAGCGCGGCGGCCTTCTCGAAGTTCTGATCGCGAACGGCCGCTTCCTTCTCGCCGTTCACTTTCTCGAGATCGGTCTTGAGCTCCGCGACTTCCGGCGGCGGCGCCTGCGCGGCGAGCCGCGCGCGCGCACCCGCTTCGTCGATCACGTCGATCGCTTTGTCGGGAAGGAACCGGTCGGTGATGTACCGCTCCGAGAGCTTGGAGGCCGAGACGAGCGTCGTATCGGGGATCGTGACCTTGTGGTGATCCTCGTACTTCTTCCGCAGACCCTTGAGGATCTCGACCGTCTCGTCGACGGACGGTGGATCCACGATCACGGTCTGGAAGCGGCGCTCGAGCGCGCCGTCCTTCTCGATGTACTTGCGATACTCGTTGAGCGTGGATGCACCGACGCACTGCAGCTCGCCGCGCGCGAGCGCCGGCTTGAGCATGTTCGACGCGTCGATGGCACCTTCAGCCGCACCCGCGCCGACGAGCGTGTGCAGCTCGTCGATGAACAGGATGATCTGCTTGTTCTGCGCGATCTCGTTCATCACGGCCTTGAGCCGCTCCTCGAACTGACCGCGGTACTTGGTGCCGGCGATCACCGCCGCCATGTCGAGCGAAAGCACACGGTGGTCGCGGAGCGACTCCGGGCACTCGCCGTTGGCGATGAGCTGCGCGAGCCCCTCGACGATGGCCGTCTTGCCCACGCCCGGCTCGCCGATGAGCACCGGATTGTTCTTCTTGCGCCGCGTGAGGACTTCCATCACGCGTTGAATTTCCTTCGCGCGTCCGATGGTCGGATCGAGCTGGCCTTCCGCGGCGAGCTGCGTCAAGTCGCGGCAGAAATGATCGAGCGCCGGCGTCTTGGACTTCTTCTCGCCCTTGGGCGGCGTCTGCGCCTGCGGCGCACCTGCCTGTTGGCCCTGAGCACCACCCTGTGGCATCTCCGTGCCGAGGATGCGCAGTGTTTCGGCGCGGGCGGCGTCTAGATTGACGCCCGCGTCTGTCAACACCTGCGCCGCAATCCCCTTTTCTTCGCGGAGGAGACCAAGCAGGAGGTGTTCAGTGCCGACATAGCTGTGGTTGAGCTCGCGGGCTTCGCTCATGGCGAGCTCGAGCACTTTCTTGGCGCGAGAGGTATACGGGAGATCGGGACCGGTGGTCTGACCGGCTTTCCCCTTCTTCACCGTCTCCTCGATCTTCTGCTGGATGTCATCCAGCTCGACGCTCAGGTTCTGAAGAACCGTCGCCGCAACGCCCTCACCCTCACGAATGAGCCCGAGCAGGATGTGCTCCGTGCCCACGTATTCGTGATGCAGTCGTGCGGCCTCCTCGCGCGCCATCGCGAGGACCTTCCTCACCCGCTCGGTGAAGTTGTAGCCGTTCATGATTCCCTCACATCCGGGTGATCTAGCGTATCAGCCGACCGAGCCCGCTTCCTCTTCCAGCGCTTTACGCACATACCGTGCGCGCGCCAGGTTGGTTTCGCTTTCCGTCAGAGCCCGGCCTTCGGCATACGCCAGGTGCGCGGCCTGCGAAAAAATCAGGAGCTTGTTGAGGGTATATACACTCAGGCTGGAAATCAGTTTCAATCCGACCGCCAGGCGCACGCCGCTCAAATAGTTCATCGCCTCGTCGAACGTGAGGCTGCGAGCGTATCTGAGCGTGCCGTATGCGCGCCACAGCTTGTCCTCGATAATATAGCCCGCGTCGCGCAATAATACACGACGCGCTTCCGCTTCCCGCTCGACGACGTGGCCCACCACCCGTAACAGTTGGTCGAGCAAATCCTCTTCGGATCGTCCCAACGTCGTCTGGTTCGAGATCTGAAAGAAATTCCCGACGACCTCACTGCCCTCGCCATATAAGCCTCGGTACGTGAGGCCCATTTGCTGAAGGCTCGCCAGCACCTTGCCGATCTCTTTTGTCAACACGAGCCCCGGCAGGTGAATCAGCACCGACCCGCGCATCCCTGTGCCCACATTCGTCGGACACGCGGTCAAGAAGCCAAACTCGTTGTGATACGAATACGGCACCCGCGCGCCCAATTCGCGATCGAGCTTGTCGACCGCCGCGAACGCCTCCTGCAGCGCGAACCCCGAGCGCAGCGCCTGGAGCCGAAGGTGATCTTCCTCATTGACCATCACACCCAGACCATCCGCGAGGAACACGGCGGCGCCGCTCCGCAGCGGATGCTGGCCGTCGAGACCAGCGAGCTCCTTGCTCACGAGGTGGCGTTCGTGCAGCAG
>Ga0068856_100006962_pt1 | contig 11051 bp, 10 predicted proteins | sample KBSCornC62_FD_66595 | JGI IMG/M metagenome (GOLD analysis project Ga0068856, IMG submission 66595) | Corn rhizosphere microbial communities from Kellogg Biological Station, Michigan, USA - KBS Corn C6-2 | ecosystem: Host-associated > Plants > Roots > Rhizosphere > Soil ... | reverse complement strand
GTGTTGATCGGGCTATTGTTCCTCACCCGTCCCGAAGGCGCGCTATTGCTCGTGCCGCTGCTGATCGCGGTGCGGCTTGCGACCGGGCGAAGCTCACGCGCGTGGCCCGCGGTGGCAATCGTCAGCGCGGTGGTGCTCGGCGCGACGGTCTTTCGCTGCCTGAGCTACGGAGAGCCGCTACCCAACTCAATCGTCGCAAAGAGCTATTCGTTCGCGCAGACTCCGGAGCTCGTGCTCGGCGGGCTCAAGTATTGTCTGGGCTTTGCCGCCGTCAATGGCTACCTGCTGCTGCCGCTCGGCGTGCTACTCGCGTATTTCGCACGCCTGAAATCAGTGCCGAGCAGCCGCAAAGCGTTGCTTGGTTTCTTCGTGAGCACGCTGATGCTGATCTGGCTCGTCGCGATGCGCAACGGTGGCGATTGGATGCCGCACTACCGATTGTTTCTTCAGTATGGGCCAATTTGGAGCCTTACTGCGATCTTGGTGTCGTTTGAAGCCGGCTGGCACGCACGACGAGCGGCACTGCTTTGTGTCTGGCCGCTCGCGCTCCTGAGCGTTGCCGTCATCGGCAATGGCGGCCACTTCTTCGAGCTCGATACCAACGCTGGCGGCGAGTTTTACGCAGAAGCAACCCGGCGTCTGAGAAGTCAGCTTCACGCCGACGACGTCGTGAGCGCCGAGGCCATCGGTTACATTTCGTTCCATTTACCGAGCACGCGCTTTCACGACCCGCTCGGACTGAACGACGCGTACATCGCTCGCCACGGCACGCCCGCCATTCGCTTCGGCAAAGAGGATCCCACCTATACGCTGGCCGTCGTGGCCCCCGCCGTGGCCCTCTGGCACACCGGCTCGCATTTGTGGCGCGTACCGCGAGCCGTGCTTGCGAACTACGAAATCCGGCGCTTCGGGCCGGACGTGGGCTGGCGGTCCAACCTCGTTTGCCTGCGAAAAGATCGTCTGCCCGCGCTCGCCCCCGCATTCGCCGATTGGCCGATCGTCGACGTCAGGCCGACAATTCCGTCCTTCGCGGTGCACCTGAATGCGTCCAAGGTAGCCCACGAAGACGCGCACTGAATGGCTGGCCGGGCGCGTCGAGCGAACTTTCTGGGGCGGCCTGCGATTGAGCGGACGAAAGCGGCGCTGGGTGGACACACACCGGTGCACGCGCTGCGGGTACCTGGAAGCGTACGCGAATCAGCCCTGAGCGGGATCGCGCGGCGCGCCTGATGCGAGAGTCGCCCAGTGCGCTGGGCGGGCGCCTGTCATCGGCGACGGCGGCGGCGGACCACGGTTGCGCCGACGACGATCGCAGCGAGTAGCGCGCCGCTGGGCCGTCGACCACCGCTGGCGATGCAGCCCCCGGCTGACTCCGGTTGGGCCTCCTTGCCCGCGTTGTAGCTCTTCAGCTGAGCGGTGATCGTGCTCGAATTGTCTTCGAGTACCTGGCCCGTGCCGCTCTTGCCGGCGCGCCCGATCGAGCGATTGGGAGGCAGAGCGCTGAGCCCGGCCGACCAGGTGGCGAGGGAAGCGTCCACGCCGGAGCCCCACACGGTATCTCCTTGCGGCAGCTCGATGTGCCAAGGCGCATCGCTTTGAGACAGGTTCGGGCTGCATTCGATGACACGCTTGGCAGTGTGAACGTTGCTGACGTCGGGTAAGTCGGCGTTGAACGCGAACGCGGGATCGACCGTCATCTCGTCGGCAGAGAGCGTGGTGTACAAGCGGGTGATCCGAGGATGCCCGTCGATCAACGCCTGCACGCGCTTGACCGGCTGAATCACGTCCTTGTCCAGCTCGGGCAGGTAGGTGGCGGCGGCGAGCGGCACCACATAGCAACTCGGGCACGCTTTGAGCGCGTCCACGGTCAAACCGTCCGGCAAAGTGGCGACCGCGCGAAGGGCGTCCCAAAAGCCATCCCATTGTCCAAACGCCTGGTAGGCGAGCGAAAACAGATTCGAGTCGCTGACGCCACTATTGAGGGTGCGCCAGCTCGTCTCGTCGAGCGGAGTCCAAATCTGCGCCGCGAGTGACGCGCTAGAGCCGGAAAATTCAGTGACGAAGCCTTGCCCGCCCGCGTCGTTGGCGGCCTCGGTCACGACCGCGTTGTAGTTGCTGCCCGGGCTGAACCAGTTGATGCGCGCCTCGTTCAAATCGAGCGAGAGATAGTTTTCGGGCACGGCGCGCGCCCCGCCCAAAACCCAAGCCAAGATGCCCATGTCGTCGTTCGCTGTCACCGCGGTGAGCTTCAGCGGGATGGAGGGCTGGCCCACATAGTTGAGCAGGATCGGGTGAATGGATCCGGTATCTGCACCTTTGGCGAGCCGCAACGCGAGTAAGAACAAACCTTGCTCGAGGTACGGCCCGAGCAACTTCGGCGCGCCGCTCGGCACGTCGTAGCCATTGGCCTGCAGCCAATCCACGGCCGCGCTCGCGGGGTCGGGCAGCGTTCGATCCGGTGAGATCACCGACCATTCGAAGCTTCCGACGATCCCGGAGGCCTCGACCGTGACCCCGTGGTCATCGTCGCTTGGCGCAGCGCGCGTGCCGGCGGCTCCCGAAGCGGTCTTACCGCTCGCCCCGCAGCCTGCTCCCGAGCTGCTCTCATCGCGACACGAGCCCTCGACCTGAACCGTCAGCGTGTATTTCGGGTTGGTCGCGAGCTGTAACCGCTGAAGTGCCAGATTCGAAGCCACGCCGATGTCCGCGTCGCTCTTCGGTACGGACGAGATCGGCAGCAGCCACGAGAAGCGCTGCGACGGACCCTGATACTGGATCTGAATCACCGCCGTAGTCGTGCCATCACCGTTATCCGCGAACAGGATGCCCTCGGCAGCCTGGTTCACGGGTTGGGCCGTGTTGCAGAAAAAGCCGCCGCAGGCTGCAGCGCTGCTCGGCACGAAGGCGGCGGCAGCCCAAACGGCGCTGCCGAGCAAAGAAGCACGCATCAAGCTTTTCATGACAGTCTCCCCTTGGATCCGGACAATCAGATCATATCTGCGGGCGCCGTTCCAGCCGAGACGCGGAAAACTCGAAGTGGCGGCGCGCGGACATCGCTTCAGGCTCAGATCATACCACGCCCAACATGTTCGCGCGGCGGCTTGCGCGGCCCCGACTCACGGCCGTTCCCGCGTCGCGCCCATGAACGCGCCATCACTCAATCGCCCCCTCAACGCGACACGTGGCTACCGCCCGCGCCGCGCGTCAGCTTGGGATTTATTGATGGTCACGATGCGCAACCGAGCCGTCACAGCCTTCGGCGGCGCAGACGACTTCCGAGATCCCAGCCCGCTCCGCACGAGAGGTGACGGCTCTTCGATTCCGCCTCCCTCGAACGTCGTGCTCGCGCGCCGCCTTCGCAGGAATTCAGGCCTGGTGTGAAACGCGCGGCGCGCGGCGTGGAGGGAGGCCGGCTCTGCCGGCCCGCGCGTGCTCTCCCCATCGTGACTCGCTCACTCGTCGATGATCGGGCTGAAGCCGCCGAAAATCATGCGGCTCCCGTCGAACGGCAGCTTCACGCTCTTCATGCGCGGATCGGCCATCAGACGCGCGTTGGCGGCGTCGCGCACCGCCTTGGACGGATATTCGACCCACGAAAAGACCACGACCTCGCTCTCCTCCGCGTTCACGGCTCGGCGAAAATCGGTCACTTTGCCGACCGGCACGTCGTCGCCCCAACACTCGACCACGCGCGTGGCGCCGAACTCTTTGAAGAGGGCTTTGACCGTGAGCGCAGACTCGAGATAAGCCTGCTTATTTGCGGCGGGCACCGCGATCACGAACCCATCGATGTACGACATGGCTTTGATGCTCCTCGCGCCTCAAGCGCTCATGGGCTGCGCGGAAGCCGCAAGCGCCGCTTCCACGTCCATCCAAACCGCTTCGAAAATGTGTCCGTCGAGGTCCTCGAAGCTGCGTCCGTACATGAAGCCGTGATCTTGCTTGGGGCACGGATCCCCCTTGCCGCCGGCGGCGATCGCTCGCTCGGTGGTGGCGTCCACCGCGGCGCGACTCTCTTCACTCAGACACAGCAGCACCTCCGACGTTTTACGCGAGTTGGCGATGGCCTTGGGCGTGAAGTTTCGAAAGCGGTAGTGGCTCAGCAGCATGAGGTGGATGCTCTCCGAAAAAGACATCATGGCCGAGCTTTCATCGCGGAAGCGCAGGTCGCGTTTGAAGCCGAGCTTCTCGTAAAATGCGCTCGATTTGGCGACGTTTTCCACGGCCAGATTTACGAAAATCATCTTTTTTTGCATCGGGATCTCCTCCAGGCCGGCCCGGCCGATCGACGTTGACGAGCATGCCCGAGTTAGTTATCTTTAACAACTAGAAAGTTAACAAAAGTGACTACAAACAAAAAAGCCCCACCCGAGCTCTGGTACGACGATGCCTGCGGGGCCGCGCACGGGCTCGAACTCGTAGGAGAGCGCTGGGCACTCCTGGTCGTGCGCGAGTTGTTGCTCGGGCCGCGTCGCTTCGGGCAATTGCGCGACGCATTGCCCGGCATCAGCGCCAACGTGCTCACCCAACGGCTCGAGGGTCTGGAGCAGTCGGGCATCGTTTTTCGGCGTGAGTTGCCGGCGCCCGGCAATACCCGAGTGTACGAGCTCACCCCCTGGGGTTACGAAGCAGAGCCGATCTTGCAAGCGTTGGGGCGCTGGGCCGCGCGCTCGCCCGCGCACGATCCGAGCCTGCCGCTCAGCGCCGTATCCTTGCTGCTCTCTTTCCGCACGTTGTTCGACGCCAAGCAGGCCAAGGGCTTGGATCGCAGAGTGACGTTACAGCTCGGCACGGAGTCGTTCATGCTGCACGTCACCGAGCGTGGCATTGAAGTCGAGCGCGGCGCGAACAATGCCACCGATCTCACGCTCACCGCCGAACCGACTGCGCTCGCGGCGGTGGTCTACGGCAATCGTCCACTGAACGAGGCCGAGACCGCGGGGACCGTGCAGATCACCGGCGATCGTGCGCTCGCCAAGCGCTTCCTGCGCTTGTTTCGCTTGCCCCCCAAAGCCGCGGCCCACTGAACGCACCAGGAGCTACATGTGCGTGCAACGCCCTCACTCATGAAGAGCGATTGAAAAGCTCGCGCACAGCTGATCTCCGAGGGGGTGCGTGACCTCAAAATGACTGGCGTGCACCGGTGGGCATGTCAAACCGGCTGCTTGCGAACGATCCCTCTTTTCACGGTCGCGTCACTGCTCATCACCACGCCGTGCCTCGCCACGGCTTACCAGGTCGGGCCCGCGCGCACGCTCAAGACGTTGGCTGCCGTCGCCGAGCAGCTCAATCCGGGCGATGTGGTGGAGCTCGACGGCAACGCCAGCTACACCGGGGGCGTCGTGCTCGATCGCGCGGGTGCGGTCGGCAATCCGATCACCGTGCGCGGCGTGCGCGTGAACGGCAAGCGCCCCGTGCTCACGGGCGGCACGAACACGATCGAAATTCGCGCCGATCACTACGTGCTCGAGGGCATCGACGTCACCGCGGGTACGGCCCGCTGCGTCTATCACCACGCGGACGACGTCACGCTGCGCGATCTGGTCGTGCACGATTGCAAAGCGCAGGGGCTACTGGGCGCCGATCAGGATTCCGGCTCGCTCACCCTCGAATACTCGGAGTTTTATGGCTCTGGTTCCGGAACTGGTGAACACCAGATCTACATGGCAACCGACGAGGTCGCCCACCCCGGCTCCGTCTTTCGCATGCAACACTGCTATGTGCACGACGGCACCGGCGGCAACAACGTGAAATCGCGCGCCGAGCGGAACGAGATTTATTACAACTGGATCGAGGGCGCCGTGTACCACGAGCTCGAGCTGATCGGCCCCGATCCCGACGGTGCGCCGAGCGGTTGGACCGAGAATCTCAAGCGCGAAGACTCCGATGTCGTGGGCAACGTGCTGCGCAAGACGCAAACGACGTACGTCGTGCGATTCGGCGGTGACGGCACGGGCCAGTCGAATGGCCGCTACCGCTTCGTGGCCAACACGGTGCTGACCGCACCGGGCGGCTCGGCCGTATTCCGGCTGTTCGACGGGCTCGAAAGTGTCGAGATGCACGACAACCTCTTCTTCGTCGATCCGACCCCGAGCGCCGCGACCACGATCGTGCGCGACACCGAAGCCGTCTGGTCGACGGGAACGCGGCTGATCGCCGGCAGCCACAACTGGGTGCTCACGCAGGCCGCGAGCGTCCCCGCCGAATGGACCACGACGCTCACGGGCGCAAACCCCGGGCTCGTTTCGCTGGCGAGCCTGAATTTGAGCCCACTCGTAACGAGCCCGCTGGCAGACGCGTGCACCTGCATGTCGAGCAGCGCCGGCCACGAGTTCCCGCGGCCGCTGCCCTGGCCGGCATACGAGCCGCCCCGTCACGCTTCGGAAGCGCCCGGCACCGCCCTCGCGCGTTCAGTGAGCGGACAGCTGTACATCGGCGCCTATCAACCCCAGGGCAGCTCAGCTGGCGGCAGCGGCGGCGTCGGTGGAACGACGAGCAGCGGTGGCGCAACGAACAACGGCGGAGCGACGAGCGGAGCGGGCGCGAACAACGGCGGAGCGAGCGGCGGGCTCGGCTCCGTCGCGGGCGCGGTCGGCTCGGGTGGAGCATCCGGTGCGGCTCAAAGCGGAGGCGCGGGCGCTCTCGCAACCGGTGGCGTCAATCAAGGGGTCGGCGGCAGTGCGACGGGCGGCGAGCGCTCGCAAGCGGGCAGCGGCAATTCTGCAAACGATGCGCCCACCGATCCCGCAACGTCGTCGGGTTGTAACTGTCGTGTGACGCCAAACCCGAGCTCGAGCGGCCCGCGCCAGGCACTGCCGTGGCTCAGCGCGCTCGGTCTCGCGTGGCTCGCGCGGCGGCGTCGCGCACGCGCGCATTGCGGCCCTGAACGTCCGAACTCGGCTGAGTGAGGCGACCAGAAGTAGCCAATTCGAGCCGCATCGGCTAGCTGCCGCGGCAGCGGCACTCTGGTGGAAGGAGCGGCCTTATGGCATCCTCGACCCGTGTCGCGCGCAGGTTTGGGGACGAGCTCGAGACCGCGAGGGTCGTCAAGCCGAGGCTTTCACCACGGCGGGTGCCGCTGACATGTCTTTGCACCCGAACCTGCAAGAAGAAGCGGTGGCCTACGTCCGGTCGAGCGCGCTTCCGGGCGTGGAGGCGGTCAACGTCCGACACTCGGAGCGTGAGTGGCGGGTGCTCTGTCCCGATTACGCGGTGGTCGTGTTCAAGACCTGGCGCGGCCGGATTCGCACGCTGGGCCGGCTGCACTCCGCGCAGCCCGGCATCGCTTTTTGCATCACACCCGGCGAGCCCTTCGCGGCCCGACCCGATGCGGAACCGGGCTCGTTCAACGTGCTTCGGATCGAAAGCGAGCTGTTCGAAGAGTGGCTCTCGGAGCACGCGCACACCGGTCGCCCCGCATGGGCATCGCTCCTGCCCAGCCTCAGCCAGCGCCTGAGTCAGGAGTTCGGCGAGTTCTTCGAGCTGCTCGAACCCGCCGCGTCCGCGTTGGAGCTGCAATCACAAGGCGTCGAGCTCGCGGCGAGCATGCTGGCCGAGCTCGTCGAGCGCGGGCGAAAGCCGCAAGCCGTCTCCGGCGCAGCGCTACGCGGAACCGCGTTGATGCGCGAGTGCCTGAACCAAGAAGCGGCCATCGATCTCGACGCGCTCGCGCGGCACGCCGGGCTCAGCCGCTTTCAAGCACTACGCGCGTTCAAACGCCGCTACGGCATGCCGCCGCACGCTTATCAGTTGTGCGTGCGCGTGAGCCAAGCCCAGCGCCTGCTGCGCGACGGGCGGCCCGGCTCCGAAGTCGCGCTGCGCTGCGGTTTCGCCGACCAGAGTCACTTCATCCGCCATTTCAAGCGGCTCAGCGGAGTCACGCCCTTGGAGTACGCGCGCGCCCACGCGCCCACGATCAGCAGCGCAAAATTCTCGCGGCTGCAGCCCGCGCCGTCCGCGCGCAGCTTTCGTCCTGTCGATCCAACGGGCATCGTCTCGCGCTCGGATCATTGAGCAAGCGAAAATCCGACGTGCCCTGGCCGCACGCTCTTCGCTACGCGCGAAAGGCGCGACGCGACGCCGAAGGCTGAGCCGCCGTGTGCCGCGCCGCGTGACCATCAACCCAACCCAATCCCAATGGGCGGATGTTTGCTGGCCTAACTCCAAAGGCGATTGTTTTTTTGATGGTCACCGAGCGCATCGCGGCGACCCCCAGCCTTCGGCGTCGCGGTGCGGAGCGCCGCCGTTCACGACGCTCCGCTATCGAACTTTCGCAAGCCGGCACGCTGCCAATATCCGGGATAAAACGGTTCATCGGAGAAGCCGGACACGCCCTTGGGCTTGTGACACTCGATCACGTCCTCGTTGCCCTGGTTCGGAGAATCGGCATTCGGATGCAGGTATTCATCGGTGGCGCGCCTTCTCGAGGACAATCGGTCAATCGCGTGACGCCGCGGTCGTTGCTCGCGCGCCGCGCGGCGCACGTGTTTACGCGCTGATAGAGTGTCAGCGCTTGCAGCGAGCGGCGATCGGTCGGCTATGCTCGTCATCCATGCGAGATCCCGAGCTCGGCCCCGCGATGAAGCGCGCGCTCGCCCTGATTGCGCGCGCGGTCCTCACGTGGCTCGATGCAGCGCTCAGCGCGCTGGCGCTCGGCTGCTTTTTCCTGCCCTGGCACGTGGTTCACGAGATGCACGGCGGCTTTTTCGAAGCCGGCCCAGCGCGTGAAACGGGCGTCACTTCGATTTGCACGGGATTGTCGCATTACAACGGGAGCTTCGTCATTCCCGCGCTGCTGACCGCTGCGCTGCTGGTGCGCGGCTTTACGCGCACGTCGCGTCCGAGCTGGGCGCTGCTCGTGCAGCTCGGCCTGGGCGCCGCGATCGTCGTGTACATGATTCAAGTCGAGCTATTGAAGCATCTGTTCCAGCGCGTGGAGACGCGGCTCGCCGAAGACACCTTTACCTTCGCGTTGCTGGCGCTGGTGCTCAGCGCCGGATCGAGCCTCGGCTACCGCGTCGTCGCGGCGGCTCGACGCTTTCACCGCCGGCACGCCCGCTAGCGCGACGCCGACAGACGCATCCAGACGACGCCGGCTGAGCTCTCAGGGCGCGCAGTTGGGCGCTCAATGACGTTTGAAGTATTGGACCGCGCGTTCGTGCTTTTCAGCGGCCTCGCGGGTGTTGAAGGTGCCGAGATTGCGGCGCCGCCCCGTCTTCGGGTCTTTTTTACGCGAATAGAGGCGATAACCGCCTGCCGCTAGCTTGCGAATCATGGTTTTGCTCCTTGCTTACGCGGACGAAGTTCACGCTCGCTTACTTGGGCCAAGCAAAGAAAGTACCCGCCGGGCACGCCTCCGGGATTTCGCGCGGACCAGGCGAGATTCGTCACGCTTAGCGGGTGGACAGCGGTGCAAAGCGTCACGCGCGGGGCGAACCGGGTCCGGAGAACAGCCGCAGCCCGCGGGCCGCGTCAGCAACGGCGCTTCGATGAGCACGCCGCCGACTCCGCACGAACGTTCACCGCGCCCACGCGGGTCAACGCGCGGCGAGCAGGCTGACTGCGAGCTGACGCGCCCGTTTGGCGGGGCCATCCGCGCCCAACGCTTGCACGCTGGCGTAAACGCCCTCGAACAGCAGTGTCAGATGATCGGCGAGGGCGGCGCTGTCCGCGCGATTCGAGCCGGACGCGAGGTGTTCGCGAGCCAGGCGTTTGAAGCGCGCGCGCACCCATTCTTTCACGCGCACGGCGGCGCGATGCGCGTCCAGGTGCTCGTCGGGGAGCTCGGTCAGCGCCATCAGAAACGGGCAGCCGCGACACACCTCGGGTTGCACCTGCGTGGTCAGGGCATCGAACAGCGCGACGATGCGCTCGGCCGGAGCGCGGCCCGTGTCGGCGCTCGCCGCATCGAACCAGGCGTAGTAGCGCTGCTCGGCGCGCTCGATGTAGGCGCTGACGAGCGCGTCCTTCGACGGGAACAAGCGGTAGAGTGCGGTCGGCGCGACGCCCGCTTCAGCGGCCACGCGATCGATGCCGCTCGCGCGAATGCCCTGCCAATAGAAGAGCTCGTGGGCAACGTCGAGCACGTGCTCGCGCGTCTCCGCCGCCGGTCGGCGTCGCCTCGTCGGCGCGGGGGCGCTCTTCTTCATCGTCAGGAGAGATGTTAGGGCTCGTTAACATTTTGTCCAGCCGCCGCTTGACGAGCGCGCCTCGGGCTCCATCCAGAGATCCGGAACGATCCCTAACAACAGGAGCAAACATGAGCGATCTTACTGGGAAAACGGCTCTGATTACCGGCAGTTCGCGCGGCATCGGGGCGGCAATTGCGGAGCGCCTGGCCACGGACGGCGCGCACGTCGTGGTGCACTACGCCCGGGACGACCGCGCGGCGGACGCCACCGTCCAGCGCATCCGGGCTCGCGGCGGACACGCCGTGGCGGTGAAGGCCGAGCTCGGCGTGCCGGGTGACGTGGACACGCTGTTCAGCGCTCTCGAGCGAGAGCTCGCGGGCAAACCGCTCGACATTTTGGTGAACAACGCGGCGCTCATGATCTACGAAGCCACGATCACGGGCGCGACGCCCGAGGCGTTCGATCGGCTGTTTGCGGTCAATGCGCGGGCACCTTTGTTCATCGCGCAGCGCGCGCTGCGGACGATGCCCGACGGGGGGCGGATCATCAATGTGTCGTCGGGGGTGACTTGGTTTGCGATTCCGGAGGTCGTCTATGCGATGACCAAGGGGGCGGTGAACGTGATGACGCGCTCGCTCGCGCTGACGCAAGGCGCGCGGCAGATCACCGTCAACACCGTTTCGCCCGGCATCACCGACACGGACATGAACGGCTGGCTTGCGAGCCCCGAATCTCAAGCGCAAGTCGCGGCCATGACGGCACTCCGGCGCCACGGCCGCCCCGCCGACATCGCCGATGCGGTCGCATTCTTCGCGAGCGATGACGGCCGTTGGGTGACCGGGCAGACGCTCGAGGTGAATGGCGGCTTATTTCTCGGCCCGCAGGGCGAACGCTGAACGCCGCGCTCGGCGGATTTCTCCC
>Ga0068856_100006960_pt1 | contig 11051 bp, 8 predicted proteins | sample KBSCornC62_FD_66595 | JGI IMG/M metagenome (GOLD analysis project Ga0068856, IMG submission 66595) | Corn rhizosphere microbial communities from Kellogg Biological Station, Michigan, USA - KBS Corn C6-2 | ecosystem: Host-associated > Plants > Roots > Rhizosphere > Soil ... | reverse complement strand
GTAATATTTAAAGTATTACCCGATGCCAGGATAAAATGGAAAGATATAACTGCAGGAGCTGTGGCAACCGCGGTTCTTTTTATGCTGGGAAAATTTGCAATTTCTTTTTATATAACTAAAACCAACGTAGGCAACACTTATGGAACTGCAGGTTCGTTAGTAATACTACTCGTTTGGATTTATTATTCTTCGGTTATCTTATATTTTGGAGCGGAATTTACGAAGGCCTATGCCATAAAATACGGGAGCCGTATTACTCCAAATGATTACGCCGTTATTACAAAAACAGTTGAAGTAGAACACAGTAATAAAAGCTTTCAACAAGTTGAGCAGTTGGAAAATAGAAACAAGAACTAACATGATGTAACCTACTTTGCCCTCATTGCACGTTAACAAAATAATATTATAGTCACTTTCAATTTACTTTCTTGTGCTTACATGTCTCCAAACAAGCTACAAATAATCAAAGATTTATTGTTATGCTGTTGAATAAACAAATTCAAGAATGGTTCAGTCAATGCCGATCAAATAATTATTTATGGGTTTATAGAATTTTTTCACGGTTTTCTTAAGAACTGATTTTCCATTCGGTAAAATCAGTGTGTATTAGTTAATTGCTGAGGCAACTATATACTTCTTTATCGATAAAGTAGTATATAGTTACCATTGCTGAAGCTGAAACCCTTTTAACCAACCGATTAAATATGAATAGTTTCTTTGGTGTGATATTTGCGTAAATTTTTTTCAATTTTTTTACCATTCAACAAAATGAGAAAAGTTCTGGTTGTTGATGACGACATGGATATTTTAGCCGTAGTTGAAATAATACTGCGAATGCACAAGTTTGCCGTTAAAGCCATCTCCAGGTGGGAAGATATTCAATCTTCCGTTCAGGCTTTTTCCCCTGATTTAATTTTGCTTGACGTGGCGCTGGGAAATGCAGATGGGCGCATAATCTGTAAGAAATTGAAGCAATCAATCGAGACCACGCATATTCCAGTCATCCTGTTCTCAGCTCATTATGATTTAGTAAACAGTATACACGAGTTTATGGCGGATGGGATTGTTACGAAACCTTTTGAAACATCTTATTTGGTAGAGACTATCAGGAAACATATTGCCTGATGTTTTTATTTATTTAACTGCTTAAAGCTATTTTTTATTTATGCGTAAAATAATACCCACTCCGCGGTGCATGGCAAATTCAATCGCATGCCTGCAACAATTATTTTAAAAATTAACATCAAAAAGTTTTTATGAAAAACAGGATCATTTTTGTAGTTATTTTTTTGGCGTTTTCCTATTTAGCAAAAGCGCAGGAGGATACAACAGGGGTATCAAAGCTCCTCAATCTTTCATTGGAAGAATTAATGAATATTAATGTAATCACCGCTTCCGGTTTTATGCAGACCGTTTCCGAAGCACCTTCAACTATAACGGTTATTACAGCCCGGCAAATTGCGGAAAGGGGTTATGAACAATTGGAAGATGCCTTACGAGACGTGCCTGGTATCGATATGATTCACATAAATGGCTATGCACCCACGTTATTTTATTTTAGAGGAATGTATGGAGCGGAAAATTTAAGAGCATTGCTAATGATTGATGGTATAGCCGAAAACAACATTCTTGGAAGCAATGATTTAGCGGGGCCTGCATATAGCCTTCACAACATAGAGCGAATTGAAATTATTTGGGGTCCGGTTTCAGCATTGTATGGCGCCAATGCATTTGGAGGTGTAATTAACATGATCACTAAAAAAGGGCAGGATATTAATGGGATTCATGCTGAACAGGGCTTTGGAAGCTTCAATACTTCTTTTGAAAAATTTAACCTGGGTTTAAAAAAATCGAAATTTGAATTTGCATTAGCCGGTACATTGTTTAGTACTGATGGCCCCAGGTTTACCAACCGGGATCCAAACTATTCGGGCTCTTATGTGAACAAAGCTTATTCACTTATTGGCAGTGTTAGTTATTACGCAAAAAAATCGGTTACTACTTTCGGCTATCGTACTTACAGAACACCAATGGGATGGGGAACTTATTCCAATAGCCCCACCAAATATTTAAGACTTCCATCACAGGGTTATGGAAACAGGGGTATTGTAGGCGTAATACAAAGTAATATCAGGGGAGGAAGATCAGGATTGGATGATGCATTTTTGCGAACCTCTTATATTCAGAATGAATGGAAGCCAAATGAAAAATTTAATATTCTTTCCCGCATTTTCTATCGGGAGACGGGAACTGCAGACGATTCGTATATATATGTAACCGCGAATAGCACCAAACTTATCTGGGTACCAATAACCAGTTATTCTAACCGGGTAGCGGGCTCGGTTTCGGTAAATTATTCTCTTTCTAAAAGGCATCAATTTAGCGCAGGCGTTGAAGTTGACCGCGATAATGTAGAGAGAGGCGCCCGTAAAACCACATTAGATCTTAACACACCATATTTGATTGATGGCGTAGATACTGTCACTAATATTCATGCTACTTATTTACCCAGGCAGTATGATATACGAACCACTATTGGAAGCTATCTTCAATATAATTTAAGTACAAACATATTTGGCAAAACCAATTTCACATTTGGGGGCCGTTTCGATTATAATAGTTATTGGGGTAACGCACTAAGTCCGCGTATTGCCATTGTAAACCAACACGGAAAAAACCTCACATTCAAGTTGCAGTTTGGCCGGGCCTTTCGTGCCCCAACCAACCTGGAAATATATCAAATAACACCAAATAGCAATTTTCATCTGAAAAAAGAACAAATAACAACCTATGAGGTAAATGCAATTTATTCGCCCTCACCAAAAGTGCGATTGCAACTAAATGGTTTTCGTAACGAGCTTTCAGATGTTATTATACTAACACTTCTGTCATCACCACTAACACCAGATAAAAATCCCGGCGCCATTAGTATAAATGGTGTAGAAGGAATATTGAATACTGATATAACAAGGAATATCACAGCTTTTGCGAATGTAACTTACCAATATGCGTGGGGCAAAAATCTTGTCACAAATAAATCTGGTAAAGTTCCGGGTGTGGCTAATTTAAAAGGAAATGCGGGCCTGGCAATGCATTTAGATAATTTTTTTATAGTTAGCGTTAGCGGTAATTGGGTGGGTACACGGCCATCGCCGCGTACAGATCCTTACGGTTCGGTAAAAGGCTATTTCTTAACCAACTTAAACGTTAGCACCGAAAATTTATTCAACAACAAAATAACCGTGAGCCTTAATATTCATAACCTGTTCAATGTGAAATGGCTTGATCCCGGATTTCGAACAGCAGATGGATTTTTATATGCTACGGTACTGGAGCAACCCGGAAGCAGTGGTTTAATAAAAATAGGGGTTAATTTATAGTTGATTAATAAGACCGACTTATTAAAGAAGATTAAAATAATTCAATAAAGAGATGTTTAAAAAACTCCTGTTTATTATATTGATGTGTTATAGCTCTGCCAATGCAATAGCGCAGCAACGGGAAGTGGAAGCTAATCTCAAGGCAGCATTTATTTATAATTTCATAAAATATATAAACTGGAAGGCTCCTGCTGATGACCCATTTATTATTGCTGTTATCGGCACTTCCCCGGTTTATAATTCCCTCCAGGAAATAGCAAAGGTTGAATCGATAAATGGGAAAAAAATTGTCATTGTCCACTTTAATAATCCGGACGATATCACTCCCTGCAACATTCTTTTTATCTCAGCAAATTCCGCCTACTCACTTTCATCTATATTGGTAAGGGTAGGAAAGGGTACACTTACAATAAGCGAGGAACCCGGATACGCTGAAATGGGAACGGCTTTTAACTTTGTGCTCGTCAGGGACAAACTCAAATTTGAAGCGAATCCGCATGCAATAGAAGCTGCCGGATTAAAGGCCAGTTCCCAGTTATTGAAATTAGCTCTTATTGTAAAATAAAAACGATTTTGCCATTGACACAACACACACAATTGTTTAGGCTGCGCAACATATCAATTCGAGGCAAGCTCATTCTAATGCAGGTTTTTACCAGCGTAATTGTGTTGGGACTTTGTTTTGCTGCATTTGTAATTTCGCATATAAAAGATTATAAGGAACGGAAAGTTGATAGTATGACAAGCCTTGCGAAGGTAATAGGTGCCAACAGTATTTCCACTTTCCAGTTTAAGGATAATGACTATGCCGAACAGATACTGAATGATCTCCAACAAGTTTCGCCCGAAGTTTTAAATGCATGCATTCTTGACAAGCAACAGAATATTTTTGCAACTTACACCAGGCCGGGGTCAGATACTTTTCATTTTACTTTACCCTCGCCAGGCGCAAAACAGTTCGAATTTACCAACAATAGTCTTTTCATCTATAGCAGCATAATCAATAACAAAGATATACTGGGTACAGTGTGCCTGAGAACTGATCTTAAAGAATTAAACGACATAAAAGCCACACAATACAGCATTGCATTAATAATACTTATCGTGGGTATTGGCCTTTCCTTTTTTATTGCGTTTATCGTTCAACGTTATATTTCAAAACGAATTTTGAAGCTTGCAAACGTTATGAAAGAAGTGAATGAAACGGGCAATTATAAAAAGCATGTAGATGATTTGGACAAAGATGAAATCAGCACACTTGCCCAGATGTTCAACCAGATGATGGAACAAATTTTTATAAGCCAGCAAAAAAAGGATGAATTTATAGCTGTTGCCAGCCATGAACTTAAAACCCCGCTAACAAGTATTAAAGCGTATTTGCAGGTTCTGGAATCCATTGAAAGCGATGAAACCAACAAAAAATATGTTAATAAGAGTCTTGAAAGTGTAAATAGATTACAGCAGCTTATATACGATCTTTTAGACGTATCAAAAATTCAAAGCAACCAACTTTATCTCAACGTTACGAAATTTGACGTTGACAATTTTATTGATGATGCTATTGCGGAATTTCAATTTGTGGCAGGCGATCATAAGATTTTAAGAAGTGGTGCTGAAATTAATCACACCATAGATGCAGATCGGCAACGCCTTGAACAGGTTCTAACTAATCTTTTGTCCAATGCTGCAAAATATTCACCTGGTTCAAAAGAAATAATTGTATATACGGAGAAGCGTGATCAGGAATTGCTCGTAAGGGTAAAAGATTTTGGATTTGGAATAGCAAAAGAAGAATTGAATAAAGTATTCGAACGTTTTTACAGAACGAAAACTAACTCGATTCTCATTTCTGGTTTTGGCCTGGGCCTTTATATATGTAAGGATATTGTTAAAAGGCACCATGGTAAAATATGGGCTGAAAATGATGGTAATGGAACTTCTTTTTATTTTTCATTACCTCTCAACAACGCGGTCAAATCAAAATAAAAATTTTGATTCAGCATGAAATATTAATTCCTGGCTCCTTTAACAATTCGGTGGCTTCGCTTGTAACTTTCCATTGAAGAAATATCTTGCCCCCGGGTTGTGACATTTTCGATTATAATAAGACCAGGTTTTACAAACGATGTGAAAGAGCCATCAATATCAACGGATCCGATAGGTTGATTTGCATTTTGTTTCCTGCACGCAAGTTCCACGTCTTTATCATTACAGTACTAAGGGAATTTTTTCGTTCTTTATGTTTCATTGACGAAATGGATAATGTTTCATTGACGAGTTGATAATTATATAGCCAAGTACTTTGCCAAAAATGAATAATAAGTCTAATGACGATTCAGTGATAATTTTCCCGATAAGGGCGAGAATTCAAAGCTCATTTTGATTACAAAGCTAATTGTTGGGTTCACTGCAAAAATGCCTCTTGCGGCTGTGCTATTATCTACCTGGCAATTGACCACGACTGTTTTAAAGAACTTGAATTTTTTACGATACTATTCTAATTTGAAATTAATTTTGGTATTAGCATTGCTCTATGTTAGTAAAAAAATTATCAAATGAGTAAAAAAATACCTGCAAAAAACACGGACTCACAAAAAGTCGGTCCGGTTAAATGGTCTAAAAAAGGTGACGGATCACAGTGATGCAATGGATCTTGAAAAGGACGTGTTTAAATTAAAAGACCCGACGAAAATTGCGGAATCCATTAAGAGATCAGCGGAAAAAAGTAAAAGAAGAAAGGCGGAACCTTTTCAATCTGCAATGTCAATGATTAATTTTTACGAGAACCGCGGCGGCAAAAATATTCCTGTTTCACAACGGAAAATTCTGGATGCATCGAAAAATGAATTGAGAAAGCTGTTTGGAAGAGACAGAGAATAAATTAATTAAGGTTAGTTCTTCATGGCGATAAAAAAGTTATCGGTTCAACTCTTTATATTCATCGTCGATAATAAATTTTTTTCGCCATTTTGGAGCAGGTAAAAAATTAGCTGCTTTAAATATATATTTTAATTTGCGTATTATTTTTAACCTCAAAGACGCCGGAAATGGAAAAAGCTTTCCAATCTCTCGATTATTCCTTTAAATATTTTGATGCTCTTTTTTCCAATACAGTTCAGAATTGCATTTTACTGCTGGATGAAAAAGGTATCATAATATCTATTAATGACGCTTTTGCAAATTGCTTTGGCTACAAGACCGATGACGTTTCCGGAAAATATCTTTCGATGTTTTTTACAGATGATGATATAAAAAAAGGAAAGCCGGAAACCGAAATTCAAAATGTATTAAAAAGGGGACAGTCATTTGATAATAACTATTTGGTAAGGAAAGATCAAAGCATTACCTGGGTTTCAGGCGAATCGATCCTTGTAAAAAATGAAAAAGATGCAACAAGGATATTAAAGGTTATACAGGATATTGATGTCCAAAAGAAATCGGAAGAAAGGTTCACCCGTCTTGGCGAACTCAATGCAAAAATTCTTATGTCAATTGAAGACGCAGTTGTTGTGTTGGACCGCCATTTAAATATTCTGGATATTAATGCATCATTTAATAGAATCTTTAAAATAAGTCTGAAGAAGGGCGCCCCACTTAATTTCAGCGAAGTAGTTAAGCGCTTTAACATATCAGGTGAGTTTCTGAAAAACATTAACGATACCTGCTCTACTAACAATGGTTTCAATAATTATCCAATAGAAATCGAAACGGCACCCAACGTAAAAAAAGTTTTTGACGTAAGCTGCAATTTAATGTCATACAGCAGTGAAGACTTAAAGCTAATTATTATTATGCACGATATTACGGTGCATAAGGAACTGGAAAGGGAGCGGGAAGATGTTATAGGATTTGTAGCCCACGAACTTAGAAACCCATTGGCAAATCTTGTTTTGTGCAATGAGTTATTGGGAGAATTGATAAAAGAAAACGATACAGAATCAATCGATGATTTATTGCAGCGGAGTAAGAACAATGTTATGAGATTGAATAAATTGATTGGTGAACTATATGATGCGGCCAAAATGAAGTCGGGTAATTTAAAGCTTAATATATCTTCATTTAATTTTCAGGAAATGATAAAGGAAGCCATAGACACGGTAAAAATCTTGCACCCATCCTATAATATTGTTGTAAAAGGTAATGGCAATATTGAAACTAACGGTGACCGGTATAGGCTAATCCAGGTTGTTACCAACTACCTGAGTAACGGCATAAAATATTCTGATGGCAATACTGAAGTTGAACTTTGTATAAATTATACAGATAAATCCATTACAGTTGCTGTTAAAGATTACGGCTTAGGCATTTCCCCAAAACAGTTACCTTTTATTTTTGATCGTTTTTTCAGGGCAGAAAAGACAAAAAACCTGGAGGGAATAGGCCTTGGATTATATATATGTCGCCAGATTATTAATGCACACCAAGGGGAAGTTTGGGCAGAAAGTAAGGAAGGCAAGGGCTCAACGTTCTATTTTTCGATCCCACGGGTTTAATATTTTATGGCATGCCTGTTGATTTGTTTTCGTAAATACTTTATGAAAACAATCCTCGTAATAAATAACGATTTTGACGCAATGAGTCTTATCAAGAAATGACTTGAAAAAAAGGCTACAAAGTTAAATTTACCGGTAATCACTGCGAAGCATTGAGGCTAATGAAAGACTTTAAACCTTCTCTTGCAATAATAGATATTTTACAACTGTGGTTTTATTTGACATTAAGCACAGCGGGAATTTGAACATCTTCCGATACTTTTAATGACGGGCTATACTTCTATTTACACGCCTAAAAGGCTTCCTGCGGATGACTCAATTGAAAGGTCATTTGATCTGCCATTATTTGAAAGTAAAATAAGAATACTCCTCAATAATAACATTGAAGTATAAACGAAGTTATGTGTTGTTTTTTTACTGCTATTTTATGTTACGGGGATTCGGAATATAACAAAAGGCCAGATGTTTATCTGACCTTTATTTCGAAAAACCAATGCCTATTTTATAAGACATCAGTGTTAATACCTGATAAAAAGCATGCCAAAATTTATTTCTAAAATCCACTAACTATTTATGATTGGTTTAATACGCCAGTGGATGAATTTATTAATGTACTTTATTTATGCTAATTTATTTTAAGGACGGGGCGCTGAAGAAGTGTGCGAAGTTTGAATTGGAAATGATATAAACTGGTTTCATCTTTCCGGCCGCATCATAGTTTCTGAACCGAAACGCGGGAATTTGATATTTAAAGTTATACTTTGTTATTCACCACTTTTACAAGAATATTTATGTCAAATGGTTTTCGAGTAAACCCATCCACCTTGCAACTTCTGGCGATGTCTTCCAGGCCTCCGGTTGCAGAAAACAGGACCATGGGAATTTTGTTCGTCGCTGAATTTCTTTTAAGTGTCGTATCGCCTGGGCGCCACCTAAGAATGGTATTTTCAAATTCAATAAAATAACATCGGGACTGGTATCAATTACATCCTGAATGATTTCATCGCATCGTGACCTTGTTTCAACAAAATATCCGCTCTCTCGAATATAAAAGTGCATGGCAATAAAATGCCTTCATCATCACCGAGTATAAGAATTCGTTTTGTCATAACAATTTTATTTTCGCACCTGCAAAATGAACACTATAAACGATCTGCCAGGTAACGTCTGCCCTTTAACGTGAGAACAACGCACATAAAGTGTTTGCCGTCACCGTCTTTAATAAAATCTGCTCTGAGTAAACCCCTGTCTACAAGGCCCTTTGCGCCCTTTTCAGTTGCCTCACAAGGAAATAAATTCATTATCTCCCTTTCGTGGCATTCCATCAGGCATTCAATCATAGTATTAGTAAGCGGTCTTTCGGTGTCAGTTGTGGTTCTATACATATCGTAAACTTTTTTAGAGCTTAAAATTTTATATAACTAATACACAATAAAATCTTTTTGTGAAACCGAGCTGAAGAAACACAAATGCTATTTCCAAATAACCAAAGTAAATGCCAAAAATATTTAATATGCCAAAATTTACGTGAGATTCATTTTGAAACCATTTTATTACATTCGTATGATTAGAATATATAGATAGGATATATCAAAATGCAAACGATTTTTTTATTTAGTGATGACAATTCTTAACTGCGCACCAAAAGAATAAGAGTGGGAAATACGAAGCAAATCTCAAACTGAAATAACTGCGATTGAATGATTGATACAATAAAAAAATGGACTCTCTGCTAAATAATAAGATAAGAGTCCATTTATATTTTGCCACTACTCTACAAAAAACTCTCTATGCGTTTGCGGCTTCGAGGTTAACGGAAGATTCAGCGATATCTGTCAACTTTTCATTTGCTACCTTTTCCTCTTCTAACGTTTGCTGCAATAAAGAGGCAACTTCATCTTCGCCCAAAGTTTTTGCAAATGCACATAAAGTGCCATAAGTTGCAATCTCATAATGCTCCACTTTTTGCCCGGCTGATATAATACCGGCATCTCTTACAATCCCTTCAGGAGTATCTTCCATAATTTCTTCTGCTTCTTTTATTAAGCCATCCATCGCTTCACACTTCTTTGCCCTGGCTGCTTTGCCCAACATTTGGAAAGCTTCTTCGAGGCGATCAACATGCCCCTTAGTTTCTTCCAAATGATCTTCCAGTGCCTGGGTAAGATCTGGCGTCGTAGTATTTTTAATCATTTTTGGGATTGCTTTGGTTAAAGCTTTTTCTGCCCAATAAATATCTTTTAATTCATCTTCAAACAAATCACGAAAACCCTGTTCTGCATTTGGGCCATCAGTGGTCGACTTGCCATTGGTTTTTGAGTTTTTGTGATTTGATTTGGTTTCATTGTCGGTTTGTTTTGAAGTGTTTGATTTCATATGTTATATTTTTTTTGTTGAAAAATTTGTTTCTATGCAAGCAATATAATTACGTGCCACTTTTCAATTTAAATTGAATGACTTGTGGTTTATTTAATGTTTGCTATATAATAAAAAGCAATACGATGGTAAACTTTAAATTTAAGGGGTTATCTAAATAACGGAATGCCCCGTATTAAAGGCGAAAAGATGTTTGCGAACATTGCGTTCCTTCTACAAAGCCATTTTAGTATGAGTATTTCTTTACACATTTCTGCGCCTCATTATTGAGGACAACAATATTTTGGGCAGATTTTTTTTGGAACTGCAGTCAACTCATTTTATAGTGCAAAAAAATAACAAGATACCTTCCTGAAACATACCAAAATAGTTGGGAGTCCTGGGCAAAAAGCAAATGTTGCACTCTTATCCTAACTTATCATAACGGAAGTTTTGACATTCCTAAAACAGCAACGTTAAATGAATTAAAGAGATGATATATTTTATCAGCCTGCTCCGGGGAAGGATGATGCATTAATTGCAACAAGGCATGCCTGCACGCCGTTTACGGAGCCATAGGTGTAATGTATTTCATTGGAAAAATTTTTCGGCGTTGTCTTTGTCCGGATGAATATGCAGTACTTTTTTAACTGCCTTCACTGGAGCCTGGCTCGGTTTTCTTCCTGTAATTTTCATTTCTATTTTTTGGGAAATGGTCATTGCTATGGTGCCTGTGCAACCTGCAATTAATCCTTTACCAATTGCAGCACCCAATGCACCTAACGTTGTTGATTCATGTGATCTGTGCTTCATAATTTCATTT
>Ga0068856_100006959_pt1 | contig 11054 bp, 10 predicted proteins | sample KBSCornC62_FD_66595 | JGI IMG/M metagenome (GOLD analysis project Ga0068856, IMG submission 66595) | Corn rhizosphere microbial communities from Kellogg Biological Station, Michigan, USA - KBS Corn C6-2 | ecosystem: Host-associated > Plants > Roots > Rhizosphere > Soil ... | reverse complement strand
GAGCATGAGGCTTAGTGCCATGACGAGGCGTATGGCTCGCCTTGCTGTCCATTGCTGGATGATGTGTTTCATGTGCTCCCCCTTGGGGGATTGTAGGTACATTAACGTGCAAAAGCGCCCGCTCAGATTTTGGGCGGCTATGTTTACGTAAAACACCTTCCCTCTTGGTTTTTGCGCTTTGCCAGAGTATTTAAACACCATGTTGAAGTGAAAAAAAGTATTAATGCTTGATTTTGAGTCTGGATGCAACACAAGCGCGTTCGATGTATACTGGAGGCATCAACAAAGATTAAGAGGGTAACAAGTACATGATAGTTGTGATTATCGCGGGTGGGTCCGGGACGCGTTTATGGCCGTTAAGCACACCGGATTATCCAAAACACTTGCTGCGGCTTACAGATGAAAACAGCTTGCTTCAGAATACGCTCAAGCGCGTCAAAGAGCTGACTACGGTCGACCGTATCTTTGTGGTTCCCGAGGCGTCCCACTCCGAGCACGTATTCGAGCAGCTGCCCGAACTTCCCAAGGAAAACATACTGATAGAGCCGGGCAGGCGTGGCACGGCGTCATGCTTCTTACTTGCTATGAAGGCTATTCGCGAGCGGGGGCTGGATGACCAGGCTATCTTTTTCCTCTGGGCCGACCATGTCATTCGTGACTACGCTGGCTTCAGTATTACAGCCTCGCTTGCCGGCGAACTGGCTGAAAAGAAACAGAAGATGGTGTTTGTAGGCGTGGAGCCAACGTATCCGTCTACCGGGCTTGGTTACATGAAGAAGGGTGAGCGGTTGGAGAATGGCTACAAGACGGCGTATGAGCTGGTGAAGTTTGTTGAAAAGCCGGACCGTTCAACTGCCGTCAGATACTTTAATAGCGGTAAGTATTTATGGAACACCGGGTATCTTATCGCTACGCTCGGGACGCTCGAACGTGTTATTCAGGAAAATAATGAAACGATGTGGAAGAACTACGAGGCGCTGCAGTCGAGTGGGGATATAAGTAAGACATATCTTGGATTTGAGTCAGAGCCAATCGATACAGCTTTGTCAGAGAAAGTTACCGACGGGCTGGTTGTTTCCGGATCATTCGACTGGCTGGACGTAGGGTCGTTTGGTGATCTGCACGAAGCGAATGGATCAGATGAGCATGGCAACCATTTTCGCGGCAAGCGTATTTACGAAGACCAGGTGGAGAACGCTTATCTCCGCAACGAAGAAGATAAGCCTGTGGTTGTCATCGGCCTGGACAATGTGGTGGTCGTAAACACCCCGAACGGCGTGCTGGTGGCTCGTAAAGACCTGAGCCAGAAGGTCAAGGACGCCGTGAAACGGATGCAAGAGGACGAGTAGTGGCGAGTCTACGCGAAGTTCTAGCGCACGAGCCAAACGAATTGAAGTTCGGGACCTCCGGGCTCCGGGCGCTCGTCACCGATATGACCGATCTGGAATGCTACATCAATGCGCTTGGCTTCATACATTTTCTGCAAGCGAATGATGGCTTGCAGGCGGGTGGCACAATGTACCTGGCGGGCGACCTGCGCGACAGTACGCCGCGCATTATGCGCGCGGTGCTGCAGGCGATTGTTGACGGTGGCTGCATGGTAGTAAATTGCGGGCTGGTGCCCACGCCGACAGTTTCGTACTATGGGTTTGAGCACGATGCCCCGAGCATCATGGTCACCGGCAGTCATATACCGGCTGACCGCAACGGTATAAAGTTCGTGAAGCGGGCAGGGGAAGTGCTGAAAGAGGACGAGCAGCCCATCAAGGATGCGGTGGCCAAGGTGCGTGCAGAGTTGTATGCGCAGGACGAGGCGGACAGCAAGTTCGACCACGACGGCATGCTAAAGGCTCCGCCAATGATGCCGAAAGCTACAGAGGATGCGGTGCGGGTGTATGAAACGCGCTACGAGACTGTATTTGGCTCCGATGCGCTCAAGGGTCTACAGGTGGTTTTTTACCAGCATTCATGCGTGGGACGTGATCAGCTCGTAAAGATACTGGAGCGGCTGGGGGCGAATGTTATTCCCGAGGGTCGTTCGGATGTATTTATCCCCATCGACAGCGAAAATGTGACGCCCGAAAACCAGCAGTATTTCAAGGAGCTCGCGGCCGCACACCCGGGCACCTTTGCTATCGTTTCGACCGATGGTGACAGTGACCGGCCGTTCATGGTTGACGAGACCGGAACTTTCCACCGGGGCGATGTGCTTGGTGCGGTGGTGGCGACATGGCTGCATGCCGACTTTGCCGCGTACCCGATCAGCACCAGTGATGCAGCAGATACGTACCTGGACCAGCATGGCGTACGGTACGCGCACACGAAAATCGGGTCACCCTATGTTATTAGCGCAATGGAGTCGGCCGGCGGCCGCAGTGTCAGCTGGGAGGTGAACGGTGGTTTCTTAACCGGCAACGATATAACGATTAATGGCCAGACGCTGAAGGCGCTGCCGACGCGCGACGCCATTCTGCCGATAATCGTGGCCATGATTGCCGCAAAAGAGCAGGGCAAGAAGGTCTCTGAACTTTTTGCGCAACTGCCTGCCCGGTTTACGCAGGCGGGACTCATCGACAACTTTCCGCCGAATGCGTCGGTTGCATTGGTTGAGCGCTATGCAAGCGACACGGCCGAACTGAGGAAAGAACTGGAGAGGTTCTTTACGCCGGAAAAGGGCTTTTCGGAAATTACCGAAATTAACACACTGGACGGCATCCGTATGATATTTAGCAACGGCGATATCGCGCATATGCGTACCTCTAATAATGCGCCGCAGCTTCGGATGTACTCGTGTGCCGATTCGCAGGAGCGTGCCGATGAGATCGTGGCGCTCGCGATTGCCGAGCCGAACGGAATTTTCCGCCAGCTGGAAACTTTTCTGACAAAATAACTATTCGTTGATAATGTCAGTAACTTTGGCAACCAGCTCGTCGAGTCGATCCTGTGTTTTCGCCTCGGCATTCAGGCGTACGACCGACTCGGTGTTACTGGCACGCACATTAAACCAGCTGCCGTCGGCAAATTCCACGGTCAGGCCATCCAGGTTGGACTGTTTTTCTGTCTGAAATGCATCGCATAAGTGGGCGAACACTGCGTCCTTGTCTTTGACCTCGAAATTTATCTCGTGCCCCATGAAGTAGAGGTGATACTCATCAACCAAATCACTCAGCTTTTCGCCGCTGTCACTGATGGCCTGCATGGCAACCAGGGCACCGATCAAACCGCTGTCCGCGTCAAAATTCTCTTTGAAGTAGAAATGCCCGGTACCTTCCCCGCCAAACGGCGCGCCGATCTCGCGCATTTTGGTGCCGATGTATACGCGGCCAACCCGTGTGACTTCAACTTTCCCGCCCCATTTGGCGATGAATTCATCAACGGCATGGCTCATGCGCAGGTCACGCACCACGGTGCTGCCCGGATATTTACACAGGTATACTTTGGCCATGATGGTCATCAGATCGCTGCCGGAAACGATACGGCCACGGTCATCGACAAACGCTGCGCGGTCGCCATCACCGTCAAACGCAACTCCAAAGTCTAGCTTGAGCTCGGTGACCTTCTGGATGAGGTCCTGCATATTCTCTGGCTTCATTGGATTGGCTTCGTGGTTTGGGAATGTGCCGTCGAGCTCAAAGTACATCTGCTGCACTTCGAGCGGCAGCTTCGACAGCACGGAGGGTAGTATGGCGCCGGCCATGCCGTTGCCGGCGTCGATAGCGACTTTGAAGGGCTTCAGTTCGCTCACAAATGTCAGGCAGTGCGCCGCCCACACTTCGGTGATGGATTTTGGTGTGATGGCGCCGGGCTTTGCGGCTGGCGTGCCGAGCTCCCCTGCTAAAAACTTATCGCGGATTTCACTCAGGCCCGCGTCGAGCCCGACGGCTACAACCTTATCGCGGTACAGCTTTATGCCGTTGTCGTTACCAGGATTGTGGCTCGCGGTAATAACGGCACCGCCGGCCAGATCCCACTTGCCTACCGCGAAATAAATCATATCGCTCGTCACTTCGCCGATGTCCCAGACGTCCAGCCCCTGCTTTGTCAGGCCTTTTATAAACGCCCGCGAGAGGTTCTTCGAGTCGGGTCGCATATCATGACCAACCGCGACAGTGCCTTTGACTGGAAGCCAGTTAGCGTAGGCTCTGGCGATTTGCTCGGCTGTTTCTTCGGTGAGCTGGCTGCCGACCTTTCCGCGAATGTCATACGATTTGAAAATATTGGCGAGATCTTGCACTGCGTTGCTCCTTTGCGGGTACGTGCCACTGGCATCTATCATTTGCTTCCACCACAGTATGGCCTGAAAGATAGCTTGTCAATAACTTCTTTCGGACTTGTTGGCGCGCGGTATATTTGACTTTAATAAGCGTGAGCGCTATTGTGAGCTCAATAAAAATTCTAACAAAGAATAGCACTTTATGGCCGAAGGGCAGTGGCGAGGAGACCGCACGATGCTAGTGGGACCGGAAAAGGTTGGGGCCGAAGTTATTGCCGGTGGTGGGCCGGCGGCAGGGGGTGGCGAAACATATAGTGAGCCGTTTGAGGCATGGGCGTCCCACGCACTGGGCCTGAACGTGCTGCAGCCGAAGTTTGACGGCTACTGCATCGTCTGTGGCTGGCCGGATGTACTCCCTGACGGGTTGCGGGACCAGTACTGCATAGACAGTCCGCCGCCACCTCGTGGTGATGGCCTCCCTGTCCAGTTTATCGATTGGCCAGGTTCCCCGTGAAGTACGCGGAGCTTATTCTACGGTGACGGATTTGGCGAGGTTGCGCGGACGGTCGACGTCGTAGCCTTTTGCGGTGGCGACGTAGTAGCTAAATAGTTGCATGACGATGACGGCCAGCAGCGGTGAGGTCTGCGGGAGCGATTTCGGTACGTAAATGACGTCGTCTGCCAGCTTGGCGATTTCTTTGTTGCCTTCTGTCGCGATGGCGATGACGGGACCTTTCCGTGCGCGAACTTCTTCGATGTTCGACATGGTTTTGCTGAGCAGTTTTGTGTCGGTTGCAATGACGAATGTTGGGAACTGCTCGTCGATGAGCGCTAGTGGGCCGTGCTTCATTTCCCCGGCCGGGTACGCCTCGGCATGCACAAGCGCGCATTCTTTGAGCTTTAGCGTGCCTTCGAGCGCACAGGGGAAGCCGTAACCGCGACCGAGGTAGAAGTAGTCTCGGTAGTTCTGGTACTTGTGGGCCAGCTTTTTAATCTCGTCGGCCTGGGCAAGTACCTGCTCGGCTTTGCCGGGCAACGCGTCGAGCTCCTTAAGCAACGGCTTGTACTTTTCGCTGCGGCCATTGCTTAAGGACAGAGCGATAAGCATGAGGATAATTGACTGGGCAAAAAAGGCTTTGGTGCTGGCGACTGCTTGTTCGGGGCCGGCATGGCAGTATACGCCGGCATCGGTCATGCGGGCGATGGTGCTGCCCACAGCATTCACGACGCCGAGCCGCAGTACGCCGTAGTTCTCTACTTTCTTCAATGCGGCGATGGTGTCGGCTGTTTCGCCGGACTGGCTGACGGCTATCAAAGCCGTGCTGCGCGAAAACGGCTCGTCACGGTATTTGAACTCGCTTGCCTGCTGCACCTCTACCGGTATGCCGGCAATATCTTCGATGGCGTATTCGCCGTAGAGGCCGGCGTACGACGCAGTGCCGCAGGCGACGATCACGATGCGGTCGATGAATCGTAATTGCTCCGCTACGTTTTCAAGACCACCCAGCTTCACCGTGTTGCTCTCGATTTTAATGCGCCCCAAAATGGCAGAACGCAGTGTCTGTGGGATTTCGTGCATTTCTTTGAGCATAAAGTGTGCATAGTCCCCCTTAGAGGCTAGCGATGCGTCGTAGTCGAGTGTTTCGGCGGCGCGTTCGATTAGCTTGGCTTTCTTGAAGTCCTTGATGCGGTAGGTGCCATCTTGCTCGGCGCGCACGTACTCGTAGTCGTTTAAAAATACGACCTGCTTGGTGTGCTCGTGGATGGCGGACGGGTCGCTACCGAAAACGCACATGCCCTCGCCTACCCCGAGCACCAGCGGGCTGCTCAGGCGGGCGGCGTACAGTACGCCAGGCTCTTTAGAGGTCATAACGGCAGTTGCGTAGGCACCGCGGAGTTCGTTCAGCGCTTCCTCGAACGCCTCCTCGAATGTTGCGTGCTTGCGCAGATAAAAGTCGATAAGGTGCGGAATGACTTCGGTGTCAGTCTGACTGACGAATGTGTATCCTTGTTTTTCCAGGTGCTCGCGCAGCTCCTTGTAGTTTTCGATAATGCCGTTATGGACGACAGTGATAGTTTTACTGTCGTTGTAATGCGGGTGTGCGTTCAGAGTGGTGACCCCACCGTGCGTGGCCCAGCGGGTGTGACCGATGGCGCTGTTGGACTTTGGTGTTTTGCCCAGCGAATCACGCAGGGCCTGCACGCGACCCACTTGCTTGTCCGTAGCAATTGCGCCCTTTTCCAGAAATGCTACACCTGCCGAGTCGTAGCCGCGGTATTCGAGCGCGGTCAGGCCGTCCAGTACGACATCAACGGCTTTGGGCTGCTGGCCGATAAATCCTACAATACCGCACATATTATTGTTGTCCCTCGGTATTGTTGCGGTTTGTTCCCGGCACGTTGTTGGCAGTAATTTTCATATCAAGAGTTCTCCTGTTACTTGAAGATTCGCATTATAACGATCTGTCAAAAAAGTTGCATACTTTTGGCAACAATTTATTGACAAATTTATAGCTATTGTACAAAAATTGGTGTATGAAAAATGACAGAATTACCGTACAGGAGCTGCTAAAGGAGTTGGGGTTTCCGGAAACGGATGCTGAAACATATTGGGCGTTGCTCAACCTGGATACGGTGTCAATCCGACGGGTTGCGAAGGCAACGGGCATAAATCGCGGCACGACGTATGAAGCAATAAAGCGGCTGCAGACAGCTGGCTTGGTAAATGCCCGGCGAAGCGGGCAGCGGGAATATTACGGTGCGGAATCGCCGGAACGAATTTTTGACCTTATACGCGATAAACGCAAAGAACTTATGTATGCTCAGCAGGATGCGCAGCGGCTCATCCCTGAGCTCCTCGCCAGAAAAGCGCATCCTGCCGGTCGTCCGCTGGTGAAATATTACGAAGACGACGAAGGCGTGGTGACCATACTGCGTGATGTGCTGCGTACCTGTGCACAGCTGGATGTGCCGGAATATTACGTCTACTCGTCCCGGCCGATGCGGCAGTATATGTACCGCAAATTCCCCGACTTCACCCAACGCCGTATTCGTGAAGGCATTGCCGTGAAAGTAATTGCAGTCGGGGAGGGCGGTGAGCAGGAAGCCAACAGCGAGCGAAAGTGGATCCGGGAGCCAGGCGAGGCCGGGGTTTCCAGCTATACGATTATTTACGGAGACAAGGTTGCGAGCATTTCCATGTCGAGCGACTTTTCACCATATGGGGTAGTCATCGAAGACACGGGCGCTGCAGCTATGCAGAAACTGCTTTTCGAACAACTGTGGGCTTCGTTTGAGTCCGGTCCCGTCCGGCCAGCGTCTGCTTAAGGTAGCTGGTCATGCTGCGGCGGAAATGTTCAGCTGAAAAGCGCCGGGCGTAGACGGCTATGGCCGCGTTGCTGTAGCGGCTTTGGTCAAAGTGCTTGAGCGCGGTAGCGAGCGAGCTGACAGTTGGTTCAGTAAAGAACTTGCCATTTTTACCGGGCAGAATGTAGTCGAGCGCGCCGCCGGCTTTGTAGGCAACCACAGGTGTGCCGGAGGCCATGGCTTCGACCGGGCTGACGCCGAAATCGTCCAGCCCCGGGAAAATGAATGCTTTGGCACTGGCGAGTTCTTCCTCCACAACCTCATCACTGGCGTATCCCAGGAACGTTACGGTTTTGCCGGCCAGCGAGCGGAGTCGCTTATGGTCAGGGCCATCGCCAATGACGGTGAGTGGCAGACCGAGCTCGGTGCAGGCCTGGATAGCGAGGTCGAACCGTTTGTAGGGTGTCTGGCGTCCTGAAACCAAAAAGCCCTTACGCTCACGCTTCCTGTTCTGTGGTTTTTGGAATCGTTCCATGTATACGGGTGGATGTATGACTACACTTTCCCGGCCATAGTATCTCTTGATTTCGGCTTGGATATGACTGGAGTTGGCGATGATATAATCCGGCCGCTGGGCGGCTTTGCGGTCCCATCTGCGCAGAGGTCCCACCAGCAGGCGGAGGCCAATACGCGCCAACCAGTCGAACGGGCCGAACCCGGGCTGTCTCATGTACTGGTTGTAGCGGCTCCAATAGTAGTGTGTCGGCGCGTGGCAATAATTTACGTGTATGGTGCCTTCGGGTACTTTTATGCCTTTAGCTTCGGCACCGGAGCTGCTGATGACCAGGTCGTAGCCCTCGAGCTTCAGACGGGTGAACCACACGATGCGCAGAAACGGGATACATTTGCGCATAAAACCCAGCGGCTGCAACCAGCTGGTGTGCACCTTACCGTCCAGCCTTTCGCGCCACTTCTTCGTCGCGTACGACGTGTATATTGGTGCGTCGGGGAACATCTGATGTAGCTGTTCCACGACCAGTTCTGCGCCGCCACCGACCAACCAATCGTGTACGATCGCTACGCGTGGTTTTTTAGTTTCCATTGATGATCCAGGGATGTGTTTTTTGAAGCGGCAGGATGGCCGTGTCAACTGTCAGGAACGGCAAATGCTGCGCTTCGGCGACAGTCAGCAGCGCGTTGTCAAATGGGTCGGCGTTTTGTGCGTGAAAGATGCGGTAGTCGCGGAGCTGTTCGTGTGTGAAGTCAAGCACCGTAAACCCTTCTTGTTCCACGGCCGATTCGAAATCGGCAGGGAGCTTTAGCTTGCCTGTGGCGGCCTTGGCTTTCAGCTCAAATAGACTTAATACGGAAACGTACACCTGTGGGGTGCGGGTTATGAGCCGGGCGGCATCTTTACCGAGCGACGGACTGTCCAGAACTGCCCAGAGCAGTATATGCGAGTCAACAAGCAGGTTTTTCATGTGGCAGACTACTCCCCCAGCATCTGTTTGGCGATTTCCTCGTCAGTTTCCCTGCTGAATGCGTCCGGGGCAATCCAGATTTTACCCTTCAAGCCCCCCAGCTTCCTGTATACTTTCGTGCCGTCGTTGTCAGGCTTGCGGTATACCAGCTCAACTTCCGGTTCGCCGCGATTGCCAATAAAAATCTGCTCACCGTTCCTGGCTGCGGCGATGTATTTGCTTAGATTGGTCTTGGCGTCATGGATGCTTACGGTTTTCATAACTATATGTTAGCTAAGTTAGCTAAAAATGTCAATGCGCTTATTTTGCTCCGGTCCGCTCCAGCACGACGCGGAAGGTTTTGAGCAGAATCGTTACATCCAGCCAGAAGCTCCAGTTTTGTACGTAGTACACGTCGAGCTTGCGGCGCTCCTCGAACGGTATATCGCGGCGGCCGGACACCACGGCCAGGCCGGTCAGGCCGGATTTTACGCTCAGGATCGTGTGCTTTTTCTCGTAGTTACTGAGCTCGTGCGGCACTAGTGCGCGTGGGCCAACCAGGCTGATGTCGCCCTTGACTACATTAATAAGCTGCGGCAATTCGTCGAGGCTGGTGGCACGCAGGAATCTGCCGATCGGCGTGACGCGAAAGTCTTTATCCAGCTTGTCGCCATTGGCACGGTACTCTTTGATAAGCCCCGGTTTGCCGATCATAGTAAAGACCTCTTCTTCTGTCTTGCCGTCGTATTTAGCGTAGTGCGAACGGAATTTGTATACCTTGAATACCCGGTTGTAGCGCGTGAGCCGGTTTTGCGCCACGCCACGCATGAACACAGGGCCCTTCGGGTCAGAGGCTTTGACGGCAATCGCTATTAGTAGCATAAAAGGCGAAGCAATCAGCAGGAAAATGCCGCCCATGCCAATGTCGAACAGACGCTTCACGATGCGCCCCCAGCCGAATAAGGGCGTTTGCCGTACGGCAATAACGGGAATCGAGTTGCGAAATAGCTCAACGTCTATATTGCCAACAAACAGCTCGGTGTTGCCCGGAATAAAGCGGTAGCCAACATGGTGTGTCTGGGCGTACTCCAGGACCTCACGGTTCCTCACCTCATCTTTGTACAGTTCGGTCTGGATAATGCCATGCAGGCTGCTGGCCCGCGTACTTTCCAGGAATGCTTTGAAGGTTGTGTACGACGGCGCCAGCTTGTAATTCTTTGACGACACAATGCCGATAACCTGGTAGCCCGAGCGGCGGGTATCTGATAGTGATTCCACTAGCTCGTCGGTCATGCTGGTGTTGCCCACAACCAGTACCTTTGTAAGCCCGACATTAAAGCCAAACAGCTCAGTACGTATCAGCCGGGCAATGTTCCGAAACAGTACCAGAAAGATAAAGCCCAGCAGAAACCCGTAAATCGGTACCAGCTTGGCGGGGAAGATGGGTTGTACGCGAATGAAGTTAATGAACACGACAAACAACATACCGATAAACGAGCCCAGGAACAGCCGTCCAAACTCGCTGAAGCGGCGCTCGTAGATGTTGCTGTTGTACAGGCCGAGCAGGGCGAAGATCAGGATCCAAAAGGGTAGGACCACCAGAAAGATGTCCAGGTACGTTGAGCCGGAGATGGGGTGTGCTACGGGGGTGCTGCTGTTGGCCCGGATAACAAATGCGCCGATAAAGGCTGCTACCAGGGCAAAAAAGTCGCCTACGACCAGAAAGAGGTTATATACCAGAGATGCATTGCTTTTCACTTGGCTACCTCGTCGGAGATCAATACTGGAGACGATATGCGGGACCGAGTCATATATACTAAGATTGTAACATCTATGAAAAGATTATCAGGCTGGGATTCAAGCCGACTTGCAGGCATTATCGTAGCCATTGTGCTCGTGCTGGTGCCCTTCCAGGGCTTCATGACGGTATTCGGTAGCTCGGTCGTTGGGCATTACACGGTACTGCGCCTCTGGAACGATGCTGCATTGGCGGTGCTTGTCTGCATTTGCGGATACTGGCTGGCGCGCGAGTCAGAACTACGCAACTGGTTTGCGGGCAGCTTGCTCGTGCGGCT
>Ga0068856_100006955_pt1 | contig 11057 bp, 11 predicted proteins | sample KBSCornC62_FD_66595 | JGI IMG/M metagenome (GOLD analysis project Ga0068856, IMG submission 66595) | Corn rhizosphere microbial communities from Kellogg Biological Station, Michigan, USA - KBS Corn C6-2 | ecosystem: Host-associated > Plants > Roots > Rhizosphere > Soil ... | reverse complement strand
CGTCCGGATGCCCCTTGGGCGCCTGGTAGGAGCTGGTCTTGTAGTCGCCGGGCGCGATCAGGATCCAATCCCCCGACCGGGCCGCGGCGGCCGCCGCCTGGATCGTCGTGTACTGGCCGGCCACGCCCTTGTAGGTGCCCACGCGAAGCACCTTCGCTGCTGCCCCGCTGGGCAGCAGCGCCACCGTCAGCGCCAGGACGGCGCCCGCCGTCCAGATCCTCGACAACCTCTGCATCAATTCCCTCCTGGAAGCCCTCGGGCCTGTAGTCCGACTATCAAAGCGGTTGTGGTCCGGTGACGAACCCGCCGGCCGGATCGAGCGCGTCCCACTGGTCACCGAACTGCCTGATGCCGATGTTCAGGACCGAGTTCTGCGCGCTGTAGGAAAAGCGGTAGGTGTGCAGCGGCCAGCCTGCATAGGTGACCTCGAGCAGCTTGCCCCGGTAGGGCTCGGTGCCGAGCAGGTTGGCGTCGACACCCCGGCCGGCGATCGGAGGCCCGGTGGTGGTCACCGGCGGCCAGTCGGTCATGCACGGCTTGATCCTGATGCAGAGGGTCAGGGAGTTCTCCTCGCGTTGAAACATGAAGAGCACGTAACCGGCGGCGTTGGTGAGCACCTGGCCGGCCGGAGTGTTGCCGATCCTGATCCGCGTCCTGGCGGCCTGCGCGATCGCAGCAGGCAGCAGCATTGCCACCAGCGCGGTGAGCAGGCCCGTCCGAATGGTTTTGGTCCTCCCTGCGACCATCGGTTGAGGTAGCTTAGGCCCTATCTCGGTGGATTCGCATGGATGAATCCTGAGGTACCCGTCCAGCTGGCATGAATCAACGCAACTCGGAAGCGGTCGGTGGTCTGACCAGGCGCCGGCTCCTGGCCAGCGCCGGCAGCGTTGCGGCGGCGGGAGTCGTCGCCGCCGTCTCCGCGCGCCGAGCAGCCGCCGACGCGGCACCGCCCGCGGTCGCACTCGGCACCCAGCCGCCGGGCCTGCCGGCGCGCCAGCACGCATGGACGCGGTGGCTGCACCATGACGAGTTCGGCAACCCGGTTGCGCCGAGGTTCGATCGGCTGCTGTTCTTCGATGTCCGCGGCCGCGCGACGGCGACCCACGCGCTGGTGCTGGAATCGCGGCTGCGAACCCTGGAGCGCCGCTTCCGCTGGGGACCTGACGGACTGCTGTTCACCGTCGGATACGGACCGGAGTATTTCGAGCGCGTGCTGGGGATCGACTCGCCGATCGAGCGTGCGACGCGGCTCGCGAGCTTCGAGTCGCCGGCGATCGACCGTCACCAACTGTGCCTGCACCTGGCGTGCGACGACCAGCTGCGGCTGCTCGCGATCGAGGCGGCCCTGGTACGCGGGCGCCGGCTGCCCGGCGTCGGGCGCTCGCTGTCGCTGCGCTCGGTTCTCAGGTGGCGGGAGACCCGTACGGGCTTCACCGGCCCCGGGCTGCCGCGCGCTCACCAGCGAGTGGCGGGGCTGGGTACGAGCGCCGAGATACCGGCCGACGCACCGCTGTTCATGGGCTTCAAGTCGGGACTGGCCAAGAACCAGGCCACCGAGGATGACGTGACGATCCTCGATGGGTACTTCGCCCAGGGCACGACCATGCAGGTCAGCTACATGCGACTGCGGCTGGCGGAGTGGTACGAAGAGCTCTCGGAGGCCGACCGCGTCGCACTCATGTACTCGCCCCAGACGACGGTCGCGGCGGTGCGGCGGTTGCGGACCGACGCCGCCGGTGAGCCGGGCAAGATCCTCGAGGCGATCACGCGCCACGGGATGGTCGGCCACGCCCAGGCCTCCGCGCAGGCGCGACGGCACGGGCGCCCGATCATCATCCGGCGCGACTTCGACACCATCGACGGGGGTCACGCCGGCCTGCACTTCGTCTCGCTGCAGCGCTCGATCCAGGACTTCGTCGTCTCCCGCAATGCGATGAACGTGGCCGAGGCCCACAAGATCAACCCCAGCATCACGGCGACCGCCCATAACGGCATCAACGCGTTCGTGGATGTGCGCCGGCGCGCAAACTACATCCTGCCCTCGCGCGCCCAGCGGTCATTCCCGCTGCTTGGCCCCGGAGCGGGCTGACCGGGGTGCCGGGTCGTCCTCGGGTCCCCGGTACAGGCACACGCCGCGATCCTTCCACGGGTGCAGGGCGCGTCCGGAGGGAAAGCCGAGGCTCTGATCCGGTGCGGGGGCGAGCGCCGCGAACAGCTTGTGCATGTCGCCGGCCGGTACGGGATCAGCGCCATGACGTTCCTGTGGATCCAGGGGCTCGATCGCGATCCGGAGTGATTCGGTCACCTCACCGTCGAGCGATTCCTGCCGGACCCTGCAGACATAGACCGAACGCACGCTGGTGACCTCTGCGCAGACGCGCGTGACCGCCGCGCGCAGGTCCTCCGGAATCGCGGACGCTTCCGTGGGGAGCAGCTCGACGTGATAGACCGGCAGGGACCGGGGCACCTCGGCGAGCATATAGCCGCCGGCGCCGGCGCTCACCTGACGAGCGACAGCTCGAGCGCTACCGAGAGCGAGGTCGTGCCGCTCGAGTCGCTGACGAGAAGGGTCGGGCGGACGCGGAACGGGCGCGTACGGAGCCTTGTGACACCGGCGCGCGTCAGCTTGAGGCGCAGGCGGCCGGTTACGCCGGCCCCCAATTGCCCGCTGATGGTGCCGTAGACAACGGAGCGGTGGTGCACGCGTCCGCTGAGCTTGCCGGTGACCGCGCAGAACTCGCCGGCTGGGGCCGCGCAGCTTGCCGCCAGCCATCCGCTGCGCGTGCGTCGCGCGATGTGCACGCTGTGACGCGCGAGAGTGAGCCCCGGCGCGAGCGAGGTCACCTCGAGGGTGCTCGTCGCCGCCAATCCGCCCAACGTGGCGGTCACGGTGTGAGGTCCGGGCGCCAGCGCAGTGCACGACAGCGCAGCGCAGCTGCCGTCGGGTGCGACCGAGAGCACGAGTCCTGGACCTGCCGGTCCGGTGTCGTTGGCGAAGCGGTCGAAGGTCTCGACCGAGTAGGCGACAGGGTTCCCGGCCACGGCCGTCGCGGAGGAGGGTGTCAGCTTGAGGCTGGCGATCGGGCCCGGGAGGTTGCGAAGCGACAGTGGCGCACTGACGGAGCCGGCTGCCGCTGTGACGGCGTAGGTGCCGGCAAGCGTGCCCGCCGTCGGTGCTGCGACCGATGCGACGCCATCGAGCCCGGTCGTGGCCCGAACACTCGCACTGCCCGCAAATGTGGCGCTCGCGGGCGGGGCCGTGAAGGTCACGGAGGAATCGGGCACGGCGTTGCCCTGCGCGTCGGTCACCCGCACCGAAAGCGGCTGCGCGAACGGCTGCGCCACGGGCGCCGACTGCAGCTGCCCACCGGTGACCGTGACGGCGGCCGGCGGTTGGTACTCGAAGGCGCCCATGTCGGTGTGCCCGCCGGCCATGCGCGGATTGCCGCCGTAGTCGACGGTCCCGTCATTGATGGTGTCGTCGGTGCCGGCATCGACAGTCGGTGAACCGGGCAGCTCTCGATAATCGCCGCTCGCCGCGTCGATGAACTGCGGCGCGGCCGAGACGTTCCCGCTGCCCTGTGCCAGCACACCGCCGTTGCCCGTCTGGGGGTTCGAGAAGTCCGAGTTGGAGATGTTGACGGTCGCCATCGGACCATACGAGAAGACGTCGTGACCACCGGCGGTGTTGATCGCGATCACGTTCTCAGCATCGATCGTGGTTGGCAGCGTCGGGCTGCCTCCCTGCTCCATCGCGAGCGCGTAGGAGTCTGCGGTCGTGGCGATCAGTGTGTCGTTGCGGAGCGTCTCGGTCGAGTTACCTCCGTTCGAGTTCAGGCCCCAGGCGCCCGCACCGATCGGAGAGGAGGTGATGAGCACGCTGTTGCGCAGCACCCCGTCGTAGCACTGGCACAGGTTTCCGTCGGGAGCCCCCTCGACCAGGAGCCGGTCGAGGACGCCCCCGAGGACGCCGAGCACGTCGTCACCAAACGGCGCGGGTGTCAACTCGCGGAACTCCAGATACGAGAACCGCTCGTTGAACTGGTTGGGGTGAAGCAGCTGGATGTCACTGCCTTCGATCACCGGACGCGGCTGTCCCGTGACACCGTGCACGTCCAGGTGATCCACGGTCGGCGCGAGGGTCGTCGTCAGCGTGTAGGTGCCGGGCTCGATGACGATCTCCTGGCCATCGACCGGGTCGTTGCCGCCGTTGCCGTCGATCGCGGTGACGATGTCGCAGGCGGTGGCGGGCGTCGTGCAATCGTCGGTCGAGGTTCCCGCAGGGCTCGCATACCGTGGTGCCGTGGAGGCGAGCGCCGGTGCGGCAGCGCAGGCAACCAGCAGAGCGGTGTAGACGAGCGCCGCCATCAGCCATCTCATGGGGATGATGGTGCTGTAGGGGCAGGTCTGTGTCAGTACCGATGTGGTCTCACATCGGTGTCAGCGTGGTTCAGCCGCCGACCGCGCTGGGCTGCCGCGCGACCTCGAGCTCGCCGTGCTCGACAAGCCACCGCACCGCCTCCAACACGGCCGCCTCGGAGCTGTACCGAGGTGCGTAGCCCAGGACCGTCCTGGCCTTCTCGATCGAGACGCATTGGCTGCGGTACAGGTGCTCCCAGCTGGCGTCGGCATGCTCGGGCGCCGTCGTCTGCCGGAACTCGTCCCAGCTGACCGACTCCAGCACCGGCTCCCGGCCGAACCAGCCGGCGGCGATCCGCGCGAAGCCGCGCACGTTCAGCGAGTCGGGCGCGACGACGTTGAAGTCCTCACCGGACGAGGCCTCCGGGTTGGCGATCGCGAGCTCGAACAGCTGCGCGATGTCGTCGGCGTGCACGTGGTGCATCTGCTCGGCGCCGAGGCCGGGGATCCGCAGCGTCCGCCCCGCCGAGAGCGTGTGCCATACCGCGGGGTCGAGGTTGCCGAGCGGGCCGATCGGATGCCAGCCGGGACCGACGATGTGGCCCGGATGCAGCGAGGTGGTCGCGAGACCGCCCGAGGCAGTCTCCTCCTTCAGCAGTTGCGCGACGCGGTGCTTGCCGGTCCCGTACTCGCCGATCGGCGGGGTACCGCCCTCGGCCTCCGTGATCGGGAGCTTCTCGCTCGGGCCGTAGCGCCAGATCGAGCCGCAGTGCAGCAGGTGGCCGGTGCCGCCGCGCAGTCCGGCGACCAGCGCCGCGGCCGATTCGAGCGTGAAGCAGATCAGGTCGACAACCACATCCGGCTGCAGCTCGGCGACCCGCTTGGGAAAGGTGCCTGCGGCGTCCTCCTGCTCGCGATCGGCCGTGATCGCACGCACCTCGGCCCACTCGTCGGCCGCGGCGTAGGCCGACCGGCTGCCGCGGCTGATGTTGATGACCTCGTGCCCGGCGCGGACCAGCCTCGGGATCAGGAAGGTGCCGATGTGGCCGCTGCCGCCGATTACGACGATTCGCATCCGTCAGAACGGCGGGCGCAGCGGCGGCGGGTAGTCCTGGTCGTCCCCGCGACCCCCGCCGGGGCGGACGACCTCGAGCTCGCGGGCCTCCTCGGCGACCGCGTCGACGATCTCCTCCTCGGCCTCCTCTTCTTCAAGGTTGTGGTCGCCGTCGCAGAGCACGCGGAACGCGCCCGTGACGCCACCATCGGCCTGCAGGACGATGCCGGGAAGGAGCTGCTCACCCTCTTCGAGGCCGAGCCGCTCGATGTCGAAATGGGCCATGCCGATGCCCCAGGTGTGATGACCGGGGTTCTCGCGATCGTGAGCTGCGACGCCCTGCGCGACGCGCTCGAGCAGGTAGGCGATCTTGCTGCGTCCCTCGGTGGCCATCTCTGTGACTAAGGCTACCCCACCCTGGCAGAGTTGCCCCCGGGGCGTCCCGGGCGCAACCGATCGTTCACACGCGTCGCCACATCACGCAGCGATCGCGCCCCTCCCGCTTTGCGCGATACAGCGACTCGTCGGCGTGCTCGTACAGAGCCCCGGCTTCGTCGAGGTCGCCCCTCAGCGCCACACCGATCGAGATCGTCATCGGCCCGATGCCCTCAAAGGGCTGGTCGCCGATCGCGTGACGCGCCCGCTCGACGGCCGCCCAGGCCCCGTGCGAATGCACCTCGGGCAGGATCCAGGCGAACTCCTCGCCGCCCACCCGTGCCAGCAGGTCGCCACGGCGCAGCACCCGCTGCAGGCGCTTGGTGGTCTCGCGCAGCGCTCGATCGCCGGTCGGGTGACCGAACTGGTCGTTGACCTCCTTGAAGCGGTCCAGATCCAAGAGCGCGACCGCCAGCGAGCGCGAATGCCGCAGGGCGTCGGCCATCTCCTGCTCGAGCCGATCGTCGAACAGGCGCCGGTTGGCAAGGCCGGTGAGCGGATCATGGGTGGCGAGCCGCTCGAGCTCGACCTCGTAATCGTGGCGCTTGGAGACATCGCGGATGGTGCTGACCCACCCGACGACCTCACCCTCGACGGTGCGCGCCGGCGAGATGATCACCTCGCCGAAAAAGCGCGAGCCGTCCTTGCGCATCAACGGCAGCTCGACGGGGTCGCTGAAGCCTGTCGCGAGTGCCTCTGCGGTCATGCGCTGCGCCAACGCGTAGCTGATGTCCTCGCCCTCGGGCGGGGTGAAGGGCCACGGCATCTCGGAGCCGATCAGCTCCTCCTGCTCGAAGCCGAGGATCCGGCAGAGGACCTGGTTGATCTCTGTGATCCGGCCGTCGAAGCTGACGAGGTAGCCAACCCCGATCGCAGCCAGCACAGCGCGGGCACGATCGCTTCCGTCCCATTCCAGGGCAGCGTCACCGTTCGCTGACATCTGGACTTCATACATCCAGCCGACGCCGACTGCAAGTGCCATAGAGCCGAGTGGTTACGCTCTGAGGTCGTGATCGTCGAGCGCTCGATGAGCAATGAGTGGTTGTCCAACACCTACGTGGTGACCGATGGGGCCGGCACGGGCGCCGTGATGATCGACGCCGGCGGTCCCGTCGCACCCCTGCTCGAGGTTCTCGAGCGCGACCGCTGCCGACTCTCGCACGTGCTGCTGACCCATCACCACCACGATCACGTGGCGGAACTCGACCGCGTCATGGCCGCCCACCCCGATGCGGCCGTCCTGATCCACCCGCTGGAGCGCAGCCTGGTGCCCGCGGCCACCGGCGATCTGATTCCCGGTGAGCGGCTGAGCATCGGCGGCCTCTCGATCGAGCCGCTGCACACCCCGGGCCACACCGCCGGCATGGTGTCGCTGCTCATCAACGGCACCGATCTGTTCACCGGGGACACCCTGTTCAGGGGCTCGGTTGGGGGCGTGCGCGCGCCCGGCCACACGACCTACGCCGACCTCAAGTCCTCGATCATGGACACGCTCCTGACACTGCCTGCGCACACGCGTATCCACCCCGGTCACACCGATCCGACCACCGTCGCCGAGGAACTCGAGCACAACCGCTTCGTGCGCATCTGGCGCGGCCTCGATCCCGAGGAAGGCCGCCCCTGCACCGCGCTCGGCGAGCCGGCGACGCTGATCCTGCTCGGCGACGACTACGACGGCGGCCACAAGGCCTGGGTGCGCTGGCCCGATGGAAGCGACGACATCGTGCCCGGCTCGCGCGTCGAGCTCGGCGCCACCTAGCGGGCACCCTGCCCGGAGCGTGTGCGATGGCGGACAGCAGCAAGATCCCCAAGTCAAGGGTCCGCAGAACGGCCAAGATCGGCGGGTTGGCGGCCGGTCAGGCGATCCGCCAGGCGGGCACCGTGGCGGGCAACGTCGTGCGCACCAAGGAGGGACGGGACGCGGCGCTTGAACGTCGCAACCTGGAAGCGGCCGAGCAGATCGTGACGGCGTTGGGGACGATGAAGGGCGCCGCGATGAAGGTGGGCCAGGTGCTGTCCTTCCTCGATACCGGCCTGATCCCGCCCAAGCACCGTGACGAGTTCCAGCGCAAGCTCGCGCGCCTGCGCGACGCGGCACCGACCGTGACGTTCAAGGAGATGCGCAAGGTCATCGAGCAGGAGCTCGACGACCCGCTCAAGGATGCCTTCGCGGAGTTCGACGAGGAACCGATAGCCGCCGCCTCGATCGGACAGGTCTACCGCGCGCGCCTGCACGACGGGCGCGACGTGGCGGTCAAGGTCCAGTACCCGGGCGTGGCCGCGGCTGTGCGTGCCGACCTGCAGAACCTGGGGATGATCCTGCGGCTCGCACGGCGGATCGCGCCGGGACTCGACCCCAAGACGGTCGGCGAGGAGATTCGCCACCGCATCGAGGAGGAGCTCGACTACGAGCTCGAGGCCCAGAACCAGCGCACGCTGGCCCGGCTCTACCGCGGCCACCCGTTCATCGCCGTGCCCGACGTCGTCACGTCGCTCTCGCGCGAGCGCGTGCTGGTCACGGAGTTCGTCGAAGGAACCGGCTTCGAGGAGATCCGCGGCTATCCCCAGGAGCAGCGCGACCGCGTCGGGGAGATCCTCTTCCGCTTCTACTTCGGCTGCATGTACCGCAACCACCAATTCTCCGGCGATCCGCACCCCGGCAACTCGATGCTGCTGGGCGACGGGCGGGTCGCGTTCTTCGACTTCGGGTTGTTCAAGCGCATGCCGGCCGGCGCGGTCGAGCTCGAGATGCAGATCGCCCGCGCCACGATCGAGGGCGACACCGACACGATCATGAAGCTCGGCACCGAGGTCGGCTTCTTCCCCGACCCGACGAAGTTCGACCCCGACCGTGTGCTCGAGCACTTCCGCGCAGCAACCTCCTGGTACACGGTCGACCAGGCGATCGAGGTCACGCCGGAGTACGCGACCCAGGTGATGATCGACATGAGCGACCCACGCTCCGAGTACTTCGGGCAGCTGCGCCACGAGTCGGCGCCACCCGATCACATCTTCGGAAGGCGCATGGAGGTGCTGACGCTGGCCGTGATCGCGCAGCTGCACTCCCGCGCGAACTTCCACCGGATCGCGCGCGAGTGGTACTACGGCGATCCACCGGCGACGGAATTGGGCGAGCAGGAGGCGGCCTTCTACGCCTCCCACGGCAGCCGGACCTAGTGGGCTGACCCTGGCCGGCCTGTGCCGGCCCAGCGGGGCCGGCAAAAAGGGTTACTCGCGAGTCAGCGCCAGCGCGGCACTGGAGTCCATCAGCGTGTAGAGGCTGCCGACCGCCGCCTCGCTGACGTTGGTGTTCAGCGCCAGCTGGTTGACCAGCGAAGCCGCGGCCGCGAGGTTCGGCGGGATGCTCGCCTCAAACTGCTCCACGGTGATGCTGGAGGCGCCGGACAGGTGGACGAGCGTCGCGGCGGCCTGCTCGGAGGATGCGGAGTAGGGCGTTGCGCCCTGCCGGACCGCCTCGAGCCCCACACTGAGGACTCCGGGAGCGTCTACCGCCAGCTGATTTGAGAGATCAAACGACGACATTGCGCTGACAAGCGTGGTCCTCGTGGCGAGCATCCGAACCAAAAACGGACGAATGTCTGAGAGCTTCGACGCCGAAGCTCAGTAACGCCCCGGCCGCACCCGAGCCCGGGATCGAGCCCCCATCGATCCCCGGGCCCGAGTAAGCCGCGGCCGGGACGACCACGCATGCCCCCACCGACGCATCCCGCAGCTCGATCGCGTTGCCCTCATCGAGCCCCCCCGCATCCGTCCTGATCTGCAGGCGCGTCACCGTCGTCGTCTCGCCGGCCGAGGATCTCGAGCAGCTCGCCGCTGTCCCGAAAGGTGGCTCGCACGCCGCTGGCGACCTCATCGACGACGCCCCGCAGCTCGGCAGGTGCGTCGCTTGGCTGCTGCAATCGAACAATGAACGTCTGCATCGCCAGTGAGGATCGCCGGCGGGTCTTCGAGTTCCCTTAGTGTGGTCTTAAGGCCGTGGGCCCCGAGGGATCCGGCGCCTGCGAACACTGCGCGAGCGGCAGCGGCGCGATGTCGAGCTCGGCCATCCTGCGGGCGTAGATCGCGTGCTGGCGGCGGGCCTCGCCGTAACGGCGCAGGCGTGCCTGCGCTGCGACCAGCGCGATCCAGGCGTCGGCGTCGTAGGGGTCGCGCTCGAGGATCCGGTGCAGGTGCCTGCTGCCGGCTTCGTCATCCCCCCGCGCCGTGGCGGCGCGCGCGAGCAGCCGGGAGAGCTCGAGTGCCGCGGAGCGGGCGAGCTCACGGCAGTCGATGGCCCAGTCCTCGTAGAGGTCGTCCTCCAGGAAATCGCCCGTGTAGAGCCGCTCCGCGGCACGCAGACGAGCCTCGGCCACGTCCCGATCGCCGTTGCCCGCGTCGGCGATCGCCGTCTCCGCTGCCTGAAGGAACTCGACGACGTCCACGGCCACGTGGTCGGTACGCAGCGCGAGCGATTGCGTGTCGGCGGTGATGAAGCGGTCGGGCGGCTGCCCGCGATCGGGATCCAGTACCCGGCGGACCGTGCTGAGCGCGACGGACAGACGGTTGGCAAGGGGACCGGCAGGCTCGCCCGGCCACAGCGCCTCGAGGGCCGCGTCTCGCGTGATCGGCCGCCCGCGGCGCGCGACGAGCAGCTTCAGCAGGTCCCTGGCCTTGCGTGACTGCCAGGCGGCGGCGGGCACCGGCTCGCCGTTGCGGAGCACCGCGAATCGGCCCAGCGTCACGATCGCGAGCGGCGCAGACCCGTGGTCACCCGGATCAAAGCCGGGCGCGGCGCCACGATCCTCCAACTGCTCACGGATTGCCGCCGCGGTGCCGCGATCCCCGCGGATGGTGGCGAGCGCAAGCAGCGTGCGCTCGCGAGCAATCGGACTGCCCAGCTCGCCCCACAGCTCCGCCGCGGCCTGGAGCCGTTCCTCGCTCGGCGGCCGGGCTGCGAGCCCCTGCAGTTCGAGCGCCTCCGCGATCCCGGGCCGATCACCGGTCGCCCGTGCCTCGCGCTCGGCCTCACCCGCGTGGCTGGCGGCGGCATCGGGGTCGCCGGCGCGAAGCTCGACCCATGCAGCCGAGCAGAGCGCATATGCCCGCTCCAGGCTTGACGCCAGCTCGAGCGTGCCGGCGACGTGCTCCCGCGCCGCCTGCGGGTCGTCCCACGCCAGCACCCTGGCCAGACCACAGCGAGCGTGCACCA
>Ga0068856_100006954_pt1 | contig 11058 bp, 13 predicted proteins | sample KBSCornC62_FD_66595 | JGI IMG/M metagenome (GOLD analysis project Ga0068856, IMG submission 66595) | Corn rhizosphere microbial communities from Kellogg Biological Station, Michigan, USA - KBS Corn C6-2 | ecosystem: Host-associated > Plants > Roots > Rhizosphere > Soil ... | reverse complement strand
CCGAACGAGATCTGCAGGATCAGCGGCAGCGCCCGGTAGAACAGCGCCGGCGCCTGGAAGAGCGCCAGCACCGGCGATGTGTCCAGCACCTTCGCGGCGATCGCCGCGAACAGCGCGATCAGCAGGACGACCTTGATCATGCGGGCGAGCCGGAACCGGGTCCAGTCCGACATCCGCTTGCGCATCGCGCGGTCCGCGGCGCCGAACACCTTCTGCGACCAGAACCGGTGGTAGCGGGCCGACCGCTCCGCGACGAGGTAGTGGATCTGGCGCAGCAGCTCCAGCCCGGCCAGCCAGATCAACCACTGCGAGTCGTGCAGCTGGATCCGGACCGAGTCGACGAACGGCAGCAGCGGGTTGTCGGCCATCGCCGCCCAGACAAGGATCAGCCACGCGATGGTGAACAGCAGCAGCAACCGGATCCGGTTCCAGAGCGGGATCTTCGGCCGGGTCGGCGCCGGGGGTGCGTGTGGCGGCTCGTCCGGGGCGGACAGACCCTCCGGCGGGCGGGCGACCGGTGCTGTCATGGTTTCTCCCGGATGGTGAACGAGGACACCACACGCTGGATCTCGCCGTGGCGGTCCTTGTAGCAGGTGGTCGAGCAGCGGACGAGCAGCACGTACACCTTGCTCGCGTCGTCGTTGAGGTAGGCGGTCTGGTCCATCATCTGCGGCGGCCCGCCGCCGAGGCTGTAGCGGAACACCGTATGCACGCCCCGCAGCCCGTCACCGGGGGTCAGCACGTCGTCGGCGAGCAGGCCGAATCCGGTCAGCTGCGGGTTCTGGCTGTTCTGCCGAGCGGTCGGCGAGACCGGGAAGAACAGGTCGCGCAGGCCGTCCAGGGAGAGCCCGCCGCGGCTGTTCGCCGGCACCTGCTGCACGCTGACCAGCGCCGCCGGCTCGGTCGTGGACGAGCCGAACAGGTGCAGCGGGGACGGCGTGTCAGCGGCGTCGTACGCCTCCAGCCAGAGCCCGCGCGAGCTGGGTTCCTCGGCCGGGTCGAGGCCGATCGCCTTGTCGAGGTCCTTCTGGTCGACCGAGTGCCAGCTGGCCGGGATCTTGACGTACATGTGGTCGGCGGAGTTCTTCACGTAGGTGTACGCGGGGGCACCGCACCCGGCGACGAGTACTGCGGCGAGCAGGAGCAGACCCGCGACCGCTGGCCCCTGTCGGCTGCGCAGCAACCTCATCAGACCTCCACCTGACGGAGTTGTCAGGTTGAGTGTGCGTCACGAAGGCTCCCGATGGGCACCCTTTGGGTCTCCCGGACGTTAGGGCTGGCCGCGCCGCCGTACCGGCGGGCGGCCGTAGGCGACCTTGAGGACCAGCCTCAACACCCGCATCGACCAGGGCTTCCGGTCGAACCGGGCGACGTCGAGCGGGGCCGGGAAGCGCGGCCGGCTGATCGCCTTGGCCCGGGCGAACTCGCGCAGCCCGTCGTCGCCGTGGATGCGCCCGAAGCCCGAGTCGCCGACCCCACCGAACGGCAGCGCGCCCACCCCCGCGTAGGAGAGCACAGAGTTGACGCTGGTCATCCCGGACCTGATCCGCCGGGCGATCTGCTCGCCGCCGGTGCCGGCGAACACCGCCGCGCCCAGTCCGTACGCGGAGGCGTTGGCCTTCTCGACCGCCTCGTCCACGTCGGCCACCCTGGTGACGGTCAGCGTCGGGCCGAACGTCTCCTCCCGGACCGCGGCGGCGTCCTCGGGCACGTCGACCAGCACGGTCGGGTGCGCGTACGGCGGGCGCACCGACCCGGCGCCGCCGACAACCGCCCGGCCGCCGCGGGCCAGCGCGTCGGTCACGTGCCGGCGGATCACGTCCAGCTGGGCCGGCATGGTGGCCGGTCCGTACTCGAAGCCGGGACGCAGGCTCCGGGCCCGCTCGGCCAGCGCGGTGACGAACTCGTCGTAGACCTCCTCGACCGCGTAGACCCGCTCGATGCCGATGCAGGTCTGGCCGGCGTTGGCCATCCCACCCCAGGCGGCCGCGTCGGCCGCGGCGCGCACGTCCGCGTCCGCGGCGACGATCATCGCGTCCTTGCCGCCGCACTCGAGCAGCACCGGGGTGAGCGTCTCCGCGCAAGCGGCCATGATCTTCTTCGCGGTCGCGGTCGAGCCGGTGAACGCCAGCTTGTCCACCCCGGACCGGCACAGCGCGGCGCCCGTCGGTCCGGCGCCGGTGATCAGCTGGAGCACCGGGTGCTCGGGGACCACCGCGGCGAAGCTGTCGACCAGCCACCGGCCGACCGCCGGGGTGTACTCCGACGGCTTGAAGACGACGGCGTTGCCGGCGGCCAGCGCGTAGACGATCGAGCCGAGCGGAGTGAAGACGGGGTAGTTCCACGGGCCGATGACGCCGACGACCCCGTACGGCTGGTACTCCAGCGTCGCGGCCAGGTTGGCCACCAGCAGGCCGGGGCGGACCCGGCGCGGGCCGAGCACCCGCCGGGCGTTGCGCGGCGCCCAGTGCAGGTGCCCGAGCGCGGTGGCCAGCTCGATCATCGCGTCGTCGGCGGGCTTGCCGCCCTCGCGGTGGATCAGCCCGGCCAGTTCGGCGCTCCGGCCGGACAGTCGGGCGCGCCAGGTGCCGAGCCGCTCGGCCCGGCCGGCGAACCCGAGCCCGGCCCACCACTCCGCGGCCGGCCGGGCCCGCGCGACCGCGGCCCGCACGTCCGCCTCGGAATGCACCGGGAAGCTGCCGACCTGCTCGCCGGTCGCCGGGTCGACCGACTGGAACGTATCGCCGTCCACCACCGTCACATCGATCACGCTAGGCCATGTCTCCCGGTCCGCGGTGGACGCCGACGGTTGGGAGACATAGGCCGGCCGTCTGGCCGTTCGGCCGTACGGCGGAGCGGGTAAGAAACAGTAAAGACACCGTCCGCCGCGAGGAGGCCCGGATGACCAGCGACACCGACGCGGATACGCGCCGGATCCCCGGCCGCGGAGCGACCCGGATCGCGGGGGAGATCCGCCGCGGTGTGGTCGGCACCGTGGTCGGCGTGGTGGTCGTGCTGCTGGTGGCGCTGCTGGCGCTGTTCGGGCTGGCCCGGCTGACGCACTGGCCGTTCGGCAGCGAGGAGCGCGACCGCAGCGGGCCGGCGGTGCTGACCGCCATGCGCGACCTGTCCGAATACCACGCGGCCGCCGGGCAGTACCAGGTGATCATCGACATCCAGCAGGACGCCAAGTTCCTGCCGGACGTGATCAAGGGCAAGCGGACGATCTTCCTGGCGATCGGGTCGGTCGACGCGTACGTGGACTTCCGCAAGCTCGGCGACGACGCGGTCTCGGTGTCCTCCGACCGCAAGTCCGTGTCGATCACGCTGCCCCGCGCACAGCTGTCGACGCCCAACGTCGACCCGAACGAGAGCCGGGTGCTCAACCAGGACCTCGGCCTGATCGACCGGCTGGGCAACCTGTTCTCCGACCAGCCGAACCCGCAGAACCAGCAGATGTACCAGCTCGCCCAGCAACGGCTGGCCGACGCGGCCAGGCAGGTCGGGCTGCAGAAGCGGGCCGAGGACAACACCAAGACGACGCTGGACAAGCTCATGCGCTCGCTCGGGTTCACGACGGTGAACATCACGTTCGTGAACCCCGGTGCCGGCGGCTGAACCGGTCCGATCCGGGTTACGTTCACCGACCGTGGCGAGCGCGGTGTTCGAGGTGTGCGAGCGGTACGTGGCGGGTCAGGCGGCCCTCGACCCGGTGTGGGGCACGATGCGCGGGGTCACCGGCGTGGCCGGCGTCTCCACCGACTACGGACCCGAGGGCATCCGGGCCCGGGCCGACCTGGCCCGCGCCACCCTCGCCGAGCTCGACGCCGTCCTTCCCGGTGACCGGGCTCCCGGCAGCGCCGACGACGGGACCGCCCGGGATGAGGCTGCGGCCCGGTTCCTGCGCGGCCGCCTGCGGGCCGAGCTCGCCGCGGTCGAGATCGGCGAACCACTGCGCGCCGTGCGGGCGCCGTTCGGCCTGCTCGCCACCGTCCGGGACAGCATCGACCTGATGCCGAAGGGCAGTGCCGACGACTGGGCCGCCATCGCCGCCCGGCTGGCCGCGATCCCGCGGATGCTGGCGTCCTGGCGGGACGCGCTCAGCCTCGGCCTCGACCGCGGCCTGCCCGCCGCCCGCCGGCAGGCCGTCGAAGCCGCCTTCCAGGCCGACCGGTACGCCGACAGCGCTACCCACGCTCCGGCGGTCGCCGCGTACGGCGACGGCCCGGTCGCTCCCAGCCTGGCAGCGGGCGCCCTGGACGCGCACGGTGCGTACGCGGACATGGCCGACTGGCTGCGCCGGGTCTACGCGCCCCGCGCCGCCGAGGCCGACGGTGTCGGCCCGGAGCGGCACGAGGTCGCCCGCCGGCTGGTCCTCGGCGCCGACCTCGACCCGGTCGAGTCGTACGAGTGGGCCTGGGCCGAGCTGCACCGGATCGAGGACGAGCTGGCCGCCGAGGCCGAGCGGGTCGCCCCGGGCGCCGGCATCGAGGCGGCCGCCGCCCTGCTCGACGAGACCGATGTGGTCGACGGTGCCGAGGCATATCGGGCCTGGCTGCAGGAGCAGCACGACGCGGCGATCGAGCGGCTCGACGGCGTGCACTTCGACATCGCGCCGCAGCTGCGCACCGTCGACGCGACGCTCGCGATCGGCTCCAGCTCGGGCTCGGCGTACTACACCCCGCCGGACGAGGCGTTCACCCGGCCCGGGCGGACCTGGTGGCCGCTCGGCGACCGGGACCGGTTCGCCGTCTGGGCCGAGCAGACCACGGTCTTCCACGAGGGCGTGCCCGGCCACCACCTGCAGCTCGGCCAGGCCAGGGTGATGGGCGAGGCGCTGTCCCGGTACCAGCGGCTCGGCGGCGTGCCCGGCCACTCCGAGGGCTGGGCGCTGTACGCGGAGCGGCTGGCCGACGAGCTGGGCTGGTTCGACACGCCCGGGCGCCGGCTCGGCATGCTCAAGGGCTCGGCGCTGCGGGCGGCCCGAGTGGTCATCGACATCGGCCTGCACCTCGACCTGCCGCTGCCACCGGCCGAGGCGGAGCGGCACGGACCGCGGTGGACGTTCGAGGTGGCGACCGAGGTGCTGCGCGACCGCGGCCGGATCGCCGCGCACCGGCTGCATCCCGAGGTGGTCCGCTACTGCGGCTGGCCGGCGCAGGCGACCGCGTACAAGCTCGGCGAGCGGGCCTGGCTGGCCGCCCGGGAGGAGGCCAGCACCCGGCTCGGCGCCGGCTTCGACCTCAAGCGCTGGCACACCGCCGCGCTCGGCCTCGGCCCGGTCCAGCTCGACGACCTCGCGGCGGCGCTGCGTACCGCGTCCTGACCGGCGGCAGGTCAGAACAGCCCGGTCCAGCTCGACGACCTCGCGGCGCGTACCGCGTCCTGACCGGCCGGGGCCGTCAGAACAGTCGGCTGCTGGGGTCGTCGACGCCGCGCAGGGCGTCGTAGTCGAGCGTGACGCAGGCGATCCCGCGGTCGGCGGCGAGCACCCGCGCCTGCGGGGTGATCGCCTGGGCGGCGAAGATCCCGCGCACCGGCGTCAGCACCGGGTCCCGGTTGAGCAGCTCGAGATAGCGGGTGAGCTGCTCGACCCCGTCGATCTCGCCGCGGCGCTTGATCTCGACCGCGACCGACCCGCCGGCGGCGTCCCGGCAGAGGATGTCGACCGGGCCGATCGCGGTCGGGTGCTCCCGGCGGACCAGCCGGTAGCCGGCGCCCAGGGTGTGGATCTGCTCGGCCAGCAGCCGCTGCAGCTCGGCCTCGACGCCGTCCTTGACCAGGCCGGGGTCGGCGCCGAGCTCGTGCGACGAGTCGTGCAGCACCTCGTCGAACGTGATGATCAGCTTCTCGCCGGCTTTGTTGGTGACCGTCCACCGGTCGCCCTCCTCGCGGAGGCTGCACGGTGGGCTCATCCAGTTCAACGGCTTGTACGCCCGGTCGTCGGCGTGCACGGAGACCGATCCGTCGGCCTTGACCAGCAGCAGCCGCGGCGCCATCGGCAGGTGCGCGGTCAACCGCCCGACGTAGTCCACGCTGCACCGTGCCACGACCAGCCTCACGGCCGGACACGCTACACAGGACGGCGTGGATCCCGAGCCGTTGACTCCGACGTCACCCCGACCGGTGCGCACCACCGTGTTCCGCCAAGCATGGCTGGACCTCACCTTCGTGCACTGGGCGCTTGATCCGGACGTCGTGGCGCCGCTGCTGCCGAACGGCGTGCGGCCGGACGTGCTCGACGGGGTCACCCAGGTCGGGCTGATCGCTTTCCGGATGCGCGACATCGGGATCGGGCCGTCCCCCGCGATCCCGTATTTCGGCTCGTTCGCGGAGACGAACGTGCGGCTCTACACGGTCGACGAGACCGGCCGGCGCGGCGTGTTCTTCCTGTCCCTCGAGGCGGACCGGCTGATGCCGGTGCTGGTCGCCCGCGCGCTCGGGGTGCCGTACCGGTGGTCGCGGATGTCGGTGGCCGGCACCGGCGACGAGCGGGTGTACGCATGCCGGCGCCGGTGGCCGGGCCCCGCCGGCGCGACCAGCCGGCTCGTGGTCCGGACCGGGCCGGCGATCGCCGAGCCGAGCGAGCTGGAGCGGTTCGTCACCGCACGCTGGGGTCTGCACCTGCGCGGCCGGACCGGCACGGCGTACTGGCCGAACGAGCACGCCGAGTGGCCGCTGCACCGCGCCGAACTGGTGGAGATCGACGACGACCTGGTCGTCGCGACCGGGCTGCCCGCCCCGCAGGGTGCGCCGACGAGCGTGCTGTGGTCGCCAGGGGTGCGGGTGCGCTTCGGTCCGAAGCAGCCGGCCCGCGCGGGCGTCAGGCCGGGGCCAGCCGGCCCATCGGCTCCAGAGTGATCACTTCAGCCCGCGCGGTCAGGCCGAGGCGAGACTGCCCGCCGGCTCCAGGGTGATCACGCGGTCGAGGCGGGCCAGCCGCAGCAGCCTGGCCACCCGGATGGGGGCGCCGCGCAGGACCATCTCGCGGCCGGTCAGCCGGGCCCGTCGGTGCGCGCCGACGAGGACGCCGAGACCGGTCGCGTCGAGCAGCTCGATGCCGCTCAGGTCGACGATGAGCCGTCCCGAGCCGGCCGCGAGCACCGCGTGCAGCGTGTCGCGGACGTCTCCGGCGGAATGGCCGTCGAGCCGGCCGCTGAGCAGGACCTCGTCCTCGACGCCCGTCCGCTGAACGGTCACGTGCATGGCGTCTCCTCCCCCGACAGTGCGCCGCCGAACAGGAGACCTCATCGATCGCGCGAAAGATGCAGCTCCGACAGAACCGTCACCATATCGTCACCTAGGGTGCGCCTCTCCTGACCGTCCGCCGGATTCCGCCCGACGGACCGGTCCCCGTCGCCGCCAGTCGAATCGCGCAGGGAGTGCCGCACGGTGCGAGACTGGACGGCGTGCCCGTCGACGGCGTCAACAGCACGCACTTCGCGGTCGCTCCCGTGGTGGCGATCGTGGTCGTCGCCGCGCTCGCCATGCTGAGCAAGTGGATCTTCGGCACCGGCCGGCGCCGCGTCGCCGCCCGCTCCGTGGTGCCGCCCGGAGTGCAGGTCGACAACGGCCTGCTCCGCTCGGTCGCGGACCTGCCTGACCGGTCCGCCGCCGCCGCGCTGCGGGCAGTGCTGTCGGACGCCGGGATCCGTTCCACGATCGGCGTCCGCCGGGACGGCCGGGTGCAGGTGCTGGTCTTCCCCGACGACGAGGAGCGGGCCCGCAAGCTGGTCCCGCCAGGCCCGGTCGCGCCCGGCTAGGGTCGTGGCATGGCCGTCCACCTGACCCGCATCTACACCCGCACCGGCGACGCCGGCACCAGCGCGCTCGGCGACATGAGCCGGGTGCGCAAGACCGACCCGCGGCTGGCGGCGTACGCGGACGTCGACGAGGCCAACTCCGCGATCGGGGTGGCGCTCGCGCTCGGCCAGCTCGCCCCTCCGGTCACCGAGGTGCTCCGCTCGGTGCAGAACGACCTGTTCGACGTCGGCGCCGACCTCTGCGTGCCGGTGACCGAGAGTCCGGAGTTCCCGCCGCTGCGGGTGACCGACGCGCAGGTCGAGCGGCTCGAGCGGGCCTGCGACGAGTTCAACGAGGGGCTGCGCAAGCTGGACAGCTTCCTGCTTCCCGGCGGCACGCCCGGCGCCGCCCTGCTGCACCAGGCCAGGACCGTGGTCCGCCGGGCCGAGCGCAGCGCCTGGGCGCTGATCGAGGCCGATCCCGACCGGACCGCGCCGGTGCCGGCCCGCTACCTCAACCGGCTCTCCGACCTGCTGTTCATCCTCGCCCGGGCGGCAAACCCGGACGGCGACGTGCTGTGGACGCCGGGCGCCAACCGCTGAGTCAGCCGGCGACGGGCGCGGGGCGGAGAGCGAGCCGCTGGCCGCCGGAGCCGTTCGACAGCGAACCGCTGACGCCGGCGGCGTTCGACAGCGAACCGCTGCGCTAGCTGGCGGCGTAGCCGGGGACGGTGAAGCCCGGCGGTGCCGACTCGAGCCAGGACAGGAAACCGGTCACGGCGCCCGAGCTCATCGCGACCTGCACCGGACCGGCGTCATCGTGGCACTCCACGATGACCGCGCCGGCCTGCACCGCCCACGACTCGGCGCCGGAGGGCTGCCGCCGGCCGATCACCTGCAACTCGCGCCGGGACAGTGTCCGGGCCGGCTTCACGGTGAGCGCGAACAGGCGATACCACTGCAGGTCCTCGCCGGTGTAGCGGCCGACCCCGAGCGCCCAGCCGCCGCCGATCCGGCCGAACCGGGTGCGCAGGCTCATGTCGATCGATCCAGCCGGGCGCAGCAACACCCGCCTTCGCAGCGCCAGGACGACCAGCACGAGGCCGACCACGGCCACCGCGACGACGACGGCCAGGACGACCTCCACCGCCATGGCGGCTACACGGTCTGGCCGGCGGCGCGGAGTCGGGACGTCGCCCGGCCCGCGGCACCGGCGGCCTCGTCGTCGTCCTCGCCGGCCGAACGGGCCCGCTCCAGCGCCTGCTGGGCCCGGCCGACGTCGATCTCATCCGACCGCTCGGCCAGCTCGGCCAGCACCGAGACCCCGGCTTCGGTGACCGACAGGAACCCGCCGTGCACCGCGAAGACGAGCTCCTCGCCGCCCTCCTCCCGGATCCGGACGATCCCGCCCGGGGCCAGCTCGCCGAGCAGCGGCGCGTGACCAGGGAGCACTCCGAGCTCACCCTCCGTGGTGCGGGCGATGACCATCGTCGCGTCGCCGGACCACAGCAGACGCTCGACCGACACGAGCTCGACGTGCACGGTTGCCACGCGGGATCTCCTTCGTCGTCCGGAGGTCAACTGGAGTCTAGCGAGGGCCGCTGGGCCGCCCGGAACCGGACTCCGGTGGCCGCGCCCGAGCCGACCAGGACCGCGACCCGGGGTCGCGGCCGGCCGCGACCGGGGCGTCCCGTCGGGCCGGGAATGGTCGCGTACCGTCATCGCGTGCCTCACCGACCGTACGTGCTATTGAGTGCGGCGGTCTCCCTGGACGGCGCGCTCGACGACCGGTCGCCGCGCCGGTTGATCCTGTCCGGGGCCGAAGACCTGGACGCGGTGGACGAACTTCGGGCCGGCTGCGACGCGATCCTCGTCGGCGCCGGCACGGTCCGCGCCGACGACCCGCGACTGCTGGTCCGGTCCGAGCGGCGTCGGGCCGACCGGGTGGCCCGCGGGCTACCCCCGTCACCCGTCCGGGTGGTGCTGACCCGCAGCCGCGACCTCGACCCGGGCGCCGCCGTGTTCGCCGGCGGCCCGGCGCCGCTGCTGCTGGGAGGCGACCTGCCGGACGTGCTGGCCGAACTGGCGGACCGGGGCGTACGCCGGCTCCTGGTCGAGGGCGGCGCCGGCGTGCTCACCGGGCTGCTCGCCGCCGGGCTGGCCGACGAGCTGCGGCTGGCGGTCGCGCCGATGTTCGTCGGCGACCCGGCCGCGCCGCGACTGCTGGGCGGACCCCGGTCCCGTCGGCGGCGGTTGCTCGGGGTGGAGGCGGTGGGCGACACGGCGGTGCTGCGCTATGCGCTCTGAGCCGCACCCGGAACCGCTCGACGTCGCCCTGCTGACCGAGGCCGTCGAGCTGTCCCGGCGCAGTCCGCCGAGCCCGGCCGCGTACGCGGTCGGCGCGGTCGTCGTCGGGGCCGGGCCGGGCGCACCCCGCTCGGTCGGCTGGTCGCGCCGGTACGACCCGCTCGACCACGCCGAGGAGGTCGCGCTGGCCGCCTTCCCCGGCAGCCCGGACGGCGGCACGCTCTACAGCTCGCTCGAGCCGTGCTCGCGCCGGCGGTCCCGCCGGCACACCTGCACCGAGCTGATCCTCGCCGCCGGCATCGCCAGGGTCGTGTTCGCGCTGCGGGAGCCGCCGCTGTTCGCCGACTGCGACGGCGCCGAGCTGCTGGCCCGGGCCGGCGTCGAGGTGGTCGAGCTGCCGGCGCTGGCCGCCGAGGTCCGGGCGGTGAACGCCCATCTGCTCGGCTGACCGCTGGCGTCCACATGCGACGCCAACCTGCTCGGCCGCACGCGGTCCACACGCGACGGAGCGGGCCGGTCCACAGTGGACCGACCCGCTCCGGAAGCCGAAACGTTACTTGTTCAGCTCGGACGCCTTCTTCTCGACGTCCTCGATCCCACCGCAGAGGAAGAACGCCTGCTCCGGCAGGTGGTCGTAGTCGCCGCGAGTGAGCGCCTCGAACGACTCGACCGTCTCCGACAGCGGCACGACCGAGCCGGGCTGGCCGGTGAACTGCTCGGCCACCAGCAGGTTCTGGGAAAGGAACCGCTGGATCCGGCGGGCCCGGCCCACCAGCACCCTGTCCTCTTCGGACAGTTCGTCGATGCCGAGGATCGCGATGATGTCCTGCAGCTCGTTGTAGCGCTGGAGGATCCGCTTGACCTCCTGGGCGACGTCGTAGTGCCGCTGCCCGATGTACTGCGGGTCGAGGATCCGCGAGGTCGAGTCGAGCGGGTCCACCGCCGGGTAGATGCCGAGCTCGGAGATCGGCCGGGACAGCACCGTGGTCGCGTCGAGGTGCGCGAACGT
>Ga0068856_100006953_pt1 | contig 11059 bp, 12 predicted proteins | sample KBSCornC62_FD_66595 | JGI IMG/M metagenome (GOLD analysis project Ga0068856, IMG submission 66595) | Corn rhizosphere microbial communities from Kellogg Biological Station, Michigan, USA - KBS Corn C6-2 | ecosystem: Host-associated > Plants > Roots > Rhizosphere > Soil ... | reverse complement strand
CAGATGCAGCCCTCGGGCGCGACGAAGAGCGACATGCAATTCCACCAGCTCGACAAGCTCCGCACGACGTTCCAGGTCTGCCTCGACGCGAGCGGCAACGTGTCGTCGGCGCGCCAGCTCCACACGACCGGCTACGCGGAGTACGACGCCTCGCTGAAAGCCGGGATCGCGACGTGGCGCTACCGGCCGTACATGGTCGGCGGCCAAGGCATCCCGGCCTGCGGCATCGTGTCGTTCGTTTACACGATGAGGTAATGTCTGCGCGAGCGTGAGCGCGTCAGACACCGTCATTGACGTTCGCGAGCTGCGGAAGACGTACCGCACGCCGTTTCGCCGCAAGAAGGTCGAAGCGCTGCGCGGCATCTCGTTCTCGGTCCAGCGCGGTCACATCTTCGGCTTCGTCGGCCCGAACGGCGCCGGCAAGACCACGACGATCCGCACGCTGATGGGCCTCATCCGGCCGAGCGGTGGCTCGGCGACGATCCTCGGCCACAAGATCCCGAGCCGCGCCGCGCGCGCGAAGGTCGGCTTCCTGCCGGAGTCGCCGTACTTCTACGACTACCTCACGATCGGCGAGCTGCTCGATCTCGCCGGCCGGCTGTTCGGCCTCGACGGCGCGGCGCGGAAGAAGCGCGCGGACGAGCTGATCGAGCGGGTCGGCCTCGGCCGGGCGCGCACCCAGAGCCTCAAGAAGTTCTCGAAGGGCATGCTGCAGCGCGCGGGCCTCGCCCAGGCGCTGATGAACGATCCCGAGGTCGTCGTCCTCGACGAGCCGACGAGCGGCCTCGATCCGATCGGGCGCAAGGAAGTCCGCGATCTCATCCTCGAGCTCCGCGACAACGGCAAGACCGTGCTGTTCTCGTCGCACATCCTGACCGACATCGAGGCGATCGCCGATCAGGTCGCGATCGTCGCGCGCGGCGCGCTCCAGTCGACGGGCACGCCCGCCGAGCTCGTGAAGCGGACCGTCCTCGGCTTCGATCTCAAGGTCCGGATCGCGGCGGAGGCACCGGTCGACGAGCTCACCGCGGGTGCATCGCGGATCCGGCGGGTCGCCGACGAGCTCGCGGTCACGCTCGGTGCGGACGCCGACATCGACGCGTGGCTCGAGCGCGCGCACGCGGCCGGCGCGAAGGTGCTCGCGGTCGAGCCCCGCCACGAGACGCTCGAGGATCTGTTCATGCGTCAGATCGCCGGCGCCGATACCGCGAGCGCGGCGACCGAAGGACGGGTGTGATGCTCGGCCGGATCTGGGCGATCGCGCTCAACACGTTCCGCGAGGCGGCGCGGATCCGCGTGCTCTACGGGATCATCGTGCTGGTCGCCGGCGCGAATCTGTTGTCGATCGTGCTCGGCCAGATGTCGTTGCACGAGCAGGACCGAGTCGCGCGCGACATCGGCCTCGCCGGCATCTCGCTGTTCGGCTCGCTGACCGCGATCTTCCTCGGCGTGTTCCTGCTCTACACCGAGGTCCAGCGCCGCACGATCCACGCGATCGTGTCGAAGCCGATCGAGCGCTGGGAGTTCGTCGTCGGCAAGTACGCCGGCATGGCGATCGTGCTGACGATCCTCGTCGGGCTGTTCGCGGTCGCGATGGCGGGCATGCTGACGTGGCAGGGCGTCGGCGTGTCGAGCGCGGTCGTGAAGGCGGTCGTGCTCGCGTGGTTCGAGGTCCTGACGGTCGCGTCGATCGCGATCTTCTTCTCGTCGTTCTCGACCCCGTTCCTGTCGGGCATCTTCGCGCTCGCGATGTGGGGGCTCGGCCGGGTCACGCCCGACATCGAGGCCGCGATCGCGCACGGCTCGCCGTGGATCAAGACGACCGCGCGGATCGCGCTCGAGATCGTGCCCGACATCCACCTGTTCTCGCCGTCGGGGCGGATCGTCGAGGGCGCGACCGTGACGGTCCACGGCGACTTCATCACGTGGGGCTACGTCGGGCTCGCCTCGCTGCACGCGCTCGGCTGGATCGTCGGCCTGCTCGCGATCGCGTGCCTGTTGTTCCAGCGCCGGGACTTCGCATGACCCGCAGGAACCGGATCGTCGCGATCGCCGCCATCGCGTTTGCGGTGATGGCCGTGATCGGGCTGCGCGCCGTGGTCTCCGGTCGCCGCGCGCTCGCGCAGGGCGACGACTGGATGCTGCGCGGCAAGCCGGCCGAGGCGATCCGGTCATACGAGGCTGCCGCGCGCTGGTACGTACCGCTCGCCCCGCACGTCGATGCGGCGTACGCGAAGCTCCGCGCGCTCGCCACGGGCCCGAACGCGTTGGTCGCTTGGCGCGCGATCCGCAGCGCCGCGCGCGCGACCCGGTCGTTGTGGCAGCCGCACGCCGCGGACCTCGCCGAGGCCGACACGCAGATCGCGAAGCTCGAGGCCGGCGCCACGCCCGAACCGTGGTTTGCCGGGCGGTTAGCCGAGGATCCACGGCCTTCGATCGCGATGGCGGTGCTCGCAGGGCTCGGAATTGTCCTGGCCCTCGCCGGCGCGGCGGTCGTGGTGTTCCGGCGCTGGAGCATGCCGGCCGGCGGCGTGATCGTCCTCGGCGTGGCGCTCTGGCTCGTCGGGCTTTACAACGCCTGAGCGGCGGTGTCTTCTTCGCGCCGATGGGTAAGAATCTCGGAGGCGCGATCATCGACTTGCTCGACTCGGACAAGGTCGAGCTGCGCGCGGCGGCGACGACGGTCCTGGCGGCCGTCGGCAAGGGGGACAAGTCCGTGATGTCGGCGCTGACCTCGCGGCTCGCGGATCACGATGCGGTCGTCCGCCGGATCGCACTCGAGGGCCTCGCGGATCTCGGTGCGAGCGGCATCGCACCGAACCTCGTCCCGCTGCTCCGCGGCGACGACGACACGCTCGCCGAGCGCGCCGCGACGCTGCTCGCCCAGCAAGGGGCCGAGGCCGAATCAACGCTGCGCAAGGAGGTCCGCGCCGGCTCTGTGGGCGCGCGCCGGGTGATGGCGCAGCTGCTGCTCCGCCGAGGCACGCAGCCGGCGATCGAAGCGGTGCTCGACCAGCTGGCCGACCCGGAGTTCGGCGAGCAGGCGCTCCAGCTCGTGCGCGCGGAGCTCGACAAGGACAACGAGAAGCTCGCGAACCAGGTCGAGAAGAGCGCGATCGGTCGCGCCGGCGAAGCGGCGAAGGAGCTGCACAAGGCGTGGTCCCACGCCGAGAAGGCCGCCGACAAGGTCATCAAAGAGAACAAGGAAGCGGCGAAGAAGGCGGCCAAGAAGAAATCGGCGAACGGCACGAACGGGCACGGCGTGCTCGCGGCGCCCGATCCGCTACGCGCACCCGAGGTCGCCAGCGGCATCGCTCAGCTCGGCGCGCTGCTCCGGCTGATCGGCTACCTCGCGCGACCGTCGACCCAATCGCTGCTGCTCAAGTACGCCGATGCCGAGGAGCCGCGCCCGATCCGCCTCGCGGCGATCGCCGGCCTGCGCCGGATCGTCGCGACCAGCGAGGCGAAGGGGACCGAGAAGGTGATCGAGACGCTGATCGAATACGCCGACAGCGACGACTTCGCGGTCGCGCAATCGGCGGTCGACACGCTGCGCGGCGCGCGGATTCCGGAGTCGCTCGCGAAGTCGTTCGCGGCGCTCGCGAAGTCGAAGAACGTCGCGGCGCAGAAGCTCGCGATGGAGCGGATGCCCGCCGGTGGCGGCGCCTCTGCCGTGAAGATGCTCGTCGAGGCGCTCGGCGGCGACGATCCGACGGCGCGCGACGCCGCGGCGCGCGGGCTCGCGAAGGCGCCCGAGGCGGTGATGCCGCTCGTCAAGGCGCTGGTCGACACCGACGACGAACAGATCGCGCGCCGCTACGCCGGCGTGATCCGCGGCCACCGCGGCAACGTGTCGAACGCGGCGATCGAGCAGCTCGTCGAGCGGCTCCGCGAGCTCAGCGAGAAGAGCGCGAAGGGCAAGGCCGAGGCGGATGCGATCCTGGTCGAGCGCGTGCTCGGCGAGCTGATCGCGGACGTCGCGCCGCACAAGCACGTCGAGCTCCTGTTCGAGCGCGCGAAGCGGCTGCGCAAGGCCGGCAAGCCGGTCGAGGCGTTCGGCTCGCTGAAGCCACTGATGCGGTCGCGCGCCGACCTCGACGCGGCGATCGACGACGACCAGCGGTTCTTCCTCGCGATGCTATCGCTCGAGGCCGCGGGCGAAGGCATCGTGCGCTCCACCCGCGCCGACGATCCGGTGTTCGCGCAGTTCGCCGTGCTCGCCGCGAAGGGCTATCCGGTCGCGAAGCAGCTCGCGAAGTCGAACGACATCACCGACGAGATCCTCTACGGCCTCGGCTTCCGGCTGATCGAGTCCGGCGATGCCTCGAACGAGGAGCTCGGCGCGGAGCTGCTCCAGGGCATCATCGACGAGCGGCCGCGCAGCAAGCTCGCGAAGGCCGCGAAGAACAAGCTCAAGCTGAGCGGTCACCTCGACGACGACTAGAACGTAACCCGCAGAACGCGGCTACAACCCCAGCTGCCACGTCGCGCCGAACCACGTGGGATCGTTCGCTGCCGCGCGGGCACACGCGATGCACTTGTCGCGGAGCATGAAGCACTTCGTCTCCCTGCCCACGACTGCACTCGACTCCGTCACCGGGGGTGTCGGCACTCTCCCGACGAACCTCGCACCCGCGATGCCGCCGGTCGTGCCCCGTGGTCCGTTCGAGGTCATGAGCTCGAACGGCCTCGCGAAGGCGATCTACGGCGCGAACGGCCAGTACGTCCGCACGATCATCCTCCACCCGTGAGCTGACTCCGAGCGATCCCGAAGATCAGTAGTACAAGCGCAGCCACGCTCCCGCGGCGCCGCCGCCTGCGATCGCGAGGAGGAACAGGAGCAACACACCCCAGCGAAATCCCGCGGGTTCCTCGCCGTTGTCCGGTGGCGTGGTGCGGGTCTCCGCGGGCCGCGCTTTCACCAGGACCCCGGAGTCGGCGGCCGCGAGCGGCAGCGCGGGCGGGCGCGAGCTCCACGGCTTGCCCGTGACGAGCTCCTCGTCGACCTCGGCCACCTGCCGGCGCGAGACGCGCGCGATCTGAGCGAGCTCGGGCGCGCGCAAGTCGGCGTCTTCGATCGTCGCGCCATGCGTTTCGTCGCGCACGATCGGAGGCACCTCGATCTCCTCGTCGACCTCGGTCGGGACCAGATCGCCGAGCGGCTGGCCGACGCGCACGCGGTCGAGCAGCTGGCGCTTCGCCGCGATCCGATCGCCGAACAGGCGCATCAGCTTCGACGCGAGCGCCTGTGCCGGGTCGCCCGACGAATCGAGCGCGCCCGCGGTGACGAGCAGCGCATCGCGCATCTCGGCCGCACTGCGAAACCGCTCCGCCGGATCGTGAGCGAGCGCCTGCATGCAGATCGAGTCGAGCTGCGGCGGATAGCTCTCGGTCTGCGAGCTCGGCGGTGGGATCGGGAGCCCGAGCTGCTGCGGCGTCGAGAACACCCGGCGCAGCGTGGTCAGCTCGTAGAGCACGAGGCCGAGCGAGTAGACGTCGGACTGGCGGCCGAGCGGCCGGCTGCTCGCCTGCTCGGGCGAGCGATACAGCGACTCCGAGTCGGCGATCGCGACGCCGAGATCGAGCAGCTTGAGCTCGCCGCCGTACGTGATGAACACGGTCTCGGGGGACACCGCGCGATGGAGCTCGCCGGCGAGGTGCGCCGCGTGGAGGCCGTCGCAGATCTCGGCGATCATGTGCGCGGCGAGCCCGATCGAGATCCGCTCGTGCCGCTTGATCAGCCGGCGGAGCAGCCCGGCGAGGTTCTCGCCCTCGAGGTACTCCATCACGGTGTAGAGGTCGTCGCCGACCGCGACGAGCTCGATCTCGTCGACCAGGTTCGGGTGGCGCGCTTGCGACATCGTGCGCGCCGCGGTGGGCGGCCGCTTCTTGATCGCGACCGGCGCGCCCGACGGGCTCTTCGCGAGCAGGACCTCCCGGCCCTCCCCGCCGATCGCGAGCAGCCCTACGACCTCGTATTGGCCGATCCGAGAGAGCATGCGGCTCAGGGCACGAGCTTGTAGCCGAGCCCGTAGACCGTGAGGATGTGGCGCGGGTTCTTCTGGTCTTCTTCGAGCTTGCGGCGAAGCTTGACGATGAAGTTGTCGACGGTGCGCGAGGTCGGCGATGCCTGCATGCCCCACACCTTCTCGAGTAGCTCGTCGCGCGACACCGTCTCGTCGGAGCGCTCGCGGAGGAGCTTCAGGACCTCGAGCTCGTAGAACGTCAGGCGCTTCGAGGTCCGGCCCTTCGTCATCACGTGCTTGCGCGCGTTGATCTGCCAGCTGCCGATGTTGAACGTCTCGTCGGAGTGCGAGCTCATCCGCGCCTGGCGCCGGAAGATCGCGTTGATCCGCGCGATCAGCTCGGCGACGGAAAACGGCTTGGTGACGTAGTCATCCGCGCCCGCGTCGAGGCCGCGGATCTTGTCGCTCTCCTGCGCCTTCGCGGTCAGGATGATGATCGGCACGGTCTCGTCGCGCTGGCGCAGCGTCTCGCACACGCGATAGCCGTTGTCGTCGGGCAGCATCAGATCGAGCAGCACGCAATCGGGTGCCCAATCCATCGCGGCCGCGAGCCCCTCCGCACCTGTGCCGCGCGCATCGACCTCGAAGCCTTCGAACGTGAGGGCATCGCGGATGCCGCGCACGATGTCGGGCTCGTCCTCGATCACGAGGATGCGCTTCTTCGCCGGCTCTTCGCTCATCCGTGGCCCCTAGTTCTATCAGATCGGCAGCCAGAGCTGGAACGTGGCGCCGTTTCCCGGCGTGCTCTCGACCGTGATGTCACCGCCGTGCGCGCGCGCGATGTGCTGGACGAGCGCGAGGCCGATGCCCGAGCCGCGGATCGGCTTCAGCCGCATCTCCTTCGCGCGATAGAACCGCTCGAAGATCCGAGCCTGCTCCTCGAGCGGAATCCCCGGGCCGAAATCCTTGATCGCGAGCACGACGCGCTCGCCGTCGCGCCGGAGCGACAGCTCGATCTTCTTGCCGTCGCCGGCGTACTTGATCGCGTTGTCGACGAGGTTCAGCACCGCGAGCGTGAACGCGTTCGCGTCGAGCTGGACCAGCGGGATGTCCTCGCCGATGTGCGCCTCGAGCGCCATGTTCGCCGTCTGCAGCCGGCGCGTCGCGAGATCGATCGCGCGCTCGACGACCTCGACGATGTCGGACTCGGCGAACTCGTACACGCCCATCCCGCGCTCGATCTTCGCGAAGTCGAGGACGTTGTCGATCAGCCGGCCGAGCCGGACCGATTCTCGCCAGATGATCTCCGCGTACTCGGTCGCCTGCTCGGGAGACTTCGTCTTGTTGTTCGCGAGCATCTCTCCGAACATCGAGATGATCGCGAGCGGCGTCTTGAGCTCGTGCGACACGTTCGAGATGAAGTCGCTCTTCAGCTCGTTCGAGCGGCGCTCGCGCCGGATCGCGATCGCGAGGAGGCCGAGGCCGAGCAGGATGATCGCGACGGCGCCGCCGAGCAGCAGCGAGTCGATGATCCGGCGATCCCGCACCTTCTTCGCCGCCGTGTCGTCGGGCTCGGCGATCCGGAGGTGCCAGCCCTCGAGCATGCCGCTGAACGCGATCTGGACCGCGAGCGCTTCCTTCTCGTACTGGAACGGCCAGCCCTGCTTGACGACGTTGTTCTCGTCCGCGACCTGGTAGAGGAACCGCGAGCCCAGAAAGAACTGCGGGATCATGAAGTTGATGAGGTGGTTGAGGTCGTCCTCGACCACCACGTAGTAGTTCTGGCCATCGAGCTGTTTGCGCTCGAACGTCAGCAGGTACGGCTTGCCATCCGGGCCGCGGCCGTAGCGGCGCGTGGGCTTCTCGAGATCGAGCTTCTCGAGCGCCGCCCGCCTGAGCTCGTGCGCGAGGTACCAGTCGCGGGTCTCGACCGCCTCGACCTGGGCGCGGCTGGTCAGGTCCTTGGAGCCGTTCAGGACAGGCCTCAGGTCGGCATCGAGCACGAACACGCTCGCCACCGCGGCGCCGGTCGACTTGACCTGCTCGTCCAGCTTGTCGAGCTGGTCGAGCCGGACGACCTTCAGGATCCGGTTGTCGGCCTCCTCCACGTTCGACTCGATGTTCAAGATCTTCTCGACCGCGAGCTCGTTCAGCAGCTTGAACTGTTCGTCCCGGAGGGCCACGGCCGAGCTGTTCGCCCATCCGAAGTACGCGAATGCCACGACCGCGGCCAACACCGCGAAGATCAAGGCGTTCACGAGCAACAGACGGCGCACTTGCAGCGAATCCTGCCACTTCCGAGAACACTTGTGACTACCGAAGGTTGTCGGACTGCTGGGTTTATGTTAGACGGCTGACTTATAAGACATCCATCCGGAGTATACGGTTGGACAGTCCTTACATGTAGTTAGATCGGTACTCGTCCAAGAAGAGGGCTGGCAGAGATGGACTCCATCTTCGAAGAAGAAGCTGATGAGATCGGCGGCGAGATCGAGGCTTACTGCCCGTCTCCACGCTGCAAAGCGGACACGACTCACACGATCATCAGCATGTACGAGGACGAGGTGCGGCGCGTGCAGTGCGTCGTCTGCGGCGAGGTGCATGCCTACCGCAAGCCGCGCGGGGACGGGGCCGAAGGTGAAGGGGATGGCAGCGGCAAGAAGTCCTCGTCGAAGCGGCTGACCTGGGAGGATGCGATGGCGCGGGCGACCGACGCCGACCTCGCGAACACCCGGCCGTTCTCGATCCGCGACACCTACGAAGACGGCGACGTCGTGCACCACCCGGCGTTCGATATCGGCTTCGTGATCGAGCAGTTGCCCGACAACAAGGTCGAGGTGATCTTCCGCGACGGCGGCTCTCGCATCCTCGTGCACAACCGCGGCGATCTCGCCGCGCGGATGCCCGACATCGCCGAGATCCCCGCCCCGCGCGAGGCCAAGAAGAAGAAGCGCTCCAAGAAGGTCGAGACGCCGTCCGCGCCCGTGCCCGCGCGTAGCAAGGCCGAGGTCCAGGCCGCGGTCGACCGCGCCCGCGCCGCCGCCCAGGCCCGGATGGACGACTCTGCGAAGACCGCCGAGGAGCACAACAAGAAGCTGAAGGCGCAGGCCAAGACCATCAAGGCCACCGCGAAGGTCGCGAAGCCGAGCGCCAAGCCCGCCGCCGTGCCCGCCAAGGCCGCGCCGGTCGCCGCCGAGAAGGGTGCCAAGGGTGCGGCCAAGGTCGCCGCCAAGGCGCCTGCGAAGGCCGCTGCCAAGCCCGCGCCGGTTGCCAAGGCAGCCGCGAAGGGTGCGAAGAAGCCCGCTGCCAAGCCGGCCGCGAAGAAGCCCGCCGCGAAGCCGGCCGCCAAGAAGGCAGCGAAGCCTGCCGCGAAGAAGCCGGCCGCCAAGAAGCCGGCGAAGAAGAAGAAGTAAACGCTACGCGCCGGCGCGGCCGGTGCGGCTCGCGAATGCGAACAGCGCGGCGATCGCGATCGCGATCGCCTGGAGCGCGGCGATCAGGCCGAGCAGGATCGTCATGACCGCCAGCCCTGGGCAGCCGGCCACTCGACCTCGACCTCGTCGCGTTCGAGCTCGGCGAGGATCTCGCGCAGCGCTTCCACCCGGTCCGCGACCGGCGCGCTCGAATCTTCGGGCGCCAGCGTCGCCTCCTCGAGCTGTTCGCGGGTGGCGCCGACCGCCAGGATGCGAGAGACCGTCAGCGGATCGACGTCGCCGACGAGCTCGCGGATGTCGCTTTCGCGAAGTGTGGGCATGACGACACCTACTGCAGCGATCGCGCCACGACCGCCCCGACGTGGATCGCGAGCTCCGCGAATCGACTGCGCCCCGTGCGCGGTGCGACGCATGCGCTGCGCGATTCACCTGCGCTTCACGCCCACGCGCGTGGCGTAGGCCTTGCTGGAACGTGTGGTCATGGAAACCGACGAACCGATCCTGCGCGCTCGCGACTTGATGGTGCGCGACATCATCTCCGTCACGCCCGACACCACGATCCTCGATGTCCACCGCCTGTTCGTCGAGGAGGAGATCCATGGCGCACCGGTGATCGACGAGAACGAGAGGGTGCTCGGCGTCATCACCACCCTCGACCTCCTGCGCGCGACCCGCGACGAGCTGGCGCCGACGGCCAGCTCCTACTTCCAGGCAGATCCGCCCGTCGACAACGGCGAGTGGCGCCTGATCTCCGAGGAGCTCGAAGACCGGATGACCCAGGTCAGGGCGCGCGATGCGATGTCGCGCGAGATCGTCATGGTCGATCCGGATCTCCCGGTCGACGAGGTCGCGGACGTGATGCTGAAGCAGCACATCCATCGCGTGCTCGTCGGCGCGTCCGGCGCTCTCCAGGGCGTGTTGACCAGCTTCGACATGCTGCGCGCCGCCAGCGCCTCAGCCCATCGGCGGCCATGATCCGGTCTGCGGCGGCCGTTGTCGCGACGCTCGCCGGCTGCGCCATGCACGCGCCGGAGGAGGTCGTGATCGAATCGCCGCCGCACGCGGTCGCTGCCTCACCGGCGCCGCCGCCATCTCCGTCGCCGATCGCGCGCTATCACATGCGGCGCCACTTCGACGACCTGCGCTTGATCGAGCGCCTGTTGATCGCGGGCAAGCTCGCTGAAGGCACGACGCTCGGCGTGCTGCTCGTCCGCGAGGACGACGAGCCCGCGATGGTGCCGTTCAAGCCGCACGCCGAGCGCTTGAGCCGAGCAGCCGACGCGCTCGCCCATGCCGGCGATCTCGACGACGCGCTCCGCAAGACCGCGCTCCTGTCTGCAGGGTGCGCGGCGTGCCACACCGCCGTGTCCGCGCGCCTTCGGCTGCAGCCGCCCCCGCCGGTTCCCGAGCAACCGGTGATGGCTCGTCACGCCTGGGCGGCGGATCGCCTGTGGGAAGGCATGATCGCCGGCGACACGGATCGCTGGCGGCGTGGCCTCGCCGTGCTCGCCGACAGCCCGTTCGGCTCGCCGCCGTCGAGGCTTCCCAGCTTCGCGCAAGCGCAGCTCGCGAGCTACAGCACGGACCCCGAGCTGCGCGCCGACGCGTACGGCAAGATCCTGCACGAGTGCGCGACGTGCCACACCCGGTTGCGCATCG
>Ga0068856_100006950_pt1 | contig 11062 bp, 13 predicted proteins | sample KBSCornC62_FD_66595 | JGI IMG/M metagenome (GOLD analysis project Ga0068856, IMG submission 66595) | Corn rhizosphere microbial communities from Kellogg Biological Station, Michigan, USA - KBS Corn C6-2 | ecosystem: Host-associated > Plants > Roots > Rhizosphere > Soil ... | reverse complement strand
TGGCGTCCACGAGCTACATTGCGCATCGCGAGGCACGAGCAGGGAGCAGGAAGACATGACCGATCGGCTGAAGGGCAAGGTCGCGCTGATCACCGGCGGCGCCTCGGGCCTGGGCGCCAACGCCGCCGCGCTGATGGCGCAGGAAGGCGCCAGCGTCGTCGTCGCCGACATCGCCGCCGAGCGCGGCAAGGCGGTCGCCGACAAGCTCGGCTCTGCCGGCCACTTCGTGAAGCTCGACGTCACCAGCGAGGACAACTGGAAGGCCGCAATCCAGGAGACGGTCGACAAGTTCGGCGCGCTGCACGTGCTGCTGAACTCCGCCGGCATCGGCCTCAGCAAGACGATCGAGGAGATCAAGCTCGAGGAATGGCGCAAGGTTCATGCGATCGACCTCGACGGCGTGTTCATGGGCTGCAAGCACGGCGTCGCCGAGATCAAGAAGCATACCAAGCGGCTCGGCGGCTCGATCATCAACATCTCGTCGATCTCGGGCATCATCGCCGGCGCCAACATGGCCGCCTACAATTCGGCCAAGGCGGGCGTGCGGCTCTTGAGCAAGTCGGTGGCGCTGCATTGCGCCAAGTCGGGCTACAATATCCGCTGCAACAGCGTGCATCCGACCTTCATCGACACGCCGATCCTCGACAAGTACCGCGACCGCTTCGGCAACGAGGTGATGCAGCAGAAGCTCGGCCGCCAGGTCCCGATCGGCCGCCTCGGCCGGCCTGAGGAAGTCGGCTGGGCCCTGGTTTTCCTGGCATCCGACGAATCGAGCTTCATGACCGGCTCGGAAGTCGTGATCGACGGCGGCATTTCGGCGATGTGATCCAACACGGAGGGAGCAATGCTTCTTTCTCTCGACGGACGTAAAATCTATTTCGATCTTGCCGGCCCGCAGAACGCGCCGGTCGTGTGCTTCACCCATTCGCTGAATGCCGACGGCGGCATGTGGGTCGAGCAGATGGTGCCGCTCCTGGGCGCCGGCTACCGCGTGCTGCGGCTCGACATGCGCGGCCACGGCGGCAGCGCCCCGGTCGACGGCGACTACACGATGGACCAGCTCGCGGCCGACGTGAAAGGCGCGCTCGACGTGCTGGGCATCAAGAAAGTCCATTACATCGGGCTGTCGATCGGCGGCATGATCGGCCAGGGTTTCGCGCTCGCGAACCCCGGCACCCTGTCGTCGCTCTGCCTGTGCGACACCCAGCCGTCGACGCCGCCGGGCTCGGCCGGCACGTGGGAGGAGCGCAAGGCGGCGGTGCGCACCAAGGGCCTGGCGTCGCTCGCCGACAGCACAATGGAGCGCTGGTTCACGCCCGAGTTCAAGAGGGTGAACCCGCAGCGCTGGACCGAGGTGCGCGACACCATCAGCGGCACCACGCCAGCCGGCTCGGCCGGCTGCATGTCGGCGATCCAGAATTTCGACTATCTCGAGCGGCTCGCGACCATCAAGACGCCGACGCTGGTGATCTGCGGCGACCAGGACGAGGGCACTCCGCCGGACCGCAACAAGCTGATCGCGTCGAAGATCCCCAATGGCCGCTACGAGGGCATCGCCAACGCGCGCCACCTGCCCAACGTCGAACGGCCCGAGCAGTTCAACCGCATCATGATGAGCTGGCTCGCCGCCAATCGTTAGGAACAGACCATGGATTTCGCCTTCACCGAAGACCAGCTCGCGATCAAGGACAGCGTCGGCAAGCTGTGCGCCCAGTTCGACGGCAAGTACTGGCTTAAGAAGGACAAGGAAGGCGGATTCCCGGAGGACTTCTACCGCGCGGTGGCCGACGCCGGCTGGCTCGGCATCGCCATGCCCGAGGAGTATGGCGGCGCGGGCCTCGGTATCACCGAGGCCGCGATCATGATGCAGACGGTCGCCGAATCGGGCGCCGCCCTGCAGGGCGCCTCGGCGATCCATCTCAATGTGTTCGGCCCCAACCCGATCGTGGTGTTCGGCACCGAAGAGCAGAAGAAGCGCATCCTGCCCGACATCATCAAGGGCAAGGTCAAAGGGTGCTTTGCCGTCACCGAGCCCGACGCCGGCCTCAACACCACCATGCTCGACACCAAGGCCGAGCGCGACGGCAACGGCTACGTCGTCCACGGCAAGAAGACCTTCACCACCACGGCATCGGTCGCCGACAAGATGCTGCTGATCGCCCGCACGACGCCCAAGGACAAGTGCAAGAAGCCGACCGACGGGCTGTCGCTGTTCTACACCGACTTCGACCGCTCCAAGATCGAGGTCACCGAGATCGACAAGATGGGCCGCAAGGCGATCGACACCAACCAGGTGTTTATCGACGGCCTCAAGGTGCCGCTCGAGGACCGCATCGGCGAGGAAGGCCGGGGCTTCCACTATCTGCTGCACGGCCTGAACCCCGAGCGCATCCTGATCGCGGCCGAGGCGATCGGCATCGGCAAGGCGGCGCTCGCCAAGGCGACGCAGTACGCCAAGGAGCGCATCGTGTTTGGCCGGCCGATCGGCAAGAACCAGGCGATCCAGCATCCGCTGGCCGAGAGCTGGATGGCGCTCGAGGCCGCGAACCTGCTCACCTTCAAGGGCGCCTGGCTGTACGACAACAAGCAGGACTGCGGAGCCGAAGCCAACTCGGCGAAGTATCTCGGCGCCCGCGCCGCCTACGACGCCTGCGAGCGCGCGATCCTGACCCATGGCGGCTACGGCTACGCCAAGGAGTTCCACGTCGAGCGCTTCCTGCGCGAGGTGATGATCGCGCGCATCGCGCCGGTCAGCGAGCAGCTGATCCTGTGCTACGTCGCCGAGCGCGTGCTCGGACTGCCCAAAAGCTACTAGAAGAAAGTCCCGGTGGGCTGGCGGGTCGCCTCTGGAGAGGCGCGCCGCCGCATGCCGGGACGAAAATGTCCAAGACCTTCCACGGGATTCGGCGCATCATGGCATCGCGGCGTTGAGGCGTCGGACGGAGGGACAGCGATGCGTGCAGTCCTGATCTTGACGATTCTGGAGACGGGGTTGCTCCTGGCGCTGGGTAACGGCGCCTTCGGCCAGACCCGCCCGCCGGCGCCGGCCGCTTCGGTTGCCCAGTCGATCGCGAAAATGCAGGAAAGCCAGATCGGCACCGATGTAGCGCGCCGCCCCTACCCGCTGGCCGGCGGCGGCCAGCAGGCGCTCGTGCTCATGCACGGCTGGGGATCGACCTACGTGCCCCAGCGGCCTGAAGAGATTCCCGTCCTGGCCGCGCCGCAGGTGCTCACGACCGGCGTCTATCCGTGGTCCAGGAACGTCGACACGCCGCGGACCTGGACCATCTTTTCCATTCAATCGCCCTGCCGGAAATGCTGAGACCCTGGCCGCGACTGCGCAACCTCCCCGCCCGCCTATCCGCAGCCCTCTAGTCACCCGAATCCTTCGGTCCCCACTCCTCGACCACACGCTGCAGGTCGAGCAGGTTCTGGCGCATCTGCTCGAGCGCGAATCCGACCGCGAAAAAGCGCTCGGCTCCATCGGCCGGTAGCACGCGGGTCAGCCCGTCGGCCCGCGCCGACTCGACGTCCTTCTCATAGGCCGCGAGCGCGCGCTCCAAGGCCTCGATCGGCGGCGGCCCGGCATGCGCCAGCAGCGCCGCGCTGCAGGCGCGCAAGTAAGTCGACGCCGCCTGCGCGATTTCGTCGAGCCGCGATTCGAGCCGCGCGGCCAGCGCCTCCGGTAGCGGCATAGACGCCGCGCGGCCGATGATCACCAGGTCGTGGCGCAGGCGCAGCAGCGTGCGGCGCAGAGGGCCGGTGTCGGCCGCGGATGAAAGCCGCGCCCTGCGCTCGCGCTCGGCTTCGAGGCCGATGGTGTTGAGATCGTTCAGGCCCTGGCCGATGCCGTCCTGCAGCCGGTGCAGCTCGTCGGTATCGAGACCGCTGCGCAGCCCGTCGATCAGGGCCGCCTGGGCCCGCGCCATCAGGTCGATGATGCGCGCCGCCGCCTGGCGCATCTGGCGGTGCGCGCTCGACGGCAGCACCACGAAGGAGACGCCGAGGCCGATCACCGCGCCCAGCGCCACCTCGAGCACCCGGTTGATCGCCGAGGCGACCGGACTGGCATGGGTCATCCCCGGCAGCAGCAGGATGATGATGGCCGTGATCGGCACGACGTTCATGTTGGGTCGGCCGGCGGCCAGCAGCGCCAGCGGCGCAACCGCGATCACCAGCACGACCAGCAGCGCGCCCTCGCTCTCGTGCGGAAGAAGAACCGCGATCAGGCCGCCATACATTGCCCCGCCAACCGTGCCGGCGAGGTAGTCGCCGGTCGCCTTGAGCGAGCGGCCAACGCTCATCTGGGTGACGATCATCGCCGTCAGAACCGCCCACAGGGGCAGCGGCAGGCCGAGTTGCTGGGCGGCAACCAGCGCCAGGATCGCCGCCACGGTGATCCGCACCGCCAGGGCCAGATGAACCCGCCGCAGGCTGGGGCGCGTTCGCAGCCAGCGCCACAAGATGGTCATATCCTTCACAGTGACCGCAATCTCCGGAATTTCTCTTACCACTCAAAGGTCAGGCATTTCCCGCCCGGTTGGCAACCGCTTCCCGCCATGCGGCGTTTCTTGGGCAGCATCAGTCACTCCAAAGGGGAAAGTCATGCGCCGAGTCCCATTCTTCGCAGCCCTGCTGAGCGGCGCGGCGATTGCCGTGGTGGCTCACGCTGCGCAGCCGACCGGCACCCCACAGATGCGCGCGGAGGCGCTTTGCGCCAAGCACGGTGTGCAGCCGCGCTCGTCCGCTTGGGAGCCCTGCCTGTCGCAAGTGACCCGTGCCTATGAGTGGGGCGAGAACACGCTCGCAAACCAGCTCGCACGCGCCGCCGGCGATGCCCGTGAGAATTGCCTCGAGCACGGCCTGCGTCCGGAGACGGGGTCCTATCGCGCCTGCATCAGCCGCGAGATCGATGCCCGCAGCGACCTGTTGATCCTGGGCGACGACCAGAGCGGCGTGAACGTCGCTGAGTCACAATAGCGACAGGTCGCAATACAGGTCGCAATGGCGACTGCTAACGCGGAATACCGTTCGCGTATTCCGCGTCGATCTTCCCGAAGACATCCCAGAAGGCCGGCGGAGTCCGGCCTTCGAGCTTTTCGACCAGGATCGTGAGGTGGCAATGCCAGCCGCCTGCGGTGCCGATGCGCTCCGCGTCATTCGGCAGTTTGCGGTGCGTGAGCGTCAGCAGCACCCTGCCGTCGCGCCGGGCTGCCAGCTCGAACACAACCTCCGACGTACCGCCCCAGGTGAAGGCGAGCCGCCGCGGTGGGTCCAGTTCGGTGATCGTCTCCTCGGCGTGATGGCCCTCGGCATCCATCTTCGCGAAGCGCTCGGGCGGCGGCGCCTGCAAGGGCGACAGTTCCGAATGCTTGAAGCGCAGCGTGACCTTGCCGCCGACGCGCAGTTCCATGGGCCCGCTGGCCAGCCATTCGCCGCGCTTCCTCGAATCGATGAGATAGGACCAGACATTCTCGATCGGTCCCGGTAGCAGCCGCTCGAATCGGATCTCGGTCGGCGAGACGACCTCGGGATAGTCCGTCATTTGCGACTCCCTTTCCTGATGGCGCGTTCGAGATCGTCGAGCCGCATCGACCAGAAGCGCTCGTAGTAGGCCAGCCAGCGGTCGGCCGCCGCGAGCGGCCCGGCAGCGAGCCGGCAGCGATGCGACCGGCCCTCGATGGTGCGGCTCAGCAAGCCCGCCTGCTCCAGCACCTTCACGTGCTTGGCCGCGGCGGCGAACGACATGTCGAACGGTTCCGCCAGCTCGCCGACCGTGCGCGTGCCGCCCGACAATCGGCGCAGCATGGCCCGGCGGGTCGGATCGGATAGCGCACCAAACACGCGATCCAGGCTGGTGGGCGATTGTTCAACCATTCGGTTTAACATATGGGATGCATTTTCGATATTCAACCAGAAAGTTGAATGAGGACAAAAATCGACGTGACCGCCTGCCACACAAACGCCCTATCCGGCCGGGCAACAGGGCCTCCGACAAAGCGTTCCTTGGGCATCGGGATTCCTTCGACAGGAGCCAGCCCATGTTCCGTTCGAAACTCCGCCTGTACACGCTCTTCGTCGCGGTCGGCGCGTTGCTCGCCGGTGTCACGCCGTACGCCGCGCACGCCCAATCGGGTGATGCGTTGGCGCATGCCGAGCGTACCTGCCTCGACCAGGGCCTCGGCCCCCACTCGGTGACATTCGACGCCTGCACAGAGCGCGCGGCCTCGGCTTATGACCAGGGCGCGCCGGGCCTTGCCGCCGATGAGGCGCATCGCGTCGCCGAGGCGCAGCAGGCCTGCATGTCCTACGACCTCGACCCGCAGACGCTGGGTTACCACCAGTGCGTCGCGCAAGAGACTGATCGTCCAACCTACGCGCTCCGGTACTGAGGCGGCCGGAGCGCGGAACGAGGGCCGGTCGGGCGGTTGCCCGGCCGGCCTTTTTCATGGGTAGAGTCCGGCATGGATCCCCTGCCCGCCTCCGTGCTCCCCGCCGGCGTTCGCGCCCGCATTGTTCCCGGCATCAACGGCCTCGACATCCACCTGCTCGAGGCCGGCCACGAGACGCCCGGCCGGCCCGCGGTCCTGTTGCTGCACGGCTTTCCCGAGATCGCTTACAGCTGGCGCAAGATCCTTCCAGCGCTCGCGGCCGCGGGTTACCACGCGATCGCGCCCGACCAACGCGGCTACGGCCGCACCACCGGCTGGGACGCCGACTATGATGGCGACCTCACCGGCTTTCGGTTCATGAACCTGCTGCGCGACGCGATCGGCGTGCTGTTCGCGTCGGGCCATCGCACTGCCGAGGCGGTGGTTGGCCACGACTTCGGCGCCTCGGTCGCGGCCTACGCCGCGCTGGTCCGAGGCGACATCTTCAAGCGCATGGTGCTGATGAGCGCGCCGTTCGGCGGCCCGCCGTCGGTGCCGTTCGGCCCGCTGCCTGCGAAGGCGCCGGACATCCATGCCGCGCTCTCGGCCCTCCCGCGGCCGCGCAAGCATTACCAATGGTACTACTCGACGCGGCCGGCCAACGAGAACATGTGGCGGGCGAAGCAGGGCGTGCACGATTTCCTGCGCGCCTACTACCACCACAAGAGCGCCGACTGGAAAGCCAACCAGCCGTTCGAGCTCAAGGGCTGGACGGCCGAAGAGCTGGCCAAGATGCCGACCTATTACATCATGGATCTCGCCGACGGCATGGCCGAGACGGTGGCGAAGGAGATGCCGTCGGCCGCCGAGATCGCCGGCAACAAGTGGCTGACCGAGGCCGAGCTCAAGGTCTACAGCGACGAGTACCAGCGCAACGGCTTCCAGGGCGGGCTCAACTGGTATCGCGTGCGCACGACCGGGCGGACCAACGGCGAGCTCGAGGTCTTCACCGGACGCACCGTCGACGTGCCGTCGACCTTCATCTCCGGCAAGAGCGACTGGGGCATCTACCAGACGCCCGGCGCGATCGCGCGCATGCAGAAGGCCGCTTGCACGAAGATGAAGGAAATCCACCTCATAGACGGCGCCGGCCACTGGGTGCAGCAGGAGCAGCCGGACGAGGTGAACCGGCTGCTGCTCCAGTTCCTCAAGACGTCATGAAGCTATAGGTCCCTCGCTACGCTCGGGATGACACCGTCTTTGGTCGGGATGACACTGTCTTTGTCGTCACCACAGTCCCGGTGTCATCCCGAGCGTAGCGAGGGATCTTTACTTCTTTCGCCATCCGGCCACTTCGTCAGGCGCGGCATTGCAAGCCGCGGCGACCAGCGCGGCGGTGAGCAGCGTCGCCTGACGCAGCTCGCTTTGCGCCACCTTGTCCCGCGTGTCGGCGGGGGTCAGCACCACGCGCAAGTGCGCGTTGGGATCGTCGAAGCCCGCGACCAGGCGGATCGCCGGGATGCCGCCGGCCGCGAAGTTGGCGTGGTCGGAGTTGGTCATCAGCGGCCGCACCGTGCGCAGCGACTGGCCATTCGATGCCGCGACCTGCAGCAGGAACGGCTCGACGCCGGCATAGCCGCTGGTCAGCGCCGCGAGGTTCGGGCTGCCGGCCACCGAGTCGAGATTGACGTTGATGGCGATCTTCGCCCGCTCCGCGTCAGACAGCGCCTGGACGTACTGCGCCGAGCCGGTCAGCGCCCATTCCTCGACCGAAAAGAACATCACCCGCAGCCCGCGCCGCCACTTGCCGACTTCCGGAGACAGCGCCCTTGTCACCGCCAGCACCGAGGCGAGGCCGGTGCCGTTGTCCATCGCCGATTCGGCAAGGTCGTGGCCGTCGACATGCGCCGACAGCACCACCCACTCGTCGGTCGTGCCGGGATACTCATAGACGAGCGTCTCGGTCTCGGCCGGCGCCTCGGCGGTCTCGATGGTCAGGGTAACGGTCGGCCAGCCGTCCGGTCTGCGTGCCAGCTTCGCCGCCGTCTCCGGCGCGATGCCGAGCGCGGGAATGCCCGGCCCGCTGTCACGCCCGGACGAGCCCGCCACGACGTGCCCTGGCAACGGTCCCGCGATCAGGAAGCCGACGGCGCCATTGGCCCGCGCCATGTCGTACTTGCGGCGGCGATGGATGGTGCCGGCGGCGAACATCAACTCGTGCCGCACGAGCACGATCCGCCCCTTGATCTCGGCCGCGTGCTCGGCGAATTCGTCCGGCGTGCCGCGGCCGAGGTCGATCACCTCGGCGGTGAGCCCGTCCTTGCCGGTCGCGATGGTGCGCACCAGCGGATGGCACGCCGCCATCGTCCCGCCCGGCAGGCGCAGGGCCGCGCTCCGGGGCGTCCAGCCGTTGTAGGGCACAGGAATCGAACGCCCCGAGTTCGCCGGCGAGGCCGCGCGCACGCGCTCGCGCAGCAACGCGAAGGCCTTCTTCTCGCTGGCGGTGCCGGCGAGCCGTCCACCGCAATCGCAGATGTCGTTGAAGTCGCGCCACAGCTCGGGATCGGCCGCGAGGCGCGCCGCCAGCGCCGGCGGCAATTGATGGGCGGTCATCGCGCACTCCCGAGCTTGGATTCGAGCAATTCGAGGAAAGCCGCGGCGAGCACCGACGGCTCGCGGTCGCGGCGATGGAACACGCCGATCTCGTAGATCACTGCGGGCTCGAACGGCCGCGCGACGATGCCGAGATGGCTGAAGCTCTGCGCCGACAGGGGATCGACCAGCGACCAGCCGGTGCCGGCCGCCACCAGCGCGCAGCAGGAGGCGAAGAACTCCGCCTCGACCACCGCGTTGATCTGCGCGTCGGCGCCGGCAAACGTTCCGTAGACCCGGCTCAGCATCTGCGGCGAGCGCGCCGGCGCGATCATCGGCTGGCCCGACAGCAGCGCCGGCGTCAGCAGCTTGCGCGAGGCGAGTGCATGGCGCGGCGGCAGGATCGCCACGCAACGCATCTGGAATCGCATCAGGCGCACGGCGGTCTCGTCGACCGGCAGCTCGGCGATGCCGAGATCGTAGCCCTCGGTCGGCAAAAGCTGGCTCACCACGTCGGAATGCCGCGACACCAGCCGCACCGACACGCCCGGCCGCTCGGCGACGAACGCCGCGACCAGCGGCGGCAGCATCGAGATCGCTGCCGCAGGATGGCTCGCGATCACCAGCCGGCCCGACTGGCCCTCGCGGATCTGCGCCGTCGTCGCCGCGAGGCGATCGACCTCGCCCAGCACGCGGGTCGCTTCGGTGTAGAACAGCAGGCCTTCGGGCGTCGGCTTCAGCCGGCCGCCGGCGCGCTCGAATAAGGGGAAGCCGACGCTCTCCTCGAGCTTGGCGATCTGGCCCGACACCGCCGGCTGGGTGATGCCCAGCGCCTGGGCAGCCGCCGTGACCGAGCGGCTGTCGACCACGGCGCGGAACGCTTCGAGCAGCTTGACGTCCATACGCTATAAGAACTCCTTATTGTCGATTCATAGCGTAAATCCGCAACCGGAAGCAAAGTCCCCGCTGAAATTGGTCGCACTTGTTGGGCGGCATAGGATTTGCTTATGCTCTGCATATGGCCGGAACACCGATCATCCTCGCCGAAGGCGTCAGCAAGACGTTCGGCACGAACCAGGTGCTGACCAAGGTCTCGCTGCCGGTGATGGAGCGCGACGTGGTCTGCGTCGTCGGCCCCAGCGGCTCGGGCAAGACCACGCTGCTGCGCTGCATCGCCCTGCTCGAGACGCCGAGCGAAGGTCGCATCGTCATGCAGGGCCAGGCGATCTCGACGCCCGGGCAGGAGAAGCCGGTGAAGGCCGCGGCGCGCGCGGTGCGGTCGGACATCGGCATGGTGTTCCAGCACTTCAACCTGTGGCCGCACATGTCGGTGCTGGAGAACCTGATCGAGGCGCCGATCCGGGTGAAGAAGATGCCGAGGGCCGAGGCGGTCGCGATCGCCGAGCGCCTGCTGGCCAAGGTCGATCTCTCCGACAAGCGCGACGCCTATCCGACCCGCCTGTCGGGCGGCCAGCAGCAGCGCGTGGCGATCGCGCGGGCACTCGCCATGTCGCCCAAGGTGCTGCTGTTCGACGAGGCGACCAGCGCGCTCGATCCCGAGCTGCGCCGCGAGGTGCTGCTGGTCATGCGCCAGCTCGCGCAGGAGGGCATGACCATGCTGGTCGTGACTCACGAGATGAACTTCGCGCGCCATGTCGGCACGCGGACCGTGTTCATGGATCGCGGCGAGATCGTCGAAGAGGCCCCCGGTTCGGCCTTCTTCGATTCACCCAAGACCGAGCGTGCGCAGCGTTTTCTGCAGCAATTCGAGGAATAAGCAAAGGGAGACGACGATGGGAATCAAGGCAATCCTGGCCATGCTCGCCGCGGCGGGCCTGGTCGCGGCGGCGATGCCGGCCGAGGCGCAGCAGACGCAGTCGCGGCTGTTCGAGGTGACCAAGAACAAGAAGCTGCGGGTCTGCCAGTTCCCGCTCTACTACGCGATCTCCTATCGCAATCCCAAGACCGGGCAGATCGAGGGCATCGACGCCGATCTCTCGAAGGAGCTCGCCAAGGAGCTCGACGCCAAGCTCGAGATCGTCGAGACCAGCTTCGGCTCCTTCATCGCCGATCTGCAAGCGAACAAGTGCGAGATCGGC
>Ga0068856_100006949_pt1 | contig 11064 bp, 9 predicted proteins | sample KBSCornC62_FD_66595 | JGI IMG/M metagenome (GOLD analysis project Ga0068856, IMG submission 66595) | Corn rhizosphere microbial communities from Kellogg Biological Station, Michigan, USA - KBS Corn C6-2 | ecosystem: Host-associated > Plants > Roots > Rhizosphere > Soil ... | reverse complement strand
TCAGAAGTTGTTGTTCTGCTCCGCGAACAGCGACGTGACGGACTCGCCGTCGGAAATCCGGCGGATCGTCTCCGCGAACAGGAAGGCCACCGACAGCTGGCGCACCTTGGCGCACGTGGCGCCATCGTCCTTCAACGGGATCGTGTCGGTGACGACGACCTCGTCGAGCAGGGACTTCTGGATGCGGTCGATCGCCGGCCCGGAAAAGACCGCGTGCGTGCAGTAGGCGTAGACCTTGAGCGCGCCGCGTTCCTTCAGCACCTCGGCCGCCTTCACCAGCGTGCCGGCGGTGTCGATCATGTCGTCCATGATCACGCAGTTGCGGCCCTCGACCTCGCCGATCACGTGCATCACTTCCGACACATTCGCCTTCGGCCGGCGCTTGTCGATGATCGCGAGCTCGCAGCCGGCCTGCTTGGCGAGCGCCCGCGCGCGCACCACGCCGCCGACGTCGGGCGAGACCACGATCAGGTCGCGGTAGCGCTTGGACTGCAGGTCGGACAGCAGCACCGGCGACGCGTAGATGTTGTCGACCGGGATGTTGAAGAAGCCCTGGATCTGGTCGGCGTGCAGGTCCATGGTCAGGAGCCGCTCGACGCCCACCGCCTCGAGCAGGTTCGCGACCACCCGGGCCGAGATCGGCACGCGCGTCGAGCGCGGGCGGCGGTCCTGGCGCGCGTAGCCGAAGTACGGGATGACGGCGGTGACCCTGCGTGCCGACGCGCGCTTGATCGCGTCGACCATGATGCAGAGCTCCATCAGGTTCTCGTTGGTCGGCGCGCAGGTCGGCTGCACCACGAAGATGTCGCGAGCGCGCACGTTCTGCTGGATCTCGACGTCGACCTCGCCGTCGGAAAAGCGGCCGACCTTCGCCTTGCCCAGCTCGATGCCGAGGTTGGACGCGATCTGCTGCGCAAGCGCCGGGTTGGCGTTGCCCGTGAAGAGGACGGTGTTGAACAGCACGTGGGGCTCGGGCGCTAGAAGAGGTGGCAGGGGAGGAAGGACTCGAACCCTCGAATGTCGGAATCAAAATCCGATGCCTTAACCAACTTGGCGACTCCCCTACACGGGTCCGCGGCTTGCGCCGCGAACCTGAAAACCCGCACCGGCCGCCGCCCGGCGCTCTTCACCAGTCCGCGAGCGGATGCCGGGCGAGGCTGCGGCACATTCTGCCCGCCCAGCCGGCATGCGGCACGCCGTGGAACGCGACCGCGGGCTCCTCGCCGCTCCCGGCCCATGCGAACACCGCGCTGCCGGAGCCGGTCATGCGCGCATGTCCATGGCGCGCGGCGAGGAACGCGCGGGCTTCGGCGACCTCCGGGCATGCGGCCTCGGCCGCCTGTTGCAGGTCGTTGCGCCCGAAAGCCCAAGGAGCGCACCCGTTTTCACCGGTGAAACCCTCGATTCTAGCAGCTTCGGTCGTGCGTCCCAGCAACGGGCTGCCGAAGACGGCGCGCGTGTCGAGGCCCGCTTCGGGCTTGAGCACCGCGAACCACTGGGGCGCGATCGCGATCGGCGTGAGGCGCTCGCCGACGCCCTGCGCGAAGGCCGCGCCGCGACCGAGAAAGAAGGGCACGTCGGCACCGAGGGCGAGCCCGATCCGGGCGAGCCGGTCGCGCGGCCAGTCGAGCTTCCACAGCCGGTTCAGCGCCAGCAGCACGCTCGCGGCGTCGGAGCTGCCGCCGCCGAGGCCCGCACCCCACGGAACCTGCTTGTCGATCGAGATATCGGCGCCGAAGCTCGAGCCGCTCGCCGCCTGCAATGCGCGGGCGGCCCTCAGGCAGAGGTCGTCCTCGGGCAGCGGCGGGCCCAGGTCGCGGCGCGCAAGGCGCCCGTCGCCGCGCCGCTCGAGATGCAGCACGTCGCACCAGTCGATGAGGAGCATCGCCGACTCGAGCAGGTGGTAGCCGTCGTCGCGCCGGCCCACCACGTGAAGGAACGCGTTGAGCTTCGCCGGCGCGCGGACGTCGTGCAGTGCGAGGAGGGCCATCTCAACGATCGAGCTTGATGCGCACGTCGACGGCCGGCGGGCGTGCGCGGTGCGCGATCAGCAGCGCGTCCTCGTCGAAGCGCGCGAGATCGACCGACCAGCCGAGCTGCTCGAAGCCCCGCGCGGCGGGCGCCGGGCGGCTCGGCGCGCCCGGCCATGGCCGGCCTCGCAGCCAGTCGAACAGCGCCTCGACCGGCAGGCTTTCGCCCACCACCTCGTGCGTCAACGACTCCAGATCCGGGTACGCGGTGTCGCCGCGCGGCGTGGCGAGCACCACCGACTCGGGCGACCAGCGCGCACGCGCCAGGATGCTGCCGAGCGGCGTGCTGAGGTCGAGCCGCCCTTGCGTGGCGCTTCCCTCGAGTTCGAAGGCCGCGGTGAACGAGCGTGGCGAGGCGTTGCCGTTCGCGTCGATGCGCACCGACAGCCGCCCGCTGAAGCTCTCCGCGCCGGTCGAGCGGGTCGCCGGCGCCACGCTCACGCAGCCGGCAAGGGCGAGCGCCGCCGCCATGAGACATGCCGTCCGGATCGACGAACCGGACGCCGAGCGTCGCGGCACCGGCGATGAAACGCGACTCACAACTCCACGCGCAAGCGCGCGAGCGTCTCCTTGAGCACGTCGTTGCTCGAATCCTTGGCGCGGCCCTCGCGGAAGATGCGGCGCGCCTCGTCGGCCTGGCCGGTCGCCCACAGCACCTCGCCGAGGTGCGCCGCGATTTCCGGATCGGGACGCGACCGGTACGCGTCGCGCAGCAGGCGCACCGCCTCGTCGCGGTTGCCGAGCCGGTACTCCACCCAGCCGAGGCTGTCGGTGATGAACGGCTCGCCTGGGCTCAGCTGCAGCGCCTTCTGAATCAGCGTTCGGGCCTCGGGAAGGCGGATGTTGCGTTCGGCCAGCGAATAGCCGAGCGCGTTGTACGCATGCGGATGATCCGGCTTGAGCGCGATCACGCGGCGCAGAAGTCGTTCCATCTCGTCGAGGCGATCGAGCTTCTCGTCCATCATCGCCTGCTCGTAGATCAGGTCGACGTCGTCGGCGAAACGGCGGTTCGCTTCGGCCAGAACCTTCTCGGCCTCGCCCCAGGCCTTCTGCTCGCGCAGCAGCTGCGCTTCGGCCAGCAGCTTGGCGCGCCCGTCCTGCGGCGACTGCTCCGGCACGCGGTGGATCGATTCGCGTGCCTCGACGAGCTTGCCCTGACGCGCGAGCATCGAGGCGCGGCGCACCTGCACTTCGAGGGCCCGCTGCGGGTTGTCGATCTTGCCGAGCCATGCTTCGGCGCCCTTGTAGTCGCGCTGGTCCTCGGCTGCCTGTGCGAGCAGCAGCCAGGCCTGCGTGAGGGCCTGCGATGTCGAGCCGGGTGCGTCGTCGTCGGCATCGGCCGGTTGCGCGGCGCCGTTCGCGAGCGCGCCGCCCTCCACGAGCTTCACGTAGGTCGTCAGGGCGGTCGTCGCCTCGGCAGGCCGCTTCATTTCCAGCTGCAGGGCCCCCAGGGTGAGCCAGGGCGCCGCGAGCTGCGGCTGGCTGCGGGTCAGCGACTCCAGCTGCTGCGTCGCCTCGGCGTAGCGCTGCGACGCGGCGAGGCTGCGGACGTAGAGCAGGCGCAGGCTCGAGTCGTCGGGCTTTTGCTTCAGGTAGTCCACCACGACGGCTTCGGCGGCCGGCGTGGCGGGCAGCATCTCGAGCGCTAGCACCGCCGGCGCCTCGTTGCTCGGGTCGGCGGCGTGCGCGCGCTGCGCCAGGTCGAGCGCCTTGCCCGGATCCATCGCGCCGAGCCACGCGCGCCCGAGCGAGACCTGGCCGACGACGCCGGTGCCCGGCTCATCGAGATAGGGCTTGAGCGCGGTCGACAGCAGCTCGGCCGCGGCCTTGCGGTCGGTGCTGCGCGCATACAGGCGCGGCAGCGATGCCACCAGCCCGGCACGCTGCGCCTGCGGCGTGAGCTTCAGGAGCGTGGCGAGCGGCTCCGCCGTGTCGGGCGCCCGGTTCAGGGCGATCAGGAGCTGCACCTGGTAGCGCAGCGCGTCGGTCGACTCGGGGATGGACGCGCGCCACGCCTGGATCGCGGTCAGCGCCTGCTCGCCCGCGCGCGCGTGCAGCGCCACGTCGGTGGCACGCTTGAAGATCTGCTCGTTGCGGGTGCGCTTGGCGGCGTCGAGCAGCACCTGGAAGCCGGTGCCGACTTCACCGCTGCGCAACTCGAGCTCGCCGATCAGCAACTGATAGAAGAGGGCGCCGTCGAGCGACGAGTTCTGGACCGTCGGGCCGCGCTCCGCCTGTGCCCAGGCGCCGTGCGCGATCCCGAGGGTCGCGATCGCCGCAGCGAGCAGGCGCACGCGGCGGTGACGGTTGGCGGGCATCGAAAGCTCCTTGCAGGCGCCTCTCCGGCGCGGTGGATTCTTAGCGTAACGCATGCTCGACGGATCGATCCGGTTCGACCGGGATAATTCCCCGCATGCCCGAACTTCCCGAGGTCGAGGTCACGCGCCGCAGCTTTGCCGAACGGATCCGCGGCGCGGAAATCACCGGCGTGCGGGTCGGCAAGCCGCTGCGCTGGCCGCTCGGCGTCGATCCGGAACAGCTCGTGGCGCAGCGCGTCGGCGCCGTCACGCGGCGCGGCAAGTACCTGTGGCTCGCGCTCGAGCGCGGCGGCCTGCTGCTGCACCTCGGCATGTCGGGCTCGCTGGCGTTCGCGTCGCGCGTGGGTGCGCCGGGGCCGCATGATCACTTCGATCTCGTGACGCGCCGCGGCACCTTGCGGCTCACCGATCCGCGGCGGTTCGGGGCGGTCGTCTGGTCGCCGGCGCCCGATGCGGGCGCGGCCGCGAAACTGCTCGCCGGCCTGGGCGTCGAGCCGTTCGACGCCGCGTTCGACGGCGCGCACCTGCACGCCGCGCTGCGTGGGCGCCGCCTCTCGATCAAGGACGCGCTGCTGGGCGGACGCATCGTCGTCGGCGCCGGCAACATCTACGCGTGCGAGGCGTTGTTCGAAGCCGGCATCGACCCGCGCACGCGCGGCGACCGCGTCAGCCGAACGCGCTGCGAGGCGCTCGCGAAGGCGATCCGTCAGACGCTGTCGCGCGCCGTCGAGACCGGCGGCTCGACGCTTCGCGACTTCCGCGATGCGCACGGCATGGCCGGCGAGTTCCAGCGCGAGGCTCGCGTCTACGGGCGCGAAGGCCTGCCCTGCGTGCGATGCGGGACCACGATCCGGCGGGTCGTGCAGGGGCAGCGCGCGACGTACCACTGTCCGGGCTGCCAGAAGCGCTGACGATCGTCGCGGCTTCAGCGCCGGCTCCGAACGCCCGATCGTTCGAGAGGAACCGCACGTTCGCGACACCGCGGGTTGCGATTCTTGCGAGCCGTCACCGGGCCGCGCCACGCCCGGGCGGACATACGGCACGGGCGTCGCGTCGCAGGCGACGGGCGTGCAGTTTCCGGCATGGACCTTGCGCTACGATCCCGTCCCCTTCGGCTCTCCCCGGAGCTCATGCAGCCATCGTTCGCGATCAGTCTCGACGCTCTCGGCGGCTGGCGCACGGCGCTGGCGCGGCGGCTCGACGACCTCGCGCGCTACCTGCAGGAGCAGGACCTCGTCGACGGCACGTCCGGCGCCCAGCTCACGTCGCTGCACGAACGGCTCGCCAACGAGAAGCTCGTCGTCGCGTTCGTCGCCGAGTTCTCGCGCGGCAAGTCGGAGCTGATCAACGCCATCTTCTTCGCCGACACCGGCCGCCGCATCCTCCCGGCCACGCCGGGGCGCACGACGATGTGCCCGGTCGAGCTCGGCTGGACGAACGGCGAGGAACCGGTGCTGTCGCTGCTGCCGATCGAGACGCGTTTCGAGGGCCTGTCGCTCGCCGAGTTGCGCGCACAGCCGCGCGCCTGGCGACGCCTGCCGCTGGTCGTCGACGATCCCGACCAGCTCGCGCAATCGCTGCTCGAGGTGACGCGCACCGAGTGGGTTTCGCAGCAGCAGGCGCGCCAGCTCGGCTTCTGGGACGACGCGACGCCCGACGACAACCCGCCGGTCGACGGCGAAGGCCGCGTCGAGGTGCCGGCATGGCGGCACGCGCTGATCAACTACCCGCACCCGCTGCTCAAGCAGGGCCTCGTCGTGCTCGACACGCCGGGCCTCAACGCGATCGGAGCCGAGCCCGAGCTGACGCTGAGCCTGCTGCCGACCGCGCACGCCACCGTCTTCATCCTCGGCGCCGACACGGGCGTCACGCGCTCCGACATGGAGATCTGGCGCGACCACCTCGGCAGCCATGCGCCGACCCGTTTCGTCGTGCTGAACAAGATCGATGCGCTCGAGGACCCGCTCGCCACGCCCGAGCAGGTCAAGGCGCAGATCGCGTCGCAGCAGACCGAGACGGCGCGCATGCTCGACCTGTCGGCAGCGCGCGTGTTTCCGCTCTCGGCGCGCCAGGCCCTCGCGGCGCGCGTCGCGCACGACGACGAGAGCCTGCGCGCGAGCCGCCTGCCCGAACTCGAGGCGGCGCTCGGCGCCCAGCTCCTGCCGCAGCGCCGTACGGTGCTCGAGCACGTGGTGGTGGAGGGCACGCAGCAGATCGAGACGCAGGTCTCCCGGCAACTCGGCGACACGCGCCGGCAGCTCGCCGAGCAAACGCTCGAGCTGCGCGGCCTGCGCGGACGCAACAGCGCCAAGGTGCGCCTGATGCTCCAGCGCGTCGACACCGAGACGGCGGAGTTCGAGCAGTGCACGACGCTCCTGCAGGCGATGCGCTCCGTGCACGCCCGGATGCTCAAGGACCTGATGATCGACCTCTCCGCCGACCGCATCCGTGCCGAGGTCGCCGAGATGCAGAAGGCGATGGGTGCGACGCTCCTGAACCTGGGCGCCAAGAAGGCGTTCGTCGCGCTCTGCGCGAGGCTCGACGCGCTGCTCGTCTCGGCGCTCCAGCGCAACGCCGAGATCCGGGACATGCTCGCCGCGTCGTTCGCGCGTCTCAACGCCGAGTTCGGCTTCTCGCTCGCGCTCGGCAAGGCACCGGAGTTGACGCGCTACGTCGAGGAGCTGAAGCTCATCGAGAGCAACTACGTGCAGTACCTCGGCCTCACGCTCGCGATGCGGCTCTCGCAACCGACCTTCATGGAGCAGTTCCGCCGCATGCTGATCTCCAAGCTTCGCGTGGTGTTCGAGAACGTGAGCAGCGAGATCGAGATGTGGAACAAGTCCACGTCGGCGCAGGTCGACGCGCAGCTGCGCGAGCGACGCCGCAACTTCAAGCGGCGGCGCGAGACGCTCGAGCGGGTGCAGGTCGCGGGTGGCGAGCTCGAGACGCGCCTCGCCGAGCTCGACACGCAGGACGAGCGCCTTCAGAAGACGCTCGCGCGCGTGCACGAGCTCGCGGAAGGACTGAGGGCGCATGCCCTCGCCGCACCGCTGGGCACCGACGGGCAGGCGGACGAAGCGCTGCTCGGTGCGCCGATCGGTCTCGACCTCGACATCGACCTGCCGCTCGTCGAGGCGGCCGCGCCGGCCGTCGAGCGCCGCGTCCACGCCTGAGTCCCCGGCCGCAGCGTTGGCATCCGACGCGTCCTTCGCCGCGCGCGTGGTGCGCTGGCAGCGCCGGCACGGGCGCCACGACCTGCCATGGCAGGCGACGCGCGATCCGTATCGCGTGTGGCTCTCCGAGGTCATGCTGCAGCAGACGCAGGTCGCGACCGTGCTGCGCTACTACGCGCGCTTCCTCGAGCGCTTTCCCGACGTGCAGGCGCTGGCCGCGGCACCGCTCGACGAGGTGCTCGCGCGCTGGAGCGGCCTCGGCTACTACTCGCGGGCGAGGAACCTGCACCGCTGCGCGCAGGCGGTGGTCGGCCAGCACGGCGGCGCCTTTCCGCGCAGCGCGGCGGCGCTCGCGACGCTGCCCGGCATCGGGCGCTCGACGGCCGCCGCGATCGCCGCCTTCTGCTTCGGCGAGCGCGCGGCGATCCTCGACGGCAACGTCAAGCGCGTGCTCGCGCGCGTGCGCGCCTTCGAGGGCGACCTCGCCGACCCGAAGGCGGTGTCTGCCCTGTGGCGCGAAGCCGAGGCGCTGCTTCCGCCTCGCGACGTGGACGTGTACACGCAGGGTCTGATGGACCTGGGCGCCACCATCTGCCTCGCGCGCTCGCCAAAGTGCGAGCGCTGTCCGGTGCGCGAGACGTGTGCCGCGGCGCAGGCGAGCGAACCCGAGCGCTACCCGGTGAAACGGCGGCGCGCGCGGCGCGGCACGCGCGAGCACGCCTGGCTCTGGCTCGAGTGGGACGAGCGGGTGTGGCTCGTGCAGCGGCCGGCCCACGGGATCTGGGCAGGGCTCTGGAGCTGGCCCGAGCTCGACACGCGCGAGGCGTTGCTCGAGGCGAGCGCCGACTGGCCGGGCGACGGTGCCTGGCTGGCGAGCTTCACGCACGTGCTGACGCACCTCGACTGGACGCTGCACCCGCTGCGCTGGACGCTGCCGGCGGCGACGCAGGCGGCGCGCGTCGCCGCGATCACGGCACGCTGGCCCGAGGGGCGGTGGTTGTCGCGCGAGGAAGCGCTCGACGCCGGGCTGCCGGCGCCCGTCCGTCGGCTGCTGGCCGCCAGCGAGGCCCGCACGGCGACCGTCGCGGCCGCCTGAGGGGATCAGGGCAGCACGCCCTTCTGGCGCAGGAAGTCGTCGACCAGCTCCAGGCGCACGAGCGGGTCCTGCAGCTCCATGAGCTTCTGCTTCGCGAGCAGCGGGATGGGCAGGAGCTCGCACCATCGATTCGCGACCCAGCCGGCATCGTCGAAGCGGTGCGGCAGCAAGAACGGCCGCGTGTTCTGGACCTCGAGCGCCGCCATGGCATCGGCGAGGCCGCGGGCCGCGCCCGCCAGTGCGGCCGTCGGCGCCACCGGCTCGTCGCCCTCGATCGGCTCGACCCGCGCGACCCACAGGCCGTCGTCCTGCTGGCGGCTCGACGCCACGCGGAAGCGCTCGCCGCCCCGGCAGCGCACGAGCAGGATGCCGGTCTGTGCGCTGTCGACGTCGAGCACCTCGGCGCGCGTGCCGATCGGCTGGAACGCGACGTCGGGCTGCTCGGCCTTGCGCACTTCGCTGCCGCGCACGAGCGCGACGACGCCGAAGTTCTCGCGCTCGCGCAGGCAGCGCGCCATCAGATCCAGGTAGCGGGCCTCGAAGACCTTGAGCGAGAGCAGGCCGCCGGGGAACAGGACGGCCTGCAGCGGAAACAGCGGCAGCGGGAACCCGGCGTCGCCGGCGGCTGATGAAGATGGCATCGTTGGCAGCGTACGCGCGGCGCGGTCGGCGAGCGCGCGTGCAGTCAGGCGCCCGCGTCGAGCTCCCGGTGACGGATCAGCGTCACCGTGCGCGGCCGGAAGCGCCGCGCCAGCACCTCCGCGAAATACACCGAGCGGTGCTGGCCGCCGGTGCAGCCGAGGGCGACGGTGAGCGAGCTGCGCTCGTCGCGCACGAACGCCGGCAGCCAGCGCTGCAGGAAGGTCTCGATCTGCCCGAGCATCTCGACCACCTCGGCCTGGGCTTCGAGGTAGGCGGCGACCGCCTCGTCGCGCCCGGTGAGCTGGCGCAGCTCGCGCACGTAGTGCGGGTTCGGCAGCACGCGCACGTCGAACACGAAGTCGGCATCGAGCGGCACGCCGTGGCGATAGGCGAAGCTCTCGAACACGAGCGTCAGGCGGTCGTCTTCGGCCTGCACGAGGTCGCGCATCCAGGCGCGCAGCTGCGCGGGCCGCAGCTGGCTCGTGTCGATCACGGTGGAGACTTCGCGCAGGCCGGCGAGCAGCTGGCGCTCGAGCTCGATCGCATCGACGAGCATGCGGCGCCCGTCGCCGGCCGCCTCGCCGGCGCGCCCGCCGTGCGCTTCGTCGGAGAGGGGGTGCGGGCGGCGGGTCTCGGAGAAGCGCCGCACGAGCGCCTCGGTGTTGGCGTCGAGGAACACGCTGTGCACGCGCACGCCCTCGGCGCGCAACTGGCCGAGCGCCGGCAGCAGGTGCGGCAACGAGCCCGCGCTGCGCACGTCGACCGCGATGGCGATGCGGCGGTCGGGTCGGCGCGCCTCGAGGCGCAGGAACTCGCGCAGCAGCTCGGGCGGAAGGTTGTCGACGCAGAAGTAGCCGGCGTCCTCGAGCGCATGCAGCGCGACCGACTTGCCCGAGCCCGAGATGCCGGTCACGAGCACGACGCCGGTCTGGGCGCGCGGCGCGCCCGGATCGTGCGGCTGGCCCTGCTGATCCATCTCAGCTCCGGCGGCGAGCGCGAGCGCTGCGCGCGGCGAGCGTCGCGCCGACGTCGATCATTTCCTGGGCATGCGCGAGGCTCGTGCCGGAAAGGCGCTCGCCGCCGAGCATGCGCGCCACCTCGGCGACGCGCGCCTCGCCGCTGACCGCGTCGACCGCGCTCGCCGTCTTGCCGCCTTCCGTGCGCTTGGAGACCACGAAGTGATGGTCGGCGCAGGCCGCGACCTGCGGCAGGTGCGTCACGGCGAGAACCTGCCGGTCGCGGCCGAGCTGCTTCATGAGCCGTCCCACCGTCTCGGCGACCGCGCCGCCCACGCCGGCATCGATCTCGTCGAAGATCAGCGTCGCCGCGCTCCCGGGCGACGATTGGCTGGTGGTGACCGCGATGGCGAGCGCGATGCGCGACAGCTCGCCGCCCGATGCGACGCGGGCGAGCGCCCGCGGCGTGCTGCCGGCATGGCCGGCCACGCGGAACTCGGCGGCCTCGAGGCCGAACGACTGCGGCACGTCCTGCGGCGCGAGCGCCACCTCGAAGCGTCCGCCCGTCATGCCGAGCTGCTGCAGGGACTGGGTCACGGCGTCCGCGAGCTTCGGCGCCGCCGCGCGGCGCCCGGCCGAGATGCGCTTCGCCTCTTCGGCATAAGACGCGTGCGCCTGCTGCGAGGCCTGCTCGAGCGCCTCGAGGTCCGACGCCGCCTCGAGCGCCCGCAGCTCTTCCTGCCACTGCATCCAAAGCGCATGCAGCTCGGCCGGCGGCCGCCGATAGCGGCGCGCGAGCGCGACCCACGCGGACAGCCGCTCCTCGACCTCCTGCAGGCGATCGGGATC
>Ga0068856_100006946_pt1 | contig 11071 bp, 8 predicted proteins | sample KBSCornC62_FD_66595 | JGI IMG/M metagenome (GOLD analysis project Ga0068856, IMG submission 66595) | Corn rhizosphere microbial communities from Kellogg Biological Station, Michigan, USA - KBS Corn C6-2 | ecosystem: Host-associated > Plants > Roots > Rhizosphere > Soil ... | reverse complement strand
CGGCATTGACGGCTATTTGGTGCAGGCGTTTGATAGCTTCACTTTTTTCACTGTTGCCCATTTTGGCTTTGTGGATGGCGGTTTGCAGTACGCCCAGTGTTTCGTCGTAAACTTTGGTTGGAACAGGGAAGGGGTGGCCATCCTTGCCGCCATGTGCGAAGGAGAACCGTGCGGGATCTTTAAATCGCGAGGGTGTGCCGTGGATTACTTCGCTCACTAATGCCAGCGATTGCAATGTTCTTGGGCCGAGTCCTTCGAGTAATAATAAGTCTTCAAAATCAGATGGTTTCTTTTCTTGCGCCAGCCAGAGTACGGCACCCAGGCGTTTCAGGTCAACATCTTTTGATCGGACATCGTGATGCGCCGGCATCACCAATTTGCTGATCTCTGCAAGCATGTTTTGCGGTTTTTCGCCTGCTATCTGCATCACGCCATTGCGGGATGATGAGGCATTTTTGTCTGTCATGTTAAGGATATAGCCCACATTCTGTCCATGAATAAAAGTGTGCGGATCATCCACGAATGAGGTCATTTGATCGCAATGCCAGTGATAACGGCGCGCGGTTTTGCTTTGAGCGCTCATTCCTTGCTGTACCACGGCCCATTTGCCTTCATCGCTCACAATAAAATTATGGGTATAGAGTTGAAAGCCGTCCTGTATCGCTGTGTTGTCAACCTTGGCACTCAGCTTACTATATCGCACTAATTCGTTACCGTTTAGTCCAGTGGCATCGCCGATCTTTAATAATTCATTCGGTGTTTCTCTTGAATAGTTGCCCTTACCACCACAAATGTAGATCCCCAATTCACGACTATACGGATTAATCGCTCGTTTTAATGCACCCATTACCGAAGTTGTGATACCAGACGAATGCCAGTCCATGCCCATTACCGCGCCGAGACTTTGGAACCAGAACGGATCACTCAAACGACGAATCACTTCGTTCTTGCCATAATCCATTACAATGGTTTCCGTTACCGCCAACCCCAACTTTGCCATACGCTCTGCCAGCCACTTGGGCACGTAGCCGTAATGGAGCGGCAGATCAGCACTTCCCGAACGCTTCATGCTAACAAATTTAGCAAAATAAATTCGCAATAGCAAATGTTTTATTGCATGGCGGAAGGCGAAAATCTATTTCAGTGCGTCAAATGCGTATTTCGCGTCGCTCCAAAATTCGTCGAGTGCGATGATGCGAGGTTTAAAGAAGGAGATGAGTGCGGGCCAATCGTTTTTATTGAAGATGCTGGTATTGTCTAATTGGCGATAGATACGGCTGATAAATTTCCCGTTTTCATCCTGATACTCTGACTGCCATTCCCATTCTTCACCTACCGCTGAGTGAAGGATACTTTTCAACTCTTTGAACTGCTCAAAGAACAATTCGCGGATACCAGGATCAGGATGAGTAAGTTCGATGGCAATCACGGCCCAACGATTATAGGCGTGCATCCTGAAAAAAACGTTTTTGAGCCCGGTTTTATAGTTTACCCAGTTCACCCGTAATCCTTCAGCCGACAGCTGCGGCGCAATGTACTGGCCAAAAGTTGTCCAGAATGCCTGCCTGATCTGCGACGCTTCTTCTTTGGAATACAAACTATTTGATGTTGAATGAATACTTCAATTTTTCATCAGCCGAGCTGCTGCCCAATACCAGTTTATATTCGCCTGCGTACAGGTGCCATTCGTGTTTCTTCATATCCCATTTCTGAAGATCGGCAATTGGAATTTTGATTGTAACTGTCTGCGGGCTTCCGGTCGACACATTTACGCGTTTAAAACCTTTGAGTTCCTTAAGCGGCATGCGTTCGATATTCGGATATTCGATATAAGCTTGCACCACTTCATCGCCATCAATCTTACCTACGTTTTTAACATTAACAGTTACGCTAAGCGTGTCTTTTAATTTGTACTTTTTTGCAGGGGCGGTTTGCGATTGGTACTCAAATGAAGTGTAGCTCATACCAAAACCAAACGGATATTGCACCTGTCCGCCGAAATAGCGGTAAGTACGGCCCTTCATCGCATAGTTTTGATAATCGGGCACATCACTGAGTGATTTGTAGAATGTAACCGGCAGATGGCCAGAAGGTGATACTTTTCCAAAAAGTATATCTGCAAAGGCATTGCCGCCCTGCTCGCCTGGGTACCATGCAAAAACGATAGCATCCGCATAAGGTTCTATAGCGGAAACATCCACATCGCTGCCTGCGGTTATAACTGCTATAACCGGTTTATTTTTAACGCTTTTGCGCAATTCTTTCATGAATTTGATCTCACTTTCCGGTAAGCTCAAATCCTTTTTATCGCCGCCAGATTTGGACAGGAAGGCGTCGCCCGCTTCGCCTTCCAAAACAGGGGAGAGGCCAATCACAGCAACCGTAACATCGGAATTGCCGGCTGCCCAGGTACCGCCAAAATGGGTGGTATCGGTATAATCAGAGCCTAAATCGTATTCAACCCTTGTTGCCGGGCCGACAGCGTCGGTAATGCCTTCCACGAAGTTTACCACTTTGTTGCTCACGCCATGATAGTTACCAACCATGGGATCAAAAGCAGCCGCGTTGGCGCCAAGGACCATAATACTGGAATATTTGCTCTTGTCAAGCGGCAAAACATTATTGTTGTTTTTGAGCAGTACCATGCTTTCTTCAGCGACTTTTCTGGCTAACGCTATATGTGACGTATTATGCACACTATCAGTACCATAAGTATGGAACGGAATGCTATTTGGATCGTCATAAAAACCAAGCTTAAATTCTGTCTTTAATAATTCAGACAAGCGTTGATTTACTTCCTGTTCTGTCACCAATCCTTGTTTTACGGCTTTGACTAAGTCGTTTTGCAGTACGGTCGAACAATCCAGGTTAATACCGGCTTTGATGGCTGCAGCAGCGGTTTCAACCGGACCGGGAAGGGTTTTGTGGGTTGAGAAAACATCGTCGAGTGCCCCGCAATCGGTAACTACATGACCTTTAAAACCCCATTCTTTTCTCAGCACGTCAGTCAGGAGCATTTTATTGATCGAATTGGGAACGCCATTTACCCGGTTATACGCGCTCATCACTGATTCCACACCCGAGTTTACCAATGCATGAAAGGCATAGAGATAGGTCTCCCTCAAATCCTTTTCATCTACGATGGCATCAAACTTATCTCTCACAGCTTCAGGTCCGCTATGCACTACAAAGTGTTTTGCGGTGGCGGAAGTTTTTAGATATTTTGGATCATCACCCTGAAGGCCTTTTACAAAAGCGCTGCCGATGGTGCCCGTTAAGAAAGGATCCTCGCCATAAGTTTCCTGCCCGCGGCCCCAGCGCGGATCGCGGAATATGTTGATGTTAGGTGTCCAGAAGGTGAGGCCCATGTATTGCAGGTGCCTGTCCTGCGCAATTGCCAGGTTGTATTTGGCCCGTGCCTCGGTCGAAATAACGGTTGATACCTGTTTCACCAGGTCATCATTAAAAGTAGCCGCCATGCCGATGGCTTGAGGGAATATAGTAGCCTCACCGGCGCGTGCCACGCCATGCAAACCTTCGTTCCACCAGTTATATGCCGGGATTCCCAGACGCGGAATAGCCTTGCTGTTGTAACCCAGCAGCGAAACTTTTTCTTCGAGCGTCATCCGCGACACTAAATCCTTCACGCGCTCATCCAGCGGTTTGGCCATATTTTTATAAACAGGTGCCTGGGCCTTAACGAAGTAGCCGGTTAATATCAGGAAAGAAAAAACGATAATGGAGCAAGTCGATCTGTAGTTCATGGTCAGTGCTATTCGGCAAATATAAAATCCCCACTGGATTAAATGTCTAAGTGGCGCTTAAAAGTATTACATTCGTCACGCAATTAAACTAAAACCGTGAAAACAACTCTTCTTACCTTTATTAGCTGTTTATTATTTTCAGTCGTTTTTGGCCAATCCGCGCCCAAACCCTACGGTCCGCTGCCTTCAAAAGGCCAATTGAAATGGCAGGAAACGGGAATGTACTGCATAGTTCACTTTGGCCCTGATACGTATACCGATAAGGAATGGGGTTATGGTGATGAGGATCCTAAAATATTTAATCCAACAGAATTCAACGCCGAGCAAATAGTTGGCGCTGCAAAAGCTGGCGGATTTAAAGGTATTGTTGTTGTGGCTAAACACCATGATGGTTTTTGTCTATGGCCAACCAAAACTACCGAGCATAATATTTCGAAAAGTCCTTATAAAAATGGCAAAGGTGACATATTGCGCGAGTATCGTAATGCCTGTGATAAACTGGGTATGAAAATGGGCGTTTATTGCTCGCCCTGGGACAGGAACAGTGCATTATACGGTAAACCTGAATATGTGAAGGATGTCTATCGAAAACAACTCGAAGAATTGTACAGCAATTACGGGCCGCTATTTATTGTATGGCACGATGGCGCCAATGGCGGTGACGGCTATTATGGCGGCGCCAAAGAGGTTCGCAAAATTGACCGTTCGACATATTATGGCTGGGACATCACCTGGGGCATTGCCCGCAGATTACAGCCAAATGCGTGCATCTTCGGCGATGTGGGCCCGGATGTACGCTGGGTGGGTAACGAAGAGGGCCATGCCGGTGAAACTTGCTGGGCAACCTATACACCGCATGCGCCTGAAGCCGGGAAGAAGCCGGGCAACGGTTTTACCAAAGATTCTGAAGGAATTGAGGGCCAGCGCGATGGCCAATACTGGATGCCGGCTGAATGCGATGTGCCTTTCAGACCGGGATGGTTTTATCACAAGGCGCAGGACGGAAAGGCTAAATCAGCCGATTCGCTGCTTAGCTTATATTATAACAGCGTTGGGAGAGGGGCTTGCCTTGATCTGGGCCTGGAGCCCGATCAGCGCGGATTGATTAATGATGATGATGTAAGCAAGCTAAAAGCATTTGGGGATATTTTGAAGTCGACTTTTGCGGTTAATCTGGCCAAAGGAGCAACTTTGAAAGCAAGCAATGTGCGTGGCGGCAACCTTGCAAAATTTGGCCCTGCACATTTATTGGATAATGATCGTTATAGCTATTGGGCCACAGATGATAAAGTGCATACGCCTGAACTGGTACTTGATTTGCACAAGAACAAAACTTTTGACGTGATCCGTTTGCGAGAAAATATTAAACTGGGGCAGCGTATTGATTCCGTGGCAGTCGATGCCTGGCAAAATGGTAAATGGGAACAAATCGCAACCGCCACTAGCATAGGCGGGAACAGGCTGATCAAATTGCCTAACCCGGTAACTGCCAACAAAGTAAGATTGAGAGTAATCAAAGCACCTGTTTGCATTGCTTTGAGCGATTTTGGATTATATAAGGAATCAAAACCGATGTGATTATGAAAAAGATTGCAGCGTATTTTTTGTTCATAGCTGTTTGCGCGGTGCCGTTTTGGAGCAGCGCAAAAGCTATTATCGACACGCCTCAGACAGGCGGATTGTACGATGTCAGTGAAAAGCCGAAGATGATATCTAATCAGTTCAGTTTTACTGAAGGCGCTTCAGTGGACAAAAAAGGCAATGTTTTCTTTACCGATCAACCCAATAACCGGATATGGGAATATGATGTGAATGGAAAGCTGTCGTTGTGGATGGAGAATACAGAACGATCCAACGGAACTTATTTCGATAGCAAAGGCAATCTTATAAGCTGCGCCGATGAACATGATAAACTGATCTCTATCAGCCCAAAGAAAAAAATAACGATACTGGTAAGCAACTTTGAAGGGCACATACTCAATGGCCCCAATGACGTTTGGGTTGCGCCCAATGGCGATATGTATTTTACCGATCCTTATTATCAACGTGACTATTGGGAGCGCAAAAAGCCTGACCTGGCAAGCCAGGACGTTTATTATTTGCCAAAGGGAAGTTCTAAACCTATCGATATGATCTCTGACTTGAAACAACCGAACGGTATTGTCGGTACGCCGGATGGTAAATACTTGTACGTTGCCGACATAAAAGCTAACAAAACATACAAGTACGCCATTGCTTCAGATGGAAAACTAACTGACAAGCAACTGGTTTTTGAGCAAGGTTCCGATGGAATGACGCTGGACGAGCAGGGTAATATATACGTAACTGGTAAGGGCGTAACTGTTTATAACCCATCCGGTGTTAAAATTGCTCACATCGATATTCCGGAACCATGGACGGCCAACCTTTGCTTCGGCGGGAAGAACAAGAATGATCTTTTTATTACTGCATCCAAAGCAATCTACATCCTGCACATGAAGGTTAAAGGGGTGGAATAGAGCTGATCTGCCTTCCGATTAATATTTTAATAAGTTGAAATACAACAATATAAAACCTTTCATTTTCTTTTTATAAATAAATACTACTAATTCTGTAGAATTTATATACATTTGTTTCGTCAAACAATTTTTACCATGGCAGGAGCAATAGATTACAACAGATATCCGCATTTCGATATGTCAGAAGTTATTCGCGAACTGGAATTTGGTTTTAGAAACTACCAGGTTTTGAACCCCTTGAAAACCGAAGACGCGGTTCCTGATTTTATCTTCGAAAAAGATAATTTCAGGTGGCAGCAATTCGTAAACGGCGTCGAAACCCACGGGCCGGTTTATTTGCTTCAATTGCTGAATAAACCACTGGTCATCTCATTTTATTCGGGCCATTGGCAGTCGTATAGTCTGGACTTGCTGAGAGAACTCGATAATTTACAGCAGTGCATCAAGGCAAAAAATGGAAACTTATTGATTGTGAGTGCCGAAAAGGAGCGTAAACTGGAGAAGACAGTTTGGGATAACGGTTTTTCCCTGAGCTTCTATTTTGATACAGAAAAGACTGTTGCTCAGAAGTTTGGAGTGTACTCTGAAAATGACCCGGTTTGGAACAGGTTTTCGGGAGTTGATACTAATGTGCCCCTGCTGGCTACCTATGTTATATCACCGCTGGGCGAAATATTATTCCATCATATCGACTGGGATTTCTCAGGCGGTTTCCCTACAGAAAAGTTAATCTCCTCCCTTGAAGGTGGAAGCCGGTAAAGTTGTTTTTTTAGTTTTTTTGGTTTGAGCAAGCCCCAGGTCCAGCCGGGGCACATTTAGTCGGGTGACCGAGAGGATAGGTGATGGTCTGCAAAACCTTTAACGGCAGTTCGAATCTGCCCCCGACGTCTTTTTTTAAAGCTGAAAGCTGAAAGCAGAAAGTCCAAAGCCTTTTTGAGCGGAAAGCTGAAAGTTATTTATCAAGTAAATATTGTTTTGCTTTCAGCTTTGGACTTTCTGCTTTTTGCTTTCACCTTCGTGTTAACTTCCTATATATTTTATGTTAATTTTATACAAACGGCTATATAAATTTAACTTTCATATTGATACCCAAGCTTATTTGATTAATATTGCAAAATCTACCCGGTCGCAACCTGTTTAGAGTAGACGCTTTTTAAAAATTTACTTTAAGTAAATAAAAAACAAAGCGTATTTATGATTAGTTACACCATTGAAACTCTAATTTTGCTATGGGATAGTACGGGTTATATTTACATGAAACAGTCAACCAATTATAAATCACCATCAATTATTTCATGAAAAAAACCAAAGGCGCTTCGCCTAAAATTCTTTCCATCGATATAGGTGGATCGCACATCAAAGCTACCATCCTCGACGATAAAGGGGCGTTGCAGATGGATTACGAGAAGACACCGACCCCGATGCCATCAACTCCTGAAAACCTTATCGCAGCAATACACAAATTGGTTAAAGATTTTCCACCGTTTGAATTTATCTCGACTGGCTTTCCCGGATATGTGAGAAAAGGAGTAATAAAAACCGCTCCGAACCTGGGCACCGAAGCCTGGAAAGATTTCGACCTGGCTAAAGGACTTGAAAAAGAACTGGGTAAACCTGCACGTGTGGTAAATGACGCGGATATGCAAGGGCTTGGCCTGGTAAGCGGTAAAGGACTCGAATTGGTGGTTACACTGGGCACTGGTTTTGGCACAGCATTACTTGTCGACGGGCAATTACTGCCGCATTTGGAAATATCACATCACCCGATCTCGAAGGGAAAGGATTATGATGAATATATCGGTGATAAAGCGCTGCAAAAAGAGGGTGTTAAAAAGTGGAACAACCGGATGAAAAAGGTATTAAAAGTTATGAAAACCGTAATTAACTATGATACCTTATATATAGGTGGAGGTAATGCCGATAAGTTGACCTTCAAACTGGATAAGAATATTAAGATAGTTACCAATCAGCAAGGTATAAAAGGTGGATCAAGGCTGTGGCTGCCTGATGAGCGTCACGACCTGATCACTTCTATACCGACGATGGTAGAATAATGCACAATCAAATCATTTCAATATAATCACAACAATGGCCGCAAAAACGAAAGAGACAGAGCAAGTTGACATCGAGCAGCTGGCGATAGATACCGTGAGGGTATTATCAGCCGACGCTGTACAAAAAGCAAATTCGGGTCACCCCGGAACCCCCATGGCATTGGCCCCGATTGGCCACGTGCTTTGGTCGCAATTTATGCATTATAACCCCAAGAATTCACATTGGGCAAACCGCGACAGGTTTATCTTGTCGGCAGGTCACGCTTGTATGTTCCAGTACAGCTTCCTGTATCTGACAGGATATGATCTGTCATTAGACGACATTAAAAACTTTCGCCAGTTACATAGCAAAACCGCCGGTCACCCGGAATACGGTTTGTGCGATGGTATCGAAGTAACTACAGGCCCACTTGGACAAGGTTTCGCTAACGGCGTTGGTTTTGGAATTGCACAGAAGTATTTGGCAGCACGCTACAACAAACCTGGCTTCGACATTTTTAACTATAAAATATACGCTATTTGCAGTGATGGTGACCTTATGGAAGGCGTTGCTTCAGAAGCAGCTTCATTAGCTGGTCACCTTGAACTGGGTAACATTATTTATATATATGACGATAACCATATCTCGATCGAAGGCGATACCGACATTACTTTCAACGAAGACGTGGCTGAGCGTTTCAAATCTTACGGCTGGCACGTACAGGTGGTAGATGACGCTAATGATATTAAAGCCGTTTCAAATGCTATCAACAATGCAAAGGTTGAGACAAGCAAACCGTCATTGATCAAAGTTCGCTCGCATATTGCTTATGGATCTCCTAATAAAGTAGATACCGCAGGTGCCCACGGTTCGCCACTTGGTGCGGACGAGGTTAAACTGGTGAAAGAGTTCTTTGGCTTCGATCCGGAAAAATCATTCGTGGTGCCTGATGAAGTATTGAAATACTATCATGATTGCGGCGCAAAAGGTGCTGCCCTGGAACAAAAATGGAATGACCTGTTTGCAAAATACAAAGAGAAATTCCCCGAACTGGCTGCTGAATACGAGCTATTCGCAAGCGGCGAATTGCCTCAGGGCTGGGCAGATAAGCTGCCGGTATTTGATGCAGCTGCAGGCAAAATGGCTACCCGCCAGGCATCTGGTAAAGTGCTGAACGCTATCGCAGATCAATTGCCAACCATGATTGGCGGTTCAGCTGATTTGGCTCCATCAACAGATACTAACCTGAAGGAGTACAAATCATTTACAGTTGAGAATCGCGATGGCCGTAACTTCCACTTCGGTATCCGCGAACACGGTATGGGCTCAGCGCTGAACGGTATGGCTTTAACCAAAGGTATTATTCCTTTTGGCGCAACCTTCCTGATGTTCTCTGAATACATGCGTCCGCCGATCCGTTTGGCGGCCATCATGAAGATTCGCCCGATATTTGTTTATACGCACGACAGTATCGGTTTGGGCGAAGACGGCACTACTCACCAGCCAATTGAGCAACTGATTTCATTGCGCTCTATACCGAATACGCTGGTTATCCGCCCGGCAGACGCTAATGAAACCGCGCATGCATGGCGCGTAGCGTTAGAGCATAAAGATGGTCCGGTTGTATTAGTATTTACCCGCCAGGGATTACCGATCATCGACCAGGAGAAATATACTAAAGCTTCTAAACTCGAAAAAGGCGCTTACATCTTGTCAGATTCGAAGAAAGACCCGGATGTGATCCTGATCGCCACGGGTTCGGAGGTTACTTTGATCCTCCAGGCTCAGGAAAAATTGAAAGCCGACGGCATTGATGCCCGCGTGGTAAGTATGCCTTCATGGGAATTGTTTGAAAAACAATCAGATTCTTACAAGGAGAAAGTATTCCCTAAATCGTGCAAAAAACGTCTTGCTGTTGAGGCAGGTTCACCACTTGGCTGGCATAAATATGTTGGCGACAAGGGTGATATAATTGCAATGCACGGCTTCGGCGAATCGGCACCGGCTGAGCAGTTGTTTGAAGAGTTCGGCTTTACAGTTGATAATGTAGTTAAAAAGGCGAAAGCACTTTTGAAATAGCAGATTAGATGTGAGATATTAGATTTGAGATGTGAGACTTTTGATTTCGCATCTCAAATTGTAACGATTCTCAAATCTCAAATCTCAAATCTCATATCTAAATAGATGAACTGGGATAGCGACATAATCAAAAACCTCGCATGGTCCGATACCATCATTAACAGGGAAGGGAAGCAGAAGGTAGCCGATGAGATCGCGAAAAAGGTAAAAGACGGTGATGTGCTGGGCGTAGGCTCAGGGTCTACGTCATACCTGGCTTTAATTGCGATAGCGAAAAAGGTCAGAGAAGAGAACCTTAATATCAAGGCGATACCAACGTCCATTGAAATATCATTAACCTGTAGTGATCTAGGCGTTCCGCTGACGACGCTTTATGAACACCGGCCCGACTGGTTGTTTGACGGCGCCGATGAGGTTGACCCGAAACACAGCCTGATCAAAGGCAGGGGCGGAGCGATGTTCAAAGAAAAACTGATGATGCGGTCGAGCCAGAAAAACTACATCCTGGTGGATGATAGTAAACTAGTTGACAAGCTTGGCAGTAAATTTCCGGTTCCTGTCGAGGTTTTTCCTCAAGCTTTGTTGCATGTGGAAAATCAATTGAAAAAGCTAGGAGCAACCGAGTTAACCCTGCGCCCGGCAAAAGGTAAAGACGGACCTGTGATCACCGAAAACGGAAACCTGGTACTGGATGCC
>Ga0068856_100006945_pt1 | contig 11072 bp, 9 predicted proteins | sample KBSCornC62_FD_66595 | JGI IMG/M metagenome (GOLD analysis project Ga0068856, IMG submission 66595) | Corn rhizosphere microbial communities from Kellogg Biological Station, Michigan, USA - KBS Corn C6-2 | ecosystem: Host-associated > Plants > Roots > Rhizosphere > Soil ... | reverse complement strand
TTGGGGCTACCGTATTCCTGCAGGCGGCGGCACCAGTGTAACCACTTTAACAAGTTACGGCCTCTCATCTCTCGATAACTGGACCAATAGTACGCACGGAAGCGGCACATCAGTAATCGATCAACAAAACGAATCGTGGTATGTCAAACTAACTGATGCTTCTGGGGCTGGCAACAACACAGCATTTGCACCGAACACCGGTAGCTTCGACACATACGCAGAGTATTTACCAAAGATGGAGGAACGTATGAGAGTGGACCCAAGCTCAGTAAGCGGTGGAACACGGTACTGGGTGGGCTTTACCAAGACTGTTCCACCAAATGCTGATCCGCCAACATCCTCTGGCTCAACAATCTTAAATTACGCTATGGTTGGATATAGAGATGGCGTTAATGGTGGCAAATGGGTGTGTGCTGCTGGTAATGGCTCTACACAAAATGGATCAGACACAGGAGTGACTGTAACGGCAGGCCACTATTACGACATTATCTTGGACATGACTGTAAGCGGCACGCTTACATGTTCTGTCGCAGATAATGGCGGTGCACTTTCTTCTACGAGTGTCAATACGGCGCCAACAGGAAATAATGGGCTATACTCATACACGCAGGTACAATCTGTAAATGCTGTAGCTCGGGCTGTCTCAATTGCATACGAGTATCTGATGCACCAATAGCGGAATGGGCTTATTGTAGTTCCGTGAATGCTTGTGTGACTTTTTGCGCATCATCGATCTTGAAGCCAGTGACGTTGAGCACGACCCAAGTCTTGTTAGTGACCACATTGCTAACAAACCTGTCTCCCCATAGATTGATATGAGCAGCGCCAATAGCGGTAGTGAAGTTTCTCTGATCAGGTAGTGCTACAGGTGCTTGTGGTTGGCTCTGAGTAAGATTGAGGTTTTTTGGTAGTGCTTCTTCGCTGACGGCGATGTTTTGGCCTGTCGGTGCTGTGATATTGAAGATGAGTACGTTGCCCTGACGCTTGAATGATGCGCGGTCTACTGCATAACCGTCTGGTAGGTTAGTGGGGTAGTAGAGGGGGAAGTTTAGGCCGCGGGAGTACTTGCCCGGTATCAGCCCGGCGTCGTTTCTGTAGTATTGCACGGCCCAGGCGCCCCCAGCAACGACGCCGACTATTATGGCCAGGCACGCCAGTACGTACACACCTCGCAGGTTGCTGTCCATCATGCGGCGGAACACGCCCGCCTTTTTTGGGCGTGTAGTTTCGGCGTCCTGCACCTGCTGCCTCAGTAGCCGCTTAAGCAGAGCGTTCTGCTCTGCAAGTTGCGTCTTCTCAGGGTCAGGCTTGCGCCCCAAAGAATGGTTCCTCTCACCAAAATACATACCTACCGTATAGCTTACCATAACCGTCGACCTCTCGCTGGTCCTGACCGTATGCGGTCAGGCGGGATGGAGCGGGTACGAAGCGGCCAGGTGTGGATTTTGGCTGTGGGAAATTTTGCGGTCTGTGCAAAATTGTGGACATGTGCGCATATGGTACGATCCGGTCAGTCGGCCTAGTCTGCCATAAATATGCCTGGAGCATAGGCTGTTCTGTTTATGTTTCGGTGTAATTCTGCTAGGCTGTATGGAGAAATATGGGTACCAAGCGTGTAATAGCAGTCACGAACCAGAAGGGCGGGGTGGGCAAGACCACCACCGCCGTAAACCTGGCGGCACAGCTCGCCCGGCCAAACCGGCGCGTGGTGCTGGTAGACATGGATCCGCAGGGTAACGCCAGTAGCAGCTTGGGAATAGATAAAGGGCAGTTACCCAAGACATTGTACGACGTGCTAGTTCATGGCGCGCAGGCGGTAGAGATTGTGCTGCCAACGAGTGTAAAAAACCTGTTTGTGCTGCCGGCCAATGCGCAGCTTGCCCAGGCCGAAGTCGACCTGGTGGGCATGCAGAGCAGGGAGTTCCGTTTGCGCGATGTGCTACAGCAGGTAGACGCCGAGGTAGTTATCGTAGACTGCCCGCCGGCACTCGGGCTGCTGACTGTGAATGCCCTCAGCGCGGCAACCGATGTGCTCATTCCAGTGCAGGCAGAGTACTTCGCGCTTGAAGGTCTCGGCCAATTACTCAACACGGTGCAGCTGGTAAAGCAGGGGCTAAACCCGAACCTCGAAATTATGGGCGTGGTGCTAACCATGTATAACAAACGTATGACGTTAAGTGAGCAGGTGCAGGCCGAGCTAGCCCAGCACTTTGGCGACAAGCTATTTAAAACGGTGGTGCCGCGCAACGTGCGCCTGGCCGAAGCTCCCAGCTATGGCCGTACCATCTTCGAACACGACAAATGGAGCAAAGGCGCGCGTGCCTACAAACACCTTGGTGAGGAAGTTTCCAAGCTTCTAGCGTAGCACTACCTCTGTTAAAAGTGTATACAAAATTTGTTCAACAAGTCGATGCTATTCCGGGTATCTCGCTTTTGGGCTTACACCATCGGGCTCGAACAACTATCGTTCCAAGACAAACCCTAAAGGGTTTTTCTGCTTCGTCCGGCCTTACCTTGCGGTACGCTTACGCGAGCGGCCTGGACTTGCTACTTTTCCGTTCTGCGACCGGGCGTCTGTGAACCCCGGACTATCGTGAGGGGTGGGTGCACGCATATCCTCGAAACTGTTAGTTTTGCGTCGAGATTTGGTAAACTATATGGGACATGGCAAGACAAACGGGTTTAGGCAGAGGGTTCGGAACGCTGATTCCGCAGGCGGTCGACACGGCAAGCTTGCTGACGGACGAAAACGAGCGCGTGCAGCGCGTTCCGGTTACGGCGCTTTCGCCCAACCCCGAGCAGCCACGAACCATCTTTGACGAAACGGCGCTGGCCGAACTGGCAGCGTCCATAAAGCAATATGGCATTGTGCAGCCGCTGGTGGTTACTCCGGCGGGCGAGGGGTATCACATTATCGCCGGCGAGCGCCGCTGGCGCGCAGCCAAACTGGCCGGGTTCACCTGGGTGCCGGCAGTGGTACGCACGGCCCAGCAGCAGGAAACGCTAGAGATCGCCATACTCGAAAATGTACAGCGGGTAGATTTAAGCCCACTCGAAACAGCCGTTTCTATAGAGCGGCTGCATCAGCAGTTCAACCTCACATACGGCGAAATTGCCAAGCGGCTTGGCAAGGCCGAAACCACCGTGCATAACACCGTGCGCTTGCTGCAGCTGCCACTCGATGCGCGTGACGCCCTGGCACAGGGCGCCATAAGCGAAGGCCATGCCCGGCAGGTGCTGGCGCTTAAAGATTCACCCGAAGCCCAGGCCGAGCTGCTACGGCTCATAACCTGGAACGGCTGGTCGGTCCGCCAGGCCGAGCGGTATGTCAGTTCGCTGAAGGCGGGCGTAAAAGGCGAGGCCGCGGCGCAGGAGCGGGTAAGCGGGTTTACGCCCGAAACCGAGCGGCTGAGCCAGCGCTTTGGCGCCAAGGTACGTATACACCGCACGGCCAAAGGCGGCCGGGTAGAGATAGCCTTTACTTCCGACGACCAACTGGCCAAACTTCTCACCGACCTCGAGAATTGACCCCTGTATTCGAAATATCAAATTTCCGGCGACAGGCTCCAGTTCACCCCCCCCAACACCCAACCGGCGCCCCAGCCATTCGCAGTGCAGTCAACTACACTTCCAGTTCACCTCCACCGACTCCCCTCGTAGATCGCTGCCCTCGAAAACCCGGCTGCTTGGAAGGTTCTTGCTTCAGATTGACAAGACGCTTCGCCCCTTGCGGGCCGACCAAAGGGAGTTCAGCTTGGCAGTATGAAGCAAGAACCTGGAAAGTACCGAGTTTTTGAATCCAGGCAGCGGGAGTCTTGGATACTTTTGCGGCCAAAAGTATCCAAGACAAAGAGTAAGGGCTTGGGACAGGATTTCGGGTGGTGTTTAGTGAAGATCGTCAGTTCACCACCAGGTGGCCACCCCCGTGTTTCTTCACTGTCTTATGCACGTTACTTTTGCAGTCAAAAGTAACCAAAACCTCCCAGGCAGACTCCGCTCACGTGGTCGGCTGTTAGTCAAAACAACAATCCTCCGGACAACTCGGTCGAAGTTCTCCCTCAAACAAGTCCTGCGGTCGCTTGCTTACGCAAGCGGTATTGTCGTTTTCACGAACAGGCCGAGCCAAGTGTACTCCGAATGCCTGGGCTACGGGTGGGTTGAATGAGGCTATCGACGCCAGCAAGAGGCTGGGGCCCGCGCATGAGTGTCTCATGGGCTAAAATCGTTCAGGGGTGGGGTAAATGCGCATTACCAGCTTGCCGATGATCTGGTTCGTTTGAACTGGCCCGAAGGTACGGCTGTCTAAGCTATCGCCACGGTTGTCACCGCACACAAACAGCTGGTTGGCGCTGAGCGTAACGTCCAGATTGTTGTTGGTGGGCGGAATGGCGCCGCCTTTGCCATAGGGGAGCGTGGTGTCGGGGTTAAAACCGTTCGGGTGTTCTTTGTTGTATATGGTAATGGTGCCGTTGCGAATGACGATGTGGTCGCCGGGTAGGCCGATGACGCGCTTTACGAGCTGTTTGGTGTCCTGGGTGTCGCCGTAGTTGCTCAGGCCCGACTCAGTCAGAATCACGACATCACCGCGGCTGGGTACGTACTGGTGGCCGGTTATGCGTGACCACGTGCGGGGGAGCTTCCATACAATTAACCGGTCGTTGTTGTGCAGGGTGTTTTGCATGCTCGGACCGTCGACCTGGTACGACTGAAACACGAACGCCGTCAGTAATATGGCAATAATCGGCGCTAGCAGCAAAATACCAATGGTCGAGAAGGTATTGAGCAGGTGATGCTCATTCGCTGGTTTGTCGTCCGAAACTCTGGGCTCAGAATTTGCCGATCCGCCCGAGGCGTTCGGCGAAGTATCATTGTTCACTGGCGCTAGTATACGCGAGGCGCGGAGACAAAGGCAAACACATTTGCTTACGCCGAGTACCCAATGCCGTATATCTTAAGGAGATATACGGCATTGGGTACTCGGGCCTGCTACAAACCGGCCCGCAATGCTTCAGAATTTTGTGGGGTTTCAGCCGGCGGGCACGTGTGCTATGCTGGAGCTTAGTACTTTGTGCTTATGGATATAAAAGGCGTAAAACCGGTCGCCAGCCGGGCAAAACAAACACCTTTCGGAGCCAAAACAAACACACACCTGAATCGTCGTGTTGTCTCCGGGCCCGTTCAAGGTGCTCCGGCTCCAATGGTAAATGTGCAGGCCGCTCATCCGCGGTCTTTGTTAGTTGCGCCCGCTCCTGCCCGGCCGCAAACTGCGCGCCCGATGCTGCGCCCCGCGCCGGTAGAGAAGAAAGACTTCGGCGTACCGCAGTACCAGGCACCGGATCGTCCGCTAAAAGTAGTAAACAAGAAGCGCCGCAAGCAAACCACCAGACGCAAGCTGGTGCTGCGTGGTGCGGTGGCAAGCTTTGTTATTGTGGCGACCATTGGCGGGCTGCTGGCCTGGAATGGTTACGTTAAGCTTCACAAAGTTTTCCGCGGTACCTCTACCGTGGCTGCGCTGGCTGCCAAGCCGGTTGCGCCGGGTCAGCTGAATGGTGAGGGAGACGGTCGCGTGAACATTTTGCTGCTGGGGATTGGCGGGCAGGGGCACGACGGGCCCGACCTGACGGATACCATTATGCTGCTCAGCGTAGACCCGGTGAACCACACCGCGGCGCTCTTAAGTATCCCGCGCGATCTGTGGGTGCAGCAGCCTATTCCGTACATTGCCAAACAACAAAAGATTAATGCCGTGTACGAAAGTGGCAAATACAGCTACATCGGCAAAATGGACTCGAGCAACGACAATGCCGCTGCCATTGAAGCCGGTTTCAAAAACCTGGACGAAGTGGTAGAGAAAGTAACTGGCGTAAACGTAAACTATCATGTGCTGGTTGACTTCCAGGCGTTCAAACAGGCCATCGACACGGTCGGTGGCGTAACCGTAGACGTGCCAACGCCGCTGGTTGACCCGACCATGGCGTGGGAAAACCACAACAACCCCATATTGGCCGCTGCCGGCGTGCAGCACATGGATGGCACACAGGCACTGCTGTACGCCCGCTCGCGCGAGACCAGCAGCGACTTTGCCCGCTCGGAGCGCCAGCGCTCCATTATCGTGGCACTCAAAGACAAGGTGCTTACAGCTGGTACACTCAGCAATCCCACCAAAATAGAGGCGCTGACGAACGCCTTTGGCGACAATGTTTTCTCAGACATGAGCACCCAGGGCGCAGAGCGACTCTACACCATTATGAAAGAAGTTGGAGACAACAACATCAGCTCCATCGGCTTGACGACACCGCCACACCAGCTCATCAAAACCGGCCGGGTTGGCAACCTGTCTGTTGACCTGCCGACCGCTGGCTTGGGTGACTACACAGACATCCAAAACTACGTGCATAGCCAGCTGCCCGACGGCTACCTGGTAAAAGAACGTGCCCCCGTAACCATTGTGAGCCACACGGTAGACGGCGGGGCGGTCACGGCAACATTGCTGCGAAGCTACGGCTACAACGTTACAAATGCGATTACCACCGACCAGCCGGTGCCGCAGCTTACCCTGGTGGATCTTTCGGGCGGGGATGACCCGTACACACTGCACTACCTGCAAAATCGTTACCATGTCACGCCGGTACCCCAACTGCCCGCGGGCATTACGATACCCGCCGGCAGCGCGAAGTTTGTTATAATAGAGCCTTAGAGATGAGGCCCCTGATACAAAAGTTCACGCCGAGCCGTGGGTTCTCCCATGCGTTTTACTTCGTGTACAACGCGGCACTGCCGCTGCTGGTGTTTTTGCTGGTACGCACCAGTTTTGTCCAGTTAGCCTTAAGCCTTATTTTGTTAAGTAAGTGGCGTATGTTTGCAGTGCGACCACGATTCTGGATAGCCAACATTCGGGCCAACGCCATCGATATGATCATTGGTGTGTCGGTGCTGGCTTTTATGACGGCCACAACCAGCGAGTTCTTCCAGCTGCTATGGGTAGTGCTATGGGCTGCATGGCTCATTAACATCAAACCACGGGCCGACACACTGTGGGTGTCGCTGCAGGCCTTGATTGGCTTCGCCGTGGGCATGACAGCCATGTTCCTGACCTGGGACCACCAGCCGCTGTTTCTGCTGGTGGGTGCGGCCGGACTTATCTGCTACGCAGCGGCGCATCACTTCTTCGATAGTTTCGACGAGCCGTACACGCGGTTGCTTGCGTACCTGTGGGGGTACTTTGGTGCCGGTCTGACCTGGATTCTGGGACACTGGCTGTTATTTTACGGACCCATTGCGCAGCCGACGCTCCTGTTGGTGGCGGGTGGTCTTGGTCTCGGCACACTGTACTACCTGGACCACTTTGATCGCCTGAGCCTGAATGTGCGGCGGCAGGTAATATTCATCATGCTCGCCGTGTTGCTTGTTGTTCTGGCGTTTTCGGACTGGGGCGACAAGATAGTTTAGCGAGGTGAATGCACATGGCACATTTTGGCTCAAAATCTCCGCTCCGCGCTTACCATACCGGTCAGTGCGATGCGCTTATGTTGTTCGATTTTGGGCCAATCTGCACTCATGTGCGCTAGTCTCAGAAAATAGGAGGGGATAGATGGCAGAAAATTCGGATGAAAAACCGGTAACTAGCAGTAAATCTAACTGGGCTGTTCCGGGCGATGGCAGGGAGGAGGTGCAGCCTAAGAGCGATCGACTCAAACCAGCCCCGCTGACGCCAGAGGCAGATTCGCCTCGAGCCAGTGCTGTTCAGCCAACCGAAAAGCCAAAGCCGCAGCCCAAAACCATCACGTTCCAGGTGCCGCAAATGCCCAAAGTACCACCGGTGCACCGTACACTGGGCAAAAACGCCAAGCTGGTGCTGGCCGGCCTGGCTGTGCTCGTGCTGGGCTTTTTCGGGGGCTGGTTGGGTTCGGTCGTAAATGGCGGTGGCGGCACCATAGACATCAACCGCAACAAGGTGGAACTGAAGGGCGAAGCGGCGGTTATCAGCGACATCGCAAAGAATGTAGGGCCGAGCGTGGTTTCGGTAACCGCTACGCAGCAAGCCTCTGGTTCTTCGAGCCCGCTCGACAGTATCTTTGGACTTGGCGGTGGCAGCGGCAACCAGACGCAGCAGGATGCCGGTACCGGTATGATACTGACCACCGACGGGCTGATTATGACCAACCGCCACGTCGTACCGAGCGGCACTACCAGCGTGAGCGTAACGCTGAGCGATGGCACCGTGTATGATGACGTAAAAGTTGTGGGCCGCACCGCGGGTAGCAGCAGCCTGGACGTGGCGTTTCTGCAGATTCAGGACACCAAGGGCCACAAGCTGGTGCCTGTTACACTCGGTGACTCCGCGAAGATGGCCGTTGGCAGCCAGGTGGTCGCCATCGGCAATGCGCTGGGTCAGTTCCAGAACACTGTTACCAGCGGCATCATAAGTGGCTACGGTCGCAGCGTGCAGGCCAGCGCCAGTGACGGCAGCAGTTCCGAGAACCTGGACGACTTGTTCCAGACCGATGCGGCCATAAACGAAGGTAACTCGGGCGGTCCGCTCGTAAACCTCGACGGCGATGTCATTGGCATGAACACGGCAGTGGCCAGCAACAGCCAGAATATTGGCTTCGCCATCCCCATTAACGACCTCTCCGGCTTAATAACGAGCGTGGAAAAGACCGGTAAGTTGCAACAGCCGTACCTGGGCGTACTGTACATACCCATTACGAGCGACGTGGTGAGCCAGTACTCTCTCAGCGAAGACCAGGGTGCGTATATACCCACCGTGGACCAGAACGGGGGCCAGGACACCGTGCTGCAGGGCAGTCCGGCCGACAAGGCGGGTTTGCAGCCTGGTGATATCATCACTAAGGTAAATGGCACGGCCATAAACCAAAGCACCAGCCTGACTTCGCTGCTCGACAAGCAGCAGGTGGGCGATAAGATAACGCTGACCATCGTACGTGGGGGCAAAACCCAAAACGTCGATGTCACACTCGAAGCTGCCCCCTCCAGCTAGGGGAGTGATTAGTGGTTAGTGAGGAGTAACTAGGATGGGCTGCAGCAGCCCGACTCATCACTCTTCACTCGAGCTCAAAGAGCTGGATAAAGCCGTCGGTTTTGTGCAATGCATAATCGGCGGCTTTCGCTATACCGGCCAGCACTTCGTGCTGAGGCGGCAGGCTTTCGCAAATGATGTACTGCGGCTTGTTTTTTCGGCTCGCAATCTGCGCAAACAGTTCGCGGTACAGGTCCAGGCCGTCGGGGCCGCCGAACAGGGCATGGCGCGGCTCGTGCGTGGCAGCGGTATTGATCTGGAAGTTGTCAGGCACATAGGGCAGGTTGCAGAGAAGGACGGTGGTTGGTGAGGGGCGGTTTGCATCAAGTGGTTCAAGCAGATTGCCTTGCAGAAACTTGACGTCGGCGCCGAGCCGTTCGGCATTTGCACGGGCAGTTTCCAGGCATTTTTCATCGATATCCGTGGCGACGACTGCGGCTTCCGGCAGCTCCAGCTTAGCGGAAATGGCTATGGCGCCACTACCGGTGCCGATGTCGACAATATACAGGTCTTCATCATGGTGGCGCAGGCCAGAGCCGTGTACAGGGGCAGGTTTGTCACTGAGTCGTCGGCGTGGTGGCTTTTCCCATGTTACTTTGTAGCCCTCGCCTGTTTTAACAAGCGCACTGGCAGACTCCTGCTTCTCGAACGGATAGTGTTTTTGTCCGGGTTTGCGCCCGCGACGCTCCATCTCCCAGACCATGGTGTCGGCCTCTAGATTCCGCACGCGCTTTAGCATTTCGATGATGGCTTCGGTTTCGGGGCGGGGCACCAGCGTGTGCTCGTTTATGGTGAATTCGCGGCCGTAAAACTCGCTTCGGCCGCGAATGTAGGCCAAGGGAACGTGCTGTCCGCGCCGTTTTAATTTAGAATCTAAACTATTTATTACCTCTGTTGGAAGTTCAAATTCCGGGTGCGCCAGCAGCCACGCTCGGTCTTTACTGGTTGCGTCTTCCAGCAGTACCAGGCAATCTAACCGCGCAGTTGAAATCCCGGCCGCTTTCAATTCTGCCTGAGACTTCGCAAGCCAACTAGCTGCGGTCATGCGTTAGCCTTACTATTTCATCCGCAACCTGATTGACGGGCATTGAGGCGTCGACGATGATAGCCCCAAGGTCCGTGTATTGCTGCCTGGCGTAGCTGGCCCACTCCAGTGTGCTTGCAAGTTCGTGAGGGTTTTTGCCGTGGGCTTCGCCGGGACGGTCTACCAGCCTGCGCTTTGTTTCCTCCGAGGAAAGGTATAGGCAGAATACCCGGTCGAATTCATGCCAGAATTCGGCATCGTTTCCTACGACACCACAGAGAAAGGCGGTTATACCTTCAGACTGCGCACGCAAAGCCGACACTTTTTCGGCCGGTATCCTCCACTCGTGGTGTTTACGCCATTCGGGTGTTCTTTCGGCTGCTGTCGCAGGGTGGGGTATCTTGTTGCCGGTGTCGGTGTTGTAAAAAGCGGCCATATCGTCGGTCTCATATGCGGTATAGCCGCGGCGCTTCAGTTCTGCCAGAGTAGTAGATTTACCAGCACCTGGCGTCCCGGTTATGTAGTAGAGGGCCACGACTACTGGCCTTCGTTTATCAGTTGGCGCTCGTACTCGGCCAGTTTTTCGATTAAATCGTCGATTTCGCCGTTCAGCGCACCGGGTATATTGGAGCGAGAGTAGCCGATACGGTGGTCGGTAATGCGATCTTGAGGGAAGTTGTAGGTACGGATTTTTTCGCTGCGGTCGCCGCTGCCGATGAGCGCTTTGCGGGCGTTGCTGAGCTGCTTTTGCTCCTCATCGATTTTTCGCTGCAGCAGTCGTGAGCGCAGTACACCGAGAGCCTTGGCCTTGTTTTTGATCTGCGATTTTTCGTCTTGCTGTATAACTACCAAGCCGGTAGGCAAGTGGGTGATGCGCACGGCACTGTCGGTGGTATTCACGCTTTGGCCGCCATGGCCGCCGCTTCTGTACACGTCGATACGCAGTTCGTTATCTTTGATTTCGATGTCGGTTTCCTCGGCCTCTGGCAGCACGCTTACGGTGATGGT
>Ga0068856_100006944_pt1 | contig 11073 bp, 11 predicted proteins | sample KBSCornC62_FD_66595 | JGI IMG/M metagenome (GOLD analysis project Ga0068856, IMG submission 66595) | Corn rhizosphere microbial communities from Kellogg Biological Station, Michigan, USA - KBS Corn C6-2 | ecosystem: Host-associated > Plants > Roots > Rhizosphere > Soil ... | reverse complement strand
TGAACCCGTAGCCCTTGTCGTCGCTGAACCACTTGACAGTTCCAGTGGGCATGCATTGCCTCCACTTCATGTGCTGCGAACGCGGAGGATGCAAAAGCAACGACTGCGAGCGCTACGCACGACTTTCGCCGGTATTTACCGGCCCTAACGGAAGGGACCGTAGCAGGATCAAACGGCGTTCAGTCGGTAGTAGTCGCCCATTTAGGTGAGAGGCAGAGCGACCGATAACAATGAAGACGATGGCTCAGGGGTTGCGCCTTAACCGCTTCGGACCGCGGTCGCTCGTGCTCGCGGTCGCCTTTGCCGCCGCCCTCCCCGCGGGTGCGGGGGCGGCGGCCCCCGTGGCGAAGAGCCGCGGGCCGCTCTCACCGCTGCTGGCGCAGCTCGCCAAACCCGCCGTCGCGGCGCAGCCGCCTGGCGCTCAGGACGGAGTGCTGGGGGTCTCAGCGGACGAGCCGGGCGGCCTGATCCGGGACGGCGATCGAGTGCAGGTCACGGTCCGCTTCGACGAAGGAGTGGTCGCCGCGCTGCCGCAGCTGCGTGAAGCTGGCGCTCGCGTCCTCGGCGCCAGCCGCGAGCAGCAAACGGCGGAGCTCGCGGTCAGCCCGGCCGATCTTGGGGCTGTCGCCGCGGTCCCCGGCGTCAGCTCCGCCTGGCCGGCCCGCAGGCCGATCCTCTACGCCGCCGGCGAAGGACCCTGCGAGGGCGGCTCGGTGATATCTGAGGGTCTCGGCCAGCTCCACGTCGGCGAAGCCCGCGAAGCCTTCCACCTGCGCGGCAAGGGGATCACCGTCGGCGTCCTCTCCGACTCTTACGACGCCGCGACCGAACCGGTCGTTACCGATCCCCGCGCCGACACCGCTACGAACGATCTCCCCGGCCTCGCCAGCAGCTGCTCCGAGCAGCAAATCCCGGTCAACGTGCTCCAGGATCTGGCGCCGGCTCCCGGCGATGAAGCGGGCGACGAGGGCCGGGCGATGCTGCAGATCATTCACGACCTCGCGCCGCACGCGCAGCTCGCCTTCGCCACCGCCTTCGAAAGCGAAGAATCCTTTGCGGCGAACATCGAACGCCTCGCCCGGCCGGTCTCCGAAGGGGGTGCCGGCGCGGACGTGATCGTCGACGACGTCGCCTGGTTCGAAGAGCCGTTCTTCCAGGATGGCCCGGTGGCGGCCGCAATCAATCAGGTCACCTCCGAAGGCGTCACCTACCTGACCGCTGCCGGCAACGACAATCTCTTCGATGGCAGCGGTCACGAAATCGCCTCCTGGGAAGCGCCGGAATACCGCGACTCCGGCGCCTGCCCGGCGGCGGTGGCGGCACTGTCCGGGTTGAACGGCAGCCATTGCATGGACTTCAGGCCGGGCCCGGAAACCGACCGGACCTTCGGGATCACGGTCGAAGCGGGCGAAACGCTGAGCCTCGACCTGCAGTGGGCGGAACCCTGGAATGGCGTCCTCACCGACCTCGACGCCGTCCTCCTCACCGCCACTGGCAAAGAAGTCCTCACCGGCTCGGTTGAACAGAACACTGGGGTAAAAGGAACGCAGCGACCGGTCGAGGTCGTCCAGTGGACGAACGAAACGGAAACCGCGCAGACGGTGCAGCTGGCGATCAACCGCTTCTCCGGCCTCGCTCCGCGCCTCAAGTTCGTCCTGATGGAGAACGGCCGCGGCGTCAGCGCCACCGAGTACCCGGTCTCCAGCGGCGGCGACGTCGTTGGGCCGACGATCGTCGGCCACGCCGGCGCCGCCAGCGCGATCTCGGTGGCGGCGGTGCCGTTCAACAACAGCGCCAAAATCGAGCGCTACTCCTCGCGCGGCCCGGTCACCCACTACTTCGGACCGGTGCAGGGAACGGTGCCGGCCCTGCCCCTGGGGCTGCCCGAAGAACTGGCCAAGCCCGACATCGCCGCCACCGACTGCGGAGCCACCACTTTCTTCGCCTTTCTCTCCGGTGGAGTCTGGCGGTTCTGTGGCACCTCGGCCGGGGCGCCGCATGCCGGCGCGGTGGCGGCGCTGGTGCGGCAGGCAAAACCGACCCTCCCAGAGCAGCAGGTGCGCGACGCGCTGACCGGATCGGCGAGTCCCGTCGGGGTTTATGGGCCGACGGCGGCGGGGGCCGGCCTTATCAACGCCTTCGCGGCGATCAACGGTCTGCCCGGTCCGATCGAAGGCGGTGACGGGCCCAGCGAAGTTGTCGCCCCGCTCGAAAAAGTGACCACCGTCAACCCGTCACAGCCAGGCGCGGCAAGCGGCGAAACGACCGCGCCGGGCACGACTCCGGCACCCACTCCGAGTCCCCAGCCGGCAGCGAGGGCCCCCGAAACGAAGATCCTCAAGCACCCGCCGAAGCTTGTGCGCACGAACCTGGCGCGAGTGCGAGTCGTCTTCCGCTTCGGCTCCGATCAGCGCGGGGCGACCTTCCTCTGCAGGATCGACCGCTCCGCCTTCCGCGCCTGCTCGGCCCGCTTCGTCCGCCGCCTCGCGGCCGGCGCTCACGTGCTCAAGGTCAAAGCCCGCAGCGTCGACGGCGTCATCGATCCGACGCCGGCAGCTTTTCGCTTCCGGATCGTGCGGAGCTAGCGCCGGTACGTCGGGCCGCCCAGTGCCCGACACCGAGCAGGGCCAGTAGCGCCAGGGCGCTGCCGAAGACGAGGGGGTCGGTCAGCGATAGACCCTCGAGGCGGGTGCCGAAGTAGACGGCGATCGCGGTGATCGGCAGGTAGCCGACGGCGGTCGTCCAGGTGAAGCGCCAGGCGGAGACGCGGGCAGCGCCGGCCGCGTAGGAGACGATGCTGAACGGGAGGATCGGGATCAACCGCATCGCCAGCAGCAACGCCGGGCCGCCGCGCTCGATCGCCCGCTCCGCCCGCTCGAAGCGCTCGGCTCCGAACCAGCGGTCGAGCAGCGGCCGCGCGACCCGGTGGCCGATCGCCCAGCAGATCAGCCCGGAGAGAACCCAGCCGACCATCATCAGCAGCAGGGCGGGGAAGAAGCCGTAGGCGAAGCCGGCCGCGGCGTCGACGATCTCGGCGGGGTAGAAGACGACCGCGTGCAGGAGCGTGAGGGCGAGGATCAACAGCGGCCCGGCGGCTCCGAGGCGGTCGATCTGACGGCGCACCTCGTCGTTGTCGCCCTGCAGAGCCGCCTTGGCCGCCTCGTGCAGTGGGTCGATCGCGAACGCCATCAGCGCCAGCAGCGTGATTCCAGCCACCGTGATCGCGATCTCCATCCACGGGATGCGGGTCTTCTCCACCCGCCTAGGCTAGATGCAGCTCAGAGGCTGCCGGCCACTGGAGGCGTGGAGCCCAGCCGCTCGGCCAGCCCCGAATGGCGACCGCCGCTGTCGTCGCGGCGCACGGCGGAGGCGAGCACTGCTTGATCGCCGACGAGGACGCAGCTGCTGCGGGCGCGGGTGATCGCGGTGTAGAGCAGCGGGCGGTTGAGCATCCGCGAGTGGGAGCGATGGCAGACGGCGACTACGACCGGGACCTCGCAGCCCTGCGCCTTGTGGACCGAGATCGCGTAGGCGAGGCGCAGCGTCGCGGTCTCGCCGTAGGGGATGACGAGGCTGCCGCCGTCGTCGGTGTCGACGACGATCTGTTCCTCGTTCGGGTCGTCCTCGCGGAGGAAGACGATCGAGCCGTTCATCAGGCCCAGCTCGTGCGAGTTGCGGGTCTGGATCAGGCGGTCGCCGATCCGGAAGCGGTCGTTGAGGGCGGGCTTCCCGTCGGGGTTGAGCTCGGCCTGCAGGCGCTCGTTGAGGGCGTCGATCCCGACCGCGCCGCGGTACATCGGCGCCAACACCTGCACCTCGCGGATCGGATCGACGGCGAATTTGGCCGGTGCCCGCTCTGAGACCACCTCGACCACCGTATCCAGGGCCCGCTCAGGCGTCCCCCTCTCGATGAAGAAGAAGTCGTGATCCTGCTCAGGGCCGGGCTGCAGGTGGGGCTGGCGCCCCTGGTTGATCTCGTGGGCGGCGGTGGTGATCATCGAGCGCGCCGCCTGACGGAAGATCTGGGTCAGCCGCACCACCGGTACCGCACCGGAGGTGATCAAGTCCTCAAACGGCTTGCCGGCTCCGATTGGCGGCAGCTGGTCGGCGTCGCCGACGAAGACCACGTGGGTCGTCTCCGCGAGGCCGCCGAGCAGGACCTCGGCGAGGCGCAGGTTCAGCATCGAGGACTCGTCGACGATCACCAGGTCGACCGGTAGTGGGCGGCCGGGGCGGAAAGCCGGTTCTCGCCCCGGCATCCACTCGAGCAGGCGATGGATCGTTTTCGCCTCGTGGCCGGTCGTCTCCTCCAGCCGCCGCGCCGCCCGCCCGGTCGGGGCGCAGAGGGCGATGGTCGCGTTGGCGGCCGCGGCCTCGGCGACGATCGCCCGCGTCGTTTCGGTCTTGCCAACACCGGGGCCGCCGGTCAGCACCGATACGCGGGCCTCGAAGGTCGCCCGCACCGCCGCCCACTGCTCGTCGGTCAGTTTCTCTCCCGGCTCTTCGCCTGGGTCGTGGTCGAGGTGAGGAGGAGCGGTGGCGCGGGCGGCAAGGGTGGCGGCGACCGCCTGCTCGCTCGCCAGCGTCGGCTCGCGGTAGATCCGCCCTTCCTCGGAGACGAGCCCCGGCGCCTCGGCTAGCACGTCGGGATCGGGCGCGATCCCGATCAGCCGCGCGGTGCGCCGCGCCAGCTCCTCCAGCGGCAGGTAGCTGTTGCCCTGTCCCTCGGTCTCGATCAACGCGTAGAGCGCGGCCGCCTGGGCGCGGCGGCTCGACTCCGGCGGCACGTCGGCGGCGAGCGCGATCTTGTCGGCGCGGGCGAAGCCGACCCCCGGCACCTCGGTCAGCCGGTAGGGGTCCTCGTGCAGGATCGCCATCGAGCGCTCGCCGTAGCGGGCGTGGATCGGCGCCGCCAGGTGGGCGAGCCCGTGCGGGGCAAGCTGCACGTGCAGGTCGCGGATCGCCCGGCTCGCGTACCAGGACTGCGCCGCGGCGGCCGCCTGGTCGGCGCTGACCCCGCGCAGCGAGGCGAAGACACTTTCCGGGTTGGCGGCGATCTTCTGCAGGACCCCCTCGCCGTACTCGTCGCAGAGCTTCTCCGCCCGTTTGAGGCCGATGTGGCGCAGCGAGCTGAGGTAGGCGACCTGGCCGTCGCGGTCGGCCGGGTCGAGTGGTAGCGCCCCCTGCGCCCGCAGCTGGCGGCCGTAGCGGTTGTGGGTCTGCCACTCGCCGCTGACTTCGGCGCGGCTGCCGGGATCGAGGTGGGCGACCGGGCCGACCAGGGCGAAGCCCTCACCCGACTCGACCTCCTGCACCTCGAGCACGGCGTAGCCGTCGTCCTCGGCGCGGTAGATGACGCCCAGCACCTCGACCGTGCCGGTGTAGGAGGCCGCGTCGGCGTCGAAAAGGGTCGCTGCTCGGGTCACGCAATCAAGGCTAGGCCCCTCGAAGGCGGGACACCCCGCTCGGGAGGCGGAGTTTGCGGCGGCTGCGGCAAACGATGATCTAGTTTCGAGCGATGGCGCCCCGCCCAGAAGCCGGACTCTGCGACCGCTGCCGCCACCAGCAGCTGGTCCCTAACACCCGCGGCTCGGTCTTCTCGCTCTGTCAGCGCTCCCGCACCGACCCGAACTTTCCGCGTTACCCGCGGCTGCCGGTGCTCAGCTGCCCGGGGTTTGAGCCGGGACAGGGGATGACGGGCGAGGATCCCGCGCCGCCCCGATAGCCGCCCCGAGCAGGCCGAAGCCGAAGACGACGGCGGCGAGGTCGACGATCCCGCCGAAAATCGGCACCAGCGCCAGTAAGCGGAGGATCGCCAGGCCGGCGAGGAAGGAGAGGAAGCGGTTTCGCGGCTCCTTGACGATCCGCCGACCCAGGGCCCAGGCCGCGGTGACGTAGGCGACCGCCGCCAGCGGCAGCAGGGCGAGGAGGAGGGCGAATCCGAGGGCGAGGCCGATGATCGTGATCGAGGCGAGGATCGCCGCCAGCGGCAGGCAGATCGCGATTGCGATCCCGATCGCGATCAGCGGGCCGATCCGTTCGCGGGAGCGATCGTAGAGAGCGTCGGCGGCGCGCGGGGCGATCAGCAGGAGCAGGCAGCCGAGCAGCAGCGCCGAGCCGCTCATGATCATCCAGAAGCCGAAGCCGAGGGCGAAGGGAAGGAAGTTGATCGAGTCGTTCCAGTTCTCGCCGGTAACTTCGCCGCGGACGATCGCCCGCCCCGCTACGACCGGGCGCTCGTCGCCGTAGCGCTCGTCGCCGCTGACGTAGGCGCTGGGGAGCAGCCGGGCCTGACCCGAGGCCATCACCAGGTCGCCGTCGATCCGGCCGCTGACCAGTGCGTCGCCGGCGAAGACGACGACGTCGCCGTCGACGCGGCCGGCGATCCGCACGTCGCCGCTGAAGACGACGACTCCGTCGACGGTTTCGCCGCGGGGGACGGTGACGTCGCCGCGGATGACGACGACCGCGTCGCCGTGGTCGCTCCGGGCGCCCGCGTTCGCGGCGCTCGGCAGGGCGAGGGCGCCCAGAGCGATCAGAGCAAGGAAGAGCGAGACGCGCCGCAAGGCCCCCAGCCTAACCGCGCCTCCCGTCAGCTTCGCATCGGATCCGGTTCGCCGAGGTGGCTGACCGCCGGCGCCTCGTAGAGAGCACCCGGGATGCCACCGATGATCACCAGGCGAATGCCCTCGTCCCCCGGCCAGACCTTGCGCTTCGTCCCGCTGGCGACCCTGACCATGTGCTCGGGGTCAAGCGGAAAGCGCTCCCCCTCGATCTCGATCTCGCCGCCGCCGCGGAGGGCGAAGAAGACCTCCTCCTGGCCGTCTTCGGCGTGGTCGTGCTCGGGATAACCGTCAAAGTTCGGCGGCATGTCGATCACCTGCAGCCCGAAAGACTCGACCCCGAGCTCTGCCCGAGCCCGCTTGAAGGCTCCGAGGTACACCGCCTCCATCTCGTCGATCTTCTTCACCGTGTAGTCGCTCATCGCTGCCTCCCACCTTAGTAGTTGTGACCGAACGTTCGTGCTTTTCTATAATGCCTGTCTGTGACGCCCGTCACCCAGAAAGGCAGCCGCACTCGCGAGGCGATCCTCGATCGCGCCGTCGACCTCGCCTCGGTGGAGGGCCTCGAGGGCCTGACGATCGGCCGCCTTGCGACCGAGCTCCAGATGAGCAAGAGCGGCCTCTTCGGCCACTTCGGCTCCAAGCAGGACCTACAGCTGGCGACGATCGCTGCCGCCGCGACGCGCTTCAGAGCCACGGTGGTGGATCCGGCACTGGAGCTGCCCGAGGGGGCGCCACGGCTGCGGGCATTGGCCGAGCGCTACCTCGACCAGGTGAACACCTACTCCGGTGGCTGTTTCTGGACTGCTACCTCGGCCGAGTTCGACGACCGGCCGGGGCCCGTTCGCGATGCCGTCACCGCTTCCCTCGATGCCTGGCTTGGGGCGCTGGAGCGCCAGGCCGAAATCGCCGGTGTCGAGCACCCGAAGCGCCTCGCTTTCGAGATCTACTCGTTGGTGATGGGCGCCAACGCCCGCTTCCGGCTGACCGGTGACGAGCGCGTCTTCGGCTACGCCCGCGAGGCGGTCGAGCGGCTATTGCCTAGCTGAGCGGAGCGCTAGAAGATCGCGCAGGAGCGAAAGACGTCGTTGAGCAAGAAGCGCGGTGGGTGGTAGGGCTTCTTGACCCCTTGCAAATAGCTGTCAAGCAGAGATTGCTTAGATCTGCGGTACACCTCGTCTCCAAGCACGCAGCGCGACTCGAGCAAGAGCAGCATGCGGCGCGTAAGGTTCTTATTTCCGTCGTCCTCGAGCCCGATCCTGCGCAGGTTCGAGGAGAAGACCGGGACACCGAAGATCGCCGTGGCACCCGGCGGCTTGCCTGAGCTGCCGATCGCCGCCCAGGTTTCTTCCACCGAGGGGTGCACCTCCGTCGAAGGCCGTTCATCGCCGTCGACGAGGCACATGAAGTCGTTGTCGCTGCTGGCGGTGACCTCCAAGCGGCCCCAGGAACCCATTAGGACCATGGCTACGTCTCGATCCTTTTTGAGGCGTTCCACGACCCGCCGACGCTCTTGCAGCCGCTCCAACGTTCGGCCGCGGGCGCGAACTATGGTCGGGAACGCGACCCGCGTCTCGGCTTCTAGGCGGTCTAAGCCGCCTGTTGCTGCCAGCGACTCGGCTTTTCGGCCTCGAGGATCCACGGCACGTCCCGGCAGCGGTCGAGAAGGGGCTGAAAGAGGAGGTCGTGCTCAGGCAGGACCGGCACGTGCCTTCCGTTCTCGAGAGAGCTCAGGTGAACGTGCCGCAGCCGGTCGCCGAAATGATCCAGAAGCTCACCGGCCAGCTCCATCGTTGGGTCAATCGACCAGGCATGAGCGATGTCGAAGCAAAAACCGGCCTCTGGAAGCTCGGCGAATACCGGTTCCAGCTCCTCCACCGTGCGACCGGTCGTCTTGCGCGCATCCATGTTCTCGATCACCAGCCGTTTGCCGAGCAGGCGATAGAGCGCAGGGTTGTCGATCGTGTCGGGGTGGGCAACGATCGCGTTGACATCTGACGGCAGCGACTGCAGCCATGCAGTCAGCTCGTCCTCGCCAACGCGCAGGTGCTTGACCGGGGCGTGGACGCTCAGGTAGCGGAACGGGAGGGGGCCAGAATGCACGAGAAAATCGCGCAAATCCTCCAGCTCTGGCTCTGAGAGCGCAGCCAGCTCGGTCGCGAACGTCGACGTTTGCTCGACCGCCGCGAGCAGGCGCGGCCAGTTGCCCCGTTGCGCGGTGAGGAAACCGGTGGAGGCACCGATCGGGTGATGCCTAGCGATTGGGCTGTAGACGGCAGGAACCATGCTCTTGGCGTCACAGTAGAGGCGCAAGAGGCGGAGAGACCGATGGAGGCCGTTGGCTAGGGTTTGAAACCCGCAGCCACCGTCGGAAGGAGCTTGAGATGAAGGTCGCGATCGGTCTCCCCAACGCCGTCCCCGGCACGAGCGGAAAAGAGCTGACGGAGTGGGCGCGAAGGGCGGAGGCACGCGGCTTCTCCAGTCTCGGCACGATTGACCGTGTCGCCTACCCGAACCTCGAGCCCCTGGTCTCATTGGCTGCCGCGGCGGTGGTGACCGAGCGTATCGGGCTCGCAACCACCGTCCTGCTCGGGCCGCTGCGGCGCAACCCGGTGGCGCTGGCCAAGCAGGTCGCCACCATCCACAAGCTCTCCGACGGGCGGATGACGCTGGGGATCGGGCTTGGCGGCCGTGAGGACGATTACGAGGTCACCGGCCTGGAGATGGGAAGCCGCGGCAGGGAACTCGACGAGATGCTCGAGCGGATGGAGGAGATCTGGGAGGGCGAAGAGGTCGGGCCCGACCATGATTCGCCGCCGCGGGTGTTGGTCGGCGGCGCGGTCGAGGCGTCCTTCGAGCGGGCGGCCCGCTTCGGCGCCGGCTGGATCGCCGCCGGCGCCTCGCCGGAACAGTTCGCCGAGTGGCGGGAGGGGTTCGACGCGGCCTGGTCGCGGTCGGGCCGCAGCGAGGCGCCACAGAACGCCGCCCTCGCTTACTACTCGCTCGGCGAGCGCGCCGAGGAGGACGCCCAGGCCTATCTGACCGACTACTACGCCTGGCTCGGCGACGAGGTCGCGGGATACATCGCCGACTCCGCGGCCAAGGATGTGGAGACGGTGAAGCAGTACGTGGCCGCTTTCGAGTCGGTCGGCTGCCAGGAGCTCTTCCTCTTCCCGAGCTCGAGCGACCCCCAGCAGGTCGACCTCCTCGCCGACGCGCTAGGGATGTAGTGCCGGAGGCACGGATCGAGGTGCGGTTGCGGCCACGTGGCCACGCCGACGAGCTCCTGGGAATGATCGATGGGGTGCTGCAGGCGCGGGTTTCGGCGCCGCCCGTCGACGGCAAGGCGAACAAGGCGCTCTGTCGCCTGGTCGCTAAGCGGGCGGGGGTGGCACCATCGCGTGTGAGCGTTGTGCGGGGGCAGAAGTCGCGCGACAAGATGCTGCTAGTTGAGGGCCGCGACGAGATGACGCTGATGGGAATGCTCGGCACCTGATGGCGGCGGATCTGCCGATCCACCTCTTCGCCGGTCCCCGGGAGCTCGAGATTTGGCTGAAGGAGCACCATGCCGCCTGCGAAGGGGTCTGGTTGAAGATCGCTAAGAAGGGGGTGGTGCAGACGAGCGTCACCTACGCGGAGGCGCTGGAGCTGGCGCTCTGCTTCGGCTGGATCGACAGCCAGAAGCGCGGCTTCGACGACGAATTCTTTCTGCAGCGATTCACCCCGCGGCGACCGCGGGGACGCTGGTCCCGAATCAACCGCGAGAAGGCCGAAGCGCTGATTAAGGCAAAGAGGATGCGTCCGGCTGGGCTGCGGGAGGTCGAAGCCGCGAAAGCGGACGGTCGTTGGGATGCTGCCTACGAGGGTCAGCGCACCGCGAAGGTGCCACCGGATCTGCAACGCGAGCTCGATGCCAACCGGGCCGCTGCTGAGTTTTTTGCCTCGCTCGACAGCGCCAACCGCTACGCGATCGTCTACCGCCTCGAAGAGGCGAAAAAGCCCGAAACCCGCAAACGCCGCTTGGAAAAATTCGTTGCCATGCTCGAGCGCAACGAGAAGATCCACTCTTAGCTGCTCCGTACACTCGGTCGATGGACCGCGAGCTGCTTGCGTCGACGCTGGCCGAGACCGGCGAGCCCTCCTACCGCGCCAACCAGGTGTGGGAGTGGGTGGCGCGCGGGGCCCGGTCCTACGAGGAGATGACGAACCTGCCGGGGGCGCTACGGGAGCGACTGGAGTCCGGGGTGCCGCTCTCGACCCTGAGCGTCGCCGCCGAGGCGAAGTCCGACGACGGCACCGTCAAGACTCTCTTCCACACCGCCGACGGACGCCCGATCGAGGCGGTGCTGATGCGCTACCGGGACGGCCGGCGCTCGGTCTGCCTCTCCTCGCAGTCGGGCTGCCCGTTGACCTGCACCTTCTGCGCCACTGGGCAGATGAAGTTCGGCCGCAACCTTTCGGTCGACGAGATCCTCGACCAGGCGCTCCACTTCCGCCGCCTCGAGCAGAT
>Ga0068856_100006939_pt1 | contig 11075 bp, 3 predicted proteins | sample KBSCornC62_FD_66595 | JGI IMG/M metagenome (GOLD analysis project Ga0068856, IMG submission 66595) | Corn rhizosphere microbial communities from Kellogg Biological Station, Michigan, USA - KBS Corn C6-2 | ecosystem: Host-associated > Plants > Roots > Rhizosphere > Soil ... | reverse complement strand
CAAACCTCCGCCGGTTCACCCCACCCCACCCCGCTGCTCTCAATATCGTAGCCCCACACAAAACCGTTGGCTGTGTCATTCGTATAAATGCCCCGGTCGCTCACCAGGCTCGATGTCTCAGTGCCAATAATCGGTTCGCTGGGGTGGCTGGAATGAAAAGTGTCCTGGTTGCCGAGGGCATAGTTAAATCCGTTCATATCAAGGACCGAACTGAAACCGCTTCCCCATGAATTCAACGCTGCCGTGCAAAGGCGCGTCGAATCCATAGAGTGAGCCAGGTTCTGCATCGCTTGCATGATCGCCGCCCCCGTTGCCGTCCCCTGAAGCGGCTCTTCATTGCCGAGTGACCACGCAAAAACGCACGGATGGTTCCGGTCCCGGCGAATTTGGCGCGCCAACTCGCCCAGCGGCTCCGCATTGGTGCCGATGCGGCGGTTCTCGTCTAGCACCAGCATTCCCAATTGATCGCAGGCGTCGAGCAATTCCGCGGTCGGCTCGTTGTGCGACGTGCGATAGCCGTTCACGCCCATTTCAATCTGCCGCTCCAGCCGGTAATACTGCAAGCGGTCCGGCAGCGCCGAGCCCACACCCGCGTGGTCTTGGTGATTGCACATGCCCTGGATCTCCACATGTTGCCCGTTAATGAAAACACCACTGGTGGCGCTGAATTGTACCATCCGCACACCAAACGGCGTGCGATAAATATCCGCAACGGCGTTTTGGTTACTGATCGTGGTAATCAAACTGTAAAGATACGGCGTTTGCGGCGACCACAAATGCGCGGTGAACGCGACACTTTGCGTGGTTACGAGATCCTGGCCCGACGGCAAATTCAGTGCGGACGTTACAGATGCTACCACATTGCTGTTCGCGTCAAGAATCGTGGACGTTACACTTCCGGTCGCAGACACACCGCTTTGATTGGTCACATCCGTCTGAATGGAAATGGTCGCGTTGGAACCCACCAGCGAAGTTGTCGATACAAATGTCCCCCATTCCGCGACATGAACAGGATTTTCCGTGGTCAACCACACGTGCCGGTAAATTCCTGCGCCTTCGTAAAACCACCCCTCAAACCGGCTCGCATCCACGCGCACAACCAGTACGTTTGTTCCTCCCGAATTAATGTACGGCGTCACATCGAAATAAAAGCTTTCGTATCCGCTCACATTCCGCCCCAGGATGTGCCCGTTCAACCACACCAGACAATTGCGATACACGCCGTCAAATTCCAGCCACATCGACTGGCCCGCATAACCGGCCGGCAATGTGAACGTGCGTCGGTACCATCCAATGTCATTCACCGGAAAAGCAGAACTGCCAACCGGCTTGAAGCCATGGCCGCCGTCAGAACTCGAATTAAACGGAAGTTCCACCACCCAGTCATGGGGCAGGTTCAGTGACCGCCAGGAACTATCGTCGAAATTCGTCTGCACCGTGGACACATTTTCACCGAGGTGCGTCGCGATGGGATCTGCCCTCAGCGTTTCCATGTACGTTTCCGAAGTCACGCCCGTGACTTCCGTGGAGTCCAGTTTGGCTAAATTTGGAATTTCAGGATAATACGCAACGTTCGTTTCTGCGGAGTTGGTTTGCAAATCCACCGGGTCGCCCAGTTGAAAATGCCAGCCAAAATCCAGCAGAAGCCGCCCCCGAGGCGATGCCGTAAAGTTGACCGCTGAATTCGCGGCAATCGTATTGGGCGGAAGAGCGCGATCACGCACGCCACTGACAACCACAGTGTAGTTGCTGCCATAGGCCAGCGGCGCAGTAGCCAGCGATACCGATTGCCCGTTCGGTGTCAAAGACACCCCGTTAATGGCAAGACCGCCGGCAAAAGAATAATTTGCCGGAGTTGTCGCACTAGTCGTTTCAACCGGCTTCGAAAAATCAATTTCAACCTGACCGAGGCCAATATTGAATGCGCGCAAAATAATCGGCGCATTCGTATCCAGCGTCACGGAGAGTGTGATTGGCGAACTCGTAACCGCTCCATAACTATTCGTCAGCACCAGCTCATATGCCCCGCTGTTCGTCACTGCCGCGTTAAACGCCAGTGTGTTTGTACTCGGACCAGGAATGGTTGCATAACCGCCGCCGTTATTGAACCACCATTGAAAAGTGAGCGGCGCAGCGCCGGACATATTTGCCGAAAAAGCCACCGGCGTGCCCGAGAAAACCGCATTGGTTGGCGTTACCCAAAACTGGTTAATGCTCGGAAATTTTGCGGGCGCCAGCCCCACGTCGAACACCGCGTCAAACGAATGGCTGCTGCCAAAGGTTATTGTCCCGCCCGCCGGCGGAAACAAACCAATCTCGCCTCCCGCGTAAACATTCCCGCTGGCCACCGCCAGGGCCTCCCAACCGCTCGTTGTGCTCGCCTTGCCAAACGAATATGCATACGTCGCATTTGCACTGAGCGAGAAATTCAGCCCCGTCCATTGCAGCCAATCTCCATCGTTAAACGAAACGTTCGCGGAAGTATAGGTTTGGAGTAACGTGGCGTTGCCTCCGGAAACCGAATAAAGATGCAGATAATACGGTTGCGCCACGGTGGTATTATTGGATGAAGCCAGTCCCGCTGTCTTGATCGCCACCGAAGATAATACATATCCGACCTGATTCGTCCCTGTCGTGAATGTTTGTCCCGGTTCACCGGCCCCATGCCCCGTCTGGTTGTCGGTGTAATAATTGAGCCCGTCCGGCGCGGTCTGGTTGCCGCCTGTGCCAAGTTGAGAAACGTCGTTCACACTGGGAACAGGGGCACTTGCTCCGAGATCTACCAATGTTTGCGCTCGCCCATTCGGAAGAAAAGTCAGAAGAGCAACTGCGATTGACAAAACCGGCCAAAGTACGACAAGCCGCTTGACGGAGTGCATATACTTTTTCTACACCTTGGCTCTAATAACACAATCCTAATCGCCTTTGCTTTGCGCTCGGATCGCCACCATGCCGTCAGTCAATCCACCTGCATGCGCCGTCAATTTGATTTCGCCCGCCGCATGCGTGGATTGCACCAGGACCTCTGCCAGTCCGTTGAACGCGCTTCGTTTCCATCGCGTCGGCGCCGGCATATATTGGGTGTTCAGCGTCACGCCATGGCTCAATCCTCCTGAGCCCTCGTTGTTCTTCACCACCACGGCCACCACATTATCTCCTGCATTCAGATATTGGCTTACCGGAAAAATCGGGTCCAACTGCCAGTCGTGCGATTCACCTGCCAGCCGCCCATTGACATACACCCAGCCTTCGTCATCGATTGTGCCAAAGTCCAAAATCGTATTGGCCGCTTTCAAATCCTTCTCGCTCAGTGAAAGATGCGTACGATAAATAGCCGACTCTCCCGGCTTCAGCGGGCCGGAATCAACTTTCACATCCGCAGTTTGCCAGTCGCCATCAGCAATTTCCGGCGCTGTCCCCGCACGATTCTGTGGATCTGAAATCAACTTCATCCGCCACTCAGTCAATGGCAGGCTCACCGTCTGCGGTGCAGAAGGATAAACGTCCGGCTCGTGGCACGCCGGATCACCATTGCCCACACCAATAATTTTCCCGGGGCCCGAAATCTCATAATTCACCATATTGTCCGCGATGGGCACAATTCTTCCCGCGGAGTCAGTAACAGCCACGGTAACCACACTCACATCCGCGCCATCAGCCGCAATCATTTGTCGATCCGGTGTCAGTCGCAGTCCCGTAGGTTCCCCCGTCGTTTCCACTTTGTCCTCTGCAATCACCCTGCCGTCCTTGCACCCCTTCGCGACTAGGGTGCCCGGCGTATAATTCACAGACCATTGAAGATGAGAATTTTTCTTTATGTCCTTTCGGCCGAGGCTCCGTCCGTTTAAAAACAATTCAACTTCCTGGCAGTTGCTGAAACAACGCACGTCAATTGGTTGCCCCTCTTTCCCGGCCCAGTTCCAATGTGGCATCAAGTGCAAAACCGTTTTGCCACTCCACCAGGATTGATAATAATAAAAGACGTCCTTTGGAAAACCGCACGTATCAATGATGCCAAACTCCGAACTGATGTTCGGCCACCCAAACGGCGACGGTTCCCCGCGGTAATCAAAGCCCGTCCACACAAATGCCCCGCTGGCCCACGGGCGCGCGGAATAATATTTCCACCATTCTTCCGCCGTTGCCCCATACCCGGGCTTGTTGTCATCGTATGCCGAATCATACGTCATTGTATTAGTGTAAACTCCACGCGTGTAAAAAGCGCTCGCCTCCTCCGTCCCTATTGCAGGCTTCTCCGGATTCGAACGATGAAACGCATCCATGTCGCCGTTGTTCAAATAATTAAACCCTTGCACATCCATCACCGTCGAAAAACCATCAGGTTTATCACCGGACCATGAATTCATCGCCGCTGTGCACAACCGCGTCGAATCGAGGCCATGAACCAACCGTTGCATGGTCCCAAAGACCTCTCCCGCCGCCGCGGTACGCTGCACTTCCTCTTCATTGGCCAGCGACCAGATGAAAACGCTCGGGTGATTGCGATCGCGCCGGACTTGCGCCGCCAGTTCGGAAAGGTTCTCCGCATCACTTCCCAAAAGCCTGTTCTCGTCCATGACCAGCATGCCCAACTGGTCGCACGCCTCGAGCAATTCAGACGTCGGCGCGTTATGCGATGTTCGAATCGCGTTGCAGCCCATCTCCTTCAGTTTAGCCACGCGAAAATTCTGCAACGCATCCGGCAGGGCCACGCCCACACCCGCATGGTCTTGGTGATTACAGGTGCCTTTAATCACATACGGCCGCCCGTTGAGCATGAACCCTTTGTTCACATCAAAAGCCATTGTGCGAATTCCGAATTTCGTTTCCACGCGATCCACCGTCTGGCCGTCTGCTTCAATAGTTGTCACCAAACGATACAGCCGCGGTGATTCCGGCGACCACAAGGTTGGATCAGGCACCGGTGCAATTGCCATAAGAGTCGAATGCTTCCAAGGATCCATGTGCATCGACGCCGTGGCCGTGGCAACTACCTTGCCATCCGGCCCGGCAATTTCCCATTCAACCTTCGCCTCCACCGCCCGATTTTGTGAATTTTCTAAATCCGTCTGGATGCGTGCCGTTGCCGCGCCGGTGGCACTGTTGTTCTTGAACTCCGTGTACACAAAAGTTCCGTCGGGAGCCACTGCGAGCGGGGCCGTTTTTTCCAGCCATACATGACGATAAATTCCCGCGCCCTCGTAAAACCACCCTTCCGGTTGCGATGCGTCCACCCGCACAGCCAGAACATTTTCATGCCCATAGTTGGCCACATCAGTAACGTCACAGCGAAAACTGCCGTATCCGCTCTCGTGATGCGCAATCCGGTAGCCGTTCAGGAAAATCCGGCTATCGCGATAGACGCCGTCAAATTCCAGCCAAAGCCGTTTCCCACGATCCGCTGCCGCGAGGTCAAACCTCCTTCGATACCACCCCACACTGTTCGTGCCATAACCCGGCCCAACTGGCTTATAGCCATGTGATCGGTCCGATGCCTCATCAAACGGCAGCTCCACCACCCAGTCATGCGGCAAATCCACCGTACGCCAGAGCGCATCAGAAAACGATACCCTGGCAGGGCCCGCACCCACACCGGCCTTGTCCAGCTTCTCTCCCGTACCCCAAGTGTCGCCAAGGTAAAACTTCCAGTCGGAATCCAGGCTGGTTCGCTCCCGCAATGAATCAGCGGAACAAATACTCAGGGCAACGCCGGCAGACAAAATAGGCACCACCCACCTCCATAACAGGATCTTCATCATAGACCGATTTCAATGCGTAACACCGGACGAATCTAAACTTAATCGCCATTGGGAGTCGCCGGGTTCCACCAAAGGTATGTGCGGGAGTTTGGCAGCTGTATGCTGTAGTTGATAAACTGTTGGACGGTCACAAAATCAACATGGCCGTCCAGCGCCAGCGCGTTGCCACCGTGGACACTGTGCAGCGTGCCTATTCCCTCATTGCCAGGATGCGGATTGCTTTTGGGTGTGGACGGAAAATTGGAGCCATCGTTGTATTCATAGGCGCCCGGGTTACCGAAACCGCCTGCGTTTTCGTTTGGTTCCCAAATGAGATAACATAACGGGCTCCAAATTGCCGTGGTTTTGAAGGGTGGCGGCCAGCTGCCATTTGGATAGCCCTCCACCGCGCCATCCATCACATAAGTAGATAACTTGTTATTTCGTCCGCCAGCCGATGACGGAGGCAGATAGTCTTTGCTGGTAATATCCACCGGGCAAAGATAACTGTTGAAGTTATTGACATATTTATACCAAACCCCGCTCTTCCACGCGTCGGCGCCGTAACTGAGCATGTTATACGGAGCGGCGGTATTATACGGGTTAGGACATTGACCGGCGGGGAATGGAGCCGGCAGCCCCTGGTTCGGATTCATGCTGTACAGCCAGCCTTGTGGAGCACTCGCAGAGTTTCCACCGTCCCAGTTGGGATACGCAAAATGATCGGTAAAATCATCACAGTACATTCTGTTGGCCAGCCCGAGCTGTTTCAGGTTGTTAACGCACCGTATGTTCTGCGCCCTGGCCTTGGCTTTAGCCAAAGCAGGCAGGAGCATTGCGGCCAGGATCGCGATGATGGCGATGACCACGAGCAATTCAATCAACGTAAACCCCGGGGATTTACGTTGCACGGAAACCGGTTGAAAATATTGCTTCATTTCTTGTCTAAATAAACTTGTTAAAATTAAAAGGGAGACCGGCGCAACGCCGGCCTCCCTCACCCCTACCAAATTACGGATACGTCAGACGGTAGAATTTGCGCGGAGCCGTGGGCACCACGGTGTACGGAGACGTCGCGCTGTTCGTGGTCCAAGGACCTGTCAGGTTTGTCGCTTCAAGCAAGGTGCCTGCCGTCCACTGCAACTGGAACGAACCGCCGCTGAACGCCCCCATCTGTAGCACCACATTCGGTCCCAGGTATTGTACCTGGGCGCCGTTCAAGCTCCCGTAAGACTTCCCGGCGACCGGCGAGATCGTTCCCGTCAAGCTTGCGTTGGTCACCACCAGGCCGGAGAAGACCACGTAGTTGTTTCCTTGCACAAAGCTGGTGTCCTGCGTGGGCAGCGCCGTTTGGGTGATACCGCCCAGCGTGATATGGGCGCCGGCATCGGCAGTGCTTGACTCCGTACCATTGCACGAGAAAACCACAATATTGTAGCGCCCGTTCGGCAGCGAGAACCAGAACGGCAGCGACGACCGGGCGGTAACCGCCGAATCCAGCAACGCGATCACTGGCGTTGATGTCCAGTCCCAGCTTTCCGGGGTGGTGACCGACATGGATACGCCGATGTCCGTAGTATCCGAGTCATTAAATCCGCCGGAACTGGTGTACGTCGCCGTTCCGTTGTTCGCCGACGGGCCATTTATCATGTTCCAGAAAGTTCCGCTGCCATAGGCGGGAATTCCAGGCCCGCTATAAGTTCCCGCGTTGTTGCCGCCTTCCGTGGAAAGCCATTGGAAGTTCACAGTAAATGTGTTCGTTGGATTGGGAAACACCGTAAAAGTGCTGCCGCTGCTAATCGCATTACCCACGGAATTGGACGCCACGAGGTAATAAGTTCCCGCGTCCGCCAATTGAACATTGTTCAAAGTCAGCGTGGCGGAATTCTGGCCAATGATATTGGTCGGTCCCGTCCCCTTGTCCACCTGCCACTGGTAGGTCATCGGCTGCGTCCCCACAAACGATGCGGTAAAGGACTGTGAAGCTCCGGGAAAAGCCGAGGCCGAGGCCGGTGTAATATCATTTTGCACCACCGGCGCTGAACCCGGCGCCACGGCCAATATGGATACCTCATTCGTAGTTGTGCCTGTGCCATTCCCCACCACGAGGTCGTACGATACGTTCAATCCATCCATCCCGGTGGTATTAATTGCCAGCGTCGAGGATGTGGCTCCAGGAATGTTTGTCAGCGTCCCGCCGGAACCACCATCCGTCTGCCACTGGTAAGTAAACGGTCCCGTGCCACTCACTGTAGCCGAAGCCGTTACCGGCGTGCCTGCATAAACGCCGCTGCCGGGATTGAATATGGCTGGACTCACCGCCGGGTATCCCGCCAACGCCAGGCCTACATTGAAAACACCGTCATAGTTGTGGCTCGAACCATAGACAATGTTCCCGCCGCTGGTGGGAATCAGTGCCGCTTCCCCTCCACTGTAAGGATTGCCGTTCACATTCGCCAGGTTCGCCCAACCCGAGCCCGCACTGGACCGCCCAAACGAATATGCGTAGGTCGAATTCGGCGCCAGCGGCACCGCAAAACCGGACCACCGCAACCAGTCGGATGTGCCAATCGTGTTGGTCTGCGAAGTGTACATCGCATAAAGGGACGCTTTCCCAGCCGACACGGTATAAATCCGCAACGTATAAGTTTGTCCGTTTGCCGGCAGTTGGCCGCTGTTCCCTTCCAAATCAATCGCCACGGTAGTCAGTAAATAGCCATTGGGATTGCTGCCCGTGGTAAATGTTTGCGACGGTGGCGTTGCATTGTCGAAGTAATAATTCAAACCGTCTGGAGAATTCGGCCCGGCTGCCGGCGTTAACTGTGAAATGTCACCGCCTAGCGGCGCAGGCAAGTTGAACCCCACATCCACCATGCTGGCGGTCGTACTGGCATAGAGCAGCGTCACCGAGCTCACCGCGCTGGTCGAGGAACCGTACGTATTCTGCACGATCACTTGATAATGATACACGCCCGCCTTCCAGCCGGTCGTGTTCACCACCAGGTTCGTGGCATTGGCAGAAGGAATGTTTGTCAACGTGCCTCCGCTCCCGCCGTCAGTCAGCCATTGGTAGTTCAACGGCGGATTCCCGTTGGTCGTCGATTCCGTGAGCGTCACCGTTGTCCCCACCACGGAAATCGATGACGGCGATAAGACAATGGGCTGGGCAAAAGGCAATGGGCTCGCTCCTACGCCAATGGGCAGCAAACCGACATCAAAAACCGCGTCCTCCGTCCCCGCTGCGCCATAGCTCACCGCCCCGCCTTCCGCAGGAATCGAGCAAATCTGGCCGCCCGGATAGAGGTCCGTGTTCGTAACGCTTGAATTTAATCCGCACCACCCGGTGCCGCTGCTGTCGCGGCCAAAACCGTAGGCATAAGTCGTGTTCGGCTTGAGCACCACCGAAAAGCCGCCCCATTGCAGCCAGTCGCCGTACGTGAAGCTGAAGCTGGCATTCGTGAAATGCGCAATCAGCGCCGCCTCGTTGCCGTCCACTTGAAATATGTACAAGTGATACGGTTGCAGGGTGGAAACCCCGCTGCTGCCGCCGCCGCCCGTCTGCAACGCCACGGAATTCAAATAGTATCCCTGCCCATTCGTTCCCGTCGTAAACGTCTGGCCCATCCAGCCATCATTATTCGCACCGTTGTCGGTGTAATAATTCAATCCGTCATAATCACCTGCGCTGTTTCCGGTGAACTGGTTGATGTCATTCGCACCCGACGTAATGTTTGCGCCTTTGTCCACCAGCGCCGCCGATGCCGGCACCACCACGGGACTCACCGCCAGCAACGCCGGGGCACTGGTCACCGAAGACGTGCTGTTGCTTACAACAAGCGCGTATTGATAAAAACCCGTCGCAAAGCCAGTCGTGTTCACCGGCAGGGTGGCGCTGTTTGCCCCCGGAATATTCGTTATTGCGCCGCCACTGCCACCGTCTGTCCGCCATTGGTACGTCAACGGCCCGGGCCCCACCACCGTAGAACTCGCCGTGACCTGTGTTCCTACAATGACCGAACTGGATGGCGAAAACGTCGGCGAACCGGCCTGCAATACCGTCACCAGGTTCAACCCCACGTCGAATGCCGCATCAAAACCATGGCTGCTGCCAAAAGTCACCGTGCCGCCGGTGGGCGGAATCAAAGCCACTTCACCCCCCGCATACGGATTACCACTCACGTTCGCCATGTTTTCCCAGCCTGAACCACTGCTGATACGCCCGAACGAATACGCATATTGCGTATTGGGTGATAGCGGGGCCCCGAGATTTGTCCACTGCAACCAGTCAAAATCAGTAAACGTAAAACCGCCTTGCGACGTATAGGTCGCAATCAGGCTCGCATTTGTGCTGTTAACCATTTGATAGATCCGCAGCAGATATGTCTGGCCTCCCACCGGTAACTGGCCGCTGCCACCGGCGGTGGCAATGGCCAGCGTGTTCAGCGTGTAACCGCCGGAATTATTGCCCGTCGTGAACGTCTGCCCCGGCGGCTGGCTGTTGTCGAAATAGTAGTTTAATCCATCCGGCGATCCGGCGCTGGTCGTCAACTGGGACTGGTCATTCGGCCCCGGCGTCGGCGCCGTAGCTCCAATGTCATTGATGGTTGGACTTTGTCCCCTCACAACCCCCGTGGCCAGCAACACGATTCCAGGAATCAACAGAATCAGCCCCCGTATGCCCGCAATCCGCCCCCAGCGAACCTCCCGGCTGGTCGCTCCGCTTTGGAGCGTCTCATCAGGATTCGGTAATTTTTTTATAAGACGACTGCATGGTTGGTTTTTATACATAGACGGTATGGGTTTTGGTTTCACTTCGTTTACGGTCTCCTTTGCTTGCTTCACTGACATTGGCTGCGATCTATCGCTATAGGCGAAGACACAAAGTCGGTGGAGTAACTGTCCCTCGCACAAGACTTGTAAAAAATCAACTCGTTTAAGCGTATCTGAATAAATTTATTCAAGGGCATTGCCTGTATGTCGTCTTTGGATTACGTAAATCTTACACTCCCCGCCATCAGCGCCTAGCTACACAACTGGGTAGTTTTATGCCTCCCCCTGGATGGCTATCGCATGGATATTCTCACAATGGAATGAATGGCGTAGCACCCACTTTAGCACCCTCCCAAATTTCATCATGTCCGATAAACATCGGACAAAATATTGATTCCCTCCCACCGCCCGACGCAGGCCTTTTGACTTGTTGGATCGGTTTTGAGGTAATGTGTCCAGCTATCCTTGCTTATGTCTTGTCGTCCGAAGTATAGACAGCGCCAACATTGTATTTCCCTTTGAGAATAGATTGCTATGCCGCCGTAGAGGTGGAAGTTCTCGCGCTGC
>Ga0068856_100006938_pt1 | contig 11077 bp, 9 predicted proteins | sample KBSCornC62_FD_66595 | JGI IMG/M metagenome (GOLD analysis project Ga0068856, IMG submission 66595) | Corn rhizosphere microbial communities from Kellogg Biological Station, Michigan, USA - KBS Corn C6-2 | ecosystem: Host-associated > Plants > Roots > Rhizosphere > Soil ... | reverse complement strand
ATCGCGGGAGATCTCACCCCAGATTCGGGGGAGGTCGTGATCGGCGGCGCGGATGGCGCCGAAGGTGTTGCGATTGTCCATCAGGAGCTCTCGTTGCTGCCGGAGCTGTCGGTGGCAGAGAACGTTTGCCCGGCTCAGGCGATATTCGGCGCCTGGGGGGTGTCGCGGCGCCGCGCCGCTCGCGAGGCGGCGGCGGAGGCTCTGGGCGCATTGAACGCCGGACTCGAGCGCGACCTGGACCGTCCGGTGAAAGAACTGCCGCTCGATAAGCGCGAACTGGTGGAGATCGCGCGTGGTCTGTGCTCGGGGTCCCGGATCATCCTGCTGGACGAGCCGACCAGCCCGCTGACCGAGGCCGAGGTCGGATACCTGTTTAAGACCCTTGAGGCGCTGGCCTCGACCGGCGTCGCGGTCGTGCTTGTAAGCCATCGCATGCAGGAGATAAGGCGCGTGGCGCAAGTGGCGACTGTCATCCGGGACGGGCACACCGTCCTCGACCGATGCTCGCTGAGTGACGTCAGCGACCAGGCGCTTGCCGAGCACATGATCGGGCGCAGCGTAGAGCGCAGCTTGGAGTCATTCCGCGCTGCGAATCCCGAGGGGCTGGCGTCGGCGCGACGGCTGTTGCGCTTGTCTCACGTCGCGAGCGGCCAGGGCATCGACCTGCATGCGGGCGAGATCGTCGGTGTTACGGCGCTGACGCCCGAAGATGCGCGCGAGGTTGTGCGCTTTGCCTGGGGTGCGACCTCCGTGCCCGAATTGCGCCGCGAGGTGTTTGGGCGCAGCCCGCGGGTATGGAACCCTCGCCGTGCCGCCCGCGCGGGCGTGGCCTACGTTTCTGGCGATCGCAAGCGGGACGCGCTGTTTCCTGAGCTGGACCTGGTGAACAACATCATGGCGCCGGAGCGCGTGGTTCGGCGCCGGCCGTGGCTATCCAGAGAGGCGCCCGCGGCCAGCCGTGCGCTGGGCGAGCTCAACGTCAAGGCGCCGAGCATCTTCGCCACACCCGAAGCGCTGAGCGGCGGAAACCAGCAAAAGATGCTGTTTGCGGCCTGGCTGGCGTTGGAGATCCGCTTGCTGTTGCTCGACGACCCGACCCGCGGGGTTGACGTCGAAGCCAAGAGTGAGATTTACCGCAAGGTCCGCGCGACGGTGAGCGAGGGCGGGGCCGCCCTGTGGTGGTCAAGCGATACCGAAGAGCTCGCGCAGGTTTCCGACCGTGTCGTCGTCATCCGCGGCAGCACTCCCATCGCGATGTTGACCGGGGATGAAATTTCCGAGGCGGCGATCGTTACCACGATGAATCAAGGGAACTCCACATGAGTGAACAGCTACGAGAGCACGCCCAGGCGCGCATGCAGGCGAGGACTCCGCGCTACGACGCGCGTGCTACCGCCTCAGCGCGTGCGGGCCGGGTGCTGCGCCGTTATCGCATCGAGCTGGTAATCGCGGTCGCGGTCGTCCTTGTGGAGCTGTTGCTGAGCATTGACAAGCCGGCGGCTTTGAGTAACGGGAACCTCACCAACATTGCTCAAGCTGCGGCGCCGCTGGTGATTCTCGCCTTGGGCGAGCTGCTGGTCATGGTCACTGGTGGAATCGACCTGTCGATTGGCTCGATCTTCTCGCTGACCGGTGTCGTTACCGCCGCGGCTCTTCCAGGTCACGGGGTTGTGGAAGCGGTCCTCATCGGCCTGGCCGTCGGCGGGGGAGCGGGGCTGTTTAACGGCTTTTGCGTGGCTGTGTTGGACCTGGCTCCGTTCATCGTGACTTTGATCACGTTCTCCGTTGCCGGCAGTCTCGCGTTCGTGGTGGCGAATGGAAACTCAAAGCCGGTGACCTCCCAGGCGTTCGCTGGCATCAATGACGCTCATCTTGGACCGGTCCCCATCTACATCGTCTACGTCGTCGTTCTGCTGATGATCATCGAGCTGGCATTTTTGCGCCTTACGTTCGGCCGCTGGCTGTTTGCGGTGGGAAGCAATGAGCGCGCGGCGCGGCTGTTGGGGATCCCTACCCGGAGCGTCAAGCTCGTCGCTTACATGCTCTCGGGTTTCCTTGCAGCCTTCGCTGCGATCCTGAGCATCGCCTACCTACAGGACGCCGAAGTCACCGCTGGGAACGGACTCGAACTGCAGGCCATCGCCTCCGTAGTTATTGGCGGGGCGAGCCTCTTCGGCGGCGTCGGTTCGGCGTTCAGTGCATTGGTGGGCGCGGTCCTGGTGACTGTCATCCAAAACGCGGTGGACCTCTTGGGCATCAACAGCTTCTACAACGGCTCAGTCACGGGCGGCGTGATCCTCCTCGCGGTGCTGCTCGAGCGCGTCACGCGCGGGGGCGGCAACCGTCAGCAGAGCATCCGGCGATGGCTTACGAGCCGCGGCGGCGCGGAAATGAACGCACTCGGAACGCCCTCAACAAATGGCCACCGCGGGTCGCCGTGACCTAGTAGTCACACCCCTTGTTTCGCTGTCGGAGTCAACTGAAGGAGAGGATGGGATGAAGCGGATTATTGCGGCATCGGCCGCCGGCCTGGCCGCGCTCGGAGTGGTGGTGTGTGGCGGCGCGAGCGCAGCAGCCGCCAGCGGCAGTAGCGGCAGCGCCGCGGCCAAGTCGGTAAAGGGCATGACGATCGCATATCTGGCGCCGTCATTAGACATCTCATACTGGCAATGGGTCTACGCCGGCGTGAAGGAGGAAGCGGCCAAGCTCGGCATGAAGGCCACCGAGTACAACGCTGACAACGCCCCTGGGAGCCAGCTGGCCAACGTCCATACGGCGATCACCGACGGAGCGAAGGCGCTCTCGATCGGACCGGTGAGCTCGACCAGCACACCGCCGGTGTTGGTCGCCGCCAAGCAGGCCAAACTGCCGATCTCGTTTACCGGGATCGGGCCTCAGCCCGGGCTGACCGACTACACGTCGTCGATCACCGCCGACAACTACACCACCGGAGTGCAGGAGGGCGACTTTGTCTGCAAACAGGCCAAGAAGCTCGGAGGCAACAAGGTCGGCATGCTGTCACTGCCCCAAGACCGCGAGAACGCGCAGAAGTATCTAAAGGGCGCGCAGCAGGCGTTCAAGACCGATGGCTGTGATCTTGTGCAGAGCCTCCAGACCCACGGGCTCACTGTACTTGAGGCCGTCCAGCAGGCGAATGACCTATTGACCGCCCACCCTGACATCAAGGGCATCTACGGGATGTACGACGAAGCCGGAATTGGCGCCGCCAAGGCTCTGACCACCCACCATCTGATCGGCAAGATTGCGGTGGCGACCGCCGACGGCAGCCCGACCACGGTCTCGCTGCTGAAGAAAGGTGAGATCCAGGGCCTGTTCTTGCAGGAGGCGGTCGGTCAGGGCGTGGCCTCGGTCCAACAAGACGCCAACGCGATCCTCGGCAAGCCCGTGCAGAAGGACATTCCGCTCAAGGAGCCGCTGGTGACCACGAGGAATCTCTGTTCGCCGGCGTCTCAGAGCGTTCTCAAGCTCACCTATCCCGCCTCGGCCGGGTCCTATGGCAACTGCTAGGTTCACTCACTGCGGCGAGCTGCTCGGTCAGCTCGCCGCAGGCCAGTGGATTGACCTCTCCGTTCTGGTGTCGGAGAGCTATCCGACTTGGCCGCTACACATGCCCTTCCAGCGCACAGTGTGGAACTGGTTTGAGCCACCGACTCGCCCCGGCGTTGAGTGGCGCTATGACACTCCCTACCACACGGCATGGTGGACAATCGATGAACACACCGGCACGCATTTCGACGCGCCGACGCACTTCGTCCCGCCGGCTGACTCGGGCCTGCCCGATGCCAGCCCGGCGGGCAACATCACCGGAGACCAGGTCGACCTGGCCAAGCTTCGCGGCCCCGCTCGCGTGATCGATGTGCGCGAGCTGATCGACGCCGCCGAACCCGGCGTCAGTCCCGTGATCGGCACCGAGGAAATCGAGCGCTTCGAGCGCCAGCACGGCGCGCTAGAGGCTGGAGACGTGGTGCTGTTCTGGTCAGGGTGGGACGAGCGCTACAAGCAGGGAGGCGCCGGCGACACGTACGCCCGTGACGTGGTGAGCGCCAAGATCCCCGGTTGGCCGGCGCCGGCACCGGAGACCATCATCGCCCTTCATGAACGGGGCATCCAGACGCTCGGCACCGACGGCTGCAGCATCGGCAGCTCCGAGGACGGACGGCCGGGGCACGTCGCCGGCCTCTCTCGCGAGATGGCCTACGTCGAGAGTCTCACAAACCTCGGATCGCTTCCGCCCGTCGGCGCGTATTTCATCTTCCTGCCCGTGAAGGTGGTCGGGTCAAGCGGCGGGCCAGGACGCGCGGTGGCCTTCATCCCCGGCCGCAGCGCTGAAACGAGTCCGCCGAATGACTGAGCTTGCCACGCGCGAGACACGAATCGAGCGGGTAGCGGACGCCGCCCACCGCATCAGACGGAACGTCCTGCGAATGGCTGAGGTACAAGGCCAGGGTTACGTCGGCCAGGCCCTCGGAATCGCGGACATCCTGGCGGTGTTGTATTTCGACCGGCTGCGCTTTCGGCCAGACGCTCCTGACTGGACTGAGCGCGACCGATGCCTGCTATCGATCGGCCACTACGCGATCGCGCTCTATGGCGCTCTGGCCGAGGCAGGCGTGATCGACAAGGCTGAGCTCGAGACCTACGGCGCCGACGAGAGCCGCCTCCCGATGTCCGGAATGGCCTCCTACACCCCGGGCATGGAAATCTCGGGCGGGTCGCTCGGGCACGGTCTCGGCGTCGCCGTGGGAATGGCCCTGGGACTGCGCCACCAGAAGCGAGCCGGCAAGATCTACAACCTGCTGTCCGACGGAGAGCTTGACGAGGGCTCCACGTGGGAGGCGGCCATGGCCGGGGCCCACCATCAGCTTGGATCGCTGACCGCGATCGTCGACGTCAACGCCCTGCAGGCAGACGGCCCCACCGCGACAGTCCTGCGTGTCGAACCCATCGAGGACAAGTGGCGCGCGTTTGGTTGGGCCGTCAGACGGGTCGACGGCAACGACATCGCCGCCCTGCTCGAGGCCTTCGATCAACTCGAACGAGCAGGCGATGACACCCCACGGGCCGTCATCTGCGACACGCGCATCGGACGTGGCGTCGAGCTCCTGGAAACCCGAGAGAAAGCCCACTTCATGCGCATCGCAGATCACGAATGGGAAATCTGTCGTCAACAACTTGAGGAGCCGCACGCCAAGTGAGCACACAAGCGCGCAAACGCCTCACCACCTCCGCGATGATCGCGTCGTTCGTCGACCCCGGCCAGCGCACTACCCAGGCTCCGTTCGGACACGCGCTCACCGCGCTCGCGGAGTCTCGACCGGAGGTAGTCGGCCTCACCGCCGATCTCGGCAAATACACCGACATGCACATATTCGCGCAGGCTCACCCTACGCGCTACTACCAGATGGGCATGGCCGAGCAGGTCATGCTCGGCGCCGCCGCCGGCATGGCCGAAGTCGGGCTCATTCCCTTCGCATCCACCTACGCTGTGTTCGCCAGCCGCCGCGCCTACGACTTCCTGTGCCTTGACATCGCCGAACCCGGACTCAACGTCAACATCGTGGGCGGCTTGCCCGGCCTCACCACGGGCTACGGCCCCAGCCACCAGGCCACCGAAGACCTGGCGATCCTGCGCGGAATGCCGAACCTCACAATTGTCGACCCCTGCGATTCCCTCGACATCGAGCAGGCGGTCCCCGCACTGGCGGCCACGCCCGGACCAACCTACATGCGCCTCCTACGCGGAGCAGTGCCCACCGTCCTCGACGACTACGACTACCGCTTCGAGCTCGGCAAGGCCGCGCTATTGCGCACCGGGCGAGACGTCCTACTCATCTCCACCGGCCTGATGACGATGCGCGCACTAGACGCAGCAAACCGGCTCGAGACAGACCACATCGACGTAGCTGTCCTGCACGTGCCCACCATCAAGCCACTCGACAGCGACCGCATCCTGCGGGAAGCCAACAGCGACCGGCTCGTCCTCACGCTTGAGAACCACACCATTACCGGCGGCCTCGGCGAATCCGTCGCCTCATGCCTCGCGTTCAACGGCCAGGGCACTCACATCATCCCGATTGCGCTACCCGACCAGTTTCTTGCCGCCGGTGCGCTGCCCACTCTCCACGATCGCTACGGCCTCTCAACCGACGCGGTCACGACAAAAATCAAGAGAGAACTCGCCTGAATAGACCGGGATCCGCTGCTCGAGTCCGTTACCGGAGGAAGAACTTGAGGAGGGCGTCGGCACGCTTGCCGAAGGGCGCACGGAGGAGGTTGATGCTGTTCCACCGGCCCTGGACGAAGATCCCCTTGGCGTGGCTGAGTGTCCGGAAGCCCTCGATCCCGTGGTATTGGCCCATGCCGCTCTCGCCGACTCCGCCGAACGGAAGGTCGTCCTGGGCGACGTGCATGATCGTTCCGTTGATGGTCACGTTTCCGGAGGTAGTCCGCTCGATCACTTTGCGCCGGTCCGCGTCGTCGTCACCGAAGTAGTAGAGCGCCAGCGGTCGGGGTCGAGCATTGATGTAATCGATCGCCTCGTCGATCTCGCGGTAGGGGAAGATCGGCAAGATTGGGCCGAAGATCTCCTCGTGGGCGATCCGCATCTCGTCGGTTGCCCCCAGCACGAGGGTGGGCGCGATCGTGTGTGGACGCAGCGCGGCATCCGCTGGCCGATGACCGACCTCGATGATCTCTGCTCCCCGGGCGCGAGCGTCCTCGACCAGATCCATAAGTGTGGAGTACTGCTTACCGTTGACGATCGAGGTGTAGTCCTTGCTCGTCGGGCCCTTCGGGTAAGCGGCTTTGACAAGCCTGTCGTAGGTGTTGACAAACGCCTCGATTTCGGACTCGTGAACCAGTGCGTAGTCCGGGGCTATGCAGGTCTGCCCCCCACTGAGCAACTTCCCGAACACGATCGAAGATACGGCCCGGTCATGCACGTGGCCTTTGGCGATGATCGTCGGAGACTTGCCGCCGAGCTCGAGCGTGACGGGGACGAGATTCTCGCTGGCAGCCTTCATCACCGCCCGTCCGACCGCCGAACTTCCGGTGAAGACCAGGTGATCGAACGGGAGGGACGAGAACGCCGGGCCGTCGCCTTCGACCACGGTCACTTGATCCTCGCTGAATATCTCCCCGATCATCGAGGCGAGCACGGCATTGGTGGCCGGCGAGAAATTCGACGGCTTGAGCATGACGCGATTGCCCGCCGCGATCGCCGTGACCACTGGCATCAGCGACAGGTTCACCGGATAGTTCCATGGCGAGATGACACCGACGACGCCCAGCGGCTGGTACTCCACGCGGCTGCTCCCCATACGCATGTGCAGGGCGACATGGCGGCGGCTCGCCCGCATGAATTTGGGGAGGTGGCGCTCGAGGTAGTCGATGCCTAGGACGACGCCCGCGATTTCCATCAGTGCTGTCTCATGGCGCGAACGATTGCCGAAATCGGCGTTGATGGCCGCCTCGATCTCGCCGCGCCGCTCAGTCAGCGCGGCCTTGAGCTTCTTCAGGTCACTGCGCCGCGCCTCCAAGGAGGGCGCGCCGGCGCGCAGAAAGGCGGAGCGTTGAGCGGCGAGGATCTCGGCAAAACGCTCGTGGTCGGTGAGGGCTGAGGTGGTTGGCGCGAGGGTCATCTGAGGTGTCCTTTGATGATTGGTGTTTGGAGGACGTGAGGGCCGGTTACCGTTGAGCGAAGCGGCCCATGAGCTGGGCGACGCGGCGGCGGGGGAGCATCCTGGTGGCGACGGCCAGTGATCGGCCGTTGGTGATCACCGACGGGGGTGCGGAACGACGGTCCAAGGTGGCGAGCGCCTTGCGGACGACCGCCTCGGGGCTCATCCGCTTCGTTCCGTAGTCGGCTGTCTGGCTGCCGGCGGCGTCGAAGAACTCGGTGTCCATTGCGCCGGGGCAGACTGCGAGAACGCGCAGTCGCGTGCCGCGGGCCTCGGCCCAAAGGCCTTCGGTGAAGTTGAGCACGAACGCCTTGGTGGCGCCGTACGCGCTCATGTAGGGCGTCGGCTGGAACCCGAGCAGGCTCGCGACGTTGATCAGGACACCAGTCTCGGCAGTGGCCAGTGGCTCGAAGTACGCGCGGCTGAGGTCGACGAGGGCGCCGACGTTCAGCGCGAGCATTTCTTGGAGAACCTCGGGATTCTCCTCGGCGAAGGCGTTGTGGGTGCCGAATCCGGCGTTGTTGACGAGCCCGGTGGCGTGGATGCCGCGGGATTCGAGGTCGGCGCGGAGCGTGCGGCCCGCGTCGGGGTGGCCAAGGTCGCGAACCAGGGTGGTCACGGTGACGCCGTGGGCGCGAGTGAGTTCGTCGGCCAGCGCCTCAAGCCGCTCGGCTCGCCGGGCCACGAGCACGACATGCGAGCCGCGAGCGGCGAGCTGGCGGGCGAACTCGGCGCCGAGGCCGGAGCTCGCTCCGGTGACGATGATGGTCTGCTTGCGGTAGTCGATTTTGTTCATCCCTGCACTATACGCATAAAGATGCACGCAGTGCAAATAGATGTACTACGCGAATAAATGTACGATGGGTGCATGATTCGGAAGGCGACCCCCATTCGCGAGCAGACCCGCGCCGTCGTGCGCTCGCTGCTCGCGCAGACCGCGCTCGAGCTCTTCGCGGCCAAGGGCTACGACGACACGACGGTTGAGGACGTCGCCTCCGCCGCCGGGGTCTCCCGGCGCACGCTGTTCAACTACTTCCGCAATAAGGAGGACCTGGCGCTCAGTGGTCTGTCCGAACAGGGCGAACTGATCGCCGCACGGTTTGCCGAGCGCCCGGCCGACGAGGACGTGTGGGCCTCACTCCGCGCAGCGTTTCAGGTGCTCGAGGAGATCGAGGCCACGAGCGAGCGGCGGCTGGAGATTGTCTCGCTCCTGTTTGGCAACGACTCCCTGCGCGCCGGACACGCTGAGAAGCAGGCCCGCTGGCAGGATCTGCTCGCGCCGCTGATAGAGCCAAGGCTGCCTGAGTCCGGCCACCGCTCCCTCGAGGCCCGCGCGATCGCGGCCGCGGCCATCACCTGCCTGCAGGCAGCACATGAGGAGTGGGTACGCGTGCGCGGAGAGGCAGAGGTCTTCGATCTCTACGACACCGCCGTGCGGGCCGTCCGCCGCCACGCCTGACTCCCGACCCTCGTCCGACGCGGAAGCCAAGATGCCCCGAGGGTGCTTGGCGTGTTATCGGCGCCGGCCGCTGCTCGCCCGTACCGCGTCCAGCCGGCGCACGCGGTCTTCCTGCGCCACGCGCCTGAGCAGTTCGAGCAGCGGACCTGAGAGCGCAAGCGAGGTCGCAGCGCGCTCGGCCAATGCCATGTGATCGTCGACGTTGGCGGCGCGTTCGATATCCAGCCGTGCGGCCGCGCCGGCCAGACGTGCATAGGACTCGAGCACGTCCGGCGGCAACCCCACGCCCATGCGGTCCATCTCGCATAACGTCGCCATGAGCCCCGCCAGGTGCGGCGAGTCGCGGTCGACGTCCCAGTCCATGGCCGCGATCAGCTGATCGAGCTCGGTGCGGGCATCGTCCTCGCACGGCCCCCCACCGCCCGCGGTCCCTGAGCTGGCGCGCACGGGCACGGACATCGCGTAGCTGACGGCTTTCAATGTCTGGGCCGGGGACCGTGCCTCGTCAATGGCCGCCAGTACCTCGCGCGTGGCCGCGATCGACAGCCCGCCGACCGCCGTCAAGGCCTTGATTAGCCGCAGCCGCTTCACGTGCTCAGGCCCGTACTCGACCATCGTCGCCGATGTCGCACGGCCTTCCGGCAGCAGCCCTTCGCGTTTGAACCATTTGATGCTCGCGACCGGCACCCCGGACTCGCGGCTTAACTCGGAGATCTTCATGCGGCCTCCTCTGGGACGACGGGCTCGCACGGGCACGCTGTGCAGGCCGGCTGGAGGTTACTCGATAGTGGTGCTATTCACCGCACGCCCGATAGTGATACTATCGAGTGTGCTGGAGCCGTACCCACGACCCTGATGGAGCGAACATGACGACCGACCGACCCCCACATATCCTGCGCAGCGTGAGGCTGTGGATCGGCGCGGGGCTCCTGGTCGCGATCATCTCCAGCGCCTTCGCCACCCTCTACATCGGCGGCAACCTCGACCCAGTGGGCAACCTCAAGAACCTGCCGGTGGCACTGGTCAACCAGGACGCCGGAGCCGTCGTGGACGGGACAGCCGCGAACTTCGGCGACCAGGTAGTCGCCGGAGTGCAGCGAACAGAGCAGACCAACCACAGCATCGCCTGGAAGGTCGTCAGCGCCGGCGAGGCACGGATACTCCTCGGGCAGGGCAAGGTATACGGCGCGCTGGAGATCCCATCTGACTTCACTCGGGCGCTGCTCAGCTTCACCTCCGTGTACGGTCGGTCCGCAGTTCGCCCGACGATCGACGTGCTGACCAACCAGGCGGCCGGAAGCCTCGGCTCAGCCTTCGCCAGCACCGCGAACCAAACCGCGGCCCACGCCGACTCCGCCGCAATAGGCAAGCAGTTGCTCGAGGCCGCCGAGCGGCACGGCTCGCACCTCGACGGCGCAACCGAGCTGCTGCTCGCCGACCCGGTCGCGATCAACGTCGCATCGGGCCACCCGCTCGGCTCGCACAGCGGAAACGGCCTCACCGCCTTCTACTACGCCCTCGTCCTCATCGTCGTCGCAATGCTCACCGCGAACGTCATCATCTCCCAGGTCGACACCGCCCTGGGCTACCTCCATGCCGACTTCGGCCCAATCCGGCAGCGCTACCCATTGCGCCACACCAGCCGCGTGCACACGCTGCTCATCGGCATCGTCCTCATGCTCGTCCTGTCCATCGTCGCCGGCTCACTGGTCGAACTCATGGCCGTCGGCGTGCTCGGCATGGACGCATCCCATCTCGCGCTGCTGTGGCTCTTCTCGGTCAGCACCATCGCCGTCGCGGGCATCAGTGCGCTCACTCTGCTCGCCGCCGCCGGCACCCCCGGCATGCTGCTGCTGACGATCGTCTTCGTCGCCCTCGCGATTCCGTCTTCAGGTGGGACGGTCCCGATCCAAGCGCT
>Ga0068856_100006936_pt1 | contig 11078 bp, 9 predicted proteins | sample KBSCornC62_FD_66595 | JGI IMG/M metagenome (GOLD analysis project Ga0068856, IMG submission 66595) | Corn rhizosphere microbial communities from Kellogg Biological Station, Michigan, USA - KBS Corn C6-2 | ecosystem: Host-associated > Plants > Roots > Rhizosphere > Soil ... | reverse complement strand
TCGTTGTCGCGGTCGCGCAACGGCGGCAGAACTATCTGAACTACGGCGAGCCGGTAAAATAAATCTTCCCGGAACGTGCCGGTGGCCATGGCCTTCTTAAGGTCCACATTTGTGGCGGCCACAACTCGGGTATTGATGGTTATGGACTGGCGACCGCCGACGCGCTCAATCGTTTGTTCTTGCAAGAAGCGCAAAAGCTTCACCTGAATGGGCAACGGGATTTCGCCAATTTCATCCAGGAATAACGTGCCGCCACTGGCGGTTTCGATGCGGCCTTTGCGCTGCATGTGGGCGCCGGTGAAGGCGCCTTTCTCGTGGCCAAAAAGCTCGCTTTCCAAGAGAGTTTCCGGAATTGCGCTGCAGTTTATCGCAACGAACGGGCCGTCCTTGTTGTTGCTACGCTGGTGAATCGCCTTGGCGACCATTTCCTTGCCGGTGCCGCTTTCGCCCAGAATGAGCACGGGCGCGTCCGCGGTGGCCACTTTGCGGATGGTCTCAAAGATGGGGCGCATTTGGGAGCTGACGCCCAACATGCCTTCAAACGAATCGCCCCCGATGAGCTGCTGCATAGCGGCGTATTCCTTCTCCAATTGCGCCACGTGAAAGCAGCGCTTGAGCAGGAATTTCACTTCCTCCATCTCCACGGGCTTGGAAAGAAAATCATAGGCGCCGGCGCCAATGGCGCGCAGAGCGTTTTCCTTTTCGCCCTGACCGCTAACGATGACGACCTTGACGAGCCGGTTGAGCGCAAGCAATTCAGATAGTGTGGCCAGCCCTTCTTCGGGGGTGCCGGGATGCGGAGGCAAGCCGAGGTCCAACAATACAACGGCCGGCTGAGCCGCGCGAAAAGCTTCCAATGCAGTGGGCCGGTCCTCGGCGAGTGAAACTTCATATTCCTTCGCCAGCGCCCATTTCATTTGCGTGCGAATTTCCTCGTCGTCGTCAACGATCAACAATTTGGGATTCATGCCTGTGGTTCCAAGTGGAAATACCCTAAAGGAACGCTGGTTTCAGGCAATCAAAATCGAGGCTGGAGCGGCGGGCGTTGACATATTTCCGACCCCTGTATTAATCTCAGCGCAATCATTTGGAAAGGCAATGGAATGAAAATGTTACGAATGGTTACCACCAAAATCACGGGGCTGGTACTGCTTGGAATCGGCGCAGCGAGCATTTCGCTGTCAGCCCAGACAAATACCCCTTCAGTGACCGCTGCGATTCCTCTCTTCGAAGCGACGGCGCGATTGATGAATGCCCTTCAATACGACGGCAGTTTACAAGACATTCAACGATTTGTTGAGCAAGGCGCGGACGTCAATGCCAAGGAAAGTGAGGGTTGGCATGCTTTGCAGCTGGCCGCAAAACGAGGGGATATTGAAATCGTTCGATATTTGCTGGATAAAGGAGCGGAAATTAACGCGGAAAACAATGGCGGGGTAACGGCCCTGGGCAGTGCTGCTTTTCGTGGATATACGGACATCGTGAATCTTTTGCTGGAAAGGGGCGCCGATGTTAATGCCGGATCCCGGGATGAAGACGGCACTGCGCTGTCATGTGCGGTGGCCGGAGATCATACGAACCTCGTAGCCATTCTCCTGGACAAGGGCGCTGACATTAATTCGACGAATAAATCTGGTTGCTCTGTTTTGCTGACGGCAATAGATACCGGGCGTCGGAATTCAGCAAAATACCTGATTGCGAGGGGAGCCAACGTAAACCTGAAGGACAGCATTGGCCGCTCTCCCGTGGACTGGGCCGAAACCCAGCAAGATGTGGAGATGGTGAAACTTCTCCAGGACGCCGGAGCAACCCCTTCTTCTGCCGCGCCTGCGAGCACAGACAATTCCTCTACTCCCGCCTTTGTGGCTGAAGGCAACGTGGATGCAGACGGATACGTAACCAACCTGCAATTGCTCAAACCATTTACAGTCACCAATTCCGCGGGCGCCGTTTTTACCGACGCCGTGCTGGTGAAGTTGATGCCCGCAAAGTTTATGTACAAAACGTCCAGCGGCGCCATGGGCACACAACGGCTCGAATTGCTGCCTGCGGAAATCCTTCAAAAACTAGGTTACAACCCCGCGGCCGCGCTGGCCGCCAACCAGGCCGAGAACCAAAAGAAGGCATTCGCACAGGAACAGGCCTGGCAGCGACGGACGATGGCGGCGCAGCAGAGCCAGCCGCCCATATCAGCAGGAGCAACGGCAACTGTGGCGTTGTCCATTAAGGAAAGAGCCGCCAAAAACTGGCCCGGCGACTACCAAATGCAGCAATATGAGGTCGAGAAGCAAACGGACGCCTACAACTGGGTTGCCACCACGTCATTGATTTCCGGCCTTCCCTCCGATGTCCTGGAACAAATCAAAACCCGATGCAGCGGATCACTGGCCGGGAGATTACGTTATGCAGAAATACGAGATTGAGAAACAGGCCAAAGCTTACGTGGCCTTGCATTGACCTTCAACAGGCGAGGGTCAGGCAAACCCTTCTTCAGCGGCGGTCTGCTGCGCACGAAGGATGTCATGAAGCGTTAAAATTCCCTGAATATTCCCGTTTTCCTGATTTTGTAGCACCAGAAATCCCGTTTTAGATTCGATTAACTGCATCTCCACCTGGCGGAGCGATAAATCCGGCGGACACACCGTGGCTTCGACCAGTACGGGCGACCGTTTCTCCCGCAGCGCGCGACCGGCTTCATCACGGGTTAAAATACCGGCGATTTTGCCGCTTATGACCACCGGGAACTGTCCATAGGGATGATTTTGCAGCAAAACCTGAATCGATTTTGCTTCCAGTGAATCCGCAACGACGGGATTCGGATTGGCCAGGAGCGACACCGGTTGTTTTTGCCACTCACGGAGATCCCGCGGCGGAGCGAACCGCTCCACCACGTGGCCGTCCTGTTCCAGCAAGGAATCGTAAAAGTTGTGACGCGCCATGCGTCGGCTGATGGCCTGGCTGATCAACGCCGCGAGCATCAATGGCGGCACCAGCGAAAACTGATGAGTCATTTCAAACACGATGAGAATGCTCGTGACTGGCGCCCGAACCACCGCGCCGAGCGTGGCGCTCATGCTTACCACCGTGAGCATGGCGATGCCATCCGGTGAAAGTGGAAAAAATGGTTGCACGAGCCCAGCAATCACCAGCCCGGTCATGGCCCCGAAAAAAAGCGTGGGTGAAAAAATGCCACCACATCCGCCCATTCCGTAGCAGGCAATGGTCGCCGCAAATTTGGCCACAAGAAGGAGTGCGGCAGTTTGCCACAGCAGTTTACCGGTCAACGCCAGCGAAAGATCGTCGTAGCCGAGCCCAAAAACGCCCAGTTTGCCGGTCTCGAGATAGACGGCGACGCCCAGCGCCCAGCAAATCAATCCGCCGATGAGCGGCCGAAGCCAGCCGGGCACGACTCTCCATTCCTTTTGGCGGCCACGCAGAGCCAGCGACCCTTTCTGAAAACCGACACCGACCAAAGTTCCCGCAGCGGCAACGATCGGCACCAGCAGATAGGAATACCAGGCAGGCTCACCGATGGCGGCGAGCGCAAAAGCGGGTTGCGGCCCGATCATTCCATGGGCTACCAACGCGCCCAGCATCGCGCCGAGGAGCACACTGCCAAGCAACCGGCTGTTTAAATCGCCGATCAATTCTTCGAGCACAAATGTCACGCCGGCGAGTGGCGTATTAAATGCCGCGGCGAGTCCCGCTGCGGCGCCGGTTGCGGCCGCGAGACGTCGTCTTTGCTTTGCTTCGCCAGCCAAACCTGCCAGTTGTGAGGCTGCGGCCCCAGCCAGTTGAACACTCGGGCCTTCCCGGCCAAGGCTGCAGCCACCACCGATCTGCAGCGAGGCCGCGATGAATTTGACCCAAATGACACGAAAGGGCACGTAGCCAAAATTCTTCCAGAAGGCTGCTTTTAATTGTGGGATGCCGCTGCCGGAAGCGTCCTTGCAGAAGGAGTTCAGCAGCCAACCGGAGATGAGAGACGTGCTGGAGATAACGGCCAGGCTTCCCCAGATAAATTCAGCACGGGAAAATTGGGACAAGCGGGAAATGCCGGCGCGGTAACAGCCGTTCAATGTCAATTGAAACGCCACTGCGACCAAGCCGGCTCCGATACCATAAGCGCATGTTTTTAAGATTGTGCGCGGACGTTCCTGCAGCTTTGACAGCCACTCGACCAACCTCTTCACCAGGCAATTATGGTGTCAAAGGAGTGGAATGGAAAGTTGCAAACTTTCCGCTTCAGCCATTCGTGATTGGCAGAAACACGCGGAAAGTGGTTCCTTTTCCGGCTTCACTCTCAACTTCGATTTTACCTTTATGCGCCTCAACAATCATTTTGCTTTGGAACATCCCAATGCCCAGGCCGGTCTTCTTGGTGGTTTGAAAGGGCCGGAACAGAGAGCGGCTCATGAATTCGGGACTCATCCCGCAGCCGTTATCGGATACTGAAAGCACCGCCCAGCCGTTTTGTCGGCGCGTCTGAATTTGCACCAGTCCGGAAGCCTGGGGCACCGCTTCGCGTGCATTGAAAACGAGGTTCGTGGCCACTTTCAGCATTTGTTCCGGGTCAAAGAACACCTTTGGCAGTGTTTCCAGATCTTTCTTTAAGTTAATGCCGGCGACTTCCTCCCAGCCAGAAAGGGTTCTGGTCACCAGCTCGTTTAGGTCCGATTCAACGGGCTTGATTTGTAATTCGTTGCGGATTGAACCCAGCCGGCCGATTAATCGGTTGATGTGGGTCACCGTCTTGGAAACGCCGCGCAATGCGTCCGCGCGAAATGCGGGATCATCAAAATGCACCGGCAGATTCTGGAGCATGAGATTGAGTGTGTTGGCCGTGTTCTTCAGGTCATGCACAAAAAATGCCGACATCGTCTGAAAAGCTTCAAGCTCCTTGGCTTGGAGCAATTTTTCCGAAAGCCGCCGGTTCAGCAAACCGGCTGCGATGTGATCGCCAATGCATTTCAACAGATCCAAATCCTGGGCCGTGAACTTTGCGCCGCTCACGCGGTCTCCCAGGATCATAACGCCCACCAGTTGTTCGCCTACAATCATCGGCACGCAAATGCGGTCGCCCCCGGTACGAAACTCATCGGGATGACACCGGCGCAGGTTTTCCGCCCATTTCCCTTTCGCAATGTCGATATCCAAAGGTTCATAAACACCGCGCAGCCCTTGGATGATTTCCGCTGCCTCGTCCTTGCCCGGGCGCAAAGCGTCGGCCCTGGCTTCGGCGAGAAAAGTTGAGGCCGCAAAGACAAGCTGTGATTGCTGCTCATCCACAATCCAGATGGTGACCGACAATGCCTGGAAGATGTCAGTCACCGCCTTGACTGAAACCTGGCACAAATCCGACTGGTTGACGCACGCAGCCGTGGCTTCAGTAAACTGCCGCCACACGGTCCGATAATCGTACATGGGACGCTGGAAATGGCGGCTGACAAACCGTCCGATACGCAGGCGGACACGATCCGAGAGCAAGATCATCGTCAGCACGGCCGCGGCCACCAGGAACAGGAAACATTGGATGACGAAACCCTGCGGAAGATGGAAATGCGAAATAATCTTGGCCAAAACTCCCATGGCAAACAGATAGATTCCTGCCAGCAAAACTGTCAGCGACCCTTGAAGGACAGCGCGGGACGGATAAATATCCAGGTCAAAATGGCCGGCGCGCAACAACGACCGCAGAATCAGGAGACAACCCACAAACAGCGCGCTCGCATCCACTATCTGAAGTTGTAAATTGATTGAATGGCTTAACAGCGCCTGGCTGCTGGTAAAAAATCGCACCGCAAAAAGAGTCCCAAGCCCCAAGATCATGAACTTGATCCGCCAGCGCATGACGCCCACAGAAGTTCGAAAAGTCTTTTCCAGATTAATACCCACCAGAACCAGCCCTGCCAGGAACAGCAGATAAAAATAAAATCCTCCCACCCATAAGACGATGGAATCATTTTTTGGATAGGGGGCGAATAATTCGCTGTCGTCAACCGTCACGAGCGCCAAGGGCACCAGGAATGAGGCCAATATCAGAAACTTCCAGCGGTTGAGGAATTCCTTGTAGTTGCCTCTTCCGTACCCTAGAGAAAACAGCAGCCAAACGCCAGGCAACAGGGAACTGGTCCAGAGTTTCCAATGCTGCCAATAGAGGACGCGCTCCCAGTTTCCCGCAGCGGTCCACGACAGCCCGCTGAAGACGGCTTCCAATGCCAGCAATAGCATGCCGGCGACAAATGCGAGATGCACCGTGGAACGTCGTTCATTCCAAAAAACGCCGACGGCCACGACACCACCAAAGATGGCGCTGACAAACGCAAGCATGGCCGCCGTATTCATCTCCGAATTTGACCAGTATTCTCGGCCCTCACGCTCTCATAATTCAGATGGCAAAGCAGCAAAGAAATGAAGCGGCTGCAATGAGAGGCGGCGGTTTTTGGACTTCAATCACCGCGGGCAGGCCGTCGGAGGCGTCGCAAGGCGACGGTTCGCTCATTGCGCGCGGACACGATAAAACCGGTTATGATAGTTGGTCCAGTTTACATCGTTAAAGAAATTGGTGCCGTTAATCATCGGGTTGGTTTCCAACGGCTGCCATAATGGCGCCACCAGATTTGTGGAGGCTTCCATTACCAATGAAGTGTTGGTGGCCCAGGAGGCGGTGAAACTGAAAATGCCGCCGTGCACGCCCAATCCCTGGTTCAGCACCAACGGATTCGGCAGGTACCATTGGGCCGTGGGCAGTCCCGCGAACGTGGTGGTCCAGCCGAACATACCCGGCAGGTAATAAACCGTTCCCGAGTCGGAGGCAAATTCCGTGTTGTCGCCCGCTGGCGCATTTCCCTGGAAATAAATTTGGCTCAAACTGGAGCAACTTTGGAACGCGTCGCTGCCGAGACTGGTGACGCTTCCTGGGATAATGATGCTGGTCAAGGCGGAGCACCCGCTAAAGGTGGTGGATTTAATTTGAGTCACCCCGGCCGGAATCGTGACGTTGGTAAGGGCGCTGCAGCCGTAAAACGAACCGCTTCCAATATTTGTGAGCCCATTTGGAAGGGCGATGCTGGCAAGACTGGTGCAATAGAAGAAAGAGTTATCTCCAATACTGGTTACGGTGGCAGGAATGCTGACATTGGTCAAAGACTGGCAAAAAAGAAATTCGTTGGCACCAATCTGGGAGATTCCATTGGGAACGACGATGCTCGTCAATGCCAGACATTCATAAAATGCGGCGCCGCCCAAGTTGGTCAGGGTGTTGGGCAACGTTGCAGAGGCCAGACTGGAACAATTGGCGAAGGCAAAATTTCCAATACTGGTGTTGCCCGCCGGAATGGATACTGCGGGAAGGGACCTGCAGCCTTGAAACGCAGAAACGCCTATGTTAACCACCGATCCGGGAATTGCCACGTTGGTTAGGTTTAGGCAACCGTCAAAAGCATAGTCACTAACATAGGTCACATTCGTGGAAATCGTCACTGCGCTTAAATTGGTGGATCCAAACGCCCAGGTTCCGATGGTAATGACAGAGTTGGAAACAACATAGCTTCCGGTTAGCCCCCCGGGATACTGGATGAGGGTGGCAAGAAGCTTGTCAAACAATACGCCTCGGGCGCTGGCGTAGTTGGTGTTGAGCGGAGCTACAAAGATATTGGTCAGGCTGTTGCAACCGTAAAGGGCTTGAACACCGATTGTGGAGAGGCCAGCCGGAAGGCTGACCATTCGCAATCCGGTCCCGGAAAGTGCCGTGCTTCCCAGATTGGTCAGGGTGCCGGGAATTACCAGGTTAGTGAGTGACGAGCATCCTTTAAATGAATTGGTACCGATATTGGCAATGCCGCTGGAAATGACGACGTTGGTCAAATTCGTCAGGTTGAGGAAGGCATTGTCACCGATGCTAACAACGGGCAATCCGTTGGTCGCGTTCGGAATGGTGACCATACCGCCGGGACCTGAATAACCGGTAATGGTAATGGTATTGTCGCCGTTCGTAACAATGGCAAACTGCGCCTGCACCGTAACCGGCGCAAACAGCGCCAAGGCTCCGAGTGTCGCAATAACAATCAGTTTTTTGGGGGTAATTTCGCGATTCACGATTCGAGGTCTTCAGCAACCCTTGCGCCAGACAGGGCACGAGTCCGGAATTTCGGGTTCATCCGAACGATTCCGCTGGCCCTTAAAGGCCTGAGGCTCAAGCTTTACAAGCTACGACGGGTATGTATCAATCAAGCATGAACCCAACATGAATGCCAGAAAAAAGTTGTGGTGCTCGAAATCTAACCTAAAAAGCGCCCGAAAACGGTTAAATTTTGTCCACTTATTGGACAAACATTAAGAGAATTGCGAATGTATTCCGGATGGAAGATGAAATTGGCCAGGCGCAGAACGCACAGAAGGAGGTGCATTTCAAATTCGAACCATCTTCAGATTTTAAAAGGCGAGGGACACCAAGGACGGAAAGGACAAAAGGGACATAATTTTACGCGGTCTCCCTTTTAATCGCGGCCTATCGCGCTTCCGCCGAAGCCTGAAGATTTTATCGGTTAGGTTTCTACGCTCGTGGCGACCCTAAGACCTTTGGGATTACGGCCTTTTTCCCCATTTCCGTCAGTGTCCGGTGTTTATTCGTGAAGAACGGTCCATAGAGAACAGCGAGGAACCGATGTATTCCGAAAAACTCTGATACTGAAAAAGAGAACAAGGCAAGGATTGCTCCTTGCCTTGTTTTGGTTTTGTGTGTGATTTTAAAATTAAGCTACGAGCTTTTTCTTCAGCAAGGCCACGCCCGAGAGAGCGAGACCGAGCATCATCGCAGTAGCTCCACCGTCCGGGAGAGCACCGGACGCTGCGGAGAAGGAGAACACGCCGCCCGCATTCGGATCTTGGGTGGAAAACGCCCAAGTACCAGCCGTGGGATCAAAGGCAACGGGGCCAGTGGCCGTGATTGTTCCCGAACCGGTAATGGTAAGGGCGGCCGGGCTGCCGGAGACTGTGTCCGAGTTGATATGGGTCAAGCTGAAGGTGAAGGTGTCACCATTCGAGGCGAGGTAGCTCCACAGGGCGCTCTGGGGACCGAAGGTCCACGGAGTTGCAAAGGTCACCGGCTGGAACGAAGCTCCCGCGAGACTTCCGGAGGAACTGGCCACATACGGGTTGCCAACGCCATTGTTGCCGTACCAATTGAGAACTTCGGTGGCGTTGACCACGGAAGAAACGGGACTGCCGGCGTTACCGAGCTGCACCGTACCGTTAAAAGTAACGGAACCGGTAATCGGTACTGCCTGCAGGGTTTGGGTGATTGCGAGGGCCACAGCCGCCACACTCGCGATTTTAATTATGTTTTTCATATTGTTGATGGTCTTTGTTTGTTACGTCGCACTATTTCTTTACTACTGCTTGAAAGCTATTGAGCAATAGCAATGCCAACAGTTTTCCGGCTCCAATTTGCAAACGTAAGATACTTTAACTTAAGTATTTATAAAATCACCAAAGGAGCGGGCGCAGGGAAAAATAGAGGCTGAAAGTGTAAAACTTTCCGACAAAAATCTTCTTTCGCCAAGGGGCCTGTTTATGAAGGAGAAATTGGGCAATGGCATTATTGGCTGGAACGGGGTGCACTGACGGATTGACCTTGCGTGGAAGAAGTTGGAGAAAAAGGAATTATAACAGGAGGGCTGACGCCCGACCTTCATCCATGGATGTTACCAGGGGGGCAACAATTAAGAGGCCAGGAGCAGGCCTTACTCGTCTTCCGATTTGCGGAAGAGGCGAGTAACCTTGAAGGCGAGGGAGGCAAGTTTAGTGATGACACCAATCGCGCCACTGATGCCGCCGGAAGACCGCAGGCGACGCACAATCAACATCCCGGCCGCGGCTGCCAGACCGGCCGCCATGCCGGGATGGCGACGCACCATTCCCTGCCCTTCCTCGATCCAAAATTCAGGAGAGGCGAGTCGCTGAAAGTCGTCCGCGAGCCTCTGGCGGTTGGCCTCGCTTTGGAGGACGAGCAGTTCCTTCTGTTTTTGCAAACGATCTAGCTCTTCTTTTTGAAACATTCGCGATCCTTTTGCAGTTGGTCAAAGGTGGCCTGAAACGAACGCCAGTTCTTTATCTTCGAACGCAGATTGGCAATGACAATGGCCGCCGCGGCGCCATACGTCAGCGTGAGGATGACCAGCGTAAGAATGCGGTAGCTGTCCCAGAAGAGCACCACAATGGTGAACGTGGCGACAATGATGGTCATCATGGCCAGGGCAACGCCAATGGCGGCGAGGATCAAGAGATCCAGCAACCGCAACCGGTCTTCCCTGGCTTCGAGGAGGAAAAGTTCGATGCGGTTCTCCACCGTCTCACGCAAAGTTTTCACAATGCGCGTGACGGTGGAGAACAAACCGCCTTCCGGGTTTGTGGACTCGTCCATGGTTAGCGACGCCCGACGAGAACGCCGATTAACAGGCCCATGCCGAAGGCGACTCCAATGGATTCATAGGGATGTTCCCGGATGGTTTTATCGGCGACCTTGGCGCCAGCGACGGCTTTTTCCTCGAGCCGACGGTAGGTGGCCTTGGCGGATTCGAGCGAGGCGGCGAGACGTCCCCGAATTTCGGCGACCTTTTCACCGGTCTGGCCGGCGGTTTCCCGCAGCATGGCTTCCGCGTCATGCGAAAGCACCCGCAGATCCTCCACCACTTTTCCCATATTAGCTTCATTCGTCATAACAGTTCCTTTCTCACTTTGAGTTATTGCGTTCTACCTGACAGTTCCTGCCCTAAACCCTTCGAATGAACGTAGTTCATCCTTCCAAATTTCGCGAAAAATTTGTTTGAAAAAGTGAAACTAGAGGCGCTGACAGCGATTCACCATTCGTTGCTACGTGCCGGACAAGAATGGTTCGGCGAAGTTTGGATGCACCATGCTTCGCTACCATCCACGGGCTTGCGGCCGGGCTTTGCCACAGCCGCGATCCCGGTCATGGCCGGTTTTTTGTTGTGTTTTGAATGGGCTGGAATCACATTGGCGCTTGAAACCCGACCGCTCGTGGCGCTGGCTGCTTAAGCGAATGGGATGGCTGCGGG
>Ga0068856_100006933_pt1 | contig 11084 bp, 9 predicted proteins | sample KBSCornC62_FD_66595 | JGI IMG/M metagenome (GOLD analysis project Ga0068856, IMG submission 66595) | Corn rhizosphere microbial communities from Kellogg Biological Station, Michigan, USA - KBS Corn C6-2 | ecosystem: Host-associated > Plants > Roots > Rhizosphere > Soil ... | reverse complement strand
TAATGCAGACAGGATAATTCTTTTCATCATACAGCGGTTTAATTGGAGGAAGGGGCCGATGGACCATGGTCGATGGTCCATGGTCCATAGTCGATAGCCTATGATCCACGGACCATGGACTATCGTCTATGGACCAATATCGTTTCACAATTTTAATAAAATTTACCCGTAAACTTTTAGCGTTTTCGTACTTTGCCCGCGTTAAACTGTAACAATAATCCTACAATTTGACTGCCGGTTAATTCAATAACTCTCTTATTCGATAACTAAATGAAATCCATTTGTGTTTTTTGCGGCGCTAACTTTAATGGCGATCCTTTGCTGCGGCAAGCTATTGATGAACTGGCCGAGGTTATGGTTAATCGTAACATCACGCTGGTATTTGGCGGCGGCAAAGTTGGCGTGATGGGAATATTGGCCGACGCAATATTAATCCGGAATGGCAAAGCAATAGGGGTGATGCCGCAATTTTTGGTTGAAAAAGAAGTTGGCCATCCTGGGTTAACCGAATTACGCATTGTAGAGAATATGCACCAGCGCAAGCAATTGATGAATGACCTTAGCGAAGGGACTATTATGCTACCGGGCGGATTTGGAACGCTGGAGGAATTTTTCGAAGTGCTTACCTGGCTTCAATTGGGCCTGCACAATCACCCGGTGGGGATATTAAATGTAAACGGATTTTATGACTTGTTGCTGCAGCAAATGGATTTGATGGTTGAGCAGCACTTTTTAAAGCCGGCAAACCGTCAATTGGTGTTAACTTCGGGCGACCCGATTGAATTGATCAAACTGATGGAGGATTGTAATGTTGAGCCTGATGAAGTTTGGTTCAGGGACAGGAATTTAACGTAGGCCCAAATCACGGTTTAATATCTTATAACCCCAGCTTGAGATCGTTTGTATGTTTCTCTCAGGCAATATACAGCCTCATCGGTTGCGTCATCAGTCAACTTTCAAACGTCATTCCCCTGAAACAATCGATCTGTACAAAAAAATATATCCGATTCCCGATATCAAGCTTAACCCCCCGAGCACCCACCACAGCAGTGCAAACCCGCCGGTAGCGATAACCAAACCGCCGATGAGCGGGGCCACGATTTGTGCCAGTGACCACGACATGCTGTACATCCCGGCGTATGCCCCCCGGTTGTGATCGTTTGTGCGGTGGATCCAAAAGGAATTCATAAACGGCATGCTAAGCATCTCGCTGAAAGTGATCACTACTACAATCATTATGGCCATAATTGCTGTTGGAGGCACCAGGTTTATTAACACGAGCCCGATGACGCCCAGCAAAACGCCCGCAATAACGTAAATTAATGTGTGCCTTTTGCCTTCGAGGTTATGAATCATCACCATTTCGACGAAAGCAATTAGAATGCCATTTAATGCCAGCAAAAAACCAATAAAACGCTCATTAAAGTGCCATGCGAGTTTGTAAAATGCCGGTTCCATGATCATAAACTCATAAAAGCAAATGAAAAAGAGCACGCCCAGTAAGATAAATACCCAGTAGGTTGAATCGCTGTAGGCTGCATTCCGGTTTACGGTAATATCTCTTTTTTTAATGGTTTTCGCGATTTGGGATTTGGGCATTAAGATTAATAACATTACAGCGGCCAGGATATTTGTGCCGCCGTCGACCCAAAACAGCAAACGGTAATTTATTGCCGCCAGCAATCCGCCCAGGCCGCCGCCAACGGCCCAGCCAACATTTATTGCCAGGCGGTTCAGGGAGATTGAACGAGTTTTATTTTCGGGGGTGCTATAATGCGCAACAGCGGTTGAATTTGCAGGCCTTACCGATTCATTGCATAAACTCAATACGAATGCGCCAACGCATAAGGATAAAAAAGTATGCTGGCCCCCTAAAACAAAAAACAAAAGGCCCCCGCTGATGAGCGCGCCCACTTGCAGATCATAAAAACCGATCCTGTCGGTTAATAGGCCGCCAATAAATCCCCCGCAAAATCCCCCTGCGCCAAATAGCATCATGATTATGCCCGCCTCAACTGCCGACAAATGCAATTGATGAACACAATAAACGGTCATAAAGGCTACCACCATAGTGCCGCTGCGGTTAATCAGCATCACTATGCTCAGGTACCAGCTGTTTCGGGAAAGCCCGGTAAAGGCTTGTTTGTATAATTGGATAAAGGATGTAAACATTGTTTTGCTAAGGTAACAGGTTGGGGCGAAAGGCAAAAGATATCAGGGAAAAGGCGGCAAATTTGACTTTAGACTTACGACTGTGCCGCGTCAACAGGACCAAGCCGCAACTCAAAAGTCTTTATTTGTCCTTTTTTGACTTAAAACTATATCCAGACGTCACTTTCCCCTGCGTCGGCGGGCTCATAATTTATATATTGAACAAACCTGGGTAATTTTGATGTATTCGGACTGCTGCCATGCGGCAAAGCGTGATGCCAAATAATTATATCTCCTGCGTTTGCTGCCACCGGTTTAGTGCCCAGCGCATACAGGTCCTGCTGGCGCGGATCAGCACCCGGCGGCAGGCTGTTTAACCACTCGCCAATCCTGTTTTGGAAGCCCGGGACAAGTGTAAAGGCCCCCTGGTTTTCGGCTGTATCAGCCAGATAAAGTATGCCCTGTGTCCCAAATGGCATCGGTTGTTTTATGCTTGAGTCCCAGTGAAGATAAGGCCCGTAAAACTTAAACTCATCGGATTCGGGAGGGTTAAAGCCAACCCGGTCGGTATTGACCCAAATATCCGTTCTGTTCCAAAGTTCCTCAAATGCTTTACGGATCTTAAATGCCTTTCGGTTCCTTTCAAGCGCCGGGTGCTGAAAAAGCTGCACCATTATCCCCTGCTTTGACGGATGATCCCTGTACCAGCTCGATGGATCGTACCGGTCTATGCCGAGGTGCGCGCAAAGGGCCTCAATTGCCTGGTCACAGTCCTCCAGCTCTACCGCATTCCTTACTATAACATAACCGTTTTCATCCCAAAAATTAAGGTCATCGCGCGTAAGTACATTTTCTTCGGTTATTTCTCCCTGCCCGGAGTTTGTATCACCGTTGAATAGCCGGTTGAATTGGTCTATTTTCTCCTGGTCAAGCTGGCCGCTGTTTACCTCCAAAATCCAGTTTTCAAATTGCTCAAACGACGGTGTGTCCCGGTATACGTATACTGCCGTTTGTTCCAGGCCAAGCCCCAGCGCATTTAAAAGCGTAATATCTGTCTTCCATTCGTCTTGAAAAGCGCTGCCGTTTAGTTTACCCGCCCTTTTTAGCATCGATTTGTCCCAGTAACGCTTTAAATGCATTACCTGTAATTTGCCGGTCTCGCTGCTGGGAATAACGTCAACTATTTGCATAAAGGAATAAGGTTAAATTTATATATGGCCTAAAATTAATGAACCGGGATGTATTTTGAAAATGCAAACCGCGTAAAGCTTTAACAAAACAAATTAAAGGGTTTTAAGATACTTGATCATTTGTTCAATTAGTTAAAAAACAAAAGATTGAAGTTGATTCTTTTCCACCGGATAAAAGGCCGATACTGTAAAGTTTAAATAAAGTATTGTAAATTTTTGCACGAATTAAAGATGAATAAATATGAATAACCTTACATTTATGCTTTAATGAAGCTTTTTAAGGCGCTTTGTATTTTTCTTTGTCTCGTTGTTGCCAAAACAAAAGCGCAGGAGGTTTATTGCCCGCCATCAAACATAGGCTTTGAAAGCGGAAATTTCAGCAACTGGGAATGTGATACCGGCCACATTGACCGCAATGGGAACGTTTTGGTTAGCCCCACGTCGGCCCAATTTGACCGGCACACCATCTATGGCAAAGGTATCTATCCGGAGATTGACCCTTTTGGCAAATTCCCAACTCTTTGCCCTTATGGAGGCAAATATTCTATACGGCTTGGCAACCAGGATACCGCAAGGGGCGCCGAGCGGATCTCGTACAATTTTGTTGTGCCTAAGGGCGTTAACGAGTATGACCTGATCTTCTACTACGCCGTGGTACTGCAGGATCCCCCTCACCTGAGCTTTCAGCAGCCCCGGTTCACGGTAAAAGCCTTTGATGTTACCGACAACACCTACGTGGATTGCGCATCGTTCAATTTTATTGCTTCGGCTAATTTACCCGGCTTTCAAAGGGCAAAGGATTCAGTTTATTTCAAAGATTGGTCGCCGTCAACCTTACACCTGCAGGGGTATGGCGGCAAGCAGATGCGCCTGGAATTTACGACAAACGATTGTACCCTGGGCAGGCATTTTGGATATGCTTATATTGATGTAAACGAAGATTGCGGCTCGCCCATTACGGGTAACGCCTACTGCAGCAACCAAAAGTCGGCGACCCTATTAGGCCCGGGCGGGTTCGGCGCGTATACCTGGTATAATTCAGATCTTTCGCAGCCATTAGCCTTTACAAGAGGACTGTACCTGTCGCCGCCGCCACCAAACGGAACCCGGTATGCAGTAGTATTAACGCCTTTTAACGGGCTGGGCTGCACGGATACTTTATACACCACCGTAAACAAAATCGACGCTAACCTTATTTTTAATGTTCCGGATACCTTGCGGGGTTGCGTGGGTGCAGGTGCTGACCTAACTGCGTCATCGGTGACGGCTGGCAGCAGCCCGAATTTAACACTCAGTTATTATACCGACGAGCTAGGTACGCAGTATTTGTTTCACCCAGAGAAAATTTTAACAAGCGGCACGTATTACATTAAAGCCGTAAATGCCGAAGGCTGTATCAATGTGCGTGCGGTTAATGTAGATATCAGGAACCCCACACTCACGGTCACGGATCCCGTGCCGGTAACCTTCCCCGTGACGGTGGACCTGTCGGCCGTTTTTGAACACAACGCCAATTATTCATACAATTACTACACCGACAGCGCCGCGACCAGGCCGGTGGCCGACTATCAGCACATTGCACATACCGGGGTTTACTATGTACAAGCCGTTAATTCCACAGGCTGTACTACCGAACGGCATGTGAATGTTACTGTAACACCACCACCGCCGCCGGTAATAAAATCGGCAAATACCTTTACCCCCAATAACGATGGAATAAATGATTTTTTTACCCTAACTATAACCGGATTCGGGGAATTTGGGTCGTTGAAGATATATAATCGCTTTGGGCTATTGATATTTGAATCCAGGTCGCAAAACAACCGCTGGGACGGCAAATTCAACGGGAAGCCAGCTAATACCGGAACTTATTACTGGGTTTTCGAAGGTAAAAACACCTACTATAACACAAAGGTTACCGAATCGGGCTTTATTGCGTTGATAAGGTAGCGATAATAATAATTTATACTGATGATCATCAGAGAAGCTACGATAAAAGACCTTGACGCCGTTTGGGAAATTTTTGAAAAGGTAATAAAGTCCGGCGATACGTTTGCATTTGATCCGGCTACGCCAAAAGAAGATATGGCCAATATATGGTTTGCGCCGACGATGAAAACCTACGTAGCCGAAAATAACGGTAAAATATCCGGCACCTATTTTATAAAACCTAATCAGCCCGGTCTTGGGTCGCATATCGCGAACTGCGGCTATATGGTACATCCGGAAGCCCGCGGTATGGGGATAGGCAAACAGTTATGCACACATTCTATTTACATGGCAAGGGAACGTGGCTACAGGGGAATGCAGTTTAACCTGGTGGTAAGTACCAACCTATTTGCTATAAAGCTTTGGGAACAATCAGGATTTAAAATTATCGGCACCATTCCAAAAGGTTTTCATCACCGGCAATTAGGATATGTCGACGCCCACATTATGTTCAGGGCGATTGATTAGTTCATTGGTTCATTGGTTCGTTAGTTCATTGGTTTATTAGTTGATAAAGTTAATGATTCACTAATTCATCGATTCACTAATTCAATAACTCACCCCTGCCAATCGATGCATGGTCGCCTTCAAGTCTGCATAGAGTTGTTTATATATCTGGAAGTTGCCGGAATAAACTATTGCATTTGCAGGGTTGGGGTTAAATGACTGCCGACCTGAAGCAGGAGGGAAAGGATAATCTTTGGTTAAGCCTGTTGCTTTCATAGCCATAAATGCCGCGCCAACAGCGGAGGCATCCTCGCTTTGCACAATGACGATGTTTTTGCCCGTGATATCAGCCAATGTTTGCACCCAAATTTCCGACTGTACAAAGCCGCCGCTTACATTTATTTGCGTTATAGGTTCGGCGTTCTCCTGCACGGCATCCAGCACATCTTTCAGGGCATAGCATATCCCCTCCAAAACAGCCCTCGAAAAATGGGCTTTCGTGTGCAGCAATTTCACACCAAAAAAGGTCCCGCAACTTTCGCTATCCCAAATGGGAGCGCGCTCGCCGGTTAAATAAGGCAGAAAAAGAACTCCCTCACTTCCCGCCGGTAAGTTAGCTATCTCGCTGAAAACCTGTTTATAATCCACGTCGGTAAGTTCGGGCCCGATAAAATTTTTGAGCCACCATTGCATGGCAATACCGCCGTTATTTATTGGGCCGCCGCAGATATAGGTTTCTTTATCAAGAATATAACTAAACGTCATCGCCGTATCGTTTGGCAGCGGTTTGTTACTGGCAACCCGCACCGCGCCGCTGGTGCCAATGGTTATTGCCGCAACGTCCGGTTTATCGGCCATGCTGCCAAGGTTGGCTAAACAGCCATCACTTGCTGAAATGGTGATGGGGATGCCGCTCTCAATAAAACCAGTTTCACCAGCTGCATTTGCCCGATAGTATATTTGGGTATGATCAGTAGGGAAGGGTTCGGAAAGAGATTTGGCGGTTACGCCGGCAAGTGACAGCGCGTCGTCATTCCACTCAAGACTACTAATGTCAAAGAGGCCTGTACCAGACGCAATCGAGTAATCTATTTTAAATTCGTTGAACAGTTTGTACCAGATATACTCTTTTATGGAGATAAACTTATATGCCTGGTTAAACAATTCCGGATCATTCTCTTTCAACCAGATCAATTTGCAAAGCGGCGACATGGCGTGCAGCGGCGTGCCGGTGGCTTTATAGATCGCCATTCCCTGAACCGAAGCCCTTAATTTTTTTGCTATTTCAAAACTCCTGCTGTCAGCCCAGGTCATCATTGGCGCCAGCGGACGACAGTTTTTGTCTACCGCTATCAGGCTGTGCATGGCACTACTTAAGCCGATTGCCAGGGGTTGCGAACCTGTTTTATTAATAAGGGCAATAATACTTGTTTTGAAAGCCTTCCAGATGGTTTCCGGGTCCTGTTCGTGATACCCCGGCTTTGGTGAGCTAAAGGAATAATGCTGCCGGGCATCGGCGAAGGAATTGCCCTTCAAATCAACGGCAACTGCTTTCACGCTGCCGGTACCAATATCGATTCCTAAAACGTAGCTCATATATCGCTTGCAAGATAATTGTTTTCTGCTAAGCAGGTCAACTTATCTTGGGAAACCGATTTATCAACAGTTATCTAAATACCTGTGCCAAATCTTTTCTAAGACCTCTATTGTTTGTTGCTTTCATTTTTAACCCTCGCGGCCGCATCGGCGGGTAAGTTCGTGTTGCCGCTTTGTTTTGATAGATTGAACTTGAGTTGCGTAACCAGCCACTGCCCTCCGATTTTTGATAATTCAATGTCGTAAGTCCCTTCTACGGTCCACACCTCAGCGCCAATAAAATGGTCGGCTTTTCCGTTGCAGTGAACAGACGCATGGTGTTCATTTTGAGATATTTGAAGATTCGAGAGTTGGTGATGTGTTTTATCAAAACCCGGCAAAAATCCTTTCCAGGTGTCAATAATTTGTTTTGAAGATAAAGTAGTCGCCGGGCTGCCTGAAAGAGAAGCATAATCAAGTAAAACTTTTTCAGCCATTGCCCGCTGAACTTTCGTCCAGCTATGTTCATCGCTACCATTAAATATTGCCAATATTGCCCCGGTTATTTTTTCCTGGTCCATTAGATTGTTGTTTTTTAAATTAAATAATTCCCGATTGTTGGACCGCGCTTATATAACCCCTCCCGGAATATCGTTGCACTTAACAATCGTTTCCATCGGCATTCTGAGGAATGCTCTGTATCGGGAAAATAATCGCACTTTTCATGCCATCAGGCAATAAATTCAGGCTTTAGTAAAAATCTATTACTGATTAGCTAACGGATAACCCGGCGTAATCCAGTTTGTTTTCAGATTAACCGGTAAATTAAGCACTTTAACATGCGTGAACCCCGAATTTTTCAACTGCAAATAAGCCGGCCTTATATTGGGACATTTTGCAAAGGGGCAGCATCCGCAATAGATAACGATGCTTGTATTTTTTGGCAGGGCAGCCAGCGCCTTTTTAAACTTTTCAAGATTTTCAGCTTTGTTTACCGGCCCGATGTGCCTGGCTCCCCTAATATCCTCAACTGCACCGATATTAAATATCATCAACGTATTTGCTTCCTCTGCTTTAATTTGACCGGCTAATTCCGAAGGTTCAACCAGCTCACTATTTTTCCAGGGATTAGCGCCTGCCGGTGTTGCCATCGGCGCGGGCGAAACTTGCGCCTGCACGTTAAGCGTGCACGAAGCAACCAGCGCGAACGCTGCAACCATTGTCAAACAAAATTTGATCGCGTTCTGCATAATTATTATTATTTTTAGTTTCGATAAAGATGAGGTTTATCTTCCAAAGAAAAGCTTTAAACCATGAAAAAACCCGCCAATACCGATGAGTACATCGCCACCTTCCCAAAGGAAATTCAAGTCAAATTGCAGCAAATAAGAGGCGCCATACAGGGCGCTGCCCCCGGAGCTGAAGAAGTGATAAGCTACGGCATACCTGCTTTCAAATTGAAGGGGATGCTGGTATGGTTTGCAGCGCATACCAGTCATATTGGTTTTTACCCCCGCGGTTCGGGAATCGAAGATTTTAAAGAGGAGCTTTCCGGCTATAAAGTATCAAAAGGCACAATCCAGTTTCCGTTTGATGAACCCCTGCCATTGGAACTGATCGGCAGGATCGTACAGTTTAGGGTGCAGGAAAATTTGCGAAGGGCGAAAAAGTAGAGACTATATCAAAAATCTTTATAACAAATTAAAACAAAATAATATTTGGTCTTTGTGCTCTCTGCGTACTTTGCGGTCTTTGTGTTGAAATTTAAACACAAAGTACGCAGAGAGTTACGCAGAGTGTACTGAGTTTTTGTTTTGGTCGAAATATAATTTTGTCGCCAATCGCGGGCATTGCCTTATGATACAGGCTCTGATCATGCCGTTTACTCCGTCTTCAAACTCTTTATCGGGTTGGCCAGCGCAGCCTTTATGGATTGATAGCTTACCGTTAGCAGCGTGAGCAGCACCGCTCCAAAGCCGGTGACCAAAAATATCCAGGCCGACATAGAAGATCTGTAGTCGAAATGTTTTAACCAATTGTTCATCAGGTACCAGGCGAGCGGGCTGGCGATAACGAACGATATACCTACAAGGGTGATGAAATCGGTTGATAATAAGCTCCACAAATTAAATACCGATGCGCCCAAAACCTTGCGCACACCTATCTCCTTAACGCGTTGCTCGGCGGTGAACGATGCCATTCCAAAAAGGCCAAGACAGCTGATAAAAATTGCAAGCCCGGCAAAAAATGCCGCCAGTGTGCCGATGCGCTGCTCATTGCCGAATTTTTTGGCGTATTCAAGATCGACAAACTTATAATCAAAGGGCTGTTCGGGATTAAAGCGTTTAAATACGGGCGCTATCTTTTCCAGTGCGAGGCTCGCGCTTACCTTGGGGTTAATTTTTAGCAGCACGGTATTTCCCGGGCCTTTATTCAGGAAAAATACCGCCGGCCTTACCTGCCCGTAGGGCGAGTCGACAATGATGTCGTTAATTACACCGATGATCTTAAAGGTTTTACCATAATAGGTAAGGTTTTCGCTCAGCGGGTCTTTCATTCCCATAAATTTGACTGCTGCTTCATTGATCACTACTGCTGAGGAATCGGTTAGGAAGGCTCTTGAGAAATCCCTGCCGCCTTTAAACAGCCACCCTGCCGTTTTACCATATTCAGGCGATACACCGGCCTGCTGAAAATCAACGCTCAGGTTGGGGTCTTTATCTTTCCATTCTATCGCGCTGGTGCTGCCGGCGCCTTCAGTCGGCGGAACATCCCCCTCTGCCATAGCCACAACCGACCCGGTTTTAAATAGTTCGTCCTTCACTGCTTCAAAATTTTTATGAATTTGCTGCGTGATGATGGGTATAGCTACCAGGCCATCGCGGCTGTAACCAACCGGCCGGTCCTTTGCGAACTGGATCTGGCGGAAAACAACAATTGTACCGATGATGAGCGTAACCGATACCGTAAACTGCACCATAACCAGCACCTTACGCGGTATAGCCGCCTGCCAACCCACGCGGAATGTTCCCTTGAGTACCTTGACCGGCTGAAAGGACGACAGGTAAAAGGCCGGGTAACTGCCTGCAACTACCCCCGTGAACAAACTGAAGCCGGCAGTGAGCAGCCAAAATAGGGGCGAGGCCCACAATATCTCCATCTTTTTACCGGCCACCTCGTTAAAAAATGGAAGGCTTAACTGCACAAAAATCAAAGCAAGCAAAAATGCGAATGTGACACACAATAACGACTCGCTGAAAAACTGGTAGATCAGCTGCGCACGCACCGAACCGATGGCTTTACGGATACCCACCTCGCGCGCCCGTTTTTCGGAACGCGCAGTGCTCAGGTTCATAAAGTTGATGCAGGCCAGCAAAAGCACAAACACGCCGATGATACCAAACATCCATACGTATTGGATGCGGCCGCCGGTATTTTTCCCGTCCTTAAATTCATCGTATAAATGCCATTTGCTCATGGGTTGTAAAAACAGCGCCGGTTTCTTTTTTGCCAGCACCTGGCTTACCTTATGTAGTTTAACATCCCGTATTTTTAGTGATACCGCCGCCATATCCGCGTTGTCGGCCATTTGCACGTAGAGCGAAACAAAGTTTGGCCGCCAGGGCTCCTTTAAACCCTTTATGCCGTTTGCATTATAAAACATTTCCCAGGGGGCTATGAAGCTCAAATCAGCAAAAAGGGAGTTCTGCGGGAAATCGGTATAAACCCCTG
>Ga0068856_100006925_pt1 | contig 11090 bp, 12 predicted proteins | sample KBSCornC62_FD_66595 | JGI IMG/M metagenome (GOLD analysis project Ga0068856, IMG submission 66595) | Corn rhizosphere microbial communities from Kellogg Biological Station, Michigan, USA - KBS Corn C6-2 | ecosystem: Host-associated > Plants > Roots > Rhizosphere > Soil ... | reverse complement strand
GGACTACCTCGCCTGCATTCGTCGGCATGAAGCATTAAAGCAGGTAATCTGAGCTTTAATGACAATTTAAAAATTTAAAAATGACTTTTCAAGAATTAGGTCTTAACAGCGACCTTTTGAAGGCTGTAACCGATTTGGGGTTCGAAAATCCTACGCCCATACAACAACAAACCATCCCTTTATTATCAAAGGAGAAAACCGACCTCGTAGCCCTCGCGCAAACAGGTACCGGTAAAACTGCAGGCTTTGGCCTGCCTATGCTTAGTCTTATCGACTGCAACAGTAAGAACGTGCAGGCCTTGGTGCTGGCGCCAACCCGCGAGCTGTGCGTGCAGATCACCAACGACATTAAGAACTTTGGTAAATACATGAAAGGCTTCAGCGCCACTGCTATTTACGGCGGTGCGCGTATCGACGGCCAGATAAAGGACATCAAGCGTGGTGTGCAGGTGGTAGCAGCCACTCCCGGCCGTTTGATCGATATGATCGAGCGTCGTGCCATTAACCTTAATACTGTAAAGATCGTGATCCTCGACGAGGCCGATGAAATGCTGAACATGGGCTTTAAGGATGATCTCGATATTATTTTAAGAGAAACGCCTGAAGAGAAGAATACCTGGCTGTTCAGCGCCACTATGCCGAAAGAGGTGGAGCGCATTGCCAGAACTTACATGAAAAAGCCAATGGAGATCAGCACCGGCAAAAAGAACGAAGGCGCCGATAACCTTGAGCACATTTATTATGTGGTTAATCCACGCGATCGCTACTCTGCTCTGAAGCGCGTAGCCGATTACTATCCCGAGATCTTTGGGATTGTGTTTTGCCGCACCAAGGCCGAAACACAGGAAGTGGCTGATTCCCTGATCAAGGACGGCTACAGCGCCGATGCTCTGCACGGCGACCTGTCGCAAAGCCAGCGTGATTTTGTGATGAAGCGTTTCCGCAGCCGCACGCTGCAAATGCTGGTGGCTACCGATGTGGCGGCCCGCGGCATTGATGTGAACGATGTAACGCACGTGATCAATTATAACCTGCCTGAAGATGTAGAGAACTACACACACCGCACCGGCCGCACGGCCCGCGCAGGTAAGTCAGGTATTGCCATTGCCATTGTTTCGCCGAAAGACATGGGCAAGATCAAAGACATTGAGCGCATCATTAAAAAGAAATTCATAAAGAAAGACGTGCCTAACGGACTCGATGTGTGCGAAAAGCAATTGTTTCACCTGGTGAACAAGCTGCACAATGTAGAGGTAAAAGACGCCGAGATCGAAAGCTTTTTGCCAGCTATTTACGAAGAGCTGAAAGACCTGAGCAAAGAGGAGCTGATCAAGCGTCTGGTAAGCGAAGAGTTCAATCGCTTCCATGAGTATTACGATAATGCACCAGACCTGAACATCACCAAAGGCGCAGTTGACGGCGCGTTTGGCAACAGCCGCACCACCCGTTTCTTTGTGAACATGGGCATGATGGATGGCTTTAATATTCACAGCCTGAAAGATTTCTTGGCCGATGCAGTTCACATGAACACCCGCATGGTGTTTAATGTGGATGTAAAGAGCAGCTTCTCGTTCTTTGAGACCGAAAGCAAGCTGGTTGACGCCTTCACAGCGCTTAACACGCAGGACCTGGAGTTTAATAACCGCAAGGTGCAGCTAGAGGTAAGTAACCGCAAAATGAAAGAAGGCGGCCGCAGCAGCGATGGTGAGCGTCGTGGCGGTGGCGGTGGTTTCCGCGACAAGCGCGAGTTCAAGCGCCCGCGCAAGCCAGGCAGCTTCAGTGGCGGCGGCTTTAACCGCGAAAAGTCATTTGGCGGCGGTGAAAAGAAAAAGGGTTTCGGTAAGAGCCGTTTCTAAGAGTCACGCTTCGACTCCGCTCAGCATGACCACCGATCTGCTCAGCGTGATTTCAATAAGATTGAAAAACTAATACAAATAAAAGAGATGGAAAATTTTCCGTCTCTTTTTTATTTCCGGGCACTTTTGAACCATAAGATATTCGAGCACCTTTGTTCTTAGCCGGTCTGTTGTTCCAACAATAAAGAAATAAAGATCATAAAAGAGAATCCAAATTTGTTCTTACGTCTTGCATCCTGGCTTTTGCCGTCTTGTGTCCTTCAGGTCCCTTCGGGTCCGGCCCTTTAATTTCGCGTAATTACGTCTCTTTGTTATATTTGTACCCTTAATTCTAGCAAATGCCATCTATCTCACACAAAGCAACAGAAATGCCCGCGTCGCCTATCCGCAAACTTGTACCTTTTGCAGAGGCCGCTAAAAAAAAGGGAACTAAAATCTATCACTTAAACATCGGTCAGCCCGACATTGAAACACCGGCCACGTTTTTGAACGCGATCAAAAACAGCAACATGAAGATCGTAGAATACAGCCACAGCGCCGGCAACGAGAGCTACCGCAAAAAGCTTTGCAATTACTATAAAGACTACAACATCAATATCGATCACAACGATGTGATCATTACCTGCGGCGGCAGCGAGGCTATTGAAATAGCCATGCTCACCTGCTTCAACCCCGGCGATGAGATCATCATTCCCGAGCCTTTTTATGCCAACTACAATGGCTTCAGCAAAGCAGCCGATATTACTGTAAAGCCTATCCGCAGCTTTATTGAGAGTGGCTTTGCCCTGCCACCCATTGCCGAATTTGAAAAAGCCATTACGCCAAAAACAAAAGGCATCATGATCTGTAATCCCGGCAATCCTACGGGTTACCTGTACACCAAAGCTGAGCTTGAAGCGCTTCGCGATCTTGTGAAGAAACACGATCTGTTCTTATTGAGCGACGAAGTGTACCGCGAGTTCTGCTACGACGGAAAAGAATATGTGAGCGTGATGCACCTGAGCGGGATCGAGAACAATGTGATCCTGCTGGATTCCATCAGCAAGCGCTACAGCGCCTGCGGTGCACGCATTGGCGCCATGATCAGCAAAAACAAAGATGTGATGACCGCCGCTCTTAAATTTGCACAGGCGCGCTTAAGTCCGCCAAGCTACGGACAGATTGGTGCTGAAGCCGCACTGGATACGCCAAAAAGCTATTTTGATGAAGTAAAGAAGGAATATGTGGCCCGCCGCGATTACGTGATCGGGTCGCTCAATAAAATGAATGGCGTGTTTTGCCCGAAGCCAAGCGGTGCTTTTTACTGCATTGCCAAGCTGCCTATCGACAATGCCGATAAGTTCTGCCAGTGGCTGCTCGAGTCGTTCAGCCACGATTCAAAAACTGTGATGCTGGCGCCAGCCACCGGTTTTTATTCAACACCAGGCGCCGGTAATGACGAAGTGCGCATTGCCTATGTGCTGAACCTCGATGATCTTAAAAATGCTATGGATTGCCTGCAGCGTGCGCTGGTGGCGTATCCAGGCAAAACCAACTGATACTGCATGAAAGAACCGATCACGCATTCCGTTACTCTGAAGGGAGCCCTGCTCTCCTTTAAAGTGATTGCCGCCTGCAGCCTTTTGTTGCTTGCTTCGTGTGGCGACGATCTTAAGAAAGAGGAAGCCAGGAAAGCCCCTGACTATAAAATCCAGAACGGCAGCCAGGCCGGCGTGGTCGGTATTTTTGATATGCCCGAAATGCTCACCATTTGCGTGGCAGATTCGTCGGACGCAAAGGATATTGCTTTTCACATGGCCCAGGATTACACGCTTCTTGAAGAGGAAGCCGCAGCCATTGGCGCAGAGCTCGATGGCAAAGCGCCTGGTGTGATCAATTATAACGGTGATGCAAAGAATTTAAAATTCGAATGTTTTCTGCTCATCAGGCAGGTGCCAGCCAGGCAGCCAACGCGCTGCAGGGTTGTAGCGCTGGAGGCCGGCAAAATGCTGGTGTATAACCATTACGGATCATACAGCATGCTGCACATTGCTTATGATAACATCCGCCGGTACTGCGAGGCGCACAGCCTGAAGCAGAACGGCCCCGTGCGTGAGCTCTATCTCTCAGATGCCACCGAAGAGAAGGATCAGGCCAAGCTGCTTACCCGCATCATTCTGCCGGTGGAAGTTGCTCTCAAATAAGCCCTTTCCGCCTCTTTTTTCAGAACAGGTTTTTTTCTGATCTCTTGTTAAGCGGTTTTATGATCTACAACAGCGATCACCATGCCGTCGTATTCCTTTTCACCTACGGTTTGAAGAATGGTGGCAGTAATGCCGGTGCAGCTGCTTAAATACATGTTGAGGCGCTGCACGCCTTTTACCCGCTCGTCGCTGCTGTTGGCGTCTAATACTTTGCCATTGCGAATAACGTTATCGGCTACAATGATGCTTCCCGGCCTGCTGAGACGAAGCGCCCATTGAAAATACTCAGGATAAGGCGGCTTATCGGCATCAATAAAGATCATATCAAAGGGACCGGCTTTTTCCTGTTCCAGCAGCGGCAAGAGGTCAAGCGCCTTGCCAATGCGAATTTCAGTTTTAGCCTGAAGCCCTGCGTCTTCGAGGTTTTGTCTGGCGATAGCGGCGTAGCGCTCGTCCGCTTCCAGTGAAATGACCCTGCCGTTTTGCGGCACAGCGCGCGCCAGCCAGATAGTGCTGTAGGCGCCCAGTGTGCCCAGCTCTAAAATGCGCTGTGCATTGCAGGCTTTGGCCAGCACCTGCAATAGCTTGCCCTGCACGGCCGAAACGCTGATGTTCTCGATGCCATGCTCTTCCAGGCGCCTGAGCACCTGCTGCAATGCTTTGTCTTCTGGTGCCAGAAGGCCGCTGATGTACTGGTCTACTTTTTCAAATAACTCTGTCATAGATTGTGGGTTTAGCTTGTTTGCTTCATTCGCATAATGCGAACATAGGCTTCGTTGATGCGCGCCCTGCTGATCTTTTTTGACCTCACCAGCTTCTTTATGGTCTTGTGCACTTCGCTGGCGGTCACCGGCTTGTCTTTGGGGTCAACGTTGTTGCCAAACATCACAATGTCAACGCCGGCATTAATAGCCATTTCTATGGATCGCGCAAAGCCGTAGTTCTTGCTGATGGCATGCATCTGCATATCGTCTGAAAAGATCACACCTTTAAATCCGAGCAAGCCTCTTAATATGCCAGTAACCACGCGTGGCGATAATGTAGCCGGCAGGTAAGTCGTATCCCAGCTGCGGTTAATGATATGCGCCGTCATGATCGCATCGCAGGTGCCTGATTTTAATACGGTATAGTAAGGGAATAATTCCTTAAAATCCCAGGTGCTGCTTACGTCCACAATGCCCACATGTGAGTCGCCGGCAGAGCTGCCGTGGCCGGGAAAATGCTTGAGAATGGTCTTTACATTGTTCTCGCGATGCGCCTGTATGCACAGCAGCGCCTGGCGCGACACCACTTCGGGATCGGCAGAGAAGCTGCGCTCACGCTTTACGATCACCGTGTTCTCGGGATTAATGGCCAGGTCGAGGCTGGGCGCATAATTAAAATTAACACCAAGATCCTTGAGCTCAGCGGCCAGCTGCCGGTTGTAAAACAAAGTAGAATCGGCATTGTCGAGCCGGCCAAGGTAAGAGGCCGAAGGCATAGGCACAAAGCCATATTTTTCCTTGAGACGATGCACCCTGCCGCCTTCCTCATCAATAGATACCAGCAGCGGAACAGGCGCCGCGCTTTTCATTGCAGCGATCATGGTCTTCAGCTGGTTCTTTGAATCTGTTTTGGCAATGTTCTTTTCAAACAAAATAATGCCGCCCAGCTTGCCCGCTCTTATTTCGTCAAGCAGAACATCGTTGCCGGTCACCTGCGTGCGGTCGTTAATCCCCACCATGATCATTTGCCCGATCTTGATGTCGATGCTGTCATTTTTTGGTGGATTGGCGTAAAGCGCGCTGGCACTGAAGCACAGAGCGAGCAGGGCAGAGGTTAAAACCGGTAATTTCATGTGAGAACAATTTTAAGCAGATCAAAAATGATAAATTGTTTTTGTTCTTTTTTAAGGCGCTGCAATTGTTTTCATTTTTTATTGAACATGGAAGATGTTATAGAGTAGGAGCTACTAAAACAAGTTCAGCATGACCGGTCCAGTGTGAGGTTTATGCATTCTGATGCAAATATATTTGCTTCTAAACAAGTCCGGCATCAATCTGCTTTAAATGATGCTCCATGTGCTCCACGTAATCGTTGATGAGCCAGCCCAGGCTCAGGTTCTCAAAGCCGCCGCTGTTGCCTTCGCGGCTTAGATGCGGCTCGGGAATGCGTTTGATTATTTCTACCAGGTGCTGATTGTACATGGCCCAGAAACGGATCACATGTTTAGAGCCGAGCTGCTCGTAATGGTTTAGCTGGTTCCAGGCATTCTGATCGTAAGAGATGCGCGGAATGGTTTCGTACTGGATGCGGATAAAGCGCTGATGATTATTGGCCGCACTGTCGATCAGGTGACCAATGATCTCTTTTTTGCTCCATTTTCCGGGTGCAGGCTTTGCACAAAAATCCTGCTCAGAAATGCTTTCGAGCTTTGCAGGTACTGTGTTCACAAGGTGTTGCAAGCGTTGTAGCGATTGATCGATCATAGCTATATCAGTTTAATTGTTTTGTCATTTCAAATTGCCTGCCACTCAGTGGCAGATTGCAGGCATTCAAAAAACTGCTCTTCGCCGGCGTGTAAAAATTGTTTTGTGTACATGGTGGAGCTGCCATCGGGCAAACAGGCAAACGCGCCGATGCAGAGCTTGTTATTTAAAGAAACGGGCGCACCGGCCACCACGATCATGTTGTGCTTGACGGCCCGCTCTTTCAGTGTGAGAAGACGCCCGTCGTTTGGCGAAAAAGCCATGGCAGCCGCCTTCTCCCGCTGATAGCTGCTGATGGAAAGCTCGGGAAATACAATGAGCTGCGCACCGTGCTCCGCTGCGAGATCAATAAGTCTCCCATGATCCAGCAGGTTGGCTGCTATGCTGTCTTTGGGCTGTGTTTGCGCTGCTGCCAGTTTCATGCTCTCCATTTTATTTTTACTGCCGAAAGCTGCGGCGTTTCAAGGCGAATGCCATCACACAATTCAAACTGTTGCTTCAGATAGAAGTTCAGCGGCGAGCGATAAGGCTCGCCAGTTGTTCTCACATCGTTGTTGTGATCAATGACCCAGCCGCTGAGCGCTGTGTGGTTTTGCTTTACCTGCTCAAGCAGTTTTTTGCCAATGCCCTGCGCGTGAAATTCGCTGCTGATAATAATGGCAAACCATTGCTCCTCATCGCGTGCAAAGCTCACCGCCCACCCGATGATGTTGTGATCCTGCTCTGCGAAGAAGTGATGCGGTGCTTGCAGCGTGCTCAGGTAGCGGTCAAGATCAACCGCTTCATTAAAGCGCAGCCGGGTGGGGTATTCGCCGTTCCACAAATGAAAGATGGCTTGTTTGTGATGTGCTTCTAAGTGTTGTAATTTAAAAATGGTCATGCGGTCGGTACAGTAAAAGTGCAATTAAGGATGTGAGTGATACGGGCACACTCTTTAATTTTTTTGAAGGTACAGTTTTCGGGTGTAAATACCGCCTCACCTATGAGGGTGATTTTTACCGGGAATCCCGCAGTTTTTTAGTGAAATGTTTTCAACTGCAATAAATTTATTCTATATTCGTTAAGCAAATTAACCGGAACCCACCCTTAAAAATTCTGCCCATGAAAAAGATCAATCTGGCCATCGGAATTTCAATCGGCGCAGTCCTTGCGTCTGCTGTTCTTATTTCGTGTAAAAAAGAAACTGTTCAGGCCCAGCAGCCTGCCAGCCTTAGCGAGCCGAACCTGCCCGCTGCCACTTATGATTATGCTTCGAAGCATGGCGTAGAAGGCAACCTGGCCACACTGGGCCGCGTGTTGTTCTACGACAAAAATCTTTCGGGCAATAAAACCATTTCATGCGGCAGCTGCCACAAGCAGGAATACGCTTTTGCCGACAATGTGCAGTTTAACAAAGGCGCCAATGGCATTGCGCTGAAGCGCAACTCTCCGTCTATACAAGGCATTAAAGGCTTCAGAAGCGAATTTTCATTTTTTAATACGCAGAATGGTACGCAGGTAACCTCGGTTGTGCCAGGCATGCCAACCAAAACCAATCAAACGCAGGTGTTGCTGTTCTGGGATGGTCGCCAGCGAAGCGTGTCAGACATGGTGTTGAACCCTGTGCTGAATCACAACGAAATGAACACGCCTGACCTTGATCAGTTGGTGGTAAATCTTGGCCAGTTGTCGTATTATCCGGGTCTTTTTAAAAATGCTTTTGGCGATGCGGCCATCACTAAGGAGCGGATCTCTTTCGCCCTCGAAGGTTTTCTGGCCTGTCTGAATACCACTTCGCTCACTGTTGTTGATGGCGATGGCACTATTCCTTTCTCTGAGTTTGAAGGCACTGCCAACAATAATTTTATTCCGCCGGTATCAACTGCAGGCGATGCCACGCTCACGCCACTTGAGAGGCAGGGTAAATTCCTTTTCCACAGCAAATACAATTGCGCGCAATGCCACGATCCTTCTAACCAGGGAAGCTATGGCACTGTGACCAGCCCTACGCAAATGTTCAACATTGGCCTGGATGAAGTGTATGCCGACAAAGGCCTGGGCGCGCTCACTCACCTGCCGGGCGATCAGGGCATTTTTAAAGTGCCAACCTTAAAGAACATTTCACTGACTGCGCCGTATATGCACGATGGCCGCTTTGCCAACCTGGGCGAGGTGCTCGATCATTACAGTCATAACATTAAGGCGAATGCTAACCTCTCGCCCAAGTTTTTAAATGTTGACGGAACCCCGAAGAAGCTCAATATTCAGCCTGCTGAGAAACAGGCTCTGATCGCGTTCCTGAATACTCTCAAAGACGATGATTTTTTAACGTCGCCTATGTATTCTGACCCGTTTAAAAAATAAGCTATCACCTCTATGAAAAAGTTATTTCTGCTGGTTTTGCTGGCACCCGCCTTGTTTTTGCACGCCCAGAAGTTTGAAAGCACCGATACCTCTTTTTTCGCAAAGAAAGAATACAGGTATGTGGGCATACAAATGAACCTGCTGCTGCAGCAGTTCATCAGCTTTAACAGCAACAGCTCTATTAATAACAACCCTTATCTTTTTTCGTATGCCAAGAACGATGCGCTTACCGGCAAGGGCTTTGTGTTTGGCACCGGCTTTCAGATCAACGAAGCTTCCAGCGATGATGGCGTTTCATCCAACGATTCCCGGAATGTGAACATTTCGGTGCGCGTGGGCTTTGAGCGCAAATATTTTCAGAAGCAGCGCTTTATTCCTTTCTGGGGCATTGATTTTGGCGCCGGCGTATTGTACAGCAGGGTGTCTTCCACACTTCACCAGGTGGGCAATACCACCACGGTGGTTGAAACCGACAAGATTTTTGCCGGGCCCGCTTTCAGGGCAGGACTGTTGTTTGCCATCACAAAGCGCGTGCTGCTGGGCACTGAATTTTTCTTCAACGCGCAGATCGCCGCCACATCTGTCAATGGCTCCTCGTTTACTGTGAGCGACAGCTTTGTGCCCTTCAATATCGGCTTCCAGGCGCCTACAGCGCTGTTTCTGACCTACCGCTTCTAAGCGGCTGCCCGCGGTTTTTACTCTCGCACATGGCATAATTTTTTGTGCGATCTCTCCGCGCCTGAAAGGCTTAGTCTTTAATGACTTTAGTAATCATCAGGCCTAAACCAAAACATTAAAACAAAACAAGAAACATGAAAACACTGGTAACACTGGTAGCAGCGCTCAGCCTGTCAATGGGCATGTATGCGCAGGACGGCAAGACTGCTGATCCCAACAAAACATCACATGAAGGAAGAATGAAAAAAGATCACGTGATGATGAAGAACGGAAAAATGATGACCGTAATGGGTGGAAAAATGACACCTATGGACCACGATATGACCATGAGCGATGGCTCTGTGGTGATGACCGACGGCACCGTGAAAATGAAAGACGGCAACACTAAAAAGCTCCAGGAGGGCGAAGGGGTTGAGATGAACGGTACGTGGATGAAAGCGCATCACATGAACAAATAATTGCTGAGGATTCCTGCAGCTTTATGTTCGGCGGCTGCAGGCTTTCTTTATTTCCCACCCTTTTTTTGTGGAAGATGTTCCTCAAAACGGGGAAATTATCCGTGCGAAAATTTTACCTGTCAAAATTGTTATACAAATGTTAAGCTTGCCCGCATCGCTGCGGTTTACTGGCAGCCCATTGTATCTTGCACGCTTAAAAAAATAACTGTTAAAAGAAAGTTGTTACGCTAAACACTGTACCCATGAACACAACCGACGTTATCAGAAAAATTTGCAGCGAAACCGGCATTGATTTTAAAGCCAAGGGATCGCCCGACCTTGTTCCGCTCAACGATCTGAGCATTCACAAAACAGAAGTATGGAGCCTGGCCATTACCGATACGCCCGAATATCATTTTACGGCTATGAGCAGGCAATACCGCAACCGCATTGGTTACCGCTTCCGTTTCAGGATCGATACCATTGAAGAAGGCCTGGAATTATGTAAAGGCTTATCGCGCGAGCTGTGCGATGAAGATCTGCAGTTGCCCGTTTCAATACATCCGGCAGCGGCTGGCCGGGAGCTTTACCTGGCGGTGCACATTCATCCCGAATTTGCATTCACTCCCAAAAAAGATAAAAGCAGCAGCGATACCAGGACACTGAAGATGTGTTTTGTGTAGTGCTGTTCATCTAATACATCAAAGGTGCTGAGCAGCACTCAGGGCAGCGCTTTTCAGCAGTACATCGTATTCCTTTATTCAACAGGGTGAGAAAAATCCTGCCCCCTGTGTTGTAAAACCTCTCATTTTACATGGCAGCACGGCACCCGGTTTGCATAACCGCCATAATATTGTAATCAAACACTTATGACAGTTTGCGAAGCACTTCTTGAGGTTCTCGCCGCGCACGGCGTGAAATATATTTTTGGTATTCCCGGCGATGCGATCAACGAGCTGATTGAAGCCGTAAGAAAGCAGGACCGCATCAGGTTCATTCATGTGATGCATGAGGAAAGCGGCGCCTTTGCCGCAGCTGCACAGGCCAAGCTAAGCGGTGGTCTTGCTGTGTGCGCCGGCACAGCTGGTCCGGGCGCAGTGCATTTGCTTAATGGCTTGTACGACG
>Ga0068856_100006922_pt1 | contig 11092 bp, 8 predicted proteins | sample KBSCornC62_FD_66595 | JGI IMG/M metagenome (GOLD analysis project Ga0068856, IMG submission 66595) | Corn rhizosphere microbial communities from Kellogg Biological Station, Michigan, USA - KBS Corn C6-2 | ecosystem: Host-associated > Plants > Roots > Rhizosphere > Soil ... | reverse complement strand
ACCGTCTCAGACTGTGACAGTTCGTTGTCTTGAACCATTCGGGTTTATGCCGATAGTTTGGGCGTCATGACCGTACCCCCGACTCCGTCCACCGCCGGCGAACTACGCGGGGCTGGCCTGCGGGTGACGGCTGCGCGCGTCGCGTTGCTGGAGACCGTCCGGGACGGTGACCACCTCGGCGTCGAGGCCATAACCTCGGGGGTACGCGAGCGCATCGGCCATGTCTCCCTGCAAGCTGTGTATGACGCCCTGCACGCGCTCACCGACGCGGGGCTGGTCCGCCGCATCGAGCCGGCCGGCAGCCCGGCCCGGTTCGAGGGACGGGTCAGCGACAACCATCACCACGTCGTGTGCCGGTCGTGCGGTGCCGTCGCTGACGTCGACTGCGCGGTCGGCGAGGCGCCCTGCCTGACCGCGTCCGACGACCACGGCTTCGCGATCGACGAGGCCCAGGTCATCTACTGGGGCCTGTGCCCCGGCTGTTCCACCGCCCGCAGTGCTTAACCAACCGTTGATCCGTCGCTAACTCCGGAGGGACTCCCATGACCGAGAACCACGATCCAACAGTCATCGAAGGCGCGACTCCCGAGGCTGGGCAGAGCGAGCAGGTCGGGGGATGCCCGGTCCGGCACGGCCTCGTCCACCCGACCATGGGGGACGCCAACTTCGAGTGGTGGCCGAGCAAGCTCAACCTGAAGATCCTGGCCAAGAACCCGGACGTGGCCAACCCACTCGGCGCGGTCTTCAACTATGCCGAGGCGTTCAGCAGCCTCGACCTGCCCGCGGTGAAGCGGGACATCGCGGAGGTGCTGACGACTTCACAGGACTGGTGGCCGGCCGACTTCGGTAACTACGGCCCGCTGATGATCCGGATGGCGTGGCACAGCGCGGGGACCTACCGTATCAGCGACGGCCGCGGTGGCGCGGGCGGTGGCCAGCAGCGCTTCGCGCCGATCAACAGCTGGCCGGACAACGTCAGCCTGGACAAGGCCCGCCGGCTGCTGTGGCCGGTCAAGAAGAAGTACGGCCAGAAGATCTCGTGGGCCGACCTCATGATCCTCACCGGCAACGTGGCCCTGGAGACAATGGGCTTCCAGACCTTCGGCTTCGGCGGTGGCCGCCCGGACGTCTGGGAACCCGACGCCGACGTGTACTGGGGTCCCGAGACCACCTGGCTCGACGACGAGCGCTACTCCGGCGACCGGCAGCTTGAGGAGCCCCTCGGTGCGGTCCAGATGGGCCTCATCTACGTCAACCCGGAAGGCCCCAACGGCACCCCCGACCCGGTCGCCGCGGCCCGCGACATCCGGGAGACGTTCCGCCGGATGGCGATGAACGACGAGGAGACGGTGGCCCTGATCGCGGGCGGTCACACGTTCGGCAAGACGCACGGCGCGGGCCCGGCGGACAACGTTGGCGCCGACCCCGAGGCCGCCCCGCTCGAGCAGCAGGGCCTGGGCTGGCAGAGCACGTACCGCACCGGCAAGGGTGGCGACGCCATCACCAGCGGTATCGAGGTCACCTGGACGCCCACCCCGACCCGCTGGGACAACAGCTTCCTGGAGACGCTGTACGCCTACGAATGGGAGCTGACCAAGAGCCCGGCTGGCGCGTACCAGTGGAAGCCCGCTGGCGGTGCCGGGGCGGGGACCGTCCCCGACGCTCACGACCAGTCGAAGAGCCACCCGCCGACGATGCTGACGACCGACCTGTCGCTGCGCATGGACCCGGTCTACGAGCAGATCACCCGGCGTTTCCTGGCCAACCCCGACGAGTTCGCCGACGCCTTCGCCCGGGCCTGGTTCAAGCTGACCCACCGCGACATGGGCCCGGTCGTGCGCTATCTCGGCCCGGAGGTGCCGGCCGAGAGCCTGCTCTGGCAGGACCCTGTGCCTCCGGTCACCTACCCGCTGGTCGATGCGGCGGACGTGGCCACGCTCAAGGAGCAGGTCCTGGCGTCCGGCCTGTCGGTGCCCCAGCTCGTGTCCACCGCGTGGGCGGCGGCCTCGTCGTTCCGGGGCAGCGACAAGCGCGGCGGCGCCAACGGCGGGCGGCTGCGGCTGGAGCCGCAGAGCGGCTGGGAGGTCAACGAGCCTGAGCAGCTGTCCACGGTGCTGCGCACGCTGGAAGGGATCCGGCAGGCCTTCAACGGTGGCGGCAAGCAGATCTCGATGGCCGACCTGATCGTGCTGGCCGGCTGCACCGGCGTCGAGAAGGCGGCCAGGGACGCCGGCTTCGACGTCCAGGTCCCGTTCGCACCGGGCCGCACCGACGCGGCACAGGAGCAGACGGACGTGGAATCGTTCGCCGCCCTCGAGCCGGCCGCCGACGGGTTCCGCAACTACCTCGGCAAGGACGGCCGGCTGCCCGCCGAGTACCTGCTGCTCGACCGGGCGAACCTGCTCACGCTGAGCGCCCCGGAGATGACGGTCCTGGTCGGGGGCCTGCGCGTGCTGGGCGCGAACTACCAGCAGTCGCCGCTCGGCGCGTTCACCTCGGCCCCGGGGTCGCTGACCAACGACTTCTTCGTCAACCTGCTCGACATGGGCACGACGTGGAAGGCGACGGCCACCGACGCCGGCACGTTCGAGGGCCGTGACGCCGCCACCGGCCAGGTCAAGTGGACCGGCACCCGGGTCGACCTCGTTTTCGGGTCGAACTCCGAGCTGCGTGCGCTCGCCGAGGTCTACGCCAGCGACGACGCCAAGGAGAAGTTCGTGCATGACTTCGTCGCGGCATGGGACAAGGTGATGAACCTCGACCGCTTCGACCTGCGCTGATCACGGTGTCCGGGCCGGCTCCGGGTAGGGCCGGCCCGGACATCCCAGCCTGCGGCCAATATGGGACCGGCCCCCGAGCCGGCCCGGGGCATCAGTGCGGTGCGTTTGGTCAGCGCGGTGCGTTGTGGGCGTCCCGGCACCCACGATGTACCGCGATCGTGGATGTGACCGGGCAGGCTGGGGTGCAGGGGCGTGGGGTGCCGCGCCAGCCGCGTTGCCGGAGCGCCGCGGCTACCTCGGCCGCCACTTCGCAGGGACGGCGGGTGACGTCGGACCAGCTGTAGCGCAGGGTAACGACCCCCTCGGTCAGCCCGGCGTTGTCCCGGTGCTGGTCACGCCAGCGGGACTGCAGCGGGTGGGCGACTTCGCCGTCGGTTTCCACCCCTACGCCGAACTCTGCGTAGAGGGCATCCCGGTACTCGGTCCGCCCGCCCCGGACGATCCGCACTTGGCGCAGCGCCCGGGGCAGCCGGTGGGCCCGCTCCACCCGGCGGACGTAGCGGAGCTCGAGCACGGAGTGCGCGCCGTCGGCGATGTCCGTCAGCGCGGCTGCCAGTTCGGCGCGCCAGCGCATTCGCGCCCGCTGGTCCAGTGCGGCCCGCAGCAAGCCCGGGGTGGTCTGCCGTCTGCCGCAGGCACGGGCCAGCCAGCCAAACGCGTCGTCCAGGCCAGCGGCGGTGCCCGCCAGGTCGAGGGTGGTTTCCTCGATCCGGGTGCGTGGTGGCAGGAGCGTGGGGTGCCGGGCCGCCTCGATCCGGCTGGACCGGTGAATCACGACCCCGGAGATATCGCGTAAGTGCTGCTGCCGTGGCACGGTCACGTGGATGAGCGGACTCGGCCGGGCGACCAGCTGGCTGAGCTCAGCCGCCGTGTGATGACTAAGCACGGCCTCGGGCCCGGCCCGGCGCAACGCGGCCCACAGGACTGCCTGGCGCCCCGGCTCCCCGGTGAACGTGACATACACCCCCCGGTACAGGCGCCGCCAATCGCCAGCCCGCAACCGCCAGCGCACCGTGTCCGACCCGAGCCCGGACTCCAGCGCCTGGGCCCGGGACAGCACGCCCCACTGGGACTGGATGAGTTCGCGGCAGTTCGCCGGCAGTTCCCGCGTCATGCGGCCCAGAGTGGCTGGGGCATCCCCCGCGAATAGACCGACTTTCCCTGTCTGTGGAAAACCCGTGATGCATCAGTGCGGTGCGTTTGGTCAGTGCGGTGCGTTGTGGGCGTCCCGCCACACACAACGCACCGCACTGATACGGGTCCGACAGGGTCACGCGCTGATGGGGTCGCCGCAGTCCCGGGACGGCGCAGGCTCATGCGGCCATGAGTCGTCGCTGGCCTCCCCGGACTCCCGGACGTCCCCGGACTCCCGGGCTACTGGGACCTGCCGGGTTTCCCCGGCCAGCTCGGCCTCAAGGGCGATCTCAGCCGCCAGCTCGTCGGCCCGGACCGGGGCTGACTTGGCCGCCGCCGGAGCCAGCGCCGCACGCCGCCCGGGCCGCAGCCCGCTCAGCGCGGTGATCGCGCCGACCGCCGACACCACGGTGATCAGGGCCAGCGCTGGCCGGTAGGCGCCCAGCGTGGCCTGCACGGAGGTGGACGACGTGATCCGGCTGGCCCCGCCTGCGTCGATGACCGCGGTCACCACGGCCAGCACGATCGCGCCGCCGACCTGGAACGAGGTCTGGAACAGGCTGGCCGCCAGGCCCTGCTCGCGGTCGGCCACCCCGTCGGTGGCGGCCAGGCTCAGCGCCGAGAACCCCAGCCCGAACGCGATGCCGATCAGCACCACGGCCGGGAAGATGACCGTCGGGTAGTCGGGCCGCACGCCGACCCGGAGGAACACTGCGTAGCCCGCCACCAGGCTGACGAACGCGGCCACCGCGATCCGGGCCGATCCGAACCGGTCGATGATCACGCTCATCCGGGTGGACAGCACGGCCACCACCACCCCGGCCGGCAGGAACGCCAGCGCGGTGGCCAGCGCCGACCACGCGGCCAGGCTCTGCAGGTACTGGGTGACCAGGAACTGGAACGACACGTACGAGCCGAACAGGGTCAGCGCGCCGATGTTGGCCCGGGTCAGCGCGCCGGAGCGGAAGATGCCGAGCGGCACCAGCGGGTCGCGGCTGCGCCGCTCGATGGTCACGAACGCGGCCAGCAGCACGGCGACCGCGGCGAACGAGCCGATGGTCCGGGCCGAGGCCCACCCGGCCTGCTGGGCCGAGACCACCGTGTAGACGAGCAGCAGCATGGCGCCGGTGACGGTCACCGCACCAGGCACGTCGAACCGCCGTCCCGCGCGAGCCACGGACCCACGCCCGGCAGCAGACGAGTCACCCGCGCCGCGCGGGATGACCCGGATCGCCGCGATCAGCACGAGCAGCGCGACGGGCGCGGGCACCAGCAGCGTCCACCGCCAGCTCACCTCGGTGAGCAGCCCGGACAGCACCAGCCCGAGCGAGAAACCGCTCGCCCCGAACGCGGAGTACACCGAGATCGCCCGGTTGCGCATCGGGCCTTCGTGGAATGTCGTGGTGAGCAGGGACAGCCCGGCCGGGGCGGTGAACGCGGCCGCGATGCCCTTGACGAACCGGGCGCCGATCAGCAGGCCGGGGCTGCTGACCAGACCGCCGAACAGTGAGGCCACCGCGAACAGGCCGAGCGCGAACAGGAAGACACGGCGCCGGCCGAGCAGGTCGGCGGCCCGCCCGCCGAGCAGCAGCAGGCCGCCGTAACCGAGCACATAACCGCTGACCACCCACTGCAGGGACGAGGTGGTCAGGCCGAGGCTGGCCCGGATGTCGGGCAGGGCCACGCCGACCATGGACACGTCGAGGGCGTCGAGGAACAGCGCGCCACACAGCACGATCAGGATGGCCCACAGCCGCGGGCTCCAGCGCTGGGCGGCCGTGGCCGAGTCCCGTGCCGCCTGCGGCGCACCGGGGAAGGGACGGGGTGCAGCCTGAGTAGGGCTTGATGAATCCATGCCCCGAACAATATGCATGTACACACACTAGATGCAAGCGCAATTAATGTACTTGCATATAACCCGGCAGGGCGTTAAAATGCGCTCGTGAGTGTGACCGACTCGGGCCCGCGGACCGCGCGGGCTCCGGAGACCCCGGAGCCGCCGGCCAGCGCCGACCCGGTGGTGTCCGCCTGGCGGGCCATCGCCGCCAGCTACCACGCGGTGACCTGCGCACTCGAACAGGAACTGGGCCGCCACGGCCTCGGGGTCAGCGAGTTCGAGGTGCTGGACCGGCTGGCCGAGACCCCGGAGCACAAGTTCCGCGCCCAGGAACTGGCCGAAGCCGTGCACCTGAGCCAGAGCGCGCTGTCCCGGCTGATCGACCGCCTGGTCAAGCATGGCCTGGTCGAGCGCTGTCTGTGCGGCGAGGACCGCCGCGGCATCTACGTGATCATGACCGAGGCGGGCCAGCAGCGGCACGCCGACGCCGCGCCCGCCCACCGCGAGGTGCTGGCCCGCGTGCTCCCGGCAACCGCGCCAGCCGCCACCATTTTTTCTTAACGCAACCGCCCGGCGACTGTGCCCAGGCCAGGCAGGGGAGACGCATGATCGAGGCGGTCGTGTTCGACCTCGACGGCGTGCTCATCGACTCCGAGCCAGTGTGGGAATCGGTCCGCCGCCAGGTCGTGGCCTCTCGCGGCGGGCACTGGGCACCGGACGCACAGCGCCGGCTGATGGGCATGAGCACCCAGGAATGGGCCCGCTACCTCAGCACCGACCTGGGCGTCGGCCTGCCACCACAGCAGGTCGCCGCGCTGGTCATCGACGACATGGCGGCCCGGTACCAGAAGGAACTGCCGTTGATGCCGGGCGCTGTCCCGGCCGTCCGCGGCCTGGCCGCGCGCTGGCCGCTAGCCGTGGCCAGCTCGTCGCCACCGTCGCTGATCGAGACGGTGCTGGACGCGGCCGGACTGGGCGCGTGCTTCGTGGCCGCCCTGTCTACCGAGCAAGTCCCGCGCGGCAAGCCGGCCCCGGATATCTACCTCGCGGCCGCGGAGCGGCTCGGCAGTCCGCCGCAGGCATGCGCGGGCGTGGAGGATTCCTCGAACGGGGTCCGTTCAGCTAAAAACGCGGGATTGGCCGTGATCGCCATTCCCCATCCGAAGTACCCCCTGGACCCGGACGCGGCCGCCATGGCCAGCCTGGTACTCACCAGCCTGACCGAGCTGACCCCGGACGTGGTGGCCAGGCTCGGCGGGTCACCGGACTGACCGGATCTTCCACCCGAACACCGAGCCCGCCGTGGTCAGTCTGCCTGGTGGAACACGTTCTATTCTGCGGATTTCCCGCTGCGCGGTCCGGGCTGTGCGCGGCTGGTGGACGGAACGTATCCCCGGCCTGGGGGAGCGGACTGCGTGATCTGCCCGTAACCTGATGCGATGGGCATGATGATGGCCGTCAGCTTCGAGCGTTACGGGCGGCTCTACTACCTGGATCCCGGAGCGCACACTCCCGCGGTAGGGGACAAGGTGCTCGTGCCCACCGACGCCGGCCCGGAGGTGGCCGAGTGCGTCTGGGCGCCGCAGTGGGTGGAGGACGAGGTCGGCGGGCTGCCGCTGTGCGCCGGGCCGGCCACCGATGAGCACCTGTCCCGGGACGAGCTGAACCGGGGCCGGCGCGCCGAGGCCCGGGTGGCCGCACGCCGGCTGGTCCGTGAGCACAGTCTGCCGATGAAGGTCATCGGGGTGGACTATGTGGACTCGCCGGATGTGTTCACCGTCTACTTCAGCGCACCGGGGCGGGTGGATTTCCGCGCGCTGGTGCGCGACCTGGCCGCCCGGCTGCACGCCCGGGTGGAACTGCGCCAGATCGGCCCGCGTGACGAGGCCCGGCTGCAGGGCGGGATCGGGCCGTGCGGCCGTGACCTGTGCTGTTCCACGTTCCTCAAGGACTTCGAGCCGGTCTCGGTGCGGATGGCCAAGGACCAGGACCTGCCGGTCAACCCGCTGCGGATCGCAGGCGCCTGCGGCCGGCTGATGTGCTGCCTGAAGTATGAGCACCCGCTGTACCAGGACTTCCGCAAGGACGCCCCGGCCATCGGCGAGACGGTGGAAACCCCGGACGGGCCGGGCACGGTCACCGGGCATAACGTGCCCGGCGACAAGGTGGTGGTCAAGCTGACCAGGGACGGCCGCCGGTGCGCTTGCCCGAAGGCGAGTGTTTGCGGGTCACGGCAGGCGTATGAGGCGAAGTACGGGGACGGGGGCCAGGCGGGCCGGATGGCCACCGAGTGACCCGTCGTCGTCCCGGGCTCCGGCGTGGTGGTTGGCTGACCACGGTCCTGGGTGCCACCGCCTGCGCTGCGCTTGCCGTGGGATGCAGTTCCGGTGGCCGCGGTCCGGCCGGGCCGGTGACCGGGGCCAGCGGGGCCAGCCATTCGCCGGCTCCCCGGCACTCGGTGTCCGTCGCCCCGCCGGCTGGCCCGCCGCCGGTCACCATCTCCGGCTACTACCACCAGAAGCTGCGCTGGCAGCCGTGCGACAAGGGATTCCAGTGCGCCCGGCTGCTGGTCCCGGTCGACTACCAGCGGCCGGGCGGGCGGCGTTTCTCGCTGCCGGTGATCCGGCTGCGGGCCACCGACCCGGCCCAGCGGATCGGTTCGCTGGTCATCAACCCGGGCGGGCCAGGCGGTTCCGGGGTGAGCTACGCGCTGCAGGCCCGCAGCGTGATCGCCGCGCCGGTCCGGGCCCGGTTCGACATCGTCGGGTTCGACCCGCGGGGCGTGGCGGCCAGCGAGCCAGCCGTGCACTGCCTGTCCGGGCCGCAGCTGGACCGGTATCTCGCGACCAACGACAGCCCGTCCACCCCGGCCCAGCTGGCTTCGGTGCGGGCCGGGGCCCAGCTGTTCGCCCGCGGCTGTGAAGCCAGTTCCGGCGCGCTGCTGCCCTATATCGGCACCCGCAACGCGGCCCGGGACATGGACGTGCTCCGCGCCGCCCTGGGCGACGCCAGGCTCACCTACCTGGGCAAGTCCTACGGCACGTACCTGGGCACCTGGTACGCGCAGCTGTTCCCCAGCCACGTGCGGGCCCTGGTCCTGGACGGGGCGGTCGACCCGGAGGGCTCGGGCCTGAGCATGGATGCCGTGCAGGGCCAGGGTTTCCAGGTGGCGCTGCGCTCGTTCACCGCCGACTGCCTGACCCAGGCCGGCTGCCCGCTGGGTCACCAGGGTGTCGGCGCGGCCGTGGCCCGGATTCAGTCGCTGGTAGCGCAGGCTGACCGGCGCCCGCTGACCAATCACCTGGACCGCCAGCCCGCAGATGGTGCGATGCTGCTGAACGGCATTGCCACCGCGCTGTACAGCCAGACTTACTGGCCTGCGCTGCGTGAGGGCCTGGCTGAGGCGTTCGGCGGCGATGGCACGGTGCTGGTCGAACTGGCCAACGCGCTGTACGAGCGCAACGCCAGCGGCCAGTACAGCAACCTGGCCGACGCCGACATCGCGGTGAGCTGCCTGGACCGGCCATGGCCAAGGGCCCTGTCCACCTGGCAGTCGGCCGCTCGCGTTGCCGCCAAAGCCGCGCCGCTGTTCGGCCAGCCGATCACCTGGGGCAACCTGCCCTGCGCGTACTGGCCGGTCCGCTCCTACCCGCTGACCCCGGTCCACGCCGCAGGTGCCCCGCCGATCCTGGTTATCGGCAACAAGCGCGACCCGGCCACCCCCTACCGGTGGGCCCAGGCGCTGGCCGGGGACCTGAAGTCCGGGGTGCTGCTCGGCTGGAATGGCAACGGCCACACCGCCTACAGGATGGGCAGTTCCTGCGTGGACAGCGCGGTCAACAGCTACCTGATCTCACTGACCGTCCCGCGCAACGGCCTTGTCTGCCCCTGAGTGAGCAGGTCCTGGCAGCCGGCGCAGGCTGAGGACGGTACCGGTAGACTCGGTGGGCCGCCCGGGTGGGCGGCCCGCCGCCTTAGCTCAGTCGGTCAGAGCGACGCACTCGTAATGCGTAGGTCATCGGTTCGATTCCGATAGGCGGCTCCCACGTCAGAGGCCCCTTCCGATCATGGAAGGGGCCTTCTTGCTAACAGCGGGGCGCGCTGTTGGTGCTGGTCATGCGGCCTTCACGGCCTGGGCGAAGACGTCGGCGGCGGCGGTCTCGGCGGTACGGATGACGTGGGCGTAGACCCGGAGGGTGATGGCTGGGTCGGCGTGGCCCAGGCGGGCCGCCACGACGTGAACCGGGACGCCGGACAGCAGCAGGGTCGTGGCGTGGATGTGCCGTAGGTCGTGCAGGCGCGCGTGCGGGAGTTGGTCCTTGGGCGACGGTCCCTGCTCTGGCACGTTGTGGGCCCGGATGAGCTTGGTCATCAGGGAGATAACGGTGTCAGGGTAGATGGGTTCGCCCCAGCCGGTGGTGAACACGTAGCCGTCTTTGACCCCGCGCCAGGCGTCGCCCGCCTTGAGCTGATCGGCGGCCTGGTCGGTCTGGTGCTGGCGGAGGACGGCGACGGTCTCGTCGTCAATGGACACGACGCGGATCCGGCCGTTCTTGGTCGTGCCGGCGATGCGCTCGCCCGCGATCACGGCGGTCGATCCGGTGATGGTGAGTCTCTTTGCCGCCAAGTCGACATCTGGCCAGCGGAGGTTCAGCAGCTCGCCCCGGCGGGCTCCGGTATAGGCGGCGACGTGAAAGTAGGCACCCAGCCGGTGGTGTGCTGCGTTGTCGAGGAAGGCCCGGAGCTGGGCCACGGTCCAGACGGTGCCGGGTTCTTTCGTGCGAGCGTGCGGGCGCTTGGCCCGATCTACCGGGTTGCTGCTGATCAGCTCGTCCACGATTACGGCGTCACGGAAGGCCTTCCGCAGCACCGCGTGCAGGTGGGTGACGGTGGCGACGGCCAGTGGTTTGCTGTCCTTGCCGCCGCTGGTCAGCAGGTCGCGGTAGAGCTTGGTGATTGCGGAGGGCCGCACGGCCTGGATGTGCAGATGCCCGATGCGCGGCGTGACGTAGAGGCGCCGGCGGGCCCGGTAGTCGTGCAGGGTGCGCGGCTTGATCTCCATGGCGTGGCTGTCGATCCAGTCATCAAGGTAATCGGACACGGTGATCCGATTGCGGTCGATGTACTCGCCCCGGTGAGCCTTGACCCGGGCCTCGTCCCGGGCGGCCTTGGCTTCCTGCTCGGTGGCGTAGCCGCCGACCCACCGGGGCTTGCTGATGCCGGTCCCGGTGTCCTTGACCCGGATCACGTACGACCAGGTGGCTCCGCGTTTCATGACGCCATCGCGGAGCTTGGGGTGTTCTTTCGGGGCATTACGCGGCCGTCCTTTCGGCGAGCAGCC
>Ga0068856_100006921_pt1 | contig 11092 bp, 11 predicted proteins | sample KBSCornC62_FD_66595 | JGI IMG/M metagenome (GOLD analysis project Ga0068856, IMG submission 66595) | Corn rhizosphere microbial communities from Kellogg Biological Station, Michigan, USA - KBS Corn C6-2 | ecosystem: Host-associated > Plants > Roots > Rhizosphere > Soil ... | reverse complement strand
GCTGCCGCTGCCGCGCCTGAAACTCAATCCCGCGGTGCGCTCGATTTTCGATTTCAAATTCGAGGACGTGGCGTTCGAAGGCTACCAGTCGCACGCCGCGATCAAGGCGCCGATCGCGGTCTAGCGCGCTGCGCCGGCCTCGCGCAGCGCGGCGCGCCGTTTCACGCGGCGCAACGCGCGTACGCCGCTTCCACCGTCGACCACACGCGCCGGCGGTGCGCCCAATACCAGGCGATGCGCGCGTCGGAATCCGGTAGCGCCGCGGCGACGGATTCGGGCATCAAGCCGAACAGGATCAGCAGCACGCCCGGACGCGGAATGCCGACGATGCTGGACAAGCGTTCGCGCGCATAGCCGCGCGGCGGCCCGCCGTGCCAGCGGGCGCCTTCGCATTCTTCGTAGCGCGACACGATCGCGTCGGGGCGCAGCGCCGCGTCGACGAAATCCGGAAACGGCAGGCGGTGTCGTTCGCCGGCCCGGGCGAAGACGTCACCGTTCGCGTGCGCGGCGACGCCGAAACACAAATCTTCTGCACAGAACGACAACACGGTTTGCAGATTGGCGCTGGCTTCGTACATGGGGTTCCGATGGCGGCTGCAATGCAGGGTCTAAACGAAAGGAAACGCTGTTTTAGAACAGCGCGCGTCATCGATCCGGCGGCTGACCGCCGTGTTGTGCAGCCGTTCGCCCGCGTCATGTGACGCGGTTCGCACTCTGCACTTCTTCTGTAAAGCGCCATTCGGCTTTGCAAAACGCGGACACAGGCTGCGCAAGATCCGATAGATCAACTCGCCCGCTGGCTTAGCCCGCTGCATGCCGCCCAGAGAGCGCAACTCGATCGGCGAGCGCATATCTCTCGAATGCGACGGACAGAGACCCTTACCGGGGTGCGCCGGCAATTCTGCAGCGCCGGCGCCAACGCTAGCGCAAGCAATCGCGCGTGCAGCGGAAATACGCCGCCGCGCCCGGATAATCCACCGTCACGCGAAAATGCCGCAGCGCGTCGCCGCCGAGCGCGCCTTCGACGCGGCCGTCCATCAGGCTCGACATGAAATCGTGGAAATTCTTGTCCGGCCGGCGCGTGAACCAGACCGGCCCGACGCGCGCACCGCCGACTTCGACTTGCGGCACTTCGATCATGTCCATGCCGGAGCCTTGCTCCGCTTTTTCCAGCACGCGCCAATCCGGATGCGCGGCGTGCCAGGCGTCGAATTGCGAGCTGACGATGAAACTCGTGGCGCGCTGCGCCGGGCCCTTGTCGCGGAGCGCGGCGAGCGCCTCCGGCACGAGCTCGGTCGTGGCGCCGGTGTCGAACAGCACGTCGAGCGCCTTGCCGTCGATGCGCATCGGAAGGCGCGCGAAATTGGCGCTGCGCTCGCCGTTCTCCGATTTGAAACCGAGCGCCACGCGCGTCGCCTGCGCGTCCGCGCGCCAGCCGGCGCCTTCGAGCACCAGGTGCTCGGCTGGGTAATCCCAGGTCCACACGTGGCCGCCGAACCAGGCCTCGCCGAGCATGCCGTCGCCGACGAACGCGCCGCCGTGACCTTTCTGCATCGCTTCCGGCATGACCATCAATGCGCCGCCGTGCTCCGCCGGCAGCGGGATCGAGGCACTCGGCTTGAACGCCGGCAGCGTCACCGACTGTTGCGCCGGCTGGCCATCCGCCGCCGGCAGCGTTTTCGGCGTCAGCTGCAGTCGCTTGACCGCCTGCTCGGTCAGGAACAGGCCGCCGCCGCTGTCGGTGTAGAGCGACAGCGTCGCGCCGGACGCAGTTTGCGGCGTCACGTACACACGGTCGGCGACGAACCGCGTCGGCAGCGTGTGCGGCGCATCGGCGGCGGCGAAAACCAGCAGCGGCAGGACGCTGAGCATGCGGAACTCCAGACGATCGGGTCTGCAGTGTGGCGGCGGCGCCGCGCGGCGGACCACTGCCGGAAGTTAGGCCCGCGCTGACAGCGCGCGCCGCGCTTGCGACAATGGCGCATGTCCATCGCCCTGATCGCCGCACTCGACCGCAACTTCGCCATCGGCCGCGCCAATGCCATGCCCTGGCATCTGCCGGACGACCTGCGGCGCTTCAAGCAATTGACGCTCGGCAAGCCCGTGCTGATGGGGCGCAAGACCGCGCTCGCGATCGGCCGCGCATTGCCGCAGCGGCCGAATCTGGTGCTGACCCGCGGCGACACGGCGCCATTCGACGGTCAGCGCGTGGTGCACAGTCTCGACGAGGCGCTTGCTGCGGCCGGCACCGCGCCCTTGTGCGTGATCGGCGGTGGCGAGGTGTACGCGCTCGCGCTGCCGCGCGCCGACAGGCTGCACTTGACCTGGGTGGACACCGAAACGCCGGATGCCGACGCGTTCTTCCCGCGTTTCGATGCCGCCGACTGGCGCGAGACCGCGCGCGATCCGCACGCCGCCGATGCGCGGCACGCGTATCCATTTACCTTTGTGGATTATTCGCGCGAACCGGGGTAGGGGCGCGATTCATCGCGCCCGCTTTTCGATTCGATTTGCCACGAAATCAAATGCGGGCGCGATGATCGCGCCCCTACTCGATGAAGTTGCCGCTCGGCCGCGCGCGTTTCGAGCGGATCGAAATGAATTGCGGTTCCTCGCCGTCGAGGCGCAGCGCGATCAGTTCGCCGCCCCACACCGCACCGCCGTCGATCGCGTATACGCCCATGCCTTGGAAACGGCCGAGCGTCGACCAGTGGCCGCAGACCACGCGCAGTTCGCGCGGCGTGTGACCGGGCACCTCGAACCACGGATACAGCCCGGCTTTTTGCGATCCCGGAGCGCCTTTTTCGTGGTACGCGATGCGCCCGCGCGTGTCGCAGTAGCGCATGCGCGTGAGCACGTTGATGCTCGCGCGCAGGCGATCGATGCCCTGCAGCCGCGGCGTCCACAGGTCCGGTTTGTTGCCGAACATCGATTTCAACAGGCGCCGCGCGCCGTCGCCGCGCAGGCGCTGTTCCACTTCACGTGCGGCGCGCTCGGCCCGTTCAAGCGTCCAGCGCGGCGACAATCCGGCGTGCACCAGCATGAAATTCAGCGCGCGATCCACGTGCAGCAGCGGACAGCCGCGCAGCCAGTCGAGCAGGTCGTTGCGGTCCGGCGCGAACAGCACTTCGCGCAGTTCCGGATTCACCTTCGCCTGTTCGGCCTCTTCGCGCTCCGCGATCGCGAGCAGCGAGAGGTCGTGATTGCCCAGCACCACGATCGCGCTTTTGCCGAACGAGCGCACCTGCCGCAGCACCGCCAGCGACTGGCCGCCGCGGTTGACCAAGTCGCCGCAAAACCAGAGGGTGTCGCGCGAAGAGTCGAAGCGTAGCGTCTCCAGCAGGCGTGCGAGTTCGTCGTAGCAGCCCTGGACGTCGCCGATCGCGTAGACCGCCATCAGCGCACGCTCGCCGCGAGCCGGCGGGGGAGGGCGGTCGTTGCGGAATCCATGCGCGTGTTCCTCCTGCCGGGGCGGTGCACGTCAATGCACCGTCCGTGGGATCGAAAGAGTGAATTGGGGGATGGCCGCGTCGAAATGGCGGCCGTCGTCGGCCAGCATGTGGTAGCTGCCGCGCATCGTGCCGACCGCGGTTTCGAGCACCGCGCCCGAGGTGTACTTGAAGTCGTCGCCGGGACGCAGCCAGGGCTGCTCGCCGACGACGCCGTCGCCGCGGACCTCCTGCACCTTGCCGTTCGCGTCGGTGATGATCCAGTGCCGCGTGAGCAGTTTCGCCCCGACGCTGCCCGCGTTCGCGATCCGGATCGTGTACGAAAACACGTAGCGGTTGTCGTCCGGCGCGGATTGCTCGCGCAGGAACTGGGTCTCGACGGTGACGCTGATCGCGTACGGGGAGTCGCTGTCGCTCATGCGGCGATTTTCAGGCACGGCCGCGGCCGCGGCAAGCGGTGTGAATCCCTTAGGGGTTCTGCAGCTCGTGTGCGTCGGGTTGCCGTCGTGCAGGACGCACTGTTAGATTTCTGCCGCAGGGGGCTGCCAAAGCCGACGAGGTCCGCCATGCCGCTTCGCGCGTTCGTGCGTCTGTCCCTGATGCTGCTGCTCTGGCTCGCCGGCGCCGCACCGGCGTTCGCCGTGATTTCGATCGACCACGGTACCTGGATTCCTTACGGCGGCCTCGCCGACGGCTGCAACGGCTCGGTCTGGGCCGAGGCGGTCGCGCCGAACGGCGACCTGTACGTCGGCGGCGCGCTGCGCGCGTGCGGCGACGTGGCCGCGTCCACGGTCGCGCGCTGGGACGGCAGCGCATGGCATGCGCTTGGCAGCGGCACCGACAACACGGTGTTCGCGCTCGCCGTCGCCGGCAACGGCGATGTCTACGCGGCCGGCAGTTTCAGCTACGCCGGCGGCGTCGCGGCCAGCGGCATTGCGCGCTGGGACGGCAGTGCATGGCACCCGCTCGGCGCGGGTCTCGCGTCGAGCCTGGGCGACATGCAGGCCAACGCGCTCGCGATCATCGGCACGGACGTCTACGTCGGCGGCACGTTCGACTCTGCGGGCGGCGCTGCGGCCAGCGCGATCGCACACTGGGACAGCGTCGGCCAGACCTGGTCGGACCTCGGCGGCGGTATGACCTGGACCGGCGAGCCCGACATCTACGCGCTGACGGCGTTCAACGGCCAGCTCGTGGCCGGCGGCAATTTCGATCACGCCGGCGGCGTCGCGGCGTCGAACATCGCGACCTGGACGGGTAGTACCTGGGCGCCGATCGGCAGCGGCATCGGCGGCACGGTGCTGGCGTTGGCGGCGAGCGGCAGCACCCTGTACGCCGGCGGCAGTTTCTTGAGCGCGGGTGGCCTGGCGGCGAACCGCGTCGCGGGCTACACCGTCGCGGGCGGCTGGTTCGTGCTCGGCAACAGTAGCTTGAACGGTGTCGGCAATCCGCTGGGCGGTTCCACGAGCGTTCTCGCCCTGGCCGTGGGCGGCGACGGGCTGTATGTCGGCGGCGAATTCCGCGCGGCCGGCAACGCGCCACAGAATTACATCACGCGCTGGGACGGCAGCGCGTTCAACGACGTCGGCGGCGGCGTGGTCGCGCTGCAATCGGTGCGCGTCGTGCGCGCGCTCGCCTACACGCAGGGCAAGGTATTCGTCGGCGGTGCATTCAACGTCGCCGGCAGCACGAACGCACATTTCATCGCCGGCTGGAACGGCAGCGCGTGGTCGATGCTGAACGCGGTGGCCGCGGGCAACGGCCTGGCCTCGACGCAGCAGGCGGTCGCGGCGTACAACGGCCAGGTCTGCGCCGGCTCGTTCTGGCCGGCGGTGTACGGCGCCGGGCAACTGGTGTGCTCCAGCAACGGCGGCCCGTGGAGCGCGCTCGGCGGTGCGCCGTACGTGCGCCTGGACGGCGTCGATTCGCTCGCCGCCGCGAACGGGCATCTGTACGTGGGCACCTACGACCCGTCGGTCGAATGCTGCGTCGACGATTTCAACGGCAGCACGTTCACCGGACTCGGCGCAGGCGGCAACGCAAACATGGATTCGGACGTCTACGCCGTGCTGCCGGTCGCCGGCGGCCTGTATGCCGGCGGCAATTTCGGTTTTGCCGGCAGCGGCGCGGCGCAAGGCGTGGCGTTCTGGAACGGCACGAACTGGAGCGCGCTCGGCAGCGGGCTCGGCACCGACCAAGGCTATGCCGTGCGTGCGCTGGCGCAGTTCAACGGGCAGCTTTACGCCGGCCTCGGTTTCACGCTCGGCAGCGGTCCGACGGCGTCGTCGCTGGCCGTGTTCGACGGCGCGAACTGGAATCCGGTCGGCGCGATCGACGGACCGGTGTACGCGTTGCAGGTGCTGAACGGCACGCTCTACGCCGGCGGCTTGTTTGCCCACGTCGGCGCCAGCGCGGCGAACTCGGTCGCGAGTTTCGACGGCAGCAACTGGGCGCCGCTCGGCGTCGGCGTGACGGAGCACGGTACACCCGGGTTGGTGCTGGCGTTCGCCACGGCCGGCGGACGCCTGTGGCTCGGCGGGCAGTTCGACGATGCGCAAGGCGCGGCGCACAGCGTCGCGCAGTGGAACGGCTCGGTCTACGTGCTGCCGGGCGTGGACGCGGCAAACGGCATCGAGGCCGAAGGCACGATCTACGGCATCGCGTTCGCCGGCCCCGATCTGGTCGTCGCCGGCCAGTTCGGCGCGGCGCACGGGCAGGTGTCGTCCGCGATCGCGCGCTACCGCCCGGACGACATTTTCACGTCGAACTTCCAGTGATCGCCGGCGGCGCGGCGCCGCGCGCGGCCAAGTGCGCGGCGAGCGCCACGAACGCCGCCGGTTCGATCTGCTCCGCCCGCGCGCGCGCATCCACGCCGGCGAGCCGGAAAATTTCCGCGTCGGCGAATGCGCCGAGCGCGTTCGACAAGGTTTTGCGCCGCTGACCGAACGCCGCGCGCACCGTGACGTCGAGCCAGCGCGGATCGACCTGCGGTTGCGCCGCCGCCGGCAGCGGTTCCAGCCGCACTACGGCGGAGTCGACCTTCGGCGGCGGCCGGAACGCGCCCGGCGGCACGCGCAGCAGCGGTTCGACCGTGCAGCGCAGCTGCAGCATGACCGACAGGCGGCCGTAGGTCTTGCTGCCCGGCGCCGCGGCCATGCGGTCGACCACTTCTTTTTGCAGCATGAAATGCATGTCGCGGATCGATGCCGCGTGCGCGAGGCAATGAAACAGGATCGGCGTCGAGATGTTGTACGGCAGGTTGCCGACCACGCGCAGCGGCTGGCCGTGCGCGAGCGCGCCGAAATCGACGTTGAGCACGTCGGCGTTGACAATCTCCAGGTCCCCAATCGAGGACGCGCGGAGGCGCAAGGGTTCGATCAGGTCGCGATCGAGCTCGATCGCGGTCAGACGCCGCGCAACGCGCAGCAGCGGGAACGTCAGCGCACCTTCGCCCGGACCGATCTCGACCAGGCGTTCGCCGGGCTGCGGCGAGATCGCCTCCACGATCCGTTTCAAAATGCCGGGATCGTGCAGGAAATGCTGGCCGAAACGCTTTTTGGTCTGGTGGCGCGGCAGCGCGTCGGCTGCTTCGCCGTGCGGCGGCGCGTCGCGGCGGCTCACGGCTTGCAGAACGTCGGCGGCGAGCGGTGCAGCTCGTCGAACAGCCAGTCGCGGAACAGTTTCACCGCAGGCTTGTTCAGGTGCTGGCGCGGGTATACCAGATGGCAGGTGCGCAAGCTCGGCAGGCGCTGCTTGAACGGTGCGACGAGCGTGCCGTTCTGCAGTTTCGATGCCGCGAGCGAGCCACGCGCGAGCACCACGCCCTGGCCCTGCACCGCGGCCTGCAGCGCGAGCTCGGAATCGTCGTAGACCGGTCCGCGCCGGGGTTCAGGCAAGGGCACGCCGGCCGCCTCGAACCACGGCAGCCACGGCTGGTTGCGGATGCGCAGCAGCGGCGCACGGGCGAGATCGCCCGGCGCGCGAATGCGCGCGCTGCGCGCGAGTTTCGGGCTCAGGGTCGGGAAATATTCGTCGTCGAACATCTTCTCGCTGACCAGGCCATCATAGGCGCCGGTGCCGAAACGAATTGCGACATCGACGCCGTCGTTGCGGAAATCGGCCAGCGCCGTGGTGCTTTGCAAGCGCAGCTCGACCTGCGGATAGGCGTCGAGGAAACTGCCGAGTCGCGCCACCAGCCACGCCGCCGCGAACGACGGCAGCGTGCTGACCGTGACGATGTTGCCGGCGTCGCCGCCGCGCACGCGTTCGACCGCAGCGTTGAGCGTGTCGAGCGTGCTGCGCACGTCGAGCGCGAGCTGACGGCCGGATTCGGTCGCACGCATGCGGCGGCCTTCGCGCTGCAGCAGGCGCACGCCCAGCGCCTCTTCCAGCGCATGGATCTGGTGACTGACGGCACTGTGCGTCAGTGCCAGCTCGTTCGCCGCACGCGTGTAGTTCTCGTGCCGCACGGCGGCTTCGAGCACGCGCAGCGAACGCAGGGGCGGTAGTCGGTGCCAGGGATTCACGGTGAGGCCTCCTCGTACAGTGCCCGATCGCTCGAGTCTTCGATCGACGCGCCGCACTTCCACAACCTTGTTGGGACGTTTTGGAACGGTGCCCCGTCGTCTGGTCTTCGATCGCGCGCCGCACTTCCACAACCCTGAACTCCTTGCGGTGCAAGGGGTTCGCCCCCTTGACTCAAGGGGGCTGAAATCAAAAGCGGCAGCTGTGAATCGGTTTCACAGTTGCACTGAGAAAATAGCGATTTTTCGCCATCGGCGCCAGTCGTATGATCGCACTTCGCGCACAATTGCCCGCGCGCCGGAAGCCAGGCCCATGAAGTTCAAGACCGTCATCTACCTCGTCCTGCTCGGCGCGATCTGGGGTTCGTCGTTTCTGTTTCAACGCATCACGGTGCCGGAAATCGGCGCCGGAATGACCGGCGCGGGACGCATGGCGCTGGCCGCGTTGGCGCTGTTCGGCGCGATCCTGGTGTTGCGCAAGCGCCTGGACTGGCGTGCGCGCTGGCGCGATTACCTCATCGTCGGCAGCATCGTGATGGGCTTGCCGCTGCTCTGCTTCGCGTTCGCCGCGCGCAGCCTGCCGGCAGGCTATCTGGCCGTGCTGAATGCGACGGTGCCGATGTTCGCGGTCCTCATCACGGCGCTGCAGGGCGGCAAGCCGTCGCTGTCGAAATGGGCCGGCGTGTTCGTCGGGATACTGGGTGTGGCGACCCTGGTCAAGTTCGGTCCGATCGAACTCACGCTGCCGGTGGCACTCGGGTTCGGCGCCACGCTGTGCGCGACCCTGATGTACGCGATCGGCGCGATCCTGGTGCGGCAACGTTTCGGCAAGGCGGATCCGCTCGCAACCACGGCCGGCAACCTGATCGGCGGCACGCTGCCGCTGCTGCCCCTGGCGGTGGCGACCGCGCCCGTCGTGTTGCCGTCGCTCGGCGTCGCGCTCGCGCTGATCGCGCTCGGCATCGTCTGCACGGCGGTCGCCTACGCGCTTTATTTTCGCGTGCTGGCCGACGCTGGCGTGGAACGCGCAACCACGGTGACCTTCCTGGTGCCGTTGTTCGCGCAGCTCTGGGGCGCGCTGTTCCTGCACGAGCCGGTGACCTGGGCCAGCGCCGGCGGCTGCGCGCTCGTGTTGTTCGCGGTTGCGCTGATTTTCGAACGCGTGCCGGGCATCAAGCCGCGGCCCGCTGCGCCGGTCCCAGCGCTCGCGGTGAAATAGGAGCGGCTCCGTCGAATCGCGCCGCAGCGGTGCTGTCGGCGCTTTTCCAGCGTTGAGATCATGCCGGCTGCGCGCGTGTGCGGCGCCATTGGTGCCGCCGAAAGAAGAACCCTGAGGAACCCATGCCCACGACCGCCACCTTCATCGCCTTCGGACTCGTCGTGTTCGGCATGGCGCTGACGCCAGGGCCGAACATGATCTACCTCGTGTCGCGCTCGATCAGTCAGGGGCGTGCGGCGGGCTTGATATCGCTCGGCGGCGTGGCACTCGGCTACGTGTTCTACATGTTGTGCGCGGCGTTCGGCATCACCGCGCTGATGTTCGCCGTGCCGTACGCGTACGAGGCGCTGAAGTTCGCCGGCGCGCTGTACCTGCTGCATCTGGCGTGGCAGGCGGTCAAGCCGGGCGGCCGCTCGCCGTTCCAGGTCAAGGAACTGCCGCAGGACACGCCGCGCAAGCTGTTCCTGATGGGCCTCGTGACGAACCTGCTGAACCCGAAGCTCGCGATGATCTACATTTCGCTGCTGCCGCAATTCGTCGCGCCGGATCGCGGCAGCGTCCTGATGCAGTCGCTGCTGCTCGGCTGCCTGCAGATCGTCAACGGCATCGTGGTCAACGCCGTGATCGTGTGCATCGCCGGATCGCTGGCCACGTTCCTCGCGCGCCGCCCGCGCTGGCTGCTGGCGCAGCGCTGGGTGATGGGCACGGTGCTGGGCGGGCTGGCGCTGAATATGGCGACGGCGGCGCGGCGGTAGCCTTGATCCAACGAAGGCGGCGTAAGATTGTCGATTGCAGGCCGCCGGCCCTCCCGAGAAACCGATATGGATCGCCGCTTCCGCAAGCGGATCGAGCGGTACTTCGTCAACCAGATCGCACGGAGCACCTGGGACATCCGCTCTCATCCCGTGGAAGGCTGGTTCGATCTCTGGCATGTTCATCCGGACTTTCGCTCGAAGGCGAACCGCGCTCGTAGCCTCGCCGCCCATGCCACGCTGCAGCTGCTTGGTGTGGCCGAGGAGCACTTTGCGCAACGCCGCGCGCCGATCCAAATCTTCGCTACGTTGTGCGAAGACACGGGAAGCAACGCGGTTTACGTGCACACGCCGAATCCGAACTCCTCAGAATTCCCGCACCGCTTTCCGGAAGCCTCCTGGGGCGTGGCTTTGCCGGACGACCTTGGCTCGGTGAACTTGTCGTCGAAATACGAGGTGGCGCTGATCGACTATCCGTGCGGGCGCGAGTTCGTCGTCCGCACGCGTGAGCGCTGGAATAATGGCGCAGGGCCCTGGATCCCGGCTTGACCCGCTCCGCTGTCGAGAGCCGCCGGGATGACGAGCTTAAAGATTCTTCGCCGCCAGCTGCGTCGCCAGCGTCGCGGCGGCGAGCATGCTCGCCGGATCCGCCCGGCCGGTGCCGGCGAGATCGAGCGCGGTGCCGTGGTCGACCGAGGTGCGGATGAAGGGCAGGCCGAGCGTGACGTTGACGCCATCGCCGAAGCCGAGCGCCTTCAACACCGGCAGGCCCTGGTCGTGGTACATCGCAAGGTAGGCGTCGTACTGCGCGCGTTTCGCCGGCACGAACGCCGTATCGGCCGACAGCGGCCCGTCCAGCTGCAGGCCCTCGGCGCGCAGGGCGGCCAGTGCCGGCGCGATCAGGTCGATTTCCTCGCGCCCGAGATGACCGCCTTCGCCGGCGTGGGGATTGAGGCCGAGCACCGCGATGCGCGGCGCGGCGATACCGAACCGGTGGCGCAAATCGTCGTTCAGGATCCGCAGCGTTCGCACCAGCGACGCGGCGGTGATCGCCGTGGGCACGGCGGACAAGGCGAGGTGGGTGGTCGCGAGCGCGACGCGCAGGCCGGGTGCGACCAGCAGCATGACGACTTCGCAATGCGCGCGCGC
>Ga0068856_100006919_pt1 | contig 11095 bp, 10 predicted proteins | sample KBSCornC62_FD_66595 | JGI IMG/M metagenome (GOLD analysis project Ga0068856, IMG submission 66595) | Corn rhizosphere microbial communities from Kellogg Biological Station, Michigan, USA - KBS Corn C6-2 | ecosystem: Host-associated > Plants > Roots > Rhizosphere > Soil ... | reverse complement strand
TTACCTCAAGTATCAGAATCGCCGTCCCGAATACATCGCTGCCTTTTGGAATGTAGTGAATTGGGACGAGGTGAATAAGCAGCTCAAGTAGCGAGTCCCAGCCTTCGAAATTGCTCTCGCGTGGAGTCGAGAGAAACGTGCGGAAAGGCCGCGAACCCGAGGTCCGCGGCCACCTGCGCGAAGGGAGCGCGATCGTCTACATAAATCGATTCGGCCGCGCTCACTTGGGCCAGATCAAGCGTGAGCTGCCACATCTGCCGGTCAGGCTTCCGCAGATGAACGCAATGCGAAATCACCAGAAAATCGGCTAACTCGCGCAGCTCGAACGTCTCCACTCGATGACGGGCAATTCCCTGCCCTTCGTTGCTGATCAAGGCAAGTTTCAACCCGTTGAGCTTCTTTATTCTCGAAAAGAAGGCGATGTTTTCCGGCCATGGCTGCGAGCCCGCATAGACGTAGTCGCGCAGTGCTTCGAGGCTGAAAGTCCGCGGCTCGTCGAAAAATACATAGCGCAGATAGGTCTCCAGGTCCATAAAGCCACGCTCGTAGGTATCGAACATCAATCGATGACGTTCGTCGATCGATTCGGGTACGACGCCGAAGTGAGCGCAGACGTTGTGCCGCAGTTCCGTGTCCCACCCGTTGGTGCCCAAAACACCGCCAATATCGCAGCAGAGGAGCCGAAACGCAGAGGATGTCAACTGAGCTTCTCCATGATCTGACCCACGGCGCGTTGAGCTTCCAGAATGGACATGCGATGGTCCATGATACCGGCCAGATCGGAATTCGCAAACGCGATGCGCCCGTGGGAATTCTGACGGATGACATCGCTCGGGGCCGGTTTCCCGTCGCGACCAAAGAAGAATCCGGGCTTCGGGCTGAGATAGGCGTGTCCCCAGCGATTTAAGATGATTCCCGCGATATCTCGGCTGGCGTTGAACCCCGAACGGGCGAACAGGGAATGGAATTGTTCGCGAATCTGCCGCTCATAGGATCGGAATGGCGTCGAATACAGCTCCATGCGCCCGCGCGAGGTTTGCTCTTCGAGCGTAAGCCCCGGCTTGGAAAAAAGAATTTTCAAATTCAGCACCACCGGCGAATCCGGGTTGATCGTCGCCGCATCGGTTCCGAACGTTGCCATCTTGCGCATGGTGAGGTAATTGCCGATTCCTTCGAACCATTGGCATTCCGTTAATCCGAGGTTGTAGAGAAATCGCCAGTTGCGGACCGCCACGTTTGCCATAAGGCAAGGAGCGCGATGAAACTGTGCGTAAGCCTCGCGGCCGCCGGCGGGCAGATCGCGAACAATATGCTTTGTGGTCCAGCTGCCGCCCGCCATGATCACGCTTTTCGTACGGACGCGATATAGCTTGCCGCCACGTGTGTACAGCACTTCAACGGTGCGGGCTGCGTCCGGCGCTCCTTCGTGCTTGACCGAGACCACGGTGGAATTCAAACGAATGCGGGCTGACTGACCGCTGCGGTCGAGCGAGGCAAATTGCACACGGCCCCGGCAGATGTCCTGCATCGAGATGCCTCCCGAAATCGCGTGCGGGAGCAATTGTTTCAGAATGTGCCGCGCTATGCCCGCGTTGCCGCCGGGAAACATCTGCGCTCCTTGCTTGTACTCCCACGGCAGAAGCACGTCGGCAGCGTACTCACAATACGCGGAGAGTACGTCGGCGCCCAAGCCTGAGCCGCCGCCCATGATGGGTGAGAGAAACGTGCGCACCGTTTCCACGCTGAGGCCATACGTTTCGATCAGATGATTTTCGAGCGTCATGCTGTCGAGGTGGCGCGAAGCGGCATCGCCGTGCTGTTTCGGCTGGAAGCGATGAGCCGAAAACGGCTGGCGGTCTGCTTCGCGCATGCCAAGCAATTCCCGCTTTACGTTCTCGGCGATGGGCCCTCCCTCCAGCCGCTTTCCCCAGGGATCGGTTAGCCAGAGGCCTTCGGGATGTCCGAACTTTGCTCCGAAGAAGAACCCCGATGTTGGCCCGCCGACCGGATACGGTGCGGTTTGGATGGCGAACTCGGGATTCGGGCCGCTCCATTTTTGATATCGAAACTGCTGCCAGTCGATACCGATGGAGTCATAAAACTGGGCGAGAAAGGTTCCATCCAACGGAGGAAAGCAGGCGGCTGAGCCTTGATGCGCCGCGAGCCGTTGACCGTTCACCTGGAATTCGTTGCGCTTGGCTTCACCGCCGAACATCGGGTGGTTGTCGAGAACGAGACAGGTGGGCGGATGTTTGCCTGGAGCGCTTCGTTCAAGGAACAAGGCGGCGGCGAGTCCGCTGATGCCGCCGCCGGCCACGACGCAATCGAATTCTTCGCGCGTATCGATAATTTCCGGGAGAGCACTGTCGAACGCGTGATCGCGAATCTTATGACCGGCGGTCATGACCTCGTAGGTGTTACCGTTCGATGCCGCGTAGTCGCCCACACCACCGAAGCCGGTCCAGTCTTCTTTCGCGAGAAGTTGCAGCGGCGCCAGGGATTGCAGAAGCACGCCGCCCGCGGCTAGGAGCGTGGAGTTCAGCAGATCGCGACGCTCGATAGGCTCGTTCATGCCTAACGCATCGTTTGGGTCAATGGGAGTGGCCATGGGACTCAGACTACCGTAGGGCGAATGGGCGCTGGTTTAGAATCGAAAGAGTATTTCGTCTTCGGGCGCTTAGCTCAGTTGGTTAGAGCGCGTGCTTCACACGCACGAGGTCATAGGTTCGAGTCCTATAGCGCCCACCAGTCATTTCAGAAAGATACGGGGCTGGGCGTCCCTACAGTGGGAACGCACGCATGTACAGCGGGACGAGGGCTGGCGGTGATCCGCGCTTTTCAATCGCTTTTCACGGACCGAAGATCCGAAGCTAGAAGTGTTTGTATGATCTTCCGGCCTGCTACAGGCGGCGCGCCGGAAAGTGACACCACGAAAACGCAATCTTGAAAAATATTGCCCTCTAACGAGGTTGCGCCGCCATGGTACTCGATGACACATTCAATAAATGTATCGCCACCAAAGTAAGCGCCATCAAGAATAACTCGCCGTCGACGAAATTCACTTCGAATAATGCTCGAGTCGCTGATAGTTCCTTGAACTTCTAAACTTCCTCCCCAAAGAGCCGCTGACTCCTGAGAAATCGTCGTCGCCGCAACGGACCAGTAAGCCGGGCCTGTTGGGTGAATGGAGGCTAACTTTTGACGGATTGAATTGCTGATATCTACGGGAACTGAAATGGCGCAGCGCGTCGCCATCGTGTAAAGGAATTCTACGTTGGGGAGCTGCGAAGCCAAGGCACTGCTCGGGAGATCAGCCGTGGCGCGGAGCTGATGTTCCAGCAGAAGATGGACGTCGTTTTCGAGAGCGTCAACTTTAGTTGCGGATTTGACTATGTCTTCTCTCGTTCGAGCAATGAGGATATTGTTCTTCTCCAGCTCAGAATGGATGGCTTGCAATGCTGCATTCTGCTCGGTACGATTCCCCTCAATCTGCTTTGCGAGTTCGTCCCGATCGACCATACGAGCGAGCTTCTTCTCAAATCGATCATCGATTCGCGTGTTCAGTTCTGCCTTTGCGGATTTACGGATAGCGTCCTGACGATTGGCACGTTCGACGTAAACTCCAGCCCATCCCGAAACTCCTAAAAGGACGGTGACGATCGCGAGCCATTGCGTCTTGATTAAGTTACTCACGTTTGGCTAATTTCCCGAAAGCAAATATCATTCTGCGAACCAAGGCTACATCAGATATCGTCGTTTAACTTCAGCTCGTTTAGGGAATAAACAACCTTCCTTGCTTTTCGGTTCGATTGTATTTGTAATATCGTTAGCAACAACCGGATAGTAGTCCTCCCGGTTTCGCCGCACACTGGAAGCATGCTGAAGCACGAAAACAATCTGGCCCAGGACGAACTTTTCTGGCAAGCCGTCAAAACACGCGATCGCTCCTTCGATGGCAAGTTCTATTTCGCCGTCGCCAGTACCGGCGTCTATTGCCGCCCATCCTGTGCGGGCCGGCTGCCTTTGAAAAAAAACGTGCGTTTCTTTGTGACGCGTGAAGAGGCTGAACGCGCGGGATTTCGCGCCTGCTTGCGGTGTCGGCCCTCCGCCGTTGCCGCCGATCCGGCCCTAACCCGCATCCAGGAAATCTGCGATTATATCCGCTCGCATGCGCAGGAGCCGCTCTCGCTCACAATGCTCGCCGAGCGCGCCGGTCTGAGCCGGTTTCATTTTCAGCGAGCGTTCAAGAAAACCGTCGGCTTGAGTCCGAAACAATTCGTCGATGCCCATCGTTTGCAGTCCTTCCGTCAGGAATTGCGTAAGCAACCATCGGTTACAGACGCCATCTACGAAGCCGGTTTTGGCTCAAGCAGCCGCGTCTATGAGCGAGTAGACACACGGCTCGGCATGACGCCCGCCGAATACCGGGCCGCCGGCAAGGATCTGACGATCTCCTACGTCTCCGTCGATTCCGTCTTAGGTCGCATGATGATCGGCGCGACAGATCGCGGCTTGTGCTTCGTGCAATTAGGAGAAAATGACGAGGAATTGCTACAGATGCTTCGCGACGAATACGCAGCGGCCCGGCTAGAGCCGATGCAGGAGCCCTTTCCCGCGGAATTCGAAAAGTGGATGACAGCGCTACGCCGGCATCTCGATGGCCAGCAGCCCCGGCTCGATTTGCCCATTGACGTACGCGCCACGGCATTCCAGATGAAGGTTTGGCAATATCTTCAATCCATTCCGTACGGCAGTGTGGAATCGTACGCCGAAGTAGCGGCTGGAGTGGGTCAGCCTGGTGCCGCGCGAGCCGTGGCGCGCGCCTGTTCTCAAAATCGCGTTGCGCTCGTAATCCCCTGCCATCGAGTGATTCGCGGCACCGGCGAGTTGGGCGGCTACCATTGGGGACTCGAACGTAAACGTGTGTTGATCGATCTCGAGCGCCGGAGCGCGATCCGGCACTAAACTGGAAGCATGGTAATCGGCAGGAGCATCGCGGCATGGGCTGCGCTGAGCGCGCTCGTAGGCGCGGCGCCCACTGGCGGTCCGATCGATCTGCATGGCAAGCGGATCGATCCCTTTGCCGACACAGCTCGCGCCAAAGTGTTTCTGTTTGTTCGTACGGATTGCCCCATTAGCAATCGCTACGCTCCTGAGTTGCAGCGTATTGCGTCCGAGTTTTCCTCCCGCGGCGTCGAGTTTTGGTTGATCTACTCAGACCCGGCAGAAACCGCCGCTGGAATTGAAGCGCAGATCGCTCAGTACAAATTACCAGGCGAGCCGCTGCGCGACGTAGATCACAAGTTAGCCGCGCGCAGCGAAGCAACTGTGTCGCCACAAGCCGCCGTATTCAACGGATCCGGGAAGCTCATCTATACAGGCCGCATCGACGATCAGTTTGTTGATTTCGGTAAAGCCCGGCCGAGGGCGCTTACACACGATCTCGAGTCCGCCATCACGGCGGTCTTATCAGGTAAGCCGGTGAAGGTCACGAAGACACGCGCTGTCGGCTGCTATTTGGCGGACGTGCAGTAGCCGGCGATTTACCATACAGAGGTGAAGGCTTTGGTGAAGGCGCAGGATGCGCTTGGCTTGTGGCTCGAAGACATACCCGAACCGGCGATTGGAATCAATGATGTTCTGATTCGAGTCACGTACACCGGAATCTGCGGAACCGATTTGCATATCTATGAATGGGATGAATGGGCCCGCGCGACCGTTCCGGTTCCTATGGCGATCGGGCATGAGTTCGTGGGCGAGATCGTCGCCGCCGGATCCAACGTCAGCGACTTTCATCCCGGCGAGCTCGTGAGCGGCGAAGGACACGTAGTGTGCGGCCGCTGCCGCAACTGCCTTGCCGGGCGGCGTCATCTATGCGCGCACACGCAGGGCGTAGGAGTGAACCGCCCCGGCGCCTTCGCCGAATACATCGCCTTACCCATGGCCAATATCTGGCGACATGCGCCTGACATGAATCGCGAGATCGCCGCGATTTTTGATCCTTTCGGGAACGCCGTGCACACTGCGCTTTCATTTCCGGTTCTGGGCGAGGACGTGCTGATTACCGGTGCTGGGCCGATCGGGTTGATGGCCATTCGGGTGGCGCGGCACGCAGGCGCGCGCTTCATTGTGGTCACCGACCTAAATCCGTTTCGGCTCGAGATTGCTCGTAAAATGGGTGCAACGCTGGCTATCAATCCTAGAGAGATGTCGCTCGGCGCAGTCCAGGGGCAGCTCGGAATGCAGGAGGGCTTCGATGTCGGCCTCGAGATGTCGGGCAGCCCCGCCGCATTCCATGCCATGATCGCCAACATGAGCCATGGCGCCAAGATCGCCATGCTCGGTATACCCGCCAAAGAGATGTCCATCAACTGGCGTCAGGTAATCTTCAACATGCTCACGATCAAAGGCATCTACGGCAGAGAAATGTATGAAACGTGGTACAAGATGACGGTGATGCTCGAATCCGGTCTGGATATTACGCCTGTGATCACGCACCGGTTCAGCTATCGCGATTTCGGAAAAGGCTTTGAAGTCATGCGATCGGGGAACTCGGGTAAAGTCATTCTCGACTGGACGCAATAAGCATGTTTACCAATGTCGAGCCGTATTTGGCTCAAAAACTCGAGGACATAGAAAAAGCCGGTCTCTACAAACGGGAGCGGTTGCTGGAAGGGCCGCAACAGGCCGAGGTGCGCCTGACAAGGGCTCCGTCCGTGCTCAATCTTTGCGCCAACAACTATCTCGGTTTGGCAAATCATCCGGCCGTGGTGGAGGCTGCGCACCAGGCCCTTGAGAATTGGGGCTACGGCTTGGCGAGCGTGCGTTTCATCTGTGGCACGCAATCGATTCATAAGCAGTTGGAACGGCGGCTCAGCGAATTCCTTGGCACGGAGGACACGATCCTTTATAGCTCGTGTTTTGACGCCAACGGCGGATTGTTTGAGACTTTGCTCGAGCAGGAAGATGCGGTGATTTCCGACGAGCTGAATCATGCCAGCATCATCGACGGCATCCGCCTTTCGAAGGCGGCCCGCTTCCGTTACAAAAACGGCGACATGAGCGATCTCGAAGCGAAGCTTCGGGAAGCGGATGGCGCGCGCCATCGCCTCATTGCGACCGACGGAGTCTTTTCGATGGACGGCTATATTGCGAAGCTTCCGGAAATTTGCGCCTTGGCAGAAAAGTATCATGCCATGGTGATGGTGGATGATTCGCACGCGGTCGGCTTCATGGGAAAATCCGGCCGCGGAACGCATGAGTATCACAATGTAATGAACCGGATCGACGTCATTACCGGCACGTTGGGCAAAGCACTCGGTGGGGCCAGCGGCGGCTATACGAGCGGCCGCAAGCAAATCATCGATTTGCTGCGGCAGCGCTCTCGTCCTTATCTGTTTTCCAATTCGGTCGCACCGCCGATTGTCGCCGCGTCGCTGAAAGTGCTCGACCTTCTCGAAGAGACTTCAGAACTGCGGGAGCGCCTGTTCTCGAATACGCGGCTGTTTCGATCCCGCATGACGGCCAACGGTTTTCAGATCGCTCCCGGCGAGCATCCCATTGTGCCGGTGATGTTAAGCGACGCGACGGTTGCCACGCGACTCGCCGATTGGCTGCTCGAGCGCGGCATCTACGTGGTTGGCTTCTCCTTTCCTGTGGTTCCGCAAGGTAAGGCGCGCATTCGCGTGCAGGTCTCGGCCGCGCATACGCCAGACGAACTGGAGCGTGCGGCTGCGCTTTTTGCCGCCGGCAAACGTAAGCTTGGCCTTTAGCTCATCCGTCATCTGGATCATTGCAGCGCTTACGGTGCTGGCGATTCTGATCCGACCCAAAAATTGGCCAGAGGCAGTTTGGCCCGTCATCGGCGCCACGCTGCTGGTCGTTTTCCGGCTTCTCGGCCCCGGCGATGCATTTGCCGCGGTCCGGCAGGGTACGAGTGTTTATCTATTTCTTGCCGGAATGATGCTGCTGGCCGAATTGGCTCGGCGACAAGGCCTCTTTGCTTACCTTGCCTCTCATGCCGTCGATGCCGCGAAAGGTTCACGCGCGCGGCTGTTTCTGCTCGTGTACCTGGTTGGTGTTGTGGTGACCGCGTTGCTCTCCAACGATGCCACGGCCGTTGTATTAACGCCTGCGGTGTATGCCGCGGTGAAGAAAACCGGCGCCCCCGTATTGCCCTATCTTTTGATTTGTGCGTTTGTCGCCAACGCAGCCAGTTTTGTTCTGCCGATTTCCAATCCCGCCAACCTGGTCATCTTCGGCCGTCAGATGCCGCCGCTCCCCGAATGGATGAAGACCTTCACATTGCCGTCGATCCTTGCAATCGCCACGACCTATCTGCTGTTGCGCTTGTTGCATCGCAATCCGCTGCGCGGAGGAATTGATAGAGATCCAAGTTCCGGAGCGCTTTCCTGCTCGGGCCAGGCGGTTGGCTATGGCATTCTGGTCAGCGCGGTCGCTTTACTCGTTGCGTCGGCCTTCCATCGCGACCTCGGCGTTGCGACATTTCTAGCCGCCGTGCTGGTGTTTGCCGCAGTGCTGCGACTTGAGCCTGCTGCTTTTGTCCCTGTAATAGGGGACATCGCCTGGAGCATTCTGCCGCTGGTCGCCGGGCTCTTCGTCATCGTACGTGCGTTGGATCATACCGGCGCGATTGCCGGGGCGCATCAGGGCTTGCACGATCTGGAAAGTATGTGGCCAGTGGCCGGAGCGCTGGTGGCGAGCTTTAGCGCGGCAATCCTTTCGAATATTGCCAATAACCTGCCGGTTGCGCTGCTTGCCGGAAATGCGGTGCAAGATCACGTACCGCGCTTGCTGCGGCACGCTTTAGTAATTGGCATCGATCTCGGTCCGAATTTCTCGATTACGGGATCGCTGGCGACGATTCTATGGCTAATTGCGATCCGCCGTGAAGGCGAAACAGTCGGTTTTTGGCAATTCTTGCGATTGGGCGTGATGATTACCACTCCGGCGCTACTGCTTGCGACGTGCGCGCTACTGCTTAACGCTTAAGCATGTCTTGAGCACTGCCTGCTAAGTCAGGCAGTTCGGCGAGCACTTTGTCCGCCAGATCGGGCGCCAATTCGACGCGAACGTGCACTGCTTGCTGATCCCGATCGATGTGGAGTGCGTCCCACAGCCGCAGGAGATCGAGTCGATTCGTACTGGTGGACAGCCGGGAGAGCCCGACGATGCCGCGTAGCGCATCGTGTACCCGCTGCGCGCCTTCATTCGAGACGCAGAAGATATCGGCTTGGACGTTCACGCCATTTGTCAACGTGATTCCGGCCGAGGTGCCACTTACGTAACCGGAGATATTGGACAGAGCCGATTCCAAATCCGTAGGCATGGGAAGCTCCGCGAACGGCAGCCCGCCGGCGCTCACTTCCCAGATTTGCGCGCTTTTAGGGACGCCTGCCAGACGCTGTTTCAATTCTTCCGAAAGACCCGCCTTTCCGGCAGTATGCGAGTCCAGCGCAGTGCGCACTGTAGCGGCCGCTCCAGCTAGTGCAAAATGTGTTTTCGGAAACACGATTGCCTGTTTGGCGTTGCCAAGCAGAGTATAGTCTTTATAGCGTGTTCGCTGCGCACCATCGCGAGTGAGTTGCTTTTCCAGTTCGTCGGCCTTGAAACTGCCTTGCGCTAAAAGCAGCGGATGGCTTCCATCCCATATCGCCAGCAGGGCGGAGAGATCGCGTCGCGGATCGAGACCTGTGCGCTCGGCGAGTGCGTTCAATTGCGGCAGATCGAATTCCTGGCGATGACGTTTGTAGATCTCCGTATCCTTCGCTTTTTCGATGTCAATCGAAACCAGCACCTGGGTCCCCGGCGGTATGAATGGGCGAAATGCCGAATCGACGGAGACTCCGGCGGGCGGCGTCTTGCCGCATCCGAGGCTCAATAGTAAACCTGCCAGCGCCAAAAAAGCAAATACAGTTCGCAAATCAAAAATCTCTCTTCTGAAAAATATGCAGCGCGCCGGCAAGCACAATAGCGCCGAACGCAGCCGACGTCCAGACCGGAGCCAGCCACACCACATGACGATCGAAGAGAATCGCCTGACGCATTGCTGTCCCCAAATCGAAGACCTTCGGCAGAATCCAATAGAAGAACATCCAAAGCTGCCGCGACCACTCTGAGCCGAGGAGCCGGACGACCAATTCGTGCTGCGCCAGCAGCACGCTGATCAAGCTTAGACCCACCGGCGCCATGACCGAGAGCGCGGCGCTTTCGGAAACAACGCCGACCAGTACGACTACACAGAGCAAAACGGCAAACAGGAAAATACTTACTGGAATGGCCAATAAGAACCGCGGCGCCCAGATATGGGTCTTAAGCCCCAGAATGATCCATACGCTCAGAACCAGGTAAATATGGTTCAACGACACGATCAGCAAATTTCCCATATAGCGGCCGAGCAGCAACGACGTGCGGCTCAAAGGCTTCGAAAGCAGCAGCGCAATCCGCCCCGCTTCCAGCACGCTCGGAATCAATCCTGATGAAGCAAAAACCGCGAGAAACGTTCCCCATACATATAGTGCGATGGCCACCCACGAATAGGAGACGTTGACAAACTTCTGGATACTGAAAATTCGCCGGGTGGTGGCTTCGATTCCCAGAAACGTAATCGCGCCGGCGGCCAGATCGATTTGCAGGACAAACAAGAAGATCAGGATCAGCAGCGTAGAAAGCGCGAATAATCCCCAAAACAGCCAGCGCGCCCGCGCCTCCTGAAACGTATCGGCCACCAGTGACGCCAGAGTTCTCATGCGGCCTTGTCCGGATGCGCGGTTTTCATGAACAGATCTTCCAGGCTGCTGGTGGAGGCGGCCACGCTTTCGATCTCGCTGCCGGCCGCGCGAATCTTATCGATAACAATATTGGCCTGCTCCCGAGTCGTGACTTGGATCGTGATTCCCTCGGCCGCCGGAAGAATCGATGCACCAGATTGCCTGATCTCGGCCAACGCCGGGGCCGGAACATCGCTGGCAGTCACGCGATAGCCGCGCCCGGTGAGCAGGTTGCTGATCTTGCCCTCCACGGCAAGCTGGCCGCTCCGAAGAATGGCGACATATTCACAAAACGATTCCACTTC
>Ga0068856_100006914_pt1 | contig 11098 bp, 9 predicted proteins | sample KBSCornC62_FD_66595 | JGI IMG/M metagenome (GOLD analysis project Ga0068856, IMG submission 66595) | Corn rhizosphere microbial communities from Kellogg Biological Station, Michigan, USA - KBS Corn C6-2 | ecosystem: Host-associated > Plants > Roots > Rhizosphere > Soil ... | reverse complement strand
TCCGTGAACCGGTTTGAACGGCACACCCGCCGCCCTCACTCCTTCAAACACATCGCCCGTCACCGAAGCTCTCACCAGCGACTTCGCAAAAATCAGCCGCACCGGATACTCGAACGTCTTGAAGTTCTTCGCCTTCACGGCATCGACCCCAAGCTGCCCTTCCTGCGTCATGTAGTAGGTCTGCTCATCCGCCTCAATCTGCGCATATGAAAGATGCCGGGTTGGCGACATCGCCTTCATATCGAAACTCGGCCCCGTCCCCTCCCCCAGATTTTTCCGGAACGGCGAGAGCTTCTTCGCGTCATACCAGTAGGGCGTGAACACCTCATACGCATCGGTGAAGAAGTAGAGCTTCTGCGGCTGCCACGGCAGCAATCCCTCCGTCAGATTCGACATGCCCGTCCGGTTCTTCGCAGGCGACAACTGCTCAGGAAACTTCGTCTCATCGGCCGCCGCATCGAATGCTTCCACCGCCACGACACTAGACGCCTGATGGTCCGCATGGTTTTCGCCCGAGACCGGATCAGGAAACCACGTCAGCACCACATCCGGACGCGTGATGCGAATCAGCCGCACCAGTGCTTCCAGCACGTGTCCATGGTCCCAGTGATCGAGCGAGAACAGCACGTTCTGGTTCGGCGTATCGTGCTGATTCAGGAACCAGACATTCTCGATCCCGATCGAACTCAGTGCCCGTCGCGCCTCCATCTGCCGTTCCTGCCCCAGCGCCGCTCCCGCTTCATTCCCAACCGCGTTCCCGCCGCCATCCCCATTCGTGACGTAAACAACCGCAATCCGCTTGTGCTCGTCCTGCGCCAGCTTCGCGAGGTACCCCGCGATCATCACCTCATCGTCTTCATGCGCCACCACCACCAGCATGTCCGCCTTGAACCGCGCATCAGGCCGAAGCAGATCCGGAGCGGCGTCCTGCGCAAACGCCGACATCGCACAGAAAACAAATTTGGAGATTGCCAGCAGGCAAGCACGCGTCAGAATGGGCCGCAGTTTCATCGCAACATCTTAAAGCAGCCTCGCCCTCACAGGCCCTGATCGAGCGGCAGCATCATCTCGTACTCGATGATCGCCGGATCGTTCGGATACTGTTCCGTTACCCCCGTTTTCGCGAATCCCAGCCGCTCGTAGAATGCAATCGCCTCCGCATTCACGTCCGTCACCATCAGCACAAGCTCCCTTACACCGCGCGAACGATTCCACGCAATCACCGCATCGATCAGCTTCTTTCCCACGCCGGCGCGCCGGTACCCCGGATCAACCCACATCGAGATCACCTGCGCCCGCTCTGGGTTCTTCTCGTCCAGCAGCGATCCCGCGATTCCGCACACTGCCTCGCCCGCGAACGCCATAAACATCGCATCACCGCCATCGCCGCCGCAGCGCCCCGCCCGCCTTCCCCACTCCTCATCCGGAAACTGCGACTCCTTCGCATACGTGCTCGAAAATGCCAGCGGCGCATCCTGCAGCGCGCGCAGCCGCACCTGCTTGAACACAAGCGCGGTCTCAGGCGTGATGCGCTTGATCTCAATCATGCGTTTTCGCTTCAACTTATTGCGGCGTAATGATCCCGCCCACGGCATGACGACGCGGCAACACAATCCCGCGATGATCCACTTCCGCCGGAGCCGCCTTCGGCTCTTTCGACTCGACCTCAGCAATTCCCGGCCTGTCCGTCATCGCCCCGCCGCATGCCGGGCACCAGTCCGCCTTCTTGTTCGCCGCCAGCACGGCATGGCAATTCGTGCAAATCCGTTCCATGCACCCCAGTCTATCGAACCATCGGACTCACTGACATCCGCGCCGCGATCTCCTCGGCAATTGCCCCCGCCCATCGGTGAATCCAATCCCAGTCGCGAATATCCGATGCAGGAATCTTCTTCATGGGATTGGCCGGCAGCTTCAGAATCAAACTCATCGGAAACGCCAGCTTCAAATGCGACGGATCGAACTTGCCTCCCAGCACGCGCATATCCGCAGAGCGAAGCAACGGGTGTTTACCCAGTTCTCTCCGTGCCTGCTCTTCAGCCGAAGCAAAATGCTTGCGCTCTTTCTCCGTGGGCCCAAGAACAAACACCCAGGGCCGCATCCCCGCGAGTTCCTTCTCAAAGCGGGTGAGAAACTGATGAAACTCCTTCGGAAAATGCCCGATATAAAGCGCCGTCCCCAGCACCACCTCCGTGCCCGCCGTAATCGACTCCACGTCCGCGATCGCCTTCACCTGCACCGCCAGCCCGGCTTCGCTCACGGTTTGCCCAATTGCCTGGGCCACCTCGCCAGTCGATCCACTCCGCGTGCAATACGCAATCAGAACTTGAGTTCTCATACACAACTCCCGCAGCCCTATTTCCGGACGTGTAATTCTGCTCGCGGCAAGATATAGCTCGACGTGCCAGCCATCACAGCCTCCAAGCCTTTAGCCCTTAGCCCGTAGCTGGTAGCTCGAAGCTAGACCTTGATCGCCCAATGCGCGACAAACTCGCCCGGCGCAAGCCATAGCTACGGGCTACCGGCTACGAGTTACCAGCTAAACTAACTCCATGCATTCCCCCGTTCGCCTGGTGGCGATCGACATAGACGGCACGCTCCTCCCTTCCTTCAGCCAGACCATCAGCGCCCGCAATGCCGAGGCTCTCCGGGCCGCACAAAAAGCTGGCATCACCGTCGCCATCGCCACGGGCCGCAGAACAGCCTATACCGCTCCTCTGCTCGAGGGCTTGGGGTTGCGAGCGGATATGCCCCTCATCACGTCCAATGGAGCAGTGACCCGAACTCTGGGCGGCGACCCCCTCGATCGCTCGCACCTCAAGGCCTCGATAGCCCGCGAACTCTGCGGCCTTCTAAGGCCTTTCGGAACACTGGTTTTTACCTTTGATATGGTCGGTCGCGGCGAATTGGTTCTTGAAGACTTCGAGCAGGCACACCAGCGCATCGCCCTCTGGGTCGAAGCGAATCGCGATGCCATCGAAATCGTTCAGCCCCTCGAAAACGGCCTCCCCGACGGCAACGACCCCATCCAGGGCATGGTCACCGGCGGAGTGGAAACGATGCGGCAGGCCGAAAAAGCGCTTAGGTCAAGCAATCTGACCAACTTCTGCGAAGCGGTGCGGACCGAATATCCTGCCCGCGACCTCTCCATCGTCGACCTTCTTCCACCCGGCGTCTCTAAAGGCTGGGCACTTCGGCGCCTCGCCGCTCGACTCGGCATCGATCGCAAAGAAACTATGGCGATCGGCGATAACTGGAATGACGTCAATATGCTGGAGTGGGCCGGCCAGGCCGTCCTCATGGGCAACGCCGCTCAGGACCTCCGCACCATGGCCAAAACCAACGGGTGGAAACAGGCCCCGCCCAACGATGAAGACGGCGTAGCCGTGACTTTGGAGAGAGCCCTGACCCGCCTCTCCTCTGCTACAGTCTGAGAGACCAGGGAATCAATCTGCGCATAGCTTCCCAACTCGTGATCTCCGTTGCAGCCCTCGCCGCCCCTCTCGCAGCGACCGCCTCCGAGCGCGTGCACCTCGCCAACGGCTTCGATATGCGATGCGACCATCACGCGGAAGCCGGATCGGTCGTTCGCATCTACATGAGCCGCGGAGAAAGCAGCTTCATCGAAATGAAGCCCACCGAGATCACGAGCTACGAAACCGTCCCCGATCCCCCGCCAGCCCCGGGTCCGGCCCTACGTCCCCGCTCCGACGCAAAGCTCACCCCCGCCGATCTCAACCTCATGCTTGCCGACGCCGGAGAGCACCACAACGTCGATGCCGACCTCCTGGCCAGCATCGTTGAAGCCGAGAGCAACGGCAATGCCCACGCTGTAAGCCACGCCGGCGCACGCGGCCTCATGCAGCTTATGCCCGGCACCGCCGCCGACCTTGGCGTCTCCGACAGCTTCGCGCCCGATCAGAATGTCCGAGGGGGCTCCGCTTACCTCGATGAGCTTCTCCGGCGCTATCACGACAACATCTCTCTGGCTCTCGCCGCTTACAACGCCGGCCCCGCTGCCGTTGACAAATATCACGGCATTCCTCCCTACCATGAGACCCGGGCCTACGTGGCCCGCGTCATCCACGAGTTCAATCGCCGCGTCCGCGATCGCCAACGCGAAGCTGTTCGCAACCGCGAAGCCGCTCGCCAACTCCGGCAGGCTAAACAATCCCCTGCCGCATCCGGCACTCTTCAGGCTTCCTCTTCCCGCTAACCCGCTTCCAAAATCAGGTGCATAGTTGCTCACCTGCTCCCCTGGCTAGACGTCACTCGCGGGACCATACAATAACAGCAGCATTCCCATCGGAGTTCGCTTGAACAAACGACAACTGATCCTGGGAATTGTGGTTCTGGCCGCTCTCGTCGCCCTCGGCTTCTACGCGCAGCACCGCCACCCCATCAACTGGCACGAAGTAGTCCGCCAGTTCGCAGAATCGCGCTGGAGCTACTTCGCTCTCGGCGTCGCAGGCATCTACCTCGCTTACATCCTTCGCGCCACTCGATGGGCCTTCCTCCTGCGCCATCACAAGAAAGTCAGCCCGCTCTCGCTCGTCGCCTCCCAGGTCATCGGCTTCACCGCCGTCGCGCTCATCGGCCGCGTCGCCGATCCGGTCCGCCCCTATCTCACCGCAAAAAAGACCGGCCTCACCATCGCCAATCAACTGGCCGTGTACATCGTCGAGCGCCTCTTCGACTTCGGAACCATGGCCGTCTTCTTCTCCGTCGCCATGATCATCCTCTTCCAGGATCAGAGCGCGAGTTCAAGCTTGATCGTCCAGTCCACCCACTCCGGCTTCCTCGCCCGGTTCGCCGGCCCACGCGTCGCCCAATTCGGCGGACTCGTCCTCACCCTCTTCGGAGTCATCTTTCTCGTCCTCATCCGCATCTCCGGAACCGCCGTCGCCGCCATGATGGAGAAAACCCTCGGCCTCGTCTCAAAAAACGTTGGCAGGGCCGTCGGCGAAAAGATCCGCAGCTTCCAGGCCGGTCTCGACACCATCCGCAGCTTCAACGATTTCCTCATCGCCGCCGGCACATCCTTCGCCATGTGGACGCTGATCGCCGGTGCCTACTTCTTCACGCTCCGCGGTTTTACAGGCAGCCCCGAACTCGTCGGCATCAGCTTCTCCAAAGCAGTTGTCCTCATGATGATCAGCGGCGGCGCAAGCGTTTTCCAGCTTCCCGTGATCGGCTGGTTCACGCAGATCTTCGCCGTTGCCGCTGTCCTCGCGAAAGTCTTCGAGGTAGACGCGGAAGCCGCCATGGCCTGCGCCGCGGTGCTCCTCCTCGTCACTTTCCTCTGCGTCATTCCCATCGGCCTCATCTGGGCACAATTCGAGAACATCAGCCTCCGCAAAGTCACCCACGAAAGCGAACTCGCCGAGGATGTCGCCGAATCCACAGTCGCCTCAAACCCCGACTCGGTCTAAACACTGCGAATGTGGGTGTCCCATCCTTGTCACAGCTTCATCGTGACAAGGGTGGGAATGAAAATGCCGATCAGTAAGGACTATCGGACCCTATCGGAACAATCCCAGATCAATCGAGTCCGCCATGATCTGATATCCCGGATCCTTCGGATGCAGATGATCGCCTCCATCCGCCTGCGCTGAAAAGATCTGCGGATTCGCCGGATCCTGCGTTGCCTTGTCAAAATCGATTGTCCCGTCAAATACACCGGAAGTCAGAATCCACTTGTTCAAGGCTTCGCGAATCTGTTCGCCCTTATCCGTGAAGTACCCCGCGCCCTTGTAAGGCGTTAGCGTCGCGCCGAACACCTTGATCCCGTGCACGTGTGCCCGCGCCACCAGTTGCATAAGCCCCTGCTCAAGATCCTCGGCCGTTAACTTGTAGTCGGGCAGATTCGGACTGTGCAGCCGCCCGATATCGTTGATCCCCTCCAGCACAATCAGGTATCTCACGCCCGCCTGCGACAGAACGTCGCGATCGAACCGCGCCAGGGCATTGGGTCCCGTGCAGTGGATCAGGATGCAGTTGCCGCCGATCCCCTGATCGAGAACCGCAAGATTCGCCGTCGCGGGATTCCCCTTCAGCCGCGTTGCCAGATAATCAGGCCACCGGTGATTTGCATTCTGTGTCGACAGAGCTCCATCTGTAATCGAGTCCCCAAACGCCACCACGGCCGCTGCATTTGCCTCGCTTGCCTGAACGTCTACTCCCTTCAGGAAGTACCAGGAAGGCGCAACCACCGGCTCGGTGAACGATGCATCCCGGACGTGGTTCCCTGTTGCGATGAAGTTATCCTGCTGCGCGCTCGAATGCACTGAGACATTGCTCACCTGTTGCAGCGGCAGATAGATACTCACGGCCAGGTTCGCTGCCGCCGGAATCGGCATCGCAACGGGATCGCTCACGGCCTCCGCGCCTGCAGGAATCACGATCGAAGGCGAATTACCGAACCTCAGGTTATGTAGAGTCGCCGCATCCACGCTGCTGGTTCCCGCGCTCACTGCAACTGTCACTGCCTCCACGCGAAGCGGCTCCCTTCCGAACTCGTTCGTCAGATGCACCCGCACCGCGTTGCCGCCAATCGACGTGTGCACAATCTCGCGCAGCGTAGAGTCCACCACCGTGGGAATCTGGTGCCACGGATCGCCATCGAACGGCGACGCAGCCCACGTCCCAACCCACGGCCCCGGAGCCGCGCTCGACACATTGGACACATTCGACTGAGCGGCACCCGCCGTCACAAACACCAGCATCAACAGCGCAACACGAAATCGCATTTCAGTTCGATACCTCGCACGAGAATTGAAGAAGGTCCATCATAAACGTCCCGATCAAGCGATTCCGCTCAACTTCTCATGCAAGCCGGAATTGACCCTATCGCTCCTCTGCTACTTTCCCTTTGCTGGGGCTTCTGCTGGTGTGAAATCATCACCGCGTCAATATGCGCCTGCGACTTCCCCTCCTGATCGCCCTCGCATTGCTCCCCCTCGCCTTCGCGCGAGGACAGGCCGTCAATTTCGACGACGCTCGCCTTCCCATCACAAATTTGTCCGGACCATGGCGCTTTCAAGCCGGCGACAACCCCGCCTGGTCAGCCGAAAACCTCGATGACTCAGGCTGGTCCTTGCTTGCTTCGGGTAAATCCTGGTCCGAGCAAGGCTATCGCAAGTACTCCGGCGTGGGCTGGTACCGTCTGCGTGTCAATCTACCCGCGGAGACCGAGCCTCTCGCTTTCTACCTGGAGGGAGTCGATGAAAGCTGTCAGATCTTCGCCAATGACCGTCTCATCGGAACCATCGGCAGTCTCCCGCCTCATCCCAGCTTCTATCTCCAGTTCCACAATTTATTTTCAATACCAGCGGGAACGGTGCAGCCCGGACAACCCCTGCAGCTCGCCATCCGCGTTTGGATCAATCCCACGTTCGCCGGCGAATTCTCCGGAGGCCTCACTTCTGTCCCCGTAATCGGCAGTGCCGAGCTTCTTCAGCAGTGGCGAGAGCTTCAGATCCACGACGCATTCTGGCGGCGTGCCGCCCGCATTGCCGATGTTTGGATTAATCTCTTCACCGCCTTCGCCGGGATAGGCCTGTTTCTCCTTCGCCGCCGCGAGCAGGAATACCTCTGGTGGGGCGTCAGCCAGGCCTTTTGGGCCGCCTTCGCCGGAATCAGTCTTGCTGCCGCCTTCTTCCGGCTGCAACTCAACACCGCCCTTGTTGCTTCGGTGCTGGTCCAGATCCTCGCTTACTATCTCCAGTACGTTTTCTATGTTCTCTTCCTTCGCCAGCGTCAGGGCTGGCTCTTCTGGACCGCGGTTCTCTCCGTTGTCGCCGCCGGGCTCATCTCACTCGCAAACGCCTTCGGCCTTCTCCAGAATGTGCCCCTCGGCCCTTTGAGCTCCGCACTCGGCGTGCTTTCTCAGGCCTGCATCGTCGGCATCCTCACCATCGGTGCCCGTCGCCGCCAGCGTGACGCGGCCATTCTTCTCGTCCCCAACTGCGTCATGCTCGCGTGCAATGTCTTGCAGACGGCCGCCAACTTGCCCCAGCTATCCTCGCAGCCGTGGGCCGCATGGATGCGCGGATTCCTCTCCCACATCATCACGTGGCCCTTCAATCTCGGCGCCTTTCAGCTCGTCGGCGATCTCGAGATGCTCGCCGTCCTCGTCATCCTCGTGCGCCGTTATGCACGATCCCGCCAGGAAGAAGAACGTCTCGAATCCGAACTCGAAGCCGCCCGGGCCGTTCAAAGTGTCCTCATCCCCACAGACGTTCCCAGCATCCCCGGCTTTGCCGTTGAAACCGTGTATCGCCCTGCATCGCAAGTCGGAGGCGACTTCTTTCAGATCATTCCCATTCCCGCTGGAGGAGCGCTCATCGCCATTGGCGATGTCAGCGGCAAAGGCATGCCCGCAGCCATGACGGTCTCTCTGCTCGTCGGCACTCTGCGCACCCTCGCCTGGTACACGCAATCACCAGCCGAGATCCTCGAAGCCATGAACCGCCGCATGCTCTCGCGCAGTCACGGAGGATTCACCACATGCCTCGTGCTGCGCCTGAATCCCGATGGTTCGCTCATCCTCGCCAACGCCGGACACATCGCACCCTACATCGACGGCCGCGAGATCGAGATCGACAATGGACTCCCTCTCGGCCTCGACGCGAACGCCGAATACCCCGAAACAACCATCCACCTCCAAACCAGCGCCCAACTGACCCTGCTCACCGATGGCGTGGTTGAAGCCCGCAATTCCACCGGCGAACTCCTCGGCTTCGAGCGTACGCGACAGCTTTCAACGCAAACTGCGCAGCAGGTCGCCCATGCTGCCCAGTCGTTCGGTCAGGAAGACGACATCACCGTACTCACGCTCTCCACCCTCCCCGCACCCGTCGCAGCGTAGAAACCGGGTGCCCAGGTCTCGCCTCTGAGACCTGTAAGAAATGTCTCTACATCTCGCTCGCCTGCACCACGCCTTGCTCCCGCGAAAACACAATCCTCTCCGGTGCCACCGCACCACCGGTCAGCAGCATGCTCATCGCCTGCTCCATATTCAGGTCCGTCAGTGTCACACGGCTCATCGGCAGCAACTGCAGAAACGCCGACGTCGGATTGATCGCATTCGGCAGCAGCACTGCAGCCAGCTCTTCCCCGGAATTCGAATCCAAAATTGTCCGCGTTAAAAACCCGATGCTCTTCTGCCCCGCTATCGGAAAATCAACCAGCACCACCCGCTGGTTCGAATCCTTCTTCGCCATCATTGTGTCCAGCAGTTGCCGCACCGACGAGTACACCTTCGCCACAATCGGTAGCCGCTCCAGCACCGACTCGAACAACCCAAACACCTGCCGCCCGATGACCAGTGAGGTCAGCCTTCCCAATACAAACAATACCAGCAGCGTCAAGACGACAGCCAGGACCGACTGCATCCATGGCCGTCTTAGCCACGCCTCCGGATACATCGTCTGCAATCCGTAAACGAGCGGCTGACCTGCGCGCACCAGCTTGTCCAGCAAAAAACTGAACACCAGCCACGTCACAAACAGCGGGCCCACCGTGATCAGTCCCGCGAGAATGTTGCGCTGCAGACTCCGCAATGGATGGACAAGTACGGATTTCAATCTGTGCTCCTTGAAAATCAGAATACGGAATCGATCCCGGTTTTTCAGAACTAGCTTCGCTTCGGCATCCCCTATAGTTGTTACTTAAATGGTGGCTGCATGATCGATCCCCTCGGCCCGGATCCAAACGATCCCGCGACCAAGCCCGCAAAAGCGACCGATGTCATCTCTGACTTCGAAGCTCCGGGCGCAGCGGCTCGTCTCCGGCCGAAGGTCAGGCACGCCAACTACGACAGCCCCGAAGCCCTCATCCGCCCCGAGGACGCTACAGCCCACAATTCCATCCCCGAACCAGCTACGCCTCCCAAGCATGAACCTCAAGCCAAATCAGCAGCACCACCCGCCGTTATTCCAAAATCAGAGCCGATACCTGTGCCCAAAGCCGCTTCAAACGCCGTCGTCCTTCCCAAATCAGCGCCGAACCCAGTGCCCAAATCCGCCACCAACGCTCTCGCCCGCCCTGTCCCTCCCAAACCGGGCAAACTCGAACGCGCCGTCGGTCTCGCCAGAACCATGCTCCCCATAGTCGGCAACCTGCTTCCGCTCCTCGAAGGCAATGTCGCCGGCGCCGCCGCCAACCTCATCGCCAACCGTCAGGGCCCGCAGGTAGACCTCAAGCCGATGGAAGAGGCGATCGCCAAGCTACAGTCTGACCAGCGCGCCCTCACCTTCCACACCGGCGAACAGAAACGAGCCATCCGCCGCATCGAGGACGAGTTCGCCACCCTCCAGGAAGCTGTTCAGAAACACGCCGCCGATCAGGCCGAGCTCGCCGAACAAGTCGTCAAGCTCGCCAAACGCACCTCGACCTTCATGCGCCTTGTCACCATCCTGCTGGTCGTCTCCATCCTCTTTTCCGCCCTCCTGGTCGTCCGCATCGCCTACCTCATGCACACCTAATCAGCAATCTCCCGTAATCCATCGCATCGCTTCAGTCCTGCCATACTCCGCGGGTGCCCCGTCCAAGCTCTGCTTGGGTGGGAATCACTGCACGACTTTCTCAGATTGCGGAAGCTCTCGCGGTCCTGCGCTTCTTCGAAGAACACTCCCCTCTTCCGTATGCCCGAGGCTAAGAGCTAACAGCCAGAAGCCAGAACCTAGCGTGATGCACAACCCCAAATCTACGCATATTTACTCAAGAGGTACTTCACGTCATCAAAGAAGCTACTTGCAAGTCAACAACATTCCATCCAGCTTCAAGTCACTTTGAAATCATGAAAGCCACTTCGACTTCCCTACTCACCTTTTACGCTCAACGTGATGCAGAACATTGCCAGCCCTCTTGTGCGAGGACTAGTATTCCCGGTAGTTCAATTGGGGATATTTCGCCCTGTGTCGAACCGTTGTTCTCATTGAGTTCACAGAGCTTCACTAACGAGCGACGCGCTTACCGGCTCGTCCGCACACGGAGTGCCTCCATATGGCATGGTATGCCTACTGCATTGGTGAGAAACAAGCCTTCCCAGAACTAGCCCGCCACCGAAAACCAGTTCCGCTTGAATCAGTACACG